>Ga0335069_10011326_pt1 | contig 12596 bp, 12 predicted proteins | sample Lox_Sample_11_FD_206714 | JGI IMG/M metagenome (GOLD analysis project Ga0335069, IMG submission 206714) | Soil microbial communities from Loxahatchee National Wildlife Refuge, Florida, United States - Lox_Sample_1.1 | ecosystem: Environmental > Terrestrial > Soil > Wetlands | place: USA... | reverse complement strand
CCAGTAAGCGCCTCTTTTGTTACGTCCGTCCGGCTCGCCTTTTCTCACTTTTTTTGCAATTACCAACTCTTTGAGTGTCATACACCCACCTCCAAAAATAATATTTTCGGCTCCATGAGCCTATGGGGTAGGCCGGGAGTCGAACCCGGCCTGTACCGCTTACCCTACGAGATTCTTCCCGGCCTCTTTCGCGAGGTCGGCTTCGATCGTCTCGACAATCGAGCTAATCGATACGTCGTTGTAGCGCCTGTCGATGTAATACTTTGCTGATGTCTCTTTTTTAAGGGCGTTAACTCTTTTTGTTATTTTCTCGATCACCATGCGCACTGTGACTTTCGAGCCTTGTGATACTGGCTCGTTGTCCCCATGTATCGCGCACTTGCCTGCAAGCTCTCTGTATGCATCGAGCTTTGTCTTGCGGAGTGTCTCCGCCCATGCTATCTGCTTCGGGCTACCTTCGAGCGTCGGGAGATTGTCGGCTTGTGCTTCCTGCGCCGCTGCCTGTGATGCTTTTGCTCTCTCTGCTTCGAGCTGTGCCTTATAGCAGTCCGGGCATACCATCGTCCGCTCTGCATACTCGATATAAGATTGTCTGCTTGTTCCTTTGCCGTAGAGCTGTTTTTGGTAATTGTGCCCGCAAGTCCCTTTTATTGTGTACCACGCCATGATGGTCTCCTTTTGGTGCCATGCACCGTTTTGATCGCCCCGCCATGCGAGGCCGATGATCTTTGCGTTTCCGCATCAATCATCTACATATAATATAATCATTTTTCCCCCATTTGTCAAGTTTTTTTAAAAAATAAATCATTTTTTTATTTGAGCTTTCCGAGCCTCTTTTTCGCCTCCTTTTCAGCTTTTTCGTCTTTGAGCTCATGATAACAATCGATCAGCTTTTCGAGCGCCCGGGGATCAGCCGGGAAGCACTTCGAATACTCCTCATAAGCTGCGACCGCTTTCGAGTGATTTTTCTGAGTCCGGTAGATTTCCCCGAGATGATAAAAAAACGAATCATATTGATGTGTTTTCTCCATGACCTCGGCGATTATTTTGATTGCCTTTTCCGGGTCTCGTTTTAAAAGCACTTGGCCGTATTCGTATTTAAAAGTCAAGTTGTTCGGAAAGTCTTGTATAATCGCCTCGTACTCCTCGCAGGCTTTTTCAATTTTCCCCGTATGGTGCAATACTGTGGCGTAACCCCATCGAGCCTCCGGACGCTTCGGAAAAAGTTTCCGTGCTTTCCATAGCAATTTCATAGCCTCGACATATTTTCCCTTCGCGCCGATTTCTCGCCCCTTTTCGAGCAATTCCAAATATTCAATAAAATCGGATTGATCTTCCCGCGCTTTGGCTTTTTCGATTGCTTCCTTGCGCATTTTATATGCTGTCTGATATTCGGCTGAAAGCGATCCACCTGCAAGCATCGGCCATGCCCAATTCCCCTTATCAAAATACTCCTGGCATTTCGAAAGATCATAAACGAAATCGCTTTTCGCCGTGAGTATGCTTTCGTCTTTCGTTTCATGGAATCGTTCGATCATGTCGAGTGAGGTTTTATAGATGACCCGAAGTTTCCGAGCTGCTTTGATTGCGGCTTTCAAGATCAATTTATTTCTCTCGATTCTGACCGATCGGTCTTGCTCGTTTTTCAATAGGTGACTTACTTTTCCTTTGGCTTTCAGCTTATGACCCGCGATCTGCCGGGATTCGTTATAAATGGCGATTCCCATGAGCGCCGCTTTCTTCGATAGGTTGTGAGCCTCTTTCGAGTATTTCTCATTCTCCGCGAAAGCCTCTTTTAAAAGCGTTTCGTCTTTTCCTGCTTTCTCCGCCTTGCCCGCCGCTCGGAGTCCCTTCGATGCGTTTACGGAAATTCGATTGAGTAAATCAATATCGGCTTTGAGCTTTGGAATTACCTCCTCAATCAGTTTATCGGCGTCCTCGGCGAGTCCATAATACTTTTTTATTTTCGATTTATCGATGTTTTTATTGCAATAAGTTTCAAGGTATCGCTTCAGGGTCATTCGCTTGAACCCCTTGATATCCGCCCCGCCCTCAGTCGAATTAAAAAACTTTCGATTATAGGTTTTCACCATGTTCTCGAATCCCGTGATAAAAGAAGCGAGCCCTGCATTCGTCGGAACATATTCCCCGAAATACCCAGGAACCCATTTTGTCATACCCATGTCGTAGGCTTCGGGCTTTTTCAAATGACTTCCCGGATCATCTACATTCCATGAAAGACTGTCGTCGTTTATATTTATTTTCCCTGATGCATCGGCAAGAGGAATGTGTGAATATTCGCTATCATAGGCAAGATCCTGGCCGATAAGGGTTATCTGTGAGCATCCCAGGTGAACGGCGAACGAAAGCGCCATATGCGCGACACTGCCCCCCTGCTCGCAATAACCCTTATTCGATAGAATATCGACCGCCGATTCCTGATATGCAGGCTGAGGAGTCGCGACAACAAACTTCGGGCCTTGCCATTCCTTCAGGATCCTGTCATAACTGCGATTCAGCACGACCAAGGGCACATCGCTGTCCATAAGCCCCGCGAAATGCTCATAATTTACTGAGCCAAAATCGACAGTACATATAAAATCCGGCCTTATTCCGTAAGCAAGCAGTGGCCTCAAAGCCTGTGCGACTGCAACGATTACTACCTTCCCCTGCATTTCGATGAGTTCGTGAACGTTTTTCATGAGCGACGGTCCAGTGCTTACTACGACCCCGGGCTTTCCGGAATAAAGCTTTTTCAGTTCTGCGATTCCCCTATGCCGGATGAGATAGGGCAGATTCGCTATATCGTTTTTTGCAAACTCAAATCCAGCAGACATCACGGTCCCGGTATTGCACTGCATAGAATTAAGTTGATTGCAGACATCTGCGACTATTTTATTATATTCAGCCGGTCTTAAATTGATGTATGCATCGAAAAGCATGTTATATTGTTCGATCACCCGGGCATTATCGATTTGATAAAGAGTTACCGCTGCGCTTTCTCCGTCGAGAACGAAAGCAAGCGTTCCGTTCAATATCCATTTCGTGAAATCAAAGATTTCGAGCGCCGCCTTGATGAACCATATCTGCGGTTCTACCAGAATCACAAAATGCTTATCGTCCTTTTTTTTCAGCGTTTCATAGAGCAAATATCCGAATCCCATTCCGACAACAACAGAAATGTTCTCATTGTAAAAGCAGCTTTCCTTGATGTATGCCCGCGGATGTTTTACGGGATTTTCCATGTCATAAGCTGGAATGCGGTTCGATTGCGACTGAATTACCATGTTCGGTTTTCCGTTTTTCGCCTTGATTCGATCTACCCAGTCCGGCTTCTGCGAGTGTTCGATTTTCGCCGCGACATCTTTGTTGACCTTAAAAATTACTTCGAGATTTTTCTGATATGTTGTCATTTTGTAAGAGCCTCCATGTTTTGGCTTATGAGTTGATCGTTTTTCTTTATCTCTGCAAGAATCGCCTTTGTTCGTTTTGGAGCTTTTTCCAAGGCAATATCCATCAATTGGCACCACAAAAGGTTATTCTTCTCTCTTATTTTTTGTATTTTATAAACTGTATTATTTTTTATTCGCATTTTTCATTCCCTTATTCCAAGGAACTCTACCTTTATTTGCCTCAGATACTTTTCTTTTTGCTTCATCAGTATGCTTCCTGCCTAAAAATGTTTTTATTCCAATACGCGCTTTAGATATTTTTATTCTTGTTTCCAACGTTCTTTTTTTTCCTGTATTCGCAATACTTAATTTTTTTATTGTCTCTTCAGATGGATGTCTGCCTGTTCTTACTTTAGACAAATGTTCTCTAGTTTCGATAGAATGTTTTTTACCATAAAATGAATTACCTTTACCTTTTTGTCTTTGAGAAGTTTTAATTCTCTGACTTTCAGGCATTATTCTACTTACTCCTGTCTGATGTAATTTAGTATGTTCTGCCTTTGTCATTTTCTTTAGATTCATTATATCATTATTAAATGGATTACCGTCTATATGGTGAATTACATATCCATCACCATCTATTTTTAAATCTTCAGGATGATGCCGATTCCATAAGTCATGATATACTTTTGTTTGAGGTCTACTCATCTCAGCAATTCCTCTGCTTTCGCATTATCGAACCAGTTCGAAAGAATGCCATACTCGACAACATCGTGAGATTCTCCGAGCAAATATTGAGCTCGCACAAAAGTCCCCTCATGCTTCATTCCGAGTTTTTCGAATACTTTTATCATTCCGATATTCAATTCACTCGTTCCGCTCCATATGCGAAAAAGGTTCATTTTGCAAAAGCCATGATAAAACAGCACCCGCGCCGCTTCCTCTGCAATTCCCTTGCCCCAATATTCTTTCTCTCCGATCACAATAGCGAACTCGGCGCTTCGGTTTATCCAGTCGATGTGCTGGAGGGAAATGTTTCCGATCCAGTTCAACACAAAGCCGTCATTATCGTGAATATCTTTGAAGCATATTTTCAAAACAAGATTTCCATTCCCGAGATTTTCGGCGAACTCTCGTAGTTCTTTCTCGGTCTTTGGAAAAAGCCCATGCGAATTGTATTTGCAGACTTCTTGATCAATGAACCATGATCGGTATCGCTCGTTTTCAATATCTTTCGCCTGAAATGGCGTCAATAAAAGCCGCTTCGTTTCATACATATCTTTAAAGTGATATATAATTACTTCTTGAAAATCAACTGATTCAGAATAATATCCATTTGATGTACCATACCATTTTATATCTACATACCCTCTTATCGTAGCAAGTTTATAAAATGTCCAAGTAATTGACCCTTCGTCTTCAGGCAAATCTTTTTTATTCGTTGATTCTTCAGCAATTAATATAGGATTAGATAACAAATCATCAAGATTTCCGCAAATATCATCTATGGTTACCGATTCATCAGATTCTTGATCATGAAACATTTTATATATTTTACCATCAGTGCAATAAAATAAAAGTTCATTCTCATCACTATTTTTATCGATTTTTCGCAATGTTTTACCTTTTAATATTGATATATCACACATTTTCGCATATCTCCTTTATTTTCTTCGCACTCATTCGAGGCGCATTTCGTGACGAATATTCAAACCGTTCATGGATGATATTTCCCCGGTCGATTACATAATGATTCTTATTTTCATAGCAATAAATCGATTCATCTTCAGATATCAGCACTTCATGGATTTTCTCACCGTCCCGGATTCCAATTTCTTCATATTCGCAATCTTGCCCGATCTCCCGGGCGATATCAAGAATCTTTGCCGATTCCATTTTCGGGATGAAAATCTCTCCCCCAGCCGCTTCCGCCGATCGATTGATCACGAACTCCGCGACCTCTTGAAGTGAGATAAAAAAGCGGGTCATTTCAAAGTCAGTTATCGTGAGCTTTCCGGTCTCTTTTTGCTTTTTGAAAAATGGTATCACAGACCCGCGAGATCCGATCACATTACCATACCGGCAACATGAGAACTTCGGGAACCTCCCGCCCGTATAGACGTTCGCGTCGATAAAAAGCCGCTCCGCCACCGCCTTTGTCATTCCATAAAGGTTTGTAGGCGCAACCGCTTTGTCGGTTGAAATATGCATAACCACTTTTGCATCGCTGCAAACTGCGGCCTCGATGATATTTATCGCCCCGAGAATGTTCGTCTGAACTGCCTCAGTAGGATTTTCCTCGCAAGCCGGTACTTGCTTAAGAGCAGCGCAATTATAGATCACGTCTACCCCGCGCATCGCCATTTCAAGCCTTTTATGATTTCGAACATCGCCAAGAAGAAAAGCGACGTTCTCATCAAGACCCTCTGCTTTTAATGTGTTTCTGAGCTCGAACTGCTTGAACTCGTCCCGTGAAAATATTCTGATTCCGTGCGGCTTTGTCTCGGCTTTAAGAATATGAATGAGCGTCTTTCCGAGTGAACCTGTTCCACCCAAAATCAAAACCTCGCGCCCTTCGAGCATCATCTTTGCTTTTTCTGAAATCATAATCAAACCTCTCTGATTGGCCTCAATCCGTCTTTCGGGTCTGCTCTCTGTGAAAGATCGGGCTTGTATGTCTCGTAATGAATGGCTTCAAGATGCCGAACAGTCGCTATCGTCTCGGTAATTTTCGTCTCATTCCAGACGTGCCCGTGCTTTGTCTCCATGCCCTGAAGATCATCGAGATCAAGGTGATATTCGATGATCGCTTCCCGCTTCAGCCCCGCCATGATTTCAATCGCAAGCGGAGCCGCCGTATGATCAGAATATCCGTGATACTTCCCGCAAACATATTCAAGAAAATTGATATCTGTTATTTCTGAAGGATATTTCGATATACAGTATAATTGTTCTATCGGTCTTCCATACGAATTGATATCGTCGGAGTCGATAAGTCCGCACGACAGAATAAGTTCTTTACTGAGGCGCAAAGCCACATCGATTAAATCATCTCGCAGAATATCGAACGAGCTGATTTTGATGAAATCGCAGTAAAGAACGCAGAATGCGAGCGATTCCAAATCAAATGGCGTTACCCCGAATTGTAGCCCCAGGCTATGCGCATGTTCGGAAAGCTTCGGAATCCACTCTTTCGGCAATTCCCTCACCCGAATCTCCGGCCATTTCGCAGGGTCACGATAAAGTTTTTCCGCTCGAAATAACTGGAACTTTGCGGCCTGTGAACCCGTGCGCTTACAGGCATTGATTAAGGCTATTGCTCTATCGAAAGTCTGGTTATGATTCGAACCTATATCGGCAACAAACCTAATCATAAAGATACCTCCAATTTTTTTTGTTTTTTATCGAGCTTATCGTGCTCCTGCAAACTCCATAGATTCTCGCTATATCTTTTAACATGATTTTTTTACTATTTATTAGTGTAAGTATTTCTTTAACTTTTATTTCTGTTAATTTTGCAAAATTACATTTTTCACCGACAATCTTTTTTTCTAAATTGTTTTTATAGGCATGTTTCATGTTTTCGGAAGCGGAACACCATTCTAAATTAGTACTGATATTATTTAATTTATTACCATCTTTATGGTTTATCTGATTTTTCCCTTCAATCTTTTTCAGAAAATATAATCCTACTAATCTATGTGGACGTTCTGTTTTATTTATTCCATTTTTACATAAACTTAAATAATAATATCCATTCCCTGATATTTGCTGGCTCAATATTCTTCCTAATTGTATTTTCTGTCTTTTTTCACCAACTTTTACTATTCGCGTAAGACTTGCGACTCTCCCAAAATTGCTTATTTGATAAAATCCTTCGTATCCTTTTATATCTTTCCAAATCTCTTGCATCATTTTAACTCATTTATATTTTGTGCAACTTTAATAAATGCATTACAAATATCTTTAATGTCTTTTTTATTTAATCTCAACCCGTGATATAATGTTAAGCACAATTCTTTATTATATAATAATTCAACATTAGGAAGAAATACTTTCGAATAATCAGTATTTTTCAAAGCCCAGTGCATTCTATTCTGAAATAATGATAAACGGTAAAGAGGCTCAATATAACCGCCTCCGATAGGAATGCCTCGATCTATGCGCCCTTTTTCCTCTGTGAGCTCTGCTCTGACTGCATTCAGGAACTTATCCCGCGATATTCCCGCTTTCTCCTCATTGAATCGGAATGAAAGCACATAGTATGAATGCAGACAACCTGGGTGCGTAGGGTAAATTGAAATAAACGGAATCCTTGTTAATTGCTCCGAAATCGCCCTTGCATTTTCAGTTCTGGCTTTAATTATTTTATCGAGCTTTTTGAATTGCACCCTTAAAATTGCCGCCTGCATTTCGGTCATTCTCATGTTGAATCCAACCATGTTGTCATACATGCCATATTTCGCCCGGTCTGCGTTATTCATTCCGTGAATTACCGATTCGGCATGATTCCGGAGAAGCGAAGCCTTAATGAAAAGCTCCTGGTCATTCGTGACTATCATTCCGCCCTCACCCGCGGTAAGGTGTTTTCCCTGCGTAAACGAATAGCACCCGATGTGCCCGAGTGTCCCGGCATACTTCCCGGCTCTCATAGCCCCTATCGCTTGCGCCGCATCCTCAATCACGATGAGGCCGTATTTTTTCGCTATTTCGTCGATCTTTTCCGAATATGTATGCCCGAACAAATCGACTACGATTATTGCCTTTGTTTTCTCGGTTATTTTCCGCTCGACATCTTCTGGAACAAGACAAAAAGTCTCAGGTTCTATATCGCAAAATATTGGCTTTGCTCCATAATGAAGCACACTTGTCGCACTGCAACACATCGAATAAGGCGAAACGATAACCTCGTCACCCAGCTGAATACCCGCCGCACCACAGGCGATAATCAAAGCGGACGTACAAGAATTGACCGCGAGTGCATGGGTCTGGAATCGCGCCCCGACCTCGTTTTCGAGAGCCTGGTCGTTCTCACCGCCCCAAAACTGCGGAATCCAGTTTCCCCGGAACATCGAAAGAATGCGCTTCTTGAAAATCTTTTTACATGCCCGATACTCTGCATTCATCGATTCGAGTTGAGAAGGAAAAAGCTTCGTCCGAATCTTCGAGCCGCCATTTATTGCGAGAGTTGGTTTTTTCATACAATAACCTCATGTACTTTTATTGCATCATCTATCGTGCATTTCAAGGCCTCGCGCCCTTCGAGATATCCGATCACGTTGTCATAAAGTCGAAGCATGTCAGTTCCTAAAAAAGTATTATTTACAATCTCATCGGTTTCATTTAATGAAGTATAATTTCCGTACATTTTTTCACTATCCAAAATCCGAACTTTTTGCTGATTAAAATGATTTACTAATCTATATGATCCGATCGATGTCATAACGTCGAGTTCAAACATATCACAGACCATTCCGTTAATTGCCTGAATGCTCACAAGCGGACATCTTGCCCAAATAGCATGTGCCGAATATGTAGGATCTTCGGGAGAATAATCTTCATATACCGGACTATGCTTCTCAAATAAAAGGCAATCTCCGAAAAACCAATTAAGTATATCGATCATATGTGAACCATCACGAATCATTCCCCTACAATATTTAAAAGTAGCTGAATAAACTGTTGATCTTAAAAGATTTTCTCTTTGATTTTGAATTACCGGATCATAGCGCCGAATGTAATTGACCGCGATCGGAGTATTCCCAGCGATTGCCTTTATATTTCGCGCCTGGTCAAGATTCATTCCGCAGGGCTTTTCGAGAATGATGATTTTCGGATTGAGTTTTGCCTTGACCTGTTGAACCATTTCAAGATGCGTTTCTGTAGGCGTTGCGATTACAACAATATCATCACCGATGAGCCCATCTATTCCAGTGAACCAAACGCACCCCCACTTATCCGCCGCTTTTAATGCTTTTTCGTAATCAGAATCGATGATACCCGAAAGCCTTATATTTTCATGAGTACTCACCGCATGAGCGTGTGTTAAGATATTTTTCGTTGTCGGAGAATCGTATTGATCGGGCTTTGTTGAGCCGATGGATCCAGCTCCGATTATAAGCGCATTATATTTCACATTACCCCCGGCGTTTTGCTTATAAGGTCTTTGTTGATCTGCGAGAGCCATGGATTCGCCTCGATGATTGCGTAAATGTCGGCAATTCCCACGTTCTCGCTTCCGGCCATTTGCATGACTTCAGCGATTACTTTTCCGTCCTCGGGATAGTCCAGCGTGAGCCTGAGATTCGGCGCGAAGTATTTCTTTGGTGCCGGGAAATTGACGATTCTTTTGTTGTCGCAAAGATGAAGGATATTCCATCCGACATGTTCGGGAATCAAAGAGTCATCAACCTTCGATGCAATATTTTTGAGTATGTCCGCTTTGTAGACTTGCACATCTGCCCCATCGAACCATGAGCGAGTCACCACGTTTGAAACATAATCCAAATCTTCGATTGTGTCGAAAAGAGCGAGGGCGCTCTCGACGATTTTCGGATCGAATAACGGACAGTCTCCCGTAAGCTCCACGCAGATATCATATTTCATGTCATCGACAATCTCGCCATTTTTGATGTTCTCCCGGTTTTCGTAATTCCGAATCGTTCTGACAACCCGGTCAAGGACATCTTCCTCGCTGCCCTGAAAACACTCATACCCTTTTGCTTTGCAAAAATCGACGATCCGCGAATCCTCGGAATTGATCGAAGTCGCAACCACAATCTGATCTATGGCTTTAATTCTTTTCAGCTTTTCGACGATTATCTCGATCGAGCACTTACCAGCGAAAAGGGGAATGAGCACCTTATTCGGGAAACGCGTCGATTGTGTCCGGGCTTGCAAAACTGCAATTGTCTTCATGGTTTATTCCCCTCCGTTTTCATCGATTCTTCATATGCCCTTTTCATGCGAACGACTTTTGAATCCTGAATAATGAACGTAATACAGAGCTCGCCATGTTTGATTTTATTTAGAGCGTCTTCGATAAACTTGATATGTTCAGAATCCAATTTCAACACTTTTTCTCCATAAAAAAAAGCTGGCTCCCAGATCGGGCGTTTTCGAGGCGCGGATGATCCAGGAAGCCAGCTCTTTGCGCCTCGAATATGTAGTTATAAATCATTTTGCTGATTAGAGTCAATCTTTTTTTGATTTTTTTCGTCTTTATATTTTTTATATTCTATCTGATCGCGGTCCCTCTTTATTTCGACTTGAACAAAATCTGCGATTCTCTCACAGATTTCATTCGGGATTCTCACCTTAATTGTCTTCATCGAAGCGCCTTGAATGAAGGTTATGTGCTTGGAACATCAGTCAGGTTCACGGAGCTCGGACAAGTCGGTAACCTCCTCATCCAATTTTTACCCCATTTCATTATTCATTCTCACTGAATAAATTTTTACCATATTCATCTTCCGCCATTCTTAAATTCTGAATCGCAGTTTCAAAATATGATTTTTTAAGTTCGATCCCGATTCCTTTTCTTCGGTATTTTATTGCCTGAAATATTTCTGAACCGATACCCATGAATGGCGATAGAATTGTTTCTCCAGGATTGCTCCACATTTTTATACATCGTTCGATCGTCCCGAGTTGCAAAGGACAAATATGCTTTTCATCGCCCTCCGCTCTCGCTGAATAGTATTGAAGCGTATCTCCCTCGCTGATTCCAGTCCATAAACCGTTCGCCCATTCGATCCATGTTTCGTTATCGACTTCTCCGTTATCGACCGGATGGACTGGCTTTGCTTCTCCATCTTTTTTGAAAAGTAATATCTGATCTACGAGAGCTGGCCTTGAATTCGTCGAATCCTTTCGAAGCTGGACAAATAAAAGAGCCTTGCTTTTCGTGCGTATTGCTTGCGCCTGCGGATTTTTCGATATGAAAGCCCTACCATGGAATATCCATCCATTTGCTTCATGGAGCCTTACTACGTCGCCCGGAAAATCTTTGATTCCGAAATATCCATCGCGCTGAAGCATCGCCGGAATGTCGGAAGTGTGAACGCATGAAAGCCGCCCCGGTTTTGTTACGCGCAATATTTCACGAATAATAAATGCATAATGCTGATAGAATTCTTCTCTATTTGTGCAATTTCCGAGATCGTGCAAAGAATCGGTATATGTAAATAAATCTACGAAGGGAGGCGAATAGCAACTTAAATCAATTGATTCAGGTTCGAGCTTTTGAAGTTCTTCACATGAATCACCATTTATCGCCGTGAAGTTTTTACCCTGAATTATTCTTGTTTCAATTTTCTCTTCTCTTATTGTTTCTTGCATCTTCAATTCCCCCATTTCGAATGTTTTGATATGATCAATCAATCCCTTTTTTAGTCGTCGCGCTTGCGCATCTTTGCGCATGATGTTCGTAAAGATTTCAATCTCCAATTCTGTAATAATAATATGGACATTGACTTCATGCTTTTGACCGTAGCGCCATTCTCTTCGAATTGCTTGATAAAATTGTTCCCATGAATCATTGAGTCCGAAAAAAATCATATTGTGCGAATTTTGCAGATTTAATCCGTATCCACCTATGCGGCATTTCGTAAGCAGATATTTCGTGAGCCCATCTTGAAAAGCTTCAATCTGTGAAGCCTTGTATTCCGGGTTATCGCTTCCCTTTATTTCTATACAATCGATTTCCTGATTTATTATTCGTGCCTCATCATCAAGATTGCACCAGATTATAGTCTGCTCATCCATCAAGATTTCTTTCAGCTTTTCAATTTTATTTTGTATTGTTTTTCGTTTCACTTCAACCCGATCAGACAATCCTTTCAATCCGGTAAAAAATAATTCTCCATTTAAAGGCTCGCTTGTTTCAATTGGTATAATATGCTTTACGATATTGAGCTTTGGAAGTTCGTAATCATAATCATAGCCCAATTCGTGCGGATCAGTAAAACAAATTGCCCATGATGATAGCCATTCGTAGAATGATTTCTCTGCATGGTGTTTCAATCTCCATTCCACTCCGCCTTTGTTTGATCCTTTCTCAATATAGAAATCAGTCCCATTCATTATGGTATGCTCTTTGTTCGCGTTGATAAAAAATCGTGCAAGCATTTCCGCATGTGTGCATATTCCGAGAAATTCCGCATGATTACCAATTTCGGTATTATCATTTGGGGCCGGTGTTGC
>Ga0335069_10011324_pt1 | contig 12597 bp, 11 predicted proteins | sample Lox_Sample_11_FD_206714 | JGI IMG/M metagenome (GOLD analysis project Ga0335069, IMG submission 206714) | Soil microbial communities from Loxahatchee National Wildlife Refuge, Florida, United States - Lox_Sample_1.1 | ecosystem: Environmental > Terrestrial > Soil > Wetlands | place: USA... | reverse complement strand
GCCGCGAGAGTGCAACTGCCGACGCCCCTTCTCGTCGGGAAACGTGTTGCCAGTTGCACTTTCGGTGTGTCCCGAACGGGAAGGGGAGTTCGATGTAGGTAGAGCTTCTTGGAGCGGTGCTGTGCAGGAGATGAAGGATTGCTGGCCCTTCGGAGTCGCCCTGCGGGGGGAGGCTTCAAACCGCCACATGCTGCGGGAGCGGTAACGCGATCGTGGTGAGCGATGTGGAAAAGGCACGCGTGACGTGTCAGGTGGGGATCGGGAAGGCGAGCGCAAGCGAATCGCTGCTGACGTGTCGTAAGCAACACAGATGACATCGAAACCGGGGTGTCGAAAGGACTTCGGGATGAGTCTGGCGGGTGCCCGTTGATTGGCCAGGCGGTGTCCGGCATGGAGGCGACGCGAGCCCGGTCTGCGGCTTTTGCATGGAACGGGAGAAGGCCGGAACCGATACTTCTCACTCGAGCCTTCGGGTGGGAGATAGGGAGCCCGTGCGTGGCGCGGGTCTGGGTACCGTTGCGGGTCCGGCTGGCGGACCGGCTCGTAGTAGCGAGGAAGCTCCTGTAATGGGAGCGGAGCGAAGGGGCCGGGTCATCTGTGGCTGTGTTCGTTAGATCAACCGTAGCCCAGTGGGTTTCGGGAGGAGTCGCGTGAACGAGTTGAAGTCGCCGGGCAAGCCGTTCGAGATTTCGAAGTGGGCGGTGATGGAGGCCTGGGAGAAGGTCAAGGCGAACAAGGGCGCGCCGGGCGTGGACGAGGTAACGATCGAGACATTCGAGGCCGACCTGCACAACAACCTGTACAAGGTTTGGAATCGGATGTCGTCGGGGAGTTACTTTCCGCCTGCGGTGCGCGCGGTGGAGATACCCAAGCCGCACGGCGCAGGGACCAGAATGCTGGGCATACCTACTATCGCGGACCGGGTGGCGCAAACGGTGGTGGCCGAGGAGTTGAAGTCGAGGGTCGAGACGATCTTTCACGACGACTCCTATGGCTACCGGCCGGGCCGCTCGGGGTTGCACGCGGTGGGTGCATGTCGGCAGCGCTGCTGGAAAACCGACTGGGTGATTGATTTGGACATCCAGAAGTTCTTCGACAGCGTGTCTTGGGATCTGATGCTCAAGGCGGTGGGGGCCAACACCGATCTGCCGTGGGTGATGCTGTATGTGCGCCGGTGGTTGCAAGCTCCGGTGGCACTGCCCGACGGCACCTTGCAGCAACGGGACCGGGGCACCCCGCAAGGGTCGCCGGTTTCGCCTGTGCTGGCAAACCTGTTCCTGCACTATGCGTTTGATATGTGGATGGCTCGGGAATTCCCGAGCGTCCGGTTCGAACGCTATGTCGATGACGCGGTCATACACTGTGTCAGCGAGCGCCAAGCCCGCCAGGTGCTGGCCGCGCTGCACGACAGGATGAGCGAAGTTGGGTTGCGGCTGCATCCCGACAAAACCCGGATCGTGTACTGCAAGGATGGCAGGCGGCGTGGTGACCATGAGCACACGTCGTTTACTTTCCTGGGCTTCACGTTCCGGCCGCGCAGAGCGCGCAGCAAGGACGGCAGGCTGTTCTTGTCGTTCGCGCCTGCGATCAGCAGGGATGCCTTGAAAAAGATCAGCAGCGAGGTGCGGTCGTGGCGATTGCACCATCGCACTGGTCATCCTTTTGCCGGTCTGGCCCGCATGATCAACCCGATCGTGCGGGGTTGGATGAATTACTACGGCGCCTTCTACCGATCGGCGTTGTATCCCCTCCTGACACGCATCAATGCCTACTTGATGCGGTGGGTCCGCAAGAAATACCGCCGGTTGCGTGGACGCGGTGCGTTCCAAAAGGAGTGGCAGCGGGTCACCGCTACCTACCCAGCACTCTTAGCCCACTGGGCCTGGACCACCGCAATTCCCGCCGTCTGGTGATCAAGATGACAAGAGCCGTATGAATCGAGAGATTCACGTACGGATCTGTGGGGGCCGAGGGTTGAAATACCCTCGGCTACCCGACCGGCCGGGCTAGGTGCGTGACCGCAGCGCGCGGTGGGCGTGCGGCCAGAACGGCATGCCGGCCACGACGGTCGCACCGGTGGCGATGACACCGACGGCGACGTCGACGCTCTCACGCCCGTCCTGCGCCCAGTAGACGTCCTTGAGGTCCAGCAGCAGGGCCAGCTCGTCGACGATCATCGCGTTCGCGGCACCGAAGGCGACTGCCGCCGCGGGGTGCCGCCGCTGCCTTTCCGATCCGCGCAGACCCACGCCCGCCACCGTCGCCAGCATCCCGATGCCGATGTTGTAGTGGTGAAAGTGCTTGCCGCCCATGCTTATACCACCACCCGACGGGCCGTGGCCGGCGCGGATCCAGTGGGTGAGCCCGCGCAAGCCGGCGAACGTCAGCGTGAACGACGCCCAGGCCAGCACCGTGGCCTGCTCACCGGGTTGCAACCGCTGGTCCCACTGGTGGCGCAACCGCGCCCATCGAGACGTCGGCGCGCTGTGCGCGTCCATACCTCTGGACGTTAGACCAATAGCATCTGCAGTTGTGGAGTCCCGCTGGGTGCTGCACCTGGACATGGACGCGTTCTTCGCTTCCGTCGAACAGCTCACCCGACCGACCCTCAAGGGGCGGCCGGTGCTGGTCGGCGGGCTGGGCGGGCGGGGCGTGGTGGCCGGCGCCAGCTATGAGGCGCGGGTGTTCGGCGCCCGGTCGGCCATGCCGATGCATCAGGCCCGCCGGCTGATCGGCGTGATCGCCGTGGTGTTGCCGCCGCGCGGCGTGGTCTACGGGGTGGCCAGCCGGCGGGTTTTCGATGCGGTGCGCAGCCTGGTGCCCGTCGTCGAGCAGCTGTCCGTCGACGAGGGCTTCGGTGAGCCGCCGCAGCTCGCCGGGGCGTCGGCCGAGGACGTCGAGGCGTTCTGCGAGGGCTTGCGGCGGCGTATCGGTGACGAGACCGGCCTGATCGCCTCGGTCGGCGCGGGCTCGGGCAAGCAGATCGCCAAGATCGCGTCGGGGCTGGCCAAACCGGATGGCGTTCGGGTGGTCCGGCGCGCCGAAGAGCGAGCGCTCCTGGGCGCGTTGCCGGTGCGGCGGCTGTGGGGCATCGGCCCGGTCGCCGAGGAGAAGCTGAACCGGCTCGGCATCGAGACGATCGGGCAGCTGGCCGCGCTGACCGACGCCGAGGTGGCCAACATCCTGGGCGCGACGGTCGGGCCGGCGCTGCACCGGCTGGCCCGCGGCATCGACGACCGCCCCGTCGCCGAGCGCGCCGAGGCCAAGCAGATCAGCTCCGAGTCGACCTTCGCCGTCGACCTGACCAGCCTCGAGCAGCTCCTCGAAGCGATCGATCCGATCGCCGAGCATGCGCACCAGCGCCTGCTGCGCGACGGCCGCGGCGCCCGCACGGTCACGGTGAAGCTGAAGAAGTCCGACATGGCCACGCTGACCCGCTCGGCGACGTTGCCCTACGCGACGACCGAGGCCGGTGCGCTCATCGCCGTGGCCCGGCGGCTGCTGCTCGACCCACGCGAAATCGGGCCGATTCGCCTTCTCGGCGTTGGCTTTTCGGGGCTCAGCGACGTGCGCCAGCAGTCGTTGTTCCCGGACCTGGAGCTGGCCGGGGAGGTGTCCGACGAGCAGCCCGCGGAAACCGTAGTGACCGCGACCGAGGCGATGTTCTCCCCGGCCCCAGACGAGGCGCACAACCGGCCCATGCCCTGGCGGATCGGCGACGACGTCGCACACGGGGAACTCGGCCACGGCTGGGTGCAGGGCGCCGGCCACGGCGTTGTGACAGTGCGGTTCGAGACCCGCAGCTCCGGCCCGGGCCAGGCGCGCACGTTTCCCGCGGACACGAGCGACCTCCGCCCCGCCAACCCCGTCGACTCCCTGGACTGGCCCGACTACGTCGGCGCGCTGCAGGCCGACGTGGCGCTAGCCCCAGCGGTCGACGACGCCGGCGACGGGTAGCCTCGCGGCCAGCGCCGCCATCACCAGCACCCGGGCCTGCGGCGGGCGCAGTCGCGGCACCATCACCGCGCCGGCGGCCGCCATGTCGTGGCCGGGGCCGTAGCTCGCACCGACCCGGCCGCCGGGGACGCGGGTGGACACCGCGATGACCACCCCGGCGCCGCAGTGCCGGCGCACCCCCTCGACGACCGCGGCCCCGGCGTTGCCCGACCCCAGCGCCTCCAGCACGACGGCTCGTGCGCCGGCGGCCACACAGGCGTCCAGCGCCACCGAGTCACTGCCGAGGTAAGCCGCGACGATGTCGACCCGCGGCGCGCCGGCGGCGCCCAGGTCGCCGAGGTAGGGCCGCGTCTTGGCGCCGGTCAGCGCCACCTGGCCGCGCACCGTGCCGACCAGCTCGCCGGCGAAGCCGCTCAGGTCATCGGTGGCCACCTTCTGCATGCCCAGCGGCTGCAGCACCCGGCCGGCGAAGCACACCAGGACCCCCAGCCCGCGGGCGGCGGGGCTGGCCGCGACCGCCAGCGCGTCGCGCAGGTTGCCCGGACCGTCGGCGTCGGGGGCGTCGGCGCCGCGCATGGCACCGGTGAGGACGACCGGGACGTCGCCCGCATGGGTGAGGTCGAGCCACAGCGCGCTCTCTTCCATGGTGTCGGTGCCGTGGGTGATGACCACCCCGTCGGCGCCGCCGTCGATCGCGGCGCGTACGGCGCCGCGGATCCGGTCCCAATCGGCCGCCGTCAGCTCCGAGCTGTCGAGCGCCAGCAGGTCGACGACACTGACGTCGAACGTCCGCCTGAAGGGTTCGGTGAGGTCCGCGCCGCTATAGGCCGGTCGTGACACCCCGTCGGCGTCTTTGCCGGTCGATATCGTGCCTCCGGTGGCGATGACGGTGAGGCGGGCCTTGGAGGAAGCCTTCGGGGAAGCCATGGTGGCATCATCGCGCACGTTCGGGTTAGGGGATGATGGTGACGTGTCCGACGAACCAACGGGACCGGCCCGGGAGGTGGCCGAGCCCGAACCCGCGCCCACCAAGCCGCCGAGGCGGCTGCGACTGCTGCTGTCGGTCGCGGCGGTGGTGTTGACGTTGGACATCGTGACGAAGGTGCTGGCCGTCAAACTGCTGCCACCGGGCCAGCCGGTGTCGATCATCGGCGACACCGTGACCTGGACGTTGGTGCGCAACTCGGGCGCGGCGTTCTCCATGGCCACCGGGTACACCTGGGTGCTGACGCTGATCGCCACGGGTGTGGTGGTCGGCATTTTCTGGATGGGGCGACGCCTGGTGTCGCCGTGGTGGGCGGTCGGGCTCGGGATGATCCTCGGCGGCGCCATGGGCAACCTCGTCGATCGCTTCTTCCGGGCGCCCGGGCCGCTGCGCGGCCACGTCGTGGACTTCTTTTCGGTCGGCTGGTGGCCGGTGTTCAACGTCGCGGACCCGTCGGTGGTCGGCGGGGCGATCCTGCTGGTGGTGCTGTCGATCTTCGGCTACGACTTCGACATCGTGGGCCGGCGCAAAGCCACGCCGGACAGCGGCGGCCGGCGAGAGGCCGACCAGCGTTGAGTGAACGTTCGATGCCCGTCCCGGAGGGACTGGCGGGCATGCGCGTCGACGCCGGGCTGGCGCGCCTGCTGGGGCTGTCGCGCAGCGCCGCGGCGGCGCTGGCCGAAGACGGCGAGGTCGAACTCGACGGGGTGCGCGCGGGCAAGTCCGACCGGCTGACCGGCGGCGCCTGGCTGCATGTGCGCCTGCCCGAGACGCCGGCCCCGCCGGAGAACACGCCCGTCGACATCGAGGGCATGACGATCCTCTACTCCGACGACGACATCGTCGCGGTCGACAAGCCCGCCGCGGTGGCCGCGCACGCGTCGGTGGGCTGGACCGGCCCCACGGTGCTCGGCGGGTTGGCCGCCGCCGGTTACCGGATCACCACCTCGGGCGTGCCCGAGCGGCAGGGCATCGTGCATCGCCTCGACGTCGGCACCTCGGGCGTGATGGTGGTGGCGCTGTCCGAGCGCGCCTACACCGTGCTCAAGCGGGCGTTCAAGCAGCGCACCGTCGACAAGCGCTACCACGCGCTGGTACAGGGACATCCCGATCCGTCCAGCGGGACGATCGACGCCCCGATCGGGCGCCACCGCGGCGGCGAGTGGAAGTTCGCCGTCACCAAAGAAGGCCGGCACAGCCTCACCCACTACGACACCCTGGAGGCCTTCGTCGCCGCGACCCTGCTCGACGTGCACCTGGAAACCGGCCGCACCCACCAGATCCGGGTGCACTTCTCCGCGCTGCATCACCCGTGTTGCGGCGACCTCGTCTACGGAGCGGACCCGGTGCTGGCGAAAAGGCTTGGGCTGGAACGGCAATGGTTGCACGCGCGTTCGCTGTCCTTCGCCCACCCGGCCGACGGCAGGCGGATGGAGATCGTCAGCCCCTATCCGCCCGATCTGCAGCACGCGCTGGACGTGTTGCGCGCCGAGGGCTGATCACCCCGGGCATGGTGGCGGTCGGCGGACTCAGACCTTGGTGGTCTCGGTCGATGCGATCTCGGGGGCCAGCGGCGCGATGGCGCCGAGTATGCCGGTGACCGTCTCGGAGGGGACGCTGGCGGCGGCGAGCGCGTCGGCCAGGTGCCCGGCCACCAGGTCGAAGTGGTGCATCGTGATGCCGCGACCCTGGTGCACCTGCTTCATCGGCGCGCCGGTGTAGGGCTCGGGGCCGCCGAGCGCGGCCGCGAAGAACTCGGCCTGCTTCCCCTTGAGGCGGTTCATGTTCGTGCCGGTGAAAAAGCCCGACAGCTGGCCATCGGCGAGCACGCGAACGTAGAAGTCCTCGACGACGACTTCGATGGCCTCGTGCCCGCCGATCCGGTCGTAGATCGTGGTCGGCTCGGGTTGGCGGAAGCGTGCCAGAATTTTCACAAAACCGATTGGAACATCGCGGGGTTGCCCACCAGTAAGTGTGCGATCACACCCGGATTACCCTCTGTAACAAGGGGATTCCCCTTCGATGGCCGGTGCTCGGGCCGCGGTGTGAGCCGCGGGACCGCCGGTCACCCGGCGGCGATCTTGCCTCCGGCGGCCAAGCGATGCCCTAGGTTGGTTCTATGAGCCACGTCACACTGCCTGTCAGGGGCGAATGCCGATGAATCTCCTCGATGACTTGACGAACCTGGTGGAAAAGCCTTTCGCGGCGATGTCCAACATCATCAACACGCCCAACTCGGCCGGGCGTTACCGACCGTTCTATCTGCGGAACCTGCTGGATGTGGTGCAGGGCCGCACGCTCGGCGATGCCGTGCGGGGCCGGACGGTCCTCATCACCGGAGGGTCGTCGGGCATCGGGAAGGCCGCCGCCAAAAAGATCGCGGAAGCGGGCGGGGTGGTGGTGCTGGTCGCGCGCACGCGGGAGAACCTCGAAAAGGTGGCCTCTGAAATCGAAGGCGACGGCGGGACCGCCCACGTGTATCCGTGCGACCTGTCCGACATGGACGCCATCGCCGGGATGGCCGACCAGGTGCTCGACGACCTCGGCGGCGTCGACATCCTGATCAACAACGCCGGACGGTCGATCCGGCGCTCGCTGGAGCTGTCCTACGACCGCATCCACGACTACCAGCGGACCATGCAACTGAACTACCTCGGCGCAGTTCAGCTCATCCTCAAGTTCATCCCCGGGATGCGCGAACGCGGCTTCGGGCAGATCATCAACGTTTCCTCGGTCGGCGTCCAGACCCGCGCGCCGCGGTTCGGTGCCTATATCGCCAGCAAGGCCGCCCTCGACAGCCTGTGCGACGCGCTGCAGGCTGAGGTGGTGAACGACGACGTCAAGTTCACCACGGTGCACATGGCGCTGGTGCGCACGCCGATGATCAGCCCGACCACGATGTACGACAAGTTTCCCGCGCTGACGCCGGACCAGGCGGCCGGCGTGATCGCGGATGCGATCGTGCACCGGCCCAGGCGGGCCAGCTCGCCGTTCGGGCAATTCGCCGCGGTCGCCGACGCCGTCAACCCGGCGGTCATGGACCGCGTGCGCAACCGCGCCTTCGCCATGTTCAAAGACTCCGACGCGGCCACGGGCGGCGAATCTTCCAGCGATGCAGGGTCTTTCGACAAACGGAGCGAGACGTTTGTCCGGGCGACCCGCGGGATACATTGGTGACATCATGAGTCTTCCGAAAGCCGACATCCAGACAACCGTCGTCATCACCGGGGCCTCCTCCGGCATCGGCGCCGAACTGGCTCGCGGCCTGGCCCGCCGCGGGTTCCCGCTGCTGCTGGTCGCGCGGCGCCGCGAGCGCCTCGACGAACTCGCCAACGAGGTGGGCCAGGAATACTCGGTGGCGGTCGAGGTGCTGCCGCTGGACCTCAGCGATCCCAAGAGCCGCGCCAAGCTGGCGGACCGGTTACGCACCGAACCGATCGCCGGGCTGTGCAACAGCGCCGGTTTCGGCACCAGCGGGGTTTTCTACGAGTTGCCGCTCGAACGGGAAAGCGAAGAGGTCACCCTCAACGCGCTGGCCCTGATGGAGCTCACTCACGCGGTCCTGCCCGGCATGGTCGAGCGCCGCGCCGGCGCGGTGATGAACATCGCCTCGATCGCCGGTTTCCAGCCCTTGCCCTACATGGCCGTGTATTCGGCCACCAAGGCGTTCGTGCAGACGTTCTCCGAGGCCATCCACGAGGAGTTGCACGGAACGGGGGTGTCGGTCACCGTCCTGTGCCCGGGCCCGGTGCCCACGGAGTGGGCCGAGATCGCCAACGCCGAACGGTTCAGCATCCCGGTGGCGCAGGTTTCGCCGCACGACGTGGCCGAGGCGGCCATCGGCGGGATGCTCGTCGGCAAGCGCAGCGTGGTGCCGGGCATCGTGCCCAAGGTGGTCAGCACCGGCGGCCGGTTCGTGCCGCGCACCCTGCTGCTGCCCGGACTCCGGATCGGCAACCGATTCCGCGGGGGTCCCGGCCGCTGATGGGTTTCCCGTTGCTCCCAGTAGTCACATGAGTCTCTCCGCTGGGAGGGGTGGACGATTTGTCCGCCTCATAGCGACAAGCCATGCCGCACAGAAGTTGTCGCTATGAGCTGGACACAACGGCATATCCTCCTGAGCCAGAGGCCAATGGGGCGGGTGTGACGAAGCGCCTCCACAGTTAGGCTCGTGCGATGGCCGCCGTTGACATGACCGCCGACATGCCGATGACCCCGCAGGACATGTGGGACCACGTTTCGGACCTGTCGGATTTGGGCGAATGGCTGGTGATGCACGAGGGGTGGCGCAGCGAGCTGCCCGACGAGATCACCGAGGGCACCGAGATCGTGGGCGTGGCGAGGTCCAAGGGCCTGCGCAACCGGGTGACGTGGACGGTGACCAGGTGGGACCCTCCGCACGAGGTGGCGATGAAAGGATCGGGCAAGGGCGGAGCGAAATATGCCGTCACGCTCACCGTGCGGGCCACCGAAGACGGGTCCACGCTCGGTCTGCGCCTCGAACTGGGCGGGCGTCCGTTGTTCGGCCCGGTGGGTTCGGCCGCGGCCCGAGCGGTCAAAGGCGACGTCGAGAAGTCGCTGAAGCAGTTTGTGCAGCTGTACGGCTAGGCATCACCGCGGTGTCACCGTCCTCCCACAGCAGCAATTGGCGTACCGACGCGCGCGAACCGTAGGGCTGGAGCATTTGGCTGGCGGGCCGCGGTCGTACCCGTTGGGGCCACCAGAACCAGCGCCCGAGAAGCGTTGCGACCGAAGGCGTCATGAAGGACCGCACGATCAGCGTGTCGAACAACAGCCCCAGGCCGATGGTGGTGCCGATCTGGCCCAGCACTTGGAAACCGCTGAACACGAACGCGCACATGGTGACCGCGAAGACCAGGCCGGCGGAGGTTACCACCGAGCCGGTGCCGGCCATCGAGCGGATGATGCCGGTCTTCAGGCCGGCGTGGATCTCCTCCTTGAACCGGGAGATCAACAGCAGGTTGTAGTCGGATCCGACCGCCAAGAGCAGGATCACGGCCAGCGCCAACACAACCCAGTACAGCTGGATGCCGAGCAGGTACTGCCACACCAGCACCGACAGCCCGAAGGAGGCGCCGAGTGAAAGGGCCACCGTGCCCACGATGACGAGCGCGGCGACCAGGCTCCGCGTGATGATCATCATGATCAGCAGGATGAGGGCGAGCGCGGCGAATCCCACGATCATCAGGTCGTACTTTGCGCCGTCCTGGATGTCCTTGTAGGTCGCGGCGGTGCCGCCGATGTAGATCTGGGCGTCGGCCATCGGCGTGCCCTTCAGTGCCTCGTGCGCGGCGGTGACGATCGGGTCGATGTGTGAGATGCCTTGCGGCGTCGCGGGATCGCCCTCATGGGTGACGATCATGCGCGCCGCCTTACCGTCGGGCGAGAGGAACAGCTTCAACCCGCGCTTGAAGTCGGGGTTGTTGAACACCTCGGGGGGCAGGTAGAAGCTGTCGTCGTTCTTCGCGGCGTCGAAGGCCCGGCCCAGCGCCGTCGCGTTGTCGATCGCGGCCTGCGTCTGCGCGTAGATGCCGGCCTGGGTGGCGTGGCTCGCCAACGTCAATTCCCGATTGGTCTCCTGGCTGTCGATCTGGGGCGGGATCAGCGCCACCAGTTTCGGCTGCAGCGCGTCGAGCTTGTCCAGGGTGGCCGTCAGGTTTTCGAATTTCTCGGTGAGCTGGTCGATACCGTCCAGCGCGTCCAGCACCGACCGGATCGCCCAGCAGGCGGGGATGTCGAAACAATGCTTCTCCCAATAGAAATAGCTGCGAATCGGCCGGAAGAAGTCGTCGAAGTTCGCGATCTTGTCGCGCAGGTCCCTGATCGTGTCGACCGTGTCGTGAAAGCTTTGGGTTTCGGCGTGGGTGGCGGCGGCGAGTTGCTGCTGCAGGGCGTACTGCTGTTTGAGGATGTTGATGGTCTTGGATATTTCGGCGGCCTGCTTGAGTAGGTCGTCGGCCCGATCCCGTTGGTAGGTCAGGTTTTCCTGCTGGGCGGCGCTCTGATTGCTGATCACAAAGGCGAGCGAGCTGTGGTCGAGCGGGGTGCCCAGCGGTCTGGTGATGGTCTGCACCTGCGCGACGCCGTGCACGTGGAACACCGCCTTGGCCACCCGGTCCAGGATGAGCATGTCGGCCGGGTTGCGCATGTCGTGATCCGTTTCGACCATCAGCAATTCGGGCTCCAGCCGGGCGCGCGAGAAGTGCCGCTCGGCGGCGGTGTAACCGACGTTGGCCGGCGCATCGGCGGGCATGTAGGGGCGGGTGTCGTAGCTTGTCTTGTATCCGGGCAGCGCCAGCAGGCCGACGAGGGCCAGGGCGCACGCCGCGGTGAGGATGGGGGCGGGCCAGCGGACGATGGCCGTGCCGATCCGTCGCCAACCACGCGTTCGCATCGCGCGTTTCGGGTCGAAGACGCCCAGCGCGGAGCCCAGCGTGAGCACCGCCGGGCCCAGGGTGAGCGAGGCGAACAGCGCGACGAGGATGCCGAGAGCGGCCGGGACGCCCAGGCTTTGGAAGTAGGGCAGCCGGGTGAAGCTCAGACAGAACACCGCGCCGGCGACGGTCAGGCCCGAACCCAGGACGATGTGGGCCGTCCCGCGAAACATGGTGTAGAAGGCGGTTTCCTTGTCTTCGCCGGCCCCACGCGCTTCCTGGTAGCGGCCGACGATAAAGATGGCGTAGTCCGTGCCGGCGGCGATCACCAGCAACGTGAGGAGGTTCGTCGCGTACGTCGACAACCCGATGACGCCGGCGTTCCCGAGGAAGGCGACAATCCCGCGGGCGGCGGACATTTCGATGAGGACCGTGACGAGCACGAGCAGCATCGTGAAGACGGAACGGTAGACGAACAGCAACATCAACGCGATCACCCCGACGGTGATCGCGGTGACCTTCGCGGTTCCCTTGCTGCCGACGTCGAACTGGTCGGAGATGAGCGGCGCCGCGCCGGTCACGTAGGCCTTGACGCCGGGCGGGGGAGGCGTGTGGTCGACGATGTCGCGCACGGCGCCGACGGACTCGTTCGCCCGCGCCGAGCCCTGATTGCCCGCGAGAAAGACCTGAACGTAGGCGGCCTTGCCGTCGCTGCTCTGCGAACCCGCCGCGGTCAGGGTGTCGCCCCAGAAGTCCTGGACGTGCTCGACGTGCTTCTTGTCGTTTTCGAGCTTGCGGATCATGGCGTCGTAGAAGCGGTGCGCGTCCGCGCCGAGCGGTTTGTCACCTTCCAGGACGACCATCGCCGAGCTGTCCGTGTCGAACTCTTTGAACGCCTGGCCGATGCGCTTGATCGCCTTCAGCGACGGCGCGTCGGGCGAGTTGAGCGCCACGTTGTGGGTTCTTCCGACCTCTTCCAGCTGCGGCACCGCGATGTTCGTGATGGCGGCCAGCGCCACCCAGAACAGCAGGATCGGCAGCGAGAGCCGGCGGATGGTGTGCGGCAGGCGGGGCCGCGTCTGTTGATCGTTGCTCATCCCGACTTATCCAGACAGAAGGTGTAGGCGTCGACTTCGTTCACGGTGCGTTCGTCCTTGACCTCGCCGTTGACGGTGATCCGGCAGCCGAGGGTGTCGCCGGTGCCCTGCGCCACGACGTTGCCGACGACCGCGGGCTCCGTGGTGGTGATCGTGTAGGACC
>Ga0335069_10011323_pt1 | contig 12597 bp, 9 predicted proteins | sample Lox_Sample_11_FD_206714 | JGI IMG/M metagenome (GOLD analysis project Ga0335069, IMG submission 206714) | Soil microbial communities from Loxahatchee National Wildlife Refuge, Florida, United States - Lox_Sample_1.1 | ecosystem: Environmental > Terrestrial > Soil > Wetlands | place: USA: Florida... | reverse complement strand
CAATTGCTCTGGCCGTTCGAAACCGCAGTCGTGTAGCGGTTTTCATGGTGGACCTCGACCGCTTCCGCGACATCAATGACATCTATGGCCATCGACTCGGCGATCGCCTGCTGCAGGCCATTGCCGGCCGGCTGAAGTCCAGTCTCCGCGAAAGCGATACGATCGCGCGCCCCAGCGGAGATGAGTTTGTCATTGCGGCTGCCATGACCGAGTCAAGCGAGCAGGTCGAAACCCTCGCGAAAAAGCTCCTTGATGCTTTCGAATTGCCCTTCGATATAGACGGCGAGGAGATTCTCGTCACCGGCAGCATTGGAGTCTGTCAGTTTCCTTCGGATGGCGAGACCGTCCCGCGTCTGCTCCAGGCGGCCGATGCGGCTATGTTCGAAGCAAAGAAGAGGGGCCGCGGGAAATACTGCCACTTTTCCCAGGCCTTCACGATCGCCTCCCGCCGCCATCATAAACTCGAAAAAGACCTGATTCATGCCTGCGCCGGCGATGAGTTCATCCTCCACTTCCAGCCGTTCATCGATTCCCAATCCGGTCAAATCACCGGCCACGAAGCCCTTCTCCGATGGCGCCACCCCAAGCAGGGACTGATCGCGCCAATCCATTTCATCCCACTCCTTGAAGACATGGGTTTGATTTCCGATGTCGGCCGCTGGGTCCTCAGGGCCGCGTGCCGGCAAAACGTGGCATGGCAACAGGCCGGTTTCCCTCATCTGCGCATGGCTGTCAACCTCTCGTCCGAGCAACTCTTTAAAGGCAGCATCGCAGATATCGTCCAATCGGCGTTGCGCGAAACGAATCTGAGCCCGGAACGACTGGAGCTCGAATTGACGGAGAGCCGTGCGCTCGACGATTCGGCGGCAACCCTGAATGTCATGAGAGGTCTCAAGCGTCTTGGCGTCAGTCTTTCCCTCGACGACTTCGGCACCGGCTGGTCGTCGCTTTCCTACCTGAGACAATTCCCGATCGACCGGCTCAAAATCGATCGTTCCTTCATTCGCGACGTTGGGACTCGATCCGCCGCGGAAGCTGTTGTGAAGAGCATCCTGGCTCTTGCGCGCAACCTGGGAATCGAATGCATCGCTGAAGGAGTCGAAACCAAGCAGCAGTACGACTACTTGAAGCGAGAAGCGTGCGCTGAAATGCAGGGATTCCTCTTCAGCCATCCGCTGGCATCCGCCGATTGCACGGCCTTGCTTCGTAACTCGAAATTCAAAGGGCTGTGCGATTCGAGCGAGGTTCCGGCGAACCGCGGTCGCGAGCCGGATTACGCCAGCTCAACTGACTGATCTCACCCGATCCCCATTGCCATCGCTTTCATGTTCGAAGGTATCGACGCATCGAGCCTGCCAGCCGCCGATCGGTCCGGACGCGGCCCGAACATCGATGGATACCTCATCACCGGCTCGCTGCCTGGCTGACTTGCTGACTCTTGGCGGTGGTGCCACCACCACCGCAACAATTCCCTCCCCATGTTGTTGAATAGAGAAGCGGTTCTCATCCGGAGGCCTTCACGTGTTCGCCCGTCTCTTTGTCCTCGCGCTCCTCACCGCCACTCTCTCGCTCCCCGCCTCCGCCCAGCAGCACATCCTCGTTCCCCGCTCCGACGGCCAGACCACCCCGCTGCTGCTCTACCCCGCGCGGCATCCCGCCTCCGCCTGCGCTCCCCTCGCCGTCATCTCCCACGGGGCTGGAGGCTCGGAGTACGGCTACCGTTATCTCGCCCAAGCGATGGCCAATCTCGGCTACACCACCGTCGTCATGGGCCATCGTGAAAGCGACTTCTCCGCCCTCACCGCCGACATGCGCAAAGACGGCTTCAAGCCCGGCGTCCGCGACCTCGTCGCCGACCCCGCCGCCGAATCCGGCCGCCTCCTCGACGTCTCTGCCGCCCTCAAGTGGGCCGATACCCGGTGCCACTCCCCCTTTCGCATTCTCCTCGGCCACTCCATGGGCGCCGAAACCACCCTCCTCGAAGCCGGCGCACGCAACATCCTCGGTATCGCCTCGCCACCCGCCGGCATCGACCGCTTCGACGCCTACGTCGCCCTCTCGCCCCAAGGTCCCGGCGTCGTCTTCCCCGACCACGCCTGGTCCGCCATCCGAAAACCTGTCCTCATCCTCACCGGCACCCGCGACCAGTCCGTCCAGAGTGGACCCGAATCCCGCCAGGTCCCCTTCTCCGGCCTTCCCGGCGCCCCCGGCCGCTGCCAGTGGCAAGGCGTCATCACCGGGGCCACCCACATGAACTTCGCGGGCGCCGGCCTCGGCCACGCCCGCGTCGAATCCCTCGTCACCTCTACGATCGCCGCCTTCCTCCCCGGCGCCGCACGGTACTCCTGCACGCTGCCTCAACCCGTCGCCGGCATGGCCCTCCAGTCGAAATGACTGCGACCCGTTCCTTTCGAGGAATCTTGGCGAATTGTTGGACATGAAAACCGGGAGCTAAGTGCCAATCACTAAACAGCGAAAGCCGAAGCGCTGAAAGCCAAAAAGCCGAACGCCGTGGCCGAAAGCCGAGAGTTCATCGTGCGCCCGCCTCTTCCCATGTCCACCCCATCAACAGCCCGTGCGATCTCACTCACTTTCAGATACCGATAGCCGTTTCCCATTGCGCATTCGTGGGAGCAGAATACTGCTCGGAGGATCAGCCCATGGAGTCCCTGCTTCAGCTCCATTTGCAAACCGACAGCACAAAGGCCGAGGAGCTCAACCCTTCCAAACCGGAAGAAAAAGAGCCCCAGCCCGTTGTGATGGGTAAGAGACTGAACCAGATCGTCAACCGCGCGGCGCACAAGGCGGCAACGCATTCGAGCCGGTCAGGCTCCGGCATTTTTTCGAAATAGCCCGGTCTCGCCCGCCGCACGCACAGCCGGATCACGATGCGAGCGCCCGGCAACGCCGCATGCTGAGTCAGTGTGCCGCCCGCTATTGGGTTACCTTTTTTTTGCTCTGAACACCGGACTCCGGACCCTTAATGCCAAACGCCTGGCTCTGAGCGGCGTCCGCCTGAGCGTGGCTCGGAGCCGTAACGCATGAGACGTGTGCGTTCTGGCCCTTTCATCGGGCTATGCCGATCCCAGGCCGTCCCGTTGATGCCAACGTCGCAAGGGTCCGTTTCGTTCTTTCATCTGGACCCAGAGGCGGTTCCACCCGCTGAAGACAAGGAAGCGAGTGTCTGCCCGGAGTCGATGGTGTTCGCTGTCGGCCGGGTGGAGACGGTCGGCGTGACCGTGGTGACGATGAGCTGGCCGACTGTGCTACTGGGCGCGAACGGTCCAGCGGGCAAGTCGGTGTAGCGGATCGTGACAGGGTAGGTGGTCGCCGCGAGATGACCGGGCAACGGGTAGGAAACCGTCGCCGTGCCGCTGAGGTTGACGGAGGCGCTCTCGGTGGAGAGGCCCTGGACGGCAAAGCTGACCTGACCTTCGGTAACCGGGTTTCCACTGCTCGTGACGACAGCCGAGAGTGTGACGCTGGCGCTCAACGTGTTCGCGGCGGCGTTCGTCGCGGTGATGGCGGTGGCGGCGCCCTGGGGTTTGACCGTGAGTGTCGCCGGACCGGCTGTGAGAATATCGTTGCCCACGACAGTCATGGCTACGGAAAGCGAGTCGGTCGGGGCACTCGGCTGTGTAACGACCATGCTGGAGAAAGTCGCGCCGGTTCCGGCGATGGTGGAAGCGGTCAGGCCGGAAGCCGAGCCTGCGCCGCTGAACGATAACGTAACGGGAACGCCGCCGATGTTCTGCCCGTTTTCGGTGACCGCGACGATAACGGGCGGCCTCTCACCGGGCGTGTTTGCGCTGGCAACATAAGGTCCGCCGACGAACTGCACGGCGGTGTAGTTGGTCTGCACGGCGCCGGAGTCGACGCAGGGAGCGCTGGCCGAGTAGCCAGTGTATGTCGGATTTTCGTTGGGGAAACCGCGCTGGTCCGTGCCGGTCGGGACCCCAGCGGGAAAGTGAGCTGCCAGACCGTGGCAGATCAGCGGACTGCCCGGGGCTGGCAGGAGGCTCTGTGTCGGACCTCCGTAGAAGCCGAGGCCCAGCAGCTTCAGGTTGGCATTCAAGTCGTCAAAATTGCCGTTCGCGTCAGGATCGCTCGGGACCGCGGGACACTGGCCGGCGGGCGCCGGATAGGCTGTGCAGGCCCGCGAATTGGAGTCGGGTTCCACGAAGACGTTGTTCTCCAGGGTCATTCCGCCGGCGTTGGCTATACTGCCTCCCACGGAGGGCATATTGCCTGCGAAGGTCGAATTGGTGATCGTGATGGTCGCGCCGGATTCGTTGTACACGGCGCCGCGGCTGCCGGCCGGAAGAGGAACTACGTTATTGGCGAAGGTGGTGTCTTGGATGGTAGCGACGCCAATTGGGCCATTGCCGTAATTGACGATGGCGCTGCCTTCGTTGTAGCCAGTATTGGACAGGAAAGCGCTTCCGCTCACCTTGAGAGTACCGATGTTGAAGATGGCGCCGCCACCGTCGTTGCTGAAAGATGCGTTACCGGCAAATGTCGTCCCGGTAATTGTCAGATTACCTTCCGTGAGAATGGCTCCGCCGCCGCCCGCACCCGCCGTCGTCACGTTGCCGGAGAATACGTCATTTGAAAGATTGAGCGTGGCGCGCTTGGCCAGATAGATGGCGCCGCCCCAGCCGGGATCGACTGTGTAGCCCGTCCCGCTGGAAACCAGACCGTTGGCCAGGGTGAGGCCGGAAATGGTGACGGTGCCGGAAGCAATAGCCAGGATTTGAGTCTTGTTCTGACCGGAGATCGTGAGGTGGGCCGCCCCCGGGCCGGTAATGGTGAGGCTGCCGCTGGGAAGGGAGACAGTCGGCAGGGGAGTGAAGAGGTTGATGGTGCCGATGAGGCCGGAAGAGAATTCGACTTTGCCTGCCGAGTCGCGGGCAGCGGAAGTCATGGCGGCGCGCAACGAACCGGGACCGGAATCATTCAGGTTGGTGACGGTATACGTGCTGGAAAGGGCTGCGGTGGCGCGTAACGCAATCAGGCACCCGAGCAGCCCGCGGACCAAGAGCACAACCGAGTTGGACAGTGGGCGAAAAGCCGGTCTCTTCCTGGCAGGCATTGAACGGCCCTCCGCGGGCAATTCGGAGAATTTTGAGCCGCCTGCTGAATGCGCCATCCAGGAAACCGGAGCCAGCTCATCATCCTGCAGGGTAAAACAGCTACCCACCAGACTCTGGGAGTAATGACTATCAGGGTACGAGGATTCAAAACCCATGGCCAGAGAAAACTACTGTGCAGGCTCACCCAATTCCGCAGAAACTGTCGCTTTTTTAGCCCCTTGCCGCATGCGACCTGCGCCTCCTTCGGCTGAGACCTCCCTCGCATCCCGGACTGCCCTGGACCGACGTTACACTTGGCATTCATCCGGGGCACTTTTCACTCGACATCATCGCTCCGTTCGCAGGTACACTGTCCTGAAGCAGGAGAATCCCGCATGCAAACCCGCATCCAGGGCACCACCATGCCCGTCCTCGACGTCCAACTTGACCCCAACGAGAGCGTCTTCTCTGAAAGCGGCGAGCTCTCCTGGATGTCCGCCTCCATCCAGATGACCACGCATACCCAGATGGGCGGCGGTGGCGGGTTCTTTGGCGCCCTCAAGCGCGTCGTCGCCGGCGGCAGCCTGTTTATGACGGAGTACCGCGCGATTCAGTACCCGGGCGAAGTTTCCTTTGCTACCAAGGTCCCGGGACACATCGTCCCTGTGCAGGTCAATCCCGGCCAGGAGCTGATGGTGCACCGCCACGGCTTTCTCTGCGCCACTGACCAGGTCACGCTCACCGTCGGCTTTCAGCAGTCGCTCGGCGCCGGCATCTTTGGCGGCGACGGCTTCATCCTGCAAAGGCTCGGAGGAGTCGGCACCGCGTGGCTCGAGCTCTCCGGCGAGCTGATCCAGAAGAATCTTCAGCCCGGCGAAGTGTGGCGCGTCCATCCCGGCCATGTCGGCGCATTCCAGGCCTCGGTCGGCTTCCAAATCACTACTGTGCCCGGGATTAAGAACATGATCTTCGGCGGCGACGGCATCTTCCTCGCCGTGCTCACCGGTCCCGGTACCGTGTGGCTGCAAACCCTGCCCATCGCACGGCTTGCGCATCAAATCGAGCACTATCTGCCGCGGGAAGGCCGCCGCGAGGTTCCCGCGGCTGCGGGTGGCGCCGTACTAGGCGGCATCGTCGGCTCCATTCTCGGCGGCGACAACTAGTTCGGGCGGATTCGAATCTCTTGGATCGGCGCGGCTCCGGCTGCGCCACTATCCTGATCATGAAGGCGCCTGCTCGGGCCCATGAGGGAATGCCCGTCGATGACTGAAGCTTCCGGCAGCACCCGCAATCTGCGCGGCGACATCGTCTTCACCTGCGCTTTGGGCGTCGCCGTTTACCTGGCGTGGCAAATTCGCGACTTGCTCGTGCTGCTCTACGTCAGCGCGCTCTTCGCCGTCGTGCTCACGCCGATCGTGCAGTTTGTCAGCCGCCTCCACATCGGCTCCTGGCATCCTTTCCGCGGCATCGCCATCTTTGCGCTCCTGCTCATCGTCGCCGCCGGGCTGACCGGCTTTGGATTCCTCGCCGTACCCCCCGTTGCCCGCGACCTCACCTCGTTCGGCGGCGAAATGCCCGCGCGCCTGCCCCGGCTGCTGCAGCGGCTATCGAACATTCCATTCGCCAATCGGATCAACATGGAAGACTTCAGTGCGCGCATTCAGGGCTTCGCCAGCACGGCTGCGACTCAGGTGCTGCTTTCGCTGAAAGACTGGGCGGGCAAGTTCGTCAACATCCTCACTGGCGTGGTGCTCACCATCTACTTCATCCTCGATGGCGGGCTCGCCTACAACTGGTTTCTGTCGTTCTTTCCGCCCGCCAGGCGCGAGCGGCTCGACAAGACGTTGCGCCGCGCCGAGGTACGCATGGGCAAGTGGCTGCTCGGCCAGGGCAGCCTGATGCTCATCCTCGGATTGTCCAGCACCACGGTGTTTCTGTGGCTCGATGTGCGCTATCCTTACGCCCTCGGTTTTCTCACCGGGCTTCTCAACATCGTTCCGGTTCTGGGCGCCACGATTTGCGTCGTTCTCGCCATGTTGGTGGCGGCGCTCGACTCATGGGGCCGCGTCCTCGGCGTGGCGATCTTCTTTGCGGTCTATCTCTGGGTCGAAAACACGTTCCTTACGCCGCGCATCATGCGCAACAGCGTGGATCTGCCGGCCCTCGGCATCCTGATCTCACTGCTGCTCGGCGCCGCGCTGGCCGGCATTCCGGGCGCCATGGTGTCGATCCCGACTGCCGTGCTGGTTTCGGTTCTGATCGACGAATACCTTGTCGACAAGACCCCGGCATAGGCCCAGCGCACCGCGGCGTCGATGCATGATTTCGATTCCTGTGTGCTGGCCAGGTTGTCGAACCTGCCCGGTGCGATGAGCGCAGGAGCGGTGAGCTGGCTGCCGCTGCTGTCGCCGGCCCGCCGCGCGGCCAAAGTCGATCCCATGGTGACATTGCGGTAAGAATCGTAGTGCGAAAGGCAGCGACCTATTTGCCTGTCTGAATAGCCGCATGCACCGCAGCCTTCATCACGCCGCAGTGGGCAAAAAAACGAACCCAGCCTGCAGTGAGCGGCTCGCCGACGGGCTGCATCCGGCCGCGCGGAGCAGTCGAGTCGTCCGCCATCTTCATCTCGCCGGTTCCCTGCCCGTCCATGATCTGCTCAGCCAGCCTGCGTGCCATATCGAGGTCGAAGCTCTCGGCGACGAAGACAAGCTTGCCGCGCGTTGTGATGATGACCGGGCCTTCGTTTGTGGTGAAGACCTGCTCATCCGCCCCTGCCGGAGCCGAGACATGCGCGGTTTGCTGTGCGGCCTCGACGGGCTTGACGCCCGAATACTTGCGGCCAAGTTCATTGGCATACAGTGCGGCAAACGATTGCGCGGAGGCTGCGTTCTTCCAGGACGAGAGATAAAGCAGCGAAATGGATTTCGTGCTGGCCAGCTCCGCCGGCGTCTTTGCACTCAGCCGCTGCCCGGCCCAGTAGATGCCGCCGTCCCACGCAGAAGTCAGGTTGCGCGCAGTGTCGTCGCCGCCGAAGATTTCGGCGAGGATTTGCAGATCGAGCTGGCCCACCTGGCCGATGTCGTAAGGCTTGTACTCCTTATCCACGATCGGATGAATGTCGGGCAGCAGCGGTATCGCCGGCAGGTGGCGCACCTCGTACTCGCGTGGGTTCATGATCTCCCAACTCGATGTCGGGGGCCGGTCAAGTGCGCCGGCAAAGGCGGCGTCGCGGCCCTTGTCCATCCAGATGTCCTGCTCGAAGCTCAATCCCTCACGATAGGGAAACAGCAGCGACTCGGACAGAAGCAGCGGCGCACGGGCCAGGACCGGCGAGTTCTCCGAACCCACCATCTGCTGTTTCATCGCATCCAGCACTTCGGGATCTTTCACAAGGCTCTTGCCCATCGGCTTGAGGATGTAGTCCATCATGACGGCCGTCGCTTGCCCCTCGGTAACACCTTCTCGCGCCGTATCCATCTCGTCCTTGGCCAGATGGTCGGCGTCTTCGTGGTAGTTGACCGAGACTTCGTCGGGCGTCTGGTCGCTCCATTTTTCGAGACCGACGCGCTGGTCCTGAAGCGCGTGCGTCAATTCATGCGCCAGCACCGGCTTCTGCTCGTCCACACCGACCCAATCGAGCATGTACACCGTCTTTGTCTTCGAGTCGTAGTAAGCTTCGATCTGCTCCTTCAATAGCGCGAGGAGAAATGGCTTGAGAGCAAAGTCGCGATCGAGCAGGCCGAATTTCTCAAGCACGATCTCGCCGCGCTGCAGGCGCTTCGCGCCTTCATCCTCATCGAATTTCTCTTTGAGATATTTCTCGACGGCCGCGCGGCTGGTAAGCTGCCGTTTCACGTCGCTCTTGATGGCTAGCCCCGTCTCGTCCGACGAGAATCGAATCAGCTCATCGACAAGGCCGAATAACTCCCTGGCTTCGTCCGGCGTAATGTGGCTTTCGCTCTTGGACTTATCGGAGGGCGCGGCCTTGTCTTCAGACTCGGGTGACTGAGCCTGGTTGTCCGATTTGGGGGCCTGTGAATCGGTCGTCTGCGGAGGCCAGACGGTGCTCGATGGCTGCGGCGAAGCGGACGGCGCCTGTTGCGAAAGAACCCGCGCCGGCACTGTCAACCATGCCGCCAGGAGCACCCATGTGGAGCACCTGCGAAAGGCCGTTCGATACTGCCTGATCATCGAATCTCCCGTCCGGCAGGGCCGGCCGCTTCTGCCTTCAAGGCTATAATTAGGATGCAGACTGGTGCCGGAATTGTACCGTGAAATGGCTGCCGGAACACGGAAAAGCTCCCCAATGACCGAAACCCAATTCGCTGTCGCATCTACCCCCACGGCGACTCCGTTCGCCGCGCTGATCGGCGCGAAGAATCCGTCGCTGGAACTCGCAACCTATCGCGGTGCGCTGACCCCACATAAGTTGGACGCGCCCGAGATTGAAACAGAGGCGCTGGTCTCCGGTGCGGGGGTCCACGATTTGGGATGGATGCGCCGAGTTTCGGTGACGGGCGACGACAGCTTCCGCTGGCTGAACGGCATGGTCAGCAACACGGTGAATGACCTGGGCTCGAACGCGGGCGCGTGGAACCTGGTGCTGAACGCGCAGGGGAGAATCCAGGGCGACCTTTGGGTGTGGCGCGATGGCAATTCGCTGGAACTGGAGGTCGCAGCCGATCAGTTTGACAAGCTGATGGCGCACTTGAATCGCTTCATCATCATGGATGACGTCGAGTTGGCGCCGGTCGAGGGTGAGACGGCCCTGGGAGTCATCGGGCCGCTCGCGAACGATGTTCTTGCACATGCAGGCCTGCCGGCATTGCCCGGCCCCTTGACGCAGGTGCGCGGTGAATTCAACGGCGTCGCCATCCTCGTCCGCCGCAGCTATGGCGTGCTGGCGCAGCATTACGAAATCCGGGTGCATTCGAGCGGAGTCGAGGCCCTTTGGGATGCGCTGCGCAGCGGCGGTGCAACGCCTGTTGGCACGTCAACGCTCGAATCCTTCCGTATTGCCGAAGGCATTCCCGCGTACGGGATCGACATTGAGGAACGCGATCTGGCGCAGGAGACTTCGCAAGCGCGCGCACTGTGCTTCAGCAAGGGTTGCTATCTCGGCCAGGAGATCGTGGAGCGAATCCATGCGCGGGGCAACGTGCATCGGCACCTGCGGCATCTGGAACTGGCTGGGCCGCTGCCTCAACGCGGCGCCGGGCTGTTTTCTCAGGCCGGAGCGGCGGATGTGCCCACAACAGCCGGAACTGCAAAGCCTTCCGGGCAGATCACAAGCGCCGCCGAACTGCTGCGGCACAACAGCAAACGTGTGTTTGCCCTGGCGATGGTTCGCGCTGAAGCCGAGGTACGCGAACAGGTTTTGCATTACGCCGTGGGATCCGAGACAGGCACTGGCCGCCTTCTTGCCGGTCCGCCAACTCTTTCATCTGAATCGACTGGAAGCATCCGATCATGAGTGATTCACCGAAGTTCGAAGTGATTGACCGCCGCAAATTCAAGGCGGAAGAGGAACACGAATCCGGGCAGCAGGCTGCGTCCGCGGCCAAGCCGGAGCCCGAACCCGCCAAACCGGCTGCTGCAGCGCCTGCCGTTGGACCGCGCCTTGTCGAGCCGGCGGCTCCGGTCGAGACCGAAGCCGAGCGCGGTGAGGACCCGTTCGAGATGCCTCCGCCCACGGCGGAGGAGACCGACGAACAGAGGACCGCGTATGACGCCTCGGCGCAGCGCGTGGAAGACCTGTTGCGCGCGCAGAACCCCGCCATGGGCGCGCCGGAAGCGGTGACCTTCGACCACCTGGTGCAGCAGCTGTATGTTTCTGCGATGCTGCAGATGGGCGCTGGAACACCGCAGGGCCAGGCGGCGAGGGTCGACATCTTCGGTGCTCGCCAGACCATCGATTTGCTCGACATCCTCGCCGAAAAGACAAAGGGCAATCTGACGGATACCGAAGATCGTGCTCTGCAGACAGTTCTCTACGAGGCGCGCATGGCCTTCCTCGAGGTGAGCCGCATGATCGCCCTCCAGGGCGTGGGAGTGCCACCCCAACCCAAGGGCAACAAATAGAAACGGGGAGCCGCCGATCGCGAGATGGAAGGCCAGTTGACATTTCTGGGAACAGGAACGTCGATGGGCGTTCCGACACTGGGCTGCGACTGCGCGGTCTGCACCTCAGCGGATCCTCGAGATCGCCGGCTGCGGCCCTCCATCTCCATTCGATGGCGGGAAGGCCTCCAGGACCGTGTGGTGGTGATCGATACCGGCCCGGACTTTCGCGAACAGGCCTTGCGCAATTCCATCCGGCGAGTGGATGCGGTCCTTTACACGCACGGCCACGCCGACCACGTGCTGGGCCTCGACGATCTTCGCCCCTTGAGTTTTATCGTCGCTCGCGAGTCCGGTCCGATTCCGCTGTACGCCTCGCCGGATACGGCCGAGGTGCTCGAGAGAGTGTATGAGTACACCTTTTCGCCGAAGGCTACTTATCCCACGCGAGCACGCGTGCGCATTGAGCCTATGACGGACAGGATGGACATCTTCGGAGTAGAGTTTGTGCGAGTGCCGGTCCTGCATGGCAAGCAGGAGATTGCCGGCTTCCGCTTTGGCCGCGCCGCCTATCTCACCGACGTGAACACGATTCCCGAGTCCAGCTTCGCGTTGCTGGACGGGCTCGATCACCTTGTGATCTCGGCGCTGCGCCACCACCCGCACCCGAGTCACGCAACCATCGATCAGGCGGTGGAGTGGTCGAATCGCATCGGCGCACGGCGGTCGTGGTTCACGCATATGGCTCATGAGCTCGGCCACGAAGAAACCAATCGCTTGCTGCCCGCCGGCGTCGAGCTGGCCTATGACGGACTGACGATCCCGGTGACGCTCGCATGACGGCATTCGAAAGTTCAAAGCCACGCGCGATCCCAACCTATCATGCGGTCGAGGAGATCCCCGGCGATTTCGGACCGAGCATCATCACCGTGGGCAACTTCGACGGCGTGCACCTCGGCCATCAGGGATTGCTCAAAGGTGCGGCTCGCGAGGCGCGCGAACGCGGACTGCGTTCCATTGCCGTCACGTTCGATCCGCACCCGGCGCAGTTCCTCTATCCGGACATGGCGCCGAAGCTGCTGACATCCTTGGCCCAGCGGCTCGATCTGATCGCCGCAACGGGAGTGGATGCCATGCTCGTTCTGCACTTCGACGAGATACTGTCGCGGGTCACGGCGCAAGAATTCGTCGAGCGAGTCCTGGTCGGCAGGCTGAAAGTCCGCGGCATGCATGAGGGCCCGAGTTTCCGTTTTGGCCATGGCGCAAGGGCAGGCGTCGCGGAGCTCAAGGATTTCGGCACGGAGTTCAACTTTCACGTTGACGTTCATCCCGCGGTGCGCGTGCACGGGCTGGAAGTCTCCAGTTCGGCGGTCCGCTCGCTTGTCTCCGCCGGTGATATGCACCGCGCGCGCTGGATGCTGGGGCGGAACTTCGCAGTGCACTCAACGCCGGCGCGTGGCCGCGG
>Ga0335069_10011322_pt1 | contig 12597 bp, 13 predicted proteins | sample Lox_Sample_11_FD_206714 | JGI IMG/M metagenome (GOLD analysis project Ga0335069, IMG submission 206714) | Soil microbial communities from Loxahatchee National Wildlife Refuge, Florida, United States - Lox_Sample_1.1 | ecosystem: Environmental > Terrestrial > Soil > Wetlands | place: USA... | reverse complement strand
GGTTGCTCGTTCGTCTCACCTGCAGAGTGCCGTTAGGCCAGCAAAGGGCTCAAAAGCCACTGGGAGGAATCATGCGGTTCATGATGGTCGTGAAGGCAAGCAAGGAGTACGAAGCGGGGAAAATGCCCAGCGACGAGTTGATTGCGGCAATGGGGAAGTACAACGAGGAGCTGATGAAAGCCGGGTTGCTGCTCGATCTCTCTGGCTTGCAGCCCAGTTCACGTGGCGCGCGGGTGAAGTTCTCGAATGGCAAGGTCGCCAGTGTGATCGACGGACCGTTCGCAGAAACGAAAGAAGTGATCGGGGGATACTGGCTGATCAAGGCGGACTCGCTGCAAGAGGCTATCGAATGGGCGAAGCGCGCCCCGGCACCGCACGGGCCGAATGAGGATGCCGAGATCGAGATTCGGCCGCTATTCGAATTCGAGGATATCGCGCCGAGAGAAGCTGTGGACCGAGCTCGCGAGATGCGCGAGAAACTCGCCAAGAAACAGGGAGCCTGAAGGGGGAATCATGTCGCAGAAGATCACGCCTTTTCTGTGGTACACGGATCAAGCCGAGGAGGCCGCGAAGTTCTATACATCGATCTTCGAGAACGCGAAGATTAAGGCGATCACTCGGTACTCCGATGCCGGCCCCGGGCCAAACGGCTCGGTGATGACCGCGTCGTTCGAGATTGAAGGCCAGGAATTTGTGGCGCTGAACGGCGGGCCGGTTTACAAATTCACGCCAGCAGTATCGTTCGTTATCCACTGCGACACGCAGGAAGAAGTCGATCGCTTCTGGGAAAGACTCTCGGCGGGCGGACGGACAGATCGATGCGGCTGGCTGACAGACAAGTTCGGACTGTCATGGCAAGTGGTTCCCAAAGCGCTGATCGAGCTTTTGAACGACCCCGATCGAGCCAAGTCCAAGCGAGTCATGGAAGCGATGCTGCAGATGACCAAAATCGATATTCCGACCTTGAAGGAAGCCGCCGGCGCGTAAATCGCGGCAAGTTCCCGTGCCGTAAGAGGATCGGTTCTGAGTTTATGAGGATTGGTTTGTTAATTTTTCCAAGGAGAGCACCATGCAATTGAATACGTACATATTCTTCACCGGCCAGTGCAAAGAAGCGTTCGAGCTTTACGCGAAGGTCCTAGGCGGAAAGATCGAAATGATGTTGCCGCACGCCGGTTCGCCGGCCGAACAGCACGTGGCTCCGGAGTGGCGCGACAAGATTCTTCACGCGCGGCTGCTCATTGGCGACAACGTACTGATGGCCAGCGACGCGCCTCCGGGACGGCAAAGCAAGACCGGCGGGTTCGCGGTCAATATCAGCCTGAAAGACGCGAACGAGGGCGAACGGATCTTTCGTGCGCTGGAGGAGTCGGGCACGGTGATCATGCCATACGGCGAAACGTTCTGGGCGGAGCGCTACGGCATGTTGACGGACCGGTTTGGCATCACCTGGATGGTGAATGTCGAAAAGCCGGCGGAGCGTGCCGCAGGGCGTTGAAAGTTCCTCTCGACTTTTGAGCGGCGTCATACGAATCTACCGGGGTTTGCTCTGGCGCGTGGTCGTTTGTGCGAAATTGTAGCGATTTCCGTATAGCTGGTTCTCAAGGAGAGAGAAATGAGCAGGGTACGAGTCCTCGTCGGAACACATAAAGGTGCATTTATCCTCACGGCAGACGGCAAACGCCAAAACTGGGAGGTCAGCGGGCCACATTTCGCGGGCTGGGAGATCTATCACCTCAAAGGATCGTCGGTAGATCCGAATCGCATCTACGCATCGCAGACAAGCGGCTGGTTTGGGCAGATCATCCAGAGGTCCGACGACGGGGGGAAGACCTGGTTCCAGCCTGGGACGCCGCCGGGAGAACCGACTACGGGACCCGAGGGAATGCCGAAGGGCGAGAGCAACAAATTCGTGTATGACACGTCCGCGGAAACGGGAAAGCCGCTGACTACGCATTTGTGGTACGACAACACGCAGCATCCATGGGAATTCAAGCGGGTGTGGCATCTTGAGCCGTCGCATCACGACCCAAACACGGTGTATGCGGGAGTGGAAGACGCGGCATTGTTCAAGTCGAGCGATGGCGGCGTGAGCTGGCAGGAACTTTCCGGTCTTCGCGGACACGGGACTGGACCGAAATGGCAGCCGGGCGCGGGAGGAATGTGCCTGCACACAGTGATCATCGACAAGAAAAATCCCGATCGCATTTATATTGCGATATCGGCCGCGGGCGCGTTCCGCACCGATGACGGCGGCAAGACGTGGAAGCCGATCAATCGCGGATTGCGATCGCCGTATATTCCCGATCCCAACGCCGAAGTGGGCCACTGTGTGCACCACGTGGCGATGCATCCCGCGCGGCCCGATGTGCTGTTCATGCAGAAACACTGGGACGTGATGCGCAGCGACAATGCGGGCGACCAATGGAGCGAAGTGAGCGGCAACCTTCCGACGGATTTCGGGTTCGTGATTGACGTGCACGCGCACGAGCCGGAGACGATCTACGTTGTGCCGATCAAGAGCGACGGCGAACACTATCCACTCGACGGAAAATTGCGGGTGTACCGGAGCAAATCGGGCGGCAACGAATGGGAAGCGTTGGGGAATGGCCTGCCGGAGAAGGATTGTTACGTGAACGTTCTGCGGGACGCCATGGCGGTGGACGAACTGGATCAATGCGGGGTGTATTTCGGAACGACCGGCGGGCAGGTATATTGTTCCGCGGATGCGGGCGATAGCTGGGCGCCGATCGTGCGCGATCTGCCCGCGGTGCTGTCGGTTGAGGTGCAGACATTGCCATGATTCGCGTGGTATTGCCGCCGCATCTGCGGACGCTGTCGCAGGCGGGGAGCGAAGTGCAATTGGAAATCGCGGGGCCGGTGACGCAGCGTGCGGTGCTCGACGCATTGGAGGAGCGGTATCCGATGCTGCGGGGGACGATTCGCGATCATGTATCGCTGCAGCGGCGGCCTTTTTTGCGATTTTTTGCGTGCGCGGAGGATTGGTCAAACGAATCGATGGATGCGCCGTATCCCGAGGCGATAGCGAAGGGCGAGGAGCCGTTGCTGATTGTGGGAGCGATTGCCGGAGGATGAGGAAGTTTCCGGGGTAAACAAACAGCAGAGGTCCTTGCCGCGCTCGGAATGACAGCGGTTCCGAAATGGGACGGCACCGGTGTGACGGGTGAACATGTACCCCCTACCCCCCCCTGTTTCTGCAGTACAACGTGCAAGTGATTGGAAGAAGTGGAGTTGAGCGAAACGGCGTACGGTACGTACGGAAAGGCGGTGGCCCTTCGCTTCGCTCAGGATAAACCCTTCGCTTGGCTCAGGGTAAACGAGTGGCGAGCAAGAAGAGAGACTCCTCGGGTCGCTGCGCTCAGGACGCGCATTCTAGTTGGATACTCGAATTGTCAAAGAGCGGTGGGTCGAAAGGATGACCCGGTTGCCGGTCCCGCCGGCAACTTATCGAACTAATTAGTTTACCATAGAATAATAGATAGTCAAGAGAAAAGACGAAGCGGCGATCAGAGAGCAGGGACCGGGAATCGGGGAGAAACACCCGCAACCCAAGACCCAGGTTCTGAAAACCGAACCCGGAGCACCCGGCAGAGAAAGTCGACCCCAGGACCCGCCCTCCCAAACCGAGGGCGGGGCACCCAAACCCTCTCAGCGCAGAAGCCCGGGCCACCCGCCAGCGCCCCAGTTCAACAGAAGAGCGCTCCAGAGCGCCGGAGATTTTCTAACTCGCGGAACGTGAGGAAGTTAACCGAGAGCGCCATCCGGCGCTCTACAGCGCCCGTTCCGGGGTGACGTGTCATACCCCCTCCCCATGCCGAAGGCATGGCTCCTCTAGCGCTCTAGGGCGTTGAGTGGTGGTTAGGGCCCGATGCTCTCGATTGCCTTGCGGGCTTCCTTGCGGATGCCCGCATTCTTGTCAGTCAAGAGCTTCTCTAGCGCCGGTAGTGCTTGGCGGGACTTCATCTTGCCAAGGGCAATGACCGCGTGGAGCTTCACGCTGTCATCCCGGAGCAGTTGCAGCGCGGTATTCTCCGCTTCAGCGGCATGGAACCGGCCTAATCCGGCAACCAACATTTGCCTGGTCATCCCATAAATGGCATTCTGACAGAGCTTGATGATTGGGGCCTCGAATCGTTTAACGTCAACAATGGACAAGGCGTTACCTATGGTCCATGCCAGCAATTCGTTGACGGGTGCGCACTTCTTGAATTCCTCGATGAGTAGCGCAGTCCCGGCGTCCCCAAGCCAAGGTACAGACAGACACCGGACTATCTCCTCCTTGACACCCGGATCGTCAACCTTCGGCAGCCAGCGCAACAATGCCGGGAGGGCTGATTTCCAGGGTTTTCCCGTGTGTCTCAGGTCTCCCAGGGTTTGAATGTTGTATCCGAGTTCGGTCAACTCCTGAATTATTGGTTTCGCTAGCGTTTGGAACTTCTCGAACCGCTCACGTTTTGCCGGGTCGTCCAGCACTAACTCCCTAACCTTCTTTATGGCTTCAGTTTTCTGGATATCCTTCACGGTGCACCTTATGGGAATCGAACCAGCTTTATCGTGCCGTCGTTAACGAGGAGTCGCAGAGGCGCAGTAAGCTCAGTATTCTGGCTGACCTTCAGCACCATCGTGTAGCCGTACTTCTGGGCAAACTGAATATCGTCTTTGATCTGCTCTGTCAGCGACAAGGTTCCGCTGTAATTCTTGACCTCGCCGATGATCATGGCAGCCTTATCGAGAATATCCGGGATTCTGTAAGCAGCGGTTCCAGTCAGCGAAGGAATACGTTCGGTGTTTTGCACAACGCCAGCAAGCTCTATTCCCGCCTGGCCTGCAGCGCGGACCGCAGCCATCTTCGAAGCCATTCTCCAAGATGCAATTGCGATCCAGCCTTCTCGGAGCGCCCCAGGCAGTTCCCATAAGCCCTCGGCTCCCATCGCCCAGCTATAGCCGTTGGCGGCCGTGTCGGACAAGGAGGACGTGCTCGTTAGGCTGTCGATGCCGTTGGAGATGATGATTAGCTTGTCGGCGTCGGTCAGCTGTCCTTCAATCTGAATCTCTTGAGAAATATTGCCTTGGGCGTCCATTCCGGTAATCGTGTCCGTCGGGTCCCAGTGACCGCCCTGTTGACTACATTCCGCTTCGGTTGCGCCGCCTTCCTCTGGCCTGTCGTCATGGGTCATATCCTCCCAGACGCACCAAAGGCCAGTTGGATCGGTGGCGTTGATGGGGTTGTTCAGCACATAGGAATACGCGTTCCAACTTTGAGGTATGTGAGCCGAGGCTCCAGCATTGTCCGGGTCAGGGCGCATGAACCTACCCATCGAGCTTGAGTAGTATCTGGCGCCGAAGTTGTCGAGGCCGGATTCAGAGTCGCGTTCTTTGCCGGTGAAGTGCATGGGGCTGCCGTTGGCGTCGCCGCCGCCGGCGATGGGGCAGGGACCCAAATCGTCGCCGAAGGGGAGGTTCTGACATTTCACGTCGTAGGCGCGGTTGTTGACGGAGGGGTAGGTGATGCGCAGGCGCTCGTTGCCGAGCCAGTCGGTGTGGCTCCAGGTAACGTAGCCGCGATTGGAGCCGACATGGCGTGAGCCAATATAGATTTCGTCGGCGCAAGGGCCGCCACCGGAATTGAGTTGCAAAATCCAATGGTCTTGCAGGTCGAAGACGTAGTCGGCGATGCCGGGGGCGCAGGAGGAGGCGTTGTAGCCGGTGCGTTCGACGCGATGGCCGAAAGCGTCGTATGAGTAGGTAGAGGTGCCGTTGGTGGAGGTGACGGAGATGAGGCGGTTTTCGGCGTCATAGGTGAAGGTGTGGCCGCCGGAGCCGTCGTTCAAGAGGTTGCCGGAGGCGTCCCTTCGACTTCGCTCAGGGTAAACTCCGGAGGCGCCATCGATGCGGTTGTTGTTGCCGCTGAAGGTGAGCGAGGAAGCGAAAACACCGTTCTGCTGGAAACGGTTGCCGAAGCGGTCGTAGACGGAAGCGGCGAGCACGGAGCGATGATAGCGCAAGCGACACCAAAGAATCATAGAAGGTCAAGAGAAAGGGGGATCAGGGAGCAGCGACCGGTGATGGGGAATCGAGGAGAAAAGCCGCACCGTTGAACAAAGGGTGCGGCACCAAACTCACTTCGTACTCTAAGCCCGCGCCAACCGCCATCGTCGTCTGATCAGCCCTGCACCTACCCTCAGAGCGGATCCAACGAGTAAGCTTCCTTAAAGTCTGGCCGTATGCCCTCCACATACCACGCATCGAGGGACGGGAACTCTTGTTGAACTTGATAGGTTCTCTCGTCCAAGAACGTATACTTCAACGTTTCCAGGTTGACGGCTGAAAAGCGAAGCCCGGTGTGAAGAGGCAGATAGTACTTTGGCATCCCTTCACTTATTTGGGCTTGATTCACCAGGTCTACGGAGTCGTCAGCCCAGAGGTCACTGAATGGCGCAAAAATCGTTTCGCTTTCGAAAAAGTCGCCGCCGCCCGTTTGTAACCAGAAATACTTGAGGTCCTCGGGGATGTTCCATCCCCGGTCCTTGAGCCAGGAATCGAGCACAGAGGGCTCGATTGCTCCGGCCCAGAAGAAGAGCTCTGGCCTTTTCTTCGCGTCTTCTAAGATTGTCAATTTCATGGTTTGGCCAAGGCGGCGAGCACGGAGCGATGATAGCGCAAGCGACACGAAAGAATCATAGAAGGTCAAGAGAGCGGCGATCGGAGATCAGCTACCGGCGATCGGGAATCGGGGAGAAACAGCGCACCTTTGCAAAGAGCACGAAAGGTAGGCCACCCGCCAAGACGCACCGGTTGAGATCCTTCGCTGCGCTCAGGATGACAGGACTTTTGTTTGGTGCGCACAGGTAGGGACTACCCGTGGGGGCACCCGGCAGAGAAAGTCGACCCCAGGACCCACCCTCCCAAACCGAGGGCGGGGCACCCAAACCTTCTCAGCGCAGAAGCCCGGGCCACCCGCCGCGCTCAGATTTCGGTAATCAGCGATCAGAGATCGGAAAAGAACTGAAGAGGAAGAGCCCACCCTTTCTGCACAACGCACAGAAGAGTACATGTCCTACAAAGGCGAAGAGCCCACGTGCGACGACGGCCCGTGGGGCACCCCGGCAACCCCAAGACCCAGGTTCACACACCGAACCTGGGCACCCGCTCCGCAACAGTCACTTTGAATGTTCAACCGTAGGCGTGGTGGGGGATGGCTGCGGGAGTAGAATCGAGCTGTGCTGGGGGAAGGACGAAAGGACAGGAACTCAATGAGACTTGTGAGGTTGTTTTTCGTTGCTGTGATGTTGATGACGTCACTTTGCACGGTTCGGGCCGTCGATCCGGCCAGTGCCTTTTTGGGACGATGGGATCTGACGTTGAAGGCGCCGGACCGCGAATGGCCGTCGTGGCTGGAGTTGCGGGAGGAAGGCGGGCAACTCAAAGCAGATATGGTTGGTCGATGGGGAAACGCGCGGCCACTGCCGAAAGTTTCGATTACGAACGGGAAACTGACGTTCGTCTCACCAAAGGAAGAAGAGGATGCGAAGGCGGACCTGGTATTTGAAGGGACGCTCAAGGGGGAGCAGTTATCGGGAACGCTCAATGGTCCGGACGGCAAGACGTGGACGTGGACGGGGCGACGCGCGCCGGCGTTGACCCGAACGGGCACGCCGAAGTGGGGAAAACCGATTGCGCTGTTCAACGGGAAAGACCTGACCGGGTGGAAGATGAGTCCCGCGAATGCGACGAAGGTTTGGAAGGTGGAGGGCGGCCTACTCGTGACGCCGGGGAACGGGCCGGAATTGATCAATGATGGGAAGTTCGAGGACTTCAAACTGCACGTGGAGTTCAACTGCGCGGAGAATTCGAATAGCGGGATTTATCTGCGCGGGCGCTATGAAGTGCAAATCGAAACCGATTCGATCGAAGAGCCGCCGAGCCATCACATGGGTGGCGTGTACGGTTTCCTGGCTCCCACGCCGGAGTTGCCGCGTAAACCCGGCACCTGGCAGACCTACGACATCACGCTGATCGGGCGAAGGATCACGGTGGTCCAGAACGGTCAGACGATCATCGACAACAAGGAAATTCCGGGCATTACCGGTGGAGCGCTCGACAGCCACGAAGAGTTGCCGGGACCGATCTATCTGCAAGGAAGTGAAAAGGGGCGGGTGGCGTTTCGCAGCATCGTGATCACGCCGGCGGAAAAGTAGTGAGGGATAGCAGTAGGCGACGATCCGCAGGCTGAAGCCTATGCTACGGATGGTGCATGGACCTTACGTTGAGATCCTTCGCGTCGCGTGCCTGCCGCAGGCAGGCACAACCGCTCCTCAGGATGACAACGAAAAAGAAAACCAACGGCAAAAGCACCGGTCTAAAGACCCGCCGCTACATGGGGAACCACCCTTTGCCAACAGCGCAAAGGGGAGGCCACCGACAAGAGCGAAGACGACGAAAAAGCACATCTAGAAACCACCGCGACATCAGCTCAGGTAAAGGACCAACCGACCAGAGTCAGGGCAAGGAAAACCGCGAGGCTACCGAGGCTGACCACGGAGAGAACCTTGCCTCGGCCGAGGACCATGTCGCGGGTGTCCGCCTTGATGCACAGCACGATCGCTACGATAAGGATCGCGCTCCAGGAGACGGCGCAAGGCAGGCCGGGATAGCTGGCCAAGGCGGCCAGGGTTTTGTCTGAGGGCTGGCCAATGGGAATCCACCACGGCACGATGGGGGCAAATCCCGCGGCGAGGACGAAGGTAAGCAGTTTGCGGCTGACCCAACCTTTGATCTTGGGCATGGCCTGGCGCTTCTTGCGCACTTTGCGCCAGACGAATCCTTCCCAGGCGAGAAGCGCGGCGGCGAGAGGCATCCAGCCATACTGGGCACCTTTCACGTCAGTCCAGAGCCAGGCGCGGAAGAAGAAATATTGGGGATGCGTGGCGGCCAGCCGGGGAAGCAGAAGCCAGCTCGTCAAAGCGTTGCCGATGAGCGTGAACAGCAGGACAGCGAGCGCCAGCAGTTGGAGGAATTGCTGTGCCGGGGCTGACCCGCAGCGTGTGCAACGAGGCTTTTCCGGGAAAATCTGGATGCCACAATTCTGGCAATACATTTCCGCCTCACTTTTTCCCCGGCTGAGAACACCCCCGTACGGGAAAAAAGCGTAAGCGGTCGAGAGAGGCTTGCCAACTGGTCCGAGGAGCAGTGGAAAACCGGTCAGGTCGATCCCTTTAGTCAAAGTGACAGGAAGCCGATCAACGAGGCGAGCGGGATCGTGGCCGGGGCTTGGGGCTGCGAGCGGAAACGACGGGTGAATATCGCTTGCACGAGCAATTGGGAAAATTGCAGGGAAGATTCCCAGTGGGTGGGGCATAACCGCCGAGATGATGAATGGTCTTGCCGTGCCCACAGCGACACGGAAGAATCTTTCGACTGTGGTTCATTCTCCGCCGTCCGTCAATTGGTCCCGAAAGTACCACAGGTATGGCGGGCGGCGCACCTGAATTCTTCAAGAGGAGAGGGGCGCGTTATTTGATGTAGCGGTGGAGGATTTCGACGAGATTCTCGGCGGCCTTGGCCTCGGCGGAATCGACTCTGGAGTTCCTGCTCAAGACGTGAAAGCGAATCTCGCCGTCGATAATCTCGACGAGCAGGCTATTGATGGCGCCGCGGCAGGCAGCAATCTGCTGGAGGACGACGGAACACTCCTGATCCTGTTCGATGGCGGCGCGAATGCTTTCGAGTTGACCTTGCAGGCGATTGAGGCGGGTGAGCAGCTTTTTCTTTTCGACGAGGGAGTGAGGCATAGGGGCTCCTTGACATACTATACAGGGTATAGTATCACAGGAGCGGTGTTACAAGCTGTTCACATTCCTGACGTTTAATGATCTGCCTGTTTCGCCCCGGTTCTTTAGGTCCAGAGAGAACAACTTATGCGAAGTCCAATCGTACTTGCAGTTCTGTGCGCCACTCTCACAGGAGGGTGCGGCGAAGGCCGTCATCAGGTGTCTGCCGATGACGCCTCGGCGATCCAACGCTCCGGGAATCGAGTGACGGTGCCGGCATCGTCGCCGCTGGCCGGACGGCTGGAGGTGGAGCCGGCCAAGCTGACATCGATCACGCACCAGGTAAACGCGCCAGCGTCTGTCGAAGCCGATCCGGCGCGCTACGCGCGCATCTTGCCGCCACTGAACGGACGGGTGGTGCAGTTGTACGTCCATCCAGGTGACGCGGTTACCAAGGGACAAGAACTGCTGGCAATTGATGCGCCGGATTTTGTGGGGGCGCAGACGGATTACTCGCGAACGCGCAGTGTGCTGAGCCAGGCGGAACGCAACCTGGCGCGCCAGGAAGATCTGGCCGTCCATGGAATCGTGGGGCAGCGCGACGTGGATCAGGCAAGGACGGATCGCGATTCGGCCGAAAGCGATTTCAACCGGGCCAAGAAACGGTTGCAGCAGCTCGGCATGGACCCGGACAAGACGCAACTGGGAGCTCCGTTGATCGTGCGCTCGCCGCTGACCGGGAAAGTTCTGGATGTGACCACGGCGACGGGCGAGTTTCGCAACGACCCAACCGCGCCGCTGATGACAGTGGCAGACCTGTCGGACATATGGGTGACGGCCAACGTTCAGGAAAAGGACATTCATTACGTGCACAAGAGCGATCCGGCGACGGCGGTGTTCGCGGCGTATCCTTCGGAAACCTTCCACGGGAAAGTGCTGTTCGTAGCGGATGTGCTGGACCCAGACACGCGCACGGCCAAGGTACGAATTGCGTATCCGAACACGGACGGACGGCTGCGACCAGCGATGTTCGCGACGGTGACGCTGAAGACGTGGGACACGCAGGAATTGACGGTGCCGACGACAGCGCTGGTGCTGGTGGGAGACCGCACAACTGTTTTCGTGCAGGTGGGGCCAAACACGTATGAGCAGCGTCCGGTGATGGCGGGAGAGCAACAAGGCTCGCGGACGGTGATTAAGAGCGGATTGCAGGCGGGAGAGAAGGTGCTGGTGCGCGAAGGAGCCCTGCTGCAATGATCGACAAGTTTGTCACCCTGTGCCTTCGCCGCCGGCAACTGGTGTGGCTGATCGCCTTGCTGTTGGCGATCTTCGGCTACAACTCATGGAAGGCGCTGGACATCGAGGCGTATCCGGATATCGCCGACGTCACCTCGCAGGTGATCACACAGTATCCAGGGCACGCCGCGGAAGAAGTGGAAGAGCAGGTGACGATTCCGCTGGAACGGGAACTGAACGGCATCCCGGGATTGCAGGTGATGCGTTCGCACAGCACCTTTGGGCTGTCACTGATCACGATGGTGTTTCGCGACGGTGTGGATGACTACTGGGCGCGTCAACGAATCAACGAGCGAATCGCGGGAGTCAACCTGCCGCCGGGGGCAAATCCGGGGCTGGATCCGCTGACGTCGCCGATCGGCGAAATCTACCGGTACACGCTGCAATCGAATTTCCGGGACCAACGGGAACTGCGCGAATTGCAGGAGTGGGTGGTGATTCCGCGACTGAAGCAGGCGCCGGGGGTGGCGGACGTCACGAATTTTGGCGGCGAGACGACGCAGTTTCAGTTGATCGTGGATCCGGCAAAGCTGGCGCAATACAACGTGTCGCTGGCGCAGGTGATCGCGGCGATTCAAGCCAACAACGCAAACGCGGGTGGCAGCATCGTTGTGCGAGGCGAACAGGGTTACGTGGTACGGGGCATCGGGCTGATTCGCTCGCTGGACGACCTGGGGAACATCGTGATTCTGGCGAAGAACGGGACACCGGTGTTCCTGAAGAATCTGGGAACGTTGCAACTGGGCACGCTGGAACGGCGTGGCATTCTGGGGAAAGACACGAATCCAGACACAGTATCGGGCATCGTGCTGCTGCTGAAGGGGATGAATCCGTCGCAAGTGCTGGAAGGAGTGCACGCACAGGTCAACGCGCTGAACAACGGGATTCTGCCAGCGGACACGAAGGTGGTGCCGTACCTGGATCGCTCGGACCTTGTGCAGACGACAGTGCACCGGGTCTCGCGAACGCTACTGGAAGGCATGGGGCTGGTTCTGCTGGTGTTGATCCTGTTTCTCGGGAGCGCGCGGGGCGCGCTGATGGTAGCGATCACGGTGCCGTTCTCGCTGCTATTCGCGTTCATCTGCATGCGGTTCACGAATATTCCGGCGAACCTGCTTTCGCTGGGGGCGATCGACTTCGGGATCATCGTGGATGCGTCGATCGTGGTGATGGAAAACATCCTGCGGCATCGCGAAGAGCATCCGGATTCACCGCTGTCGGAAGAAAACGCGCGGCAATCGGCGATTGAAGTGGCGCGACCGATCTTCTTCGCCACGTTGATCATTATCACGGCGTATCTGCCATTGTTTGCATTCCAGCGGGTGGAGAAGAAGCTGTTTTCGCCGATGGCGTACGTGGTGGGCTACTCGCTGGTGGGAGCGCTGTTGATGGCGCTGGCGATCATCCCCGGGCTGGCGCTGGTGACGTACAAGAAGCCGCGGAAACCATTTCACAACGTGGTGCTGACGGGAATCGCGCGGTTCTATCAGCGGGTGATTCATCACGTGAC
>Ga0335069_10011321_pt1 | contig 12598 bp, 19 predicted proteins | sample Lox_Sample_11_FD_206714 | JGI IMG/M metagenome (GOLD analysis project Ga0335069, IMG submission 206714) | Soil microbial communities from Loxahatchee National Wildlife Refuge, Florida, United States - Lox_Sample_1.1 | ecosystem: Environmental > Terrestrial > Soil > Wetlands | place: USA... | reverse complement strand
GCTCAACAACCAGATTTGGGGAATGACAAACCAAGGGGTCGTTGCAGTATCGGACTCTGGCGCAGTTATTATGTCGCGGGCGATTGAACGTGATCTTATCACCCTTTCTTCGTCCCTCTTTCCTAATTTTGGTTCGACTACCTTTGGTATTCGGTATGAGAGTGACCGTCATTATATGCTGGCTACTCCGACCAATCCCTCAGATACCACCGCCACCCAGATTTGGGTCTATAATTTCTTGACCCAATGTTGGACAAACTGGCAATTCACGGTGACTTCGGGTATTGTTTCTCTACAGCCGGACGATAGGCTCTATTTGATGCAGCCGGATCAGAACCTAGTCACGCAGGAGAGAAAGGATTGGAATCTTTTTGACTATGCTGACTTCCAATATCCATTATCTATTGTCAGTAGCACAGGAAAGACGATCACCGTTACTTCGACGAGTGATGCTCTAGTTGGTCGCACGGTATATCAGGTAGATGGTACGGGAAACCTTGTAGGACAATCAATCATCACCTCAGTTCCCAATGCTACTACTCTCGTAGTGACTGATATCATCCCTTGGATCGCTGGCGCGGCTACGTTATATAATCCTATAACCGTCGGAATCCAGTATACTCCTATCGGTGGTAACTTTGCTTGGGTCAAACATTTCCAAGACTTCGAAGCTTTCTTTCGTGACTCGTCTTTTACGAATCTTGCGGTCAGCTTTAGCGCCGATTTCTCATCTATCGCTGAAACGACCAATCTGATCCCTCAGAGTGGTGGCGGATTCGGTACAGTTCCATTTGGACAGGAGCCTTTTGGTGGTATTAACTCGCTTCCACAGGTTTCTCGCACGATGGTACCCCGAAATATGTCTCGGTGTCATTGGCTTACCCCCGCGATCAATCACAGCGAGGCATTAAGCAACTTTGCCTTGACTGGGATCAATTTCTATTACGTATACGTCAGCTCGCGGGTCAGATAATGTATCAGCCGTTATTTACGAGGATCTTAAAAGAGGATCTTGGGAAAGATGCTCCCAAGTGGGCAGACAGACTGATTTATCAGCTTAATCTAATCACGGATTTTCTGAAAACAGCGTTTGCCCGTAGCATTACGATCCAAGACAACTTAATCAATCCGATTAAGACCTTGCAGTTAGTAGCGAAAGCGACCCCTGCCGAAAATACGGTATCGTTCTTAGTTTCACTTCCAGCGGGCTATCAGCCGATGGGAGTTTTGATTATTAATTGCATTGATCTTTCTGGGGCCATTGTCGGAAATGCGGTAACTTGCGAAATGCTCCCCGGTACACAAAATGGGAACGTGGTTGTACGAGCGATCTATGGTCTGACAAGCGGCCATACGTACAGCATAACGTTTATGGTATTTTAATATGGCAACAGTAAACCCTACTCAAGAGGAACAGCAGAAAGGCGAACAAACACCCGCTGGGGGTCCGGTTAATGTGACCGGCACCGCTGGCGCGTCTGGGGCCACAGGTCAAGGGACCGCTGGCAATGCTGCCGGTGCCTCTCCTGTTGCTGCTAACACAGCTCCGCAAGCGAGCCAAGGGTATACCGATGTTGCAAGCTATTTGGATGCCAACAAGGGCGGAAGTCAACAGCTAGGACAACAGGTAGGCCAAGAGTTAACCAACAAATACAATGAAACGAAGGGTGCGATTGGTAACTCTGCGAACGATGTCATTAATGCTGTCAACCAAGGGTATACCAAATCAAACACGGATCTGATTAACCAAGTTGCTGCCAATCCCGAAGCTGCCGCAGCGAGCCCAGAGCAAACCTCTGCTTTTCAGGCGCAGCTTAATGATACTTATTCTGGCCCTACTAATTGGGCAGACTTAGGAACACAGCAGGGGAATGTTGCTACTGCCCAGCAGTACGGTGGTCTAACAAAGACTCCGGGCGGCCTAAATGTTTTGACCCAAGGGGTCGAAGGCCCTACCGCTTCACAAGGAGTAAATCAGCTTGACACATTACTCTTAGGCGGAAGTCCAGAGGCTATGCAGACCATTCAATCGGCGGCTGATCCTTATGCTACTCTTACAGACTATTTGAATCAACAGAATCAAACCATCCAGCAGGGAATAACGACCGGACAAACCGAGGCGCAAAATGCAGCACAAGCAGCCAATGATGCATTCCTTGGGACTAATGGTGTTGCTACTAATTTCAATACCGGTTTACAAAACCAGCTTACAGCGGCTCAACAAGCGGCTGCTAATCAAAATGCAGCTATCAGTCAAGCTTTGATGCAAGAAAACGTGACACCTGAGCAGCTACAAGCCCTAGGTATGACAGCCGACCAATGGACGGCATTAAAAGATCAGCTAAATTTAGCACAAAATTCCCGCACGGTATCTTCGAATCCTAATCGTAACCAAGTTACGGTAAATACTGGTACATCTGATATCCAATTACCTACTTGGCTCACACAGCAAGACCCTTACGCGGCTATTACAATGGCTAATGAGGCTACAAACCCTGAATATGCCAGATCAGCGGCCTTGCAGACCCTTCTCGGAAGTAAATACAACGCTCCTTTGAATCAAGCAGATATCGCACAAGCGGGAACAGCTCCTACGAATCTCAATACTTTCGATTATAATACTGCCCTGCAAACTACTCAACAAACACAACAAGCAGAACTAGCTGCGGCTCAGGCTTATGCAGATGCGTTACAAGCCGGTAATGATGAACAACACGCCCAGCTCGCAGCCGAAAATGCCAGAAAGAACATGATAATAGGGGCTGTTTCTACAGCCGGTATGTCATTGCCCACAATCGCGGCTGCGAACGCTCTTGCTCCGCAGTTTAATAGTGTATCCAATGCGGGAAAAACCATTGGCGCAAACATAGCTACCGGGGGTATGTATACTCCTGCAAAAGCAGCCGTGGATACTGTCAAAAGTCTTTTCTGTTTCCACGAGGATACCCCAGTTGATATGCTGCACGGTGGGACAAAATGTATTAAAAATATAGAACTAGGTGATAAGACGCTTGGCGGAGAAGTGTTGGCTATTACTCGCGCTATGGCCTCCGATCTTTTCTGGCTTGATGGAATCTTGGTAACTTCAAAACACGCTGTATATTATAATCATAAATGGCAGCGGGTAGGAGATGTCAAAGAAGCCAAGCGTATTGATGGTACCTACAAAGTTTACAACTTGGTTACCACTAATCATCGAATCTGGGTAAACGGTATGATGACAGCCGATGAATACGAGTGTGACCAATACGAATATTTGACGATTGACGAGTCTCTACAGGTGCTTAATGGATTACGCAAAGTATCTTAAAGAAACGCAAAGGCTAGAAACGATAGAGACTTCGTTCGGCTTTATCACTTATCAGGTATGCGGGGCTGTTTGCATAATTCACGACCTATATATCGTTCCTTCGCACCGTGGTACAGTGGGACTAGCGGATTCTTTAGCTAATGAAGTACAAAAAAGTATTACTGGCTGTAACCTGTTAGCAGCCGAAGTCTATAAAGGGAATCCAGCGTGGAAAGCGAATGTTCGAAGGTTCAAAAAGTACGGATTTGAAGTGGAAGCCGAAGATTGGAACGTCGTAATTTTAAGAAAAAGGATCTAACATGGCGATTGACATTAAAAAGCTTTTCCCGTTAATCAAACGTGAGCTTCCGGGTGTACCGGATGCAGAAATACTTAGCGGGATGCAGGAATTTACTAAGGCTCATCCTGACCTGAATAATGTTGATGCCCTTGCAGCTTTTAATGAAGCAATGAAAGATCCTCAGACTAGACAATCATTTGAGTCAGAGAAAAATAAATTTTCGTCTGTTGAACAAGCTATTTCCCCCAAAGAGGTAAAATAACATGGCACTTGCTGATATCTTCGGAATTGACACAAAGGCTGGAAGCTCAGATTTGCAGAAAGCCCTTAACGCTATTCAAGGGGTCCAAGCTCCTACAAAAGAGGAATTGACCCTCCCTAAACTACAGGAATACGTTAGGGCTGGAATACTCACGCCCCAACAGTATCAGGCGATGCTGGCCGATCCTGAAATTTACAGTAAAGTTATCCAAGCCACACAAGATACCTCTGGGACCGAAGCCCAGAAAGCTGCCTTGCAACAGCTCGGGGGAGTTGTTCAAGCTGGCGGAAGTACCCCAATCAATGAGGCGAATCTTCGTAACAACATTAACACCACGAATCAGGCGATGCAAGCGGCTCGTCAGGGCATTATGGAAAATGCTCAAGAACGTAATGTATCCGGTGGTGGTTTAGACTTTGTCAATCAGCTAATGAATGAACAGAGCAATGCCCAGAATGCAAACACAGGGGCGGTAAATGCGGCTGCTAATAACGCACAGTTGGCATTGAATGCAATGACCCAACAGGGGCAGCTTGGCGGTCAACTACAGGGCCAAGAAAATCAGATGTCACAGGCTCAAGCAGATGCGGCTCGCCAGATTGCAGAATACAATTCCCAGCTCCAAACTGCTGCAAATCAATATAATACCCAGACCGCGAATCAGGCACAAGCAGCGAATTTGCAGAATGCCCAAGATATCGCTAATCAGAATGTCACGAATGCGAATATGCGTACTCAATACAATACGCAGCTTCCTGAAACTGTGTTCAATAATCAGATGCAGAAAGCGAATGCGGTTGCGGGGGCATATGGTAATGCTGCAAATCTGGCACAAAAACAAGCATCCCAGAACGCTGGCTTTACCGGCGGTCTTATTGGTACAGCGGCTCAATTAGGATCTGCTTATCTAGGTTCTAAAGCTGGTGGAGCTGGAACGGCTGCGCCACCTGTAAATAATTATGGTAGCGACGTAAGTTCGAATGCCTATAAATCAAATCTATCGAACTTTAATCCTTATAACCAAGAAGGATATGCTCATGGCGGAGAAGTCGAAGGATGCTATGCCAAAGGTGGAGAAGTCCACGATCATAGACTTTGCATGAAAGCCGGTGGTCTAGTACCAGATGGAGATGCACCGATGGCGGGGGATGATGAAGCCAATGATACCGTCCCGGCTATGCTCTCTCCGCATGAAATTGTGCTACCGCGATCAGTAGCCCAAGCCCCAGATGCGCCTAAGAAAGCAGCCGAGTTTGTTCAAGTTACGAAAGGCCAAGGAACGCTCCCCGGCCTGACCCCCACAGTCAATTCATTCTCAGAAGCCCTCAAGATCCTCGAAGAAAACGGACTAGAGTTACGTTTGGCTTCCAAAGGAGACTCCAATGCCATTTAAGAGCGAGGCACAGAGGGGCTATATGTATATTCACCATCCGAAACTTGCAAAAGAATTTGAGGAAGCTACTCCTACTGATGCAAAGCTTCCTTATCATGTGCAGAAAATGGCGGAAGGCGGAGAGGTTTTTCCAGAACCACAGGAAGTAGATCAAGAGGGAATGAAGGATGCAACCGTTCCTGATTTTTTACTACCATATTTGGCCGGTAAGTTGCCTTTTCTCAAAGGAACAGCGGGCAAAAACGCAGCCCTAGACGAAAAATTATCAGACATAGCGGCTAGATTTGCCAGCAGAGATAGGGCATTACCGGCGGGAATTGACTTTAGCAATGCGGCCAGAACAGCGGGAACCAGATTTATAGAACCTTCCGCTGGAATGTCTATAAGAGGCACGGCTGCACCCGTAACTAGTGCTGTAGAATCTCAGGGTCCATCTTTAGAATCTCAGGGATTAAGAGAACTTTGGGCGAAGGCAGCTCAAGAACAAAGTGGAACGCCGATTACTCAAACAGCTCCATATGTTCGCCCTGATGCTTTTCAGAAACTGGCACATGGTGGCGAGGTACATCCAATGGAAAAACGAGGAATGAAAGAAGAAGCTGGTAAATACGCTGACGGGGGAGAAGTTATGCCTTTTCAGTTTGATCCAGCGGATATCCAAGCTGCCACAGCTCCGGCTGATATGCAGAATGCCCAAGATTTAGGGATCAGCGGTGTATTTCAACCACCGGCTGCGACCCCACCTACGCCTCCGCCCTTCTCGTTTGGCGGTGGAGATACACGCGGAGCTGGTGCAAGTGGCAACGCTGTACCTCCCCTTGGTGGAGTGATGAAAGCTCTCTCCCAGACTCCCAATACGAACTATGATTTTTACAAGAACCTGTCAGCCGATGACAGGATGAAGCTATTTCAGAAGCTTCAAGCGCAGAAAGGGTCAGCCGGTAACCTGATTGCCCAAGGTGCAGCCGGAATCGGGGATGCAATAGCCCGTTCCTATGGTGGACAGAATACAAACTTCCAAGATAAGACCCGAGATATTCAACAGAGTGCTCAGGATGCACAACTTGGAGCATTTGATGCTGAGCGTCAGCAAAAGCTACAGGATCTACAGGCGAATATGGAAGCCCAGATGACTGATCCTAATTCTCCGATGAGCCAGTCCATGAGGAAAACCTTGAAATCTGCCGGTCTTAATGTTCCCAGCGGGATGCCGGGGAAAGTCATGGTCCAGATTGCCGGTCCCTTGGGCGAACTTGCTATGAAACAGGCTCAGATGGAAGAACTCAAAAATTATCACCAGCAAGAAATTGGTGTAAAGAAGCAGGGAATTGCGTATGAGGAAAAGAGACTCGGAGTCGAACATCCTATCCTAAGCGCGATCAATAATGCGCTGAATCCAGAAGAATCCGTTAATCCATACGCTGCTGAACTTGCCAGAAGGCGGGGGACAAAATAATGGCTGATCTATCGGCACTTAGTGATGCCACACTGCAGCAGCTTGCAAATGGGCAAATGCCAGATCCTAGTAAGCTATCAGATCAAGAATTAGAGTTTTTGTCAGAAAATCCTCCTGATTTTGGTGGTCCGAAAACTGGTAAAGTAGAATCCTTTGCTCGGGGAGCTGTCAATAACTTTCCCTTAGCTCCACAGGCGGTTGCGGCTCTTGAGCCCGGATCTTATTCTGAGAATCTGGCAGAATGGAACAAAGCTGCCCAAGCTGCTAAAGCTGCCAATCCAAAGACCTATGGTGCTGGGGCTGTTACCGGTGCTTTGGCTCCTTTAGCTGTTCCCTACGTTGGCCCTGCTTTGAAAGCCTCCCCAATCGCCGGAAATGCCCTTTTGGGCGCGGCTGGGGCGGTTTCGAACACCGATGTCCTCCAACACCCTTTAGACGCAGCCAAGGAAGCCGTCATGGGCGGAGCGATAGGGGCAGGAACGGCTGGCATACTAGGAAAGGTGCTTCCAACAGGGGAAGGGATGTCTGCTATTGCTGACCGGGAAGCGGTTAAGACCGCTGGTTTCAGGCCGGGGGCCTTTGCGGGAGCGAGCGAACCAGAAATTGCCCAAGCTGGTCAATTTATCAGAGAAAATGGTCTAGCAGAAGGCCCTCTTGCGGACCGTGTTAAGACAGCTCAAGACCTTGTTAAGACATATGGTAAGCAGCTCGAAGATATGGGCGCGAATGCCCTACCGGGACAGGCTGTAGATACGGCTCCTTTGATTCAAAAGGCTGCTCCCTATGTTAATTCCAGCAATAAGGCTGCAAAAGCATTATTTAGAGACTATTCTTCTGGGGTTAAGGATCTTCAATCACTGGGGGATAAGCCCACCTTCCAACAGCTCCAAGACATGAAGGAAATGTATGGAAAGCTGGCCTTTAACCCAGACCATACCGTTAAAAATGAAGCTGCGAAAGATGTCTATTTCCAGCTCAAAGATGCGATCACAAAGACGATCCAATCGTCCCCCGAGGAATACCAACAGGCATTACATGGCTATTCCTTGGCCTCGGATGTCCAAGCTGGCCTTGAGAAGCAGCATGGAATCCACGTTACGACCGGTGAAAGTCATGCCGGAGTAGGCGGTCATGGACTCCACAGCTTGATTAAACAAGTTCCGGGTGTAACCAATCCAAAGGTGTCAATCCCAGTTGGCGCAGGATTGGCTGCTATGGGCCACCCTGTCATTGGAGCGACGTTAGGGATTCACTCCCTTATGGCTACCCCACAGGCGCGAGTAGCAGCAGCGGAAGCGATTGGCAGCGCAGCCCCTACAGTTGGAGCTGCAATCAAAGCTGGTTCTACCGATGCTATTACCTCGTCTATTATGAACAGACTTCAAACAAATCCTAAATCACTTGGGAAATTTGCTGCACCCCTTATGCAATCAGCTCAAACTAGTGGAAGCAAAGGACTAGCTGCGACACACTTCATTCTGGCGAATCAATACCCGGAATATAATGATATGATGCTCAAGGCAGGAGAGGAAAATGAAGCGGGACAGTAGTTTAGAAAAGAGACTTGAAAAAGTCGAAGAACAGGTAGACACCCACCTCAAGGAATCAGGAGAGGTGAGAGAGGCTATTCGTGACCTCCAAAAAGCGGTAGATACTGTCTCTGGAAGAATGTGGGCTGCTGCGGTAGGCAGTATACTCACACTTATCGCAGCAGTAGCTTTTTTATTGAAGGTATCGCTATGGAGATAAGTTATGCGAATATGCCCGAAGTGCCAAAAGCATAGGAGAGCTTTACAAACAGTCTACAAAGACAAAAAAACAAAAAAGCGTTGGCTTGTAACTTATTGTGGTAGTTGTCATTTCAACTTCGATATAGAAGATGCTCCAAAAGGTTCTACAGCCCAAGAGGAAATTGATAAACCTTGGGTATCGAAATGGTTTAAGCCGCTATGAACATTTCAGTCAGAAGGGTTGATTGGACAGATGAAGGAATATTCGGGCATCTCAGTATGCCGGGATTTGACTGTGTAACCCTCGAAAACCACGACTTAGAAATCCCTACCGGCGTATATCCCGTCGTAATTTACGACTCCCCAAAAGCAGGGCACCCCGTACCGCTGCTTACCAAAGTTCCCGGTCGATCAATGATCGAAATACATCCGGGAAATGTGGAAACAGACAGTAAGGGGTGTCTTTTAGTTGGGACTCACCGGGAGGGCGATGCGATAGTGGCATCGAGGATCGCTTTTTCCCAGCTTTTTCCATTGATCCAAGCGGCCATACTCCGCAAGGAACAAGTGCTACTTGAAGTCAGTTAATGCGTAATCGTCCTTCTCTGCGACCTCTCTCATACGCTTCCGCTTCGGCTTGTGCTACATGGTTAGATATAAGGTCTAAGTATCCGGTCGGTATGTGGAACCTTCCACCGTTATCGTTCAGAGCCGTTAGAATGTCCTTAGCCCTTTCCTCCGCGCTTAGCTTGGGGATCTTCTTATTTTTCGGATTTTCTCCCACCCAATGCAAGCCATTTTCATCCCTATTTCCGCAATCTTGGTCATTACAGAAGACCTGATTGGTCTGACCTTTGCATGAGCTTAGTTTGGGGGTCATTTCAGCACCACACGCAATGATGAGGATAATTCCGTCCACACCAGCATCTATAAAACTCAGGCATTGGAACTGGTCTGTACGGTGGGTACTGGATTTGTTGTTCAAGGTGTCTTTTTTGAGTGCAATCGTGGCACTCGCACCGTTTGGGCTGGAATGGATTTTGTTCTGTTTGTTCGTTCATTCGCCAATCTCCTTCAATGCGGATTTTGCGATTGCTGATCCAAACCTCCATCCCATCGGTCCTGCATATTTTTCCAACGCCTCTTTTGCCACGGACAGCTTGCGTTCGAGGTTTTCATAACTCTTAGGATTATTATCATTCCAAATACAATCCTTAGCGTGATCGTTATACGCACCACAACAACCGTATGCACTCATAACTCGTTCCTCCTACTTTTACTACGTCTAATTCTTCGTTGCGCGTTTAGTTTTACAGAGTTTCTTTGTCTATATTTCCTGAAATACTCCGCCCTGCATCTCCCACACGCATACGTACCATCTGATTTCGTATACAGGTTTTCCTGTATCCATGGATGTCCTTTTGGACAAGAGGTTTTGAGTATTCCCTGCAATCCGCGTCTTCTATTCTCAGCGTTCGTAACAGCCTCAAGGTGGTCAGGACGAACACAAGCGCGATTTCTACAGAGATGATCTATGTGCAGACCATCAGGAATACTTCCCTTATCCAGAAGATAGGAAATTCTGTGAGCATATCTGGCATAACCAGCAAGAGAATAATATCCATAGCCATTACTTATCGGTCCATTCCATAACCAGCATCCGTCTGTTTTATTAACATGGCTCCAAAAACTTTCGGGAGTATTCATTTGAGCCCCGCCGCCTTGCGCCATTCTTGAATAGCATCATAAAATCCCGGTTCCTCGTGGTTCCATGTTAGACAGCGTTCCGCCGCTTCAAGACGGGCTAGGAGGGCTATAGTTTGTCGTTTTGTTATGTACTTTCTAAAGTTAGACTTTAGTCGCGCCAAATCGTCATCGGTAAATGTCATGGTAGCAGCTTTATAAGCGTCAAGCACGTTACGCAGCACATGATTGACACGAGATAGCTATGTCCAAAGGGAAGGACAAAGCACAGGCTATACAGTCCACCAGACAAGATAGCTAGGTAAGCTTTTACTTCCATTCGACATCCTCCAAGAAACGGCGTATCTGCAAAGGGTTGGCCGCGATCACGAGATGCCCGAAAAGGTCGAATGGACCAGAAATCCCCATCTGGATAACTCCCACCAATTCTTTATCCTCGTTAAACATCCCACCGCCAGAAGCTCCCGGCCCAGACAATAAGTTAATCCAGAACTTGCCTTTTGCTTCGTTAAGAAGGGAAACGTGCCCTTCTGTATATACTAGTGGTAAACCAATAGGCCCTGCGACGGTGAAAATGAAATCACCCAATCGCGGGGATTTTTTTGCTACTCGTGTAATTCCTTCATGTCCTTTCAGACCCTCGCAGTATAGAAGGGCCAGATCACGAGCCTTATCAGTCTTAGCTACTACGCAGCTTTCGACTTCTTCCTCTCCGGTCTTAATGGCAATGTTACAGGGGTCTTTCTCGGCAATACGGGTGACATGGGCAGCAGTAAGAACGTAGCCTTTTCGTCCAAGAATGGTCCCAGACCCTAATACGCCTTTGTAATTATCAGCCACCAAGACAATACGGACCTTCGCCACACGATCATACCCATACTGGGCATATTCGTGATGCGACAGGGTAGCGCAGCCGACTAGAAGCAGACTAAGGGCGATGATATATTTCTTCACTTAGAACCCCCATAGATTTTGCCATGAACAACGAACTTATTATTCTCTATCTGGTGTGCTGAGACTGTTGTGATTCCATCAATGCAAGCGTATTCAATGAAACCATTGGTCCACTTGTTCGGTTGACCCTTTTTATAATCTGGGAGTCTGCCGCACAAACAACCCGCTGTAACTGCATAGCGTCCCGGCTGGGAAGGGTCGCCATTGTGGATAGTATACGATTGAAAGTCATGTAAGTGTCCATATACTACCTTGTTAGGCGTATAGCAGTAAGCCATCTTTTTAGCATGAGCATCGGGGAAAAGAGTACCGTGCATGAATACACAGTCTCCGACCCTGTAGAAGCTTTCGTAATTCCCATATGGAATCCAGTCCAAGCGAACTCCTTGAGGTACACTATCACGTTGGAATTTGAACTTCCCATCCAACAGCGTAGGGTAACGTCGGAACATGCGTTGGTAGCGGTCCTCGTGGTTTCCTTCAAGGAAAACAAAACCTGACTTGGGTGACAACTTGTGTAACCGTTCAATGAAGGCCAATAGTAACTTCGCGTCCCGAGCGTAGGCGGGGATTCCTTTTTCTTCAACATCTTTAGCAGACCACGAATCCACTCCATATGTACCCTCCGCGTCAATGATATCTCCACCGAGGATAATTGTCGTCGGTTGGAGCTCCTTAATGTATTGCAGCACCCCGTCGAGTTTAATATTCCAAGGGAAGTGGATATCACTTATGAAAACACCAGTCGTAAGTTTGCTCATATATGCACCCCCAAGATTTTAACGATCATGGCAGCAGCGAACCACTTGCCTAGTTCAGCTAAAACTATAACGAGCGTCCAAAAGATTATCTGTATCGTCATTTCAATTCCCCAGTCGTTATATTTTCCTCTGGCAGTATGAATTTCTTTTTCCTTGTGTGCCGCTTATATTGCTCTTTCTCATAGACTACTTTATCGTAGTTAAATTCTTCAATAAGAATCCAGAGAATACCAGCATCTAAGAGCATACAGATAAAGGCAATTAGTCGGTCCCAATTCATACTAGATCCCCTTCTTCCGCCTTGCTGCGTTCTCTTTCTTGCTTTTGCCCCTATGACATTTTTCGAGACAGAGCACTTGCAGCCCAGAGGCAGGGCAATTCATCCTAAAGACTTCCTGTTGAATGTCTCGCGGTCCATCTACAGAGACAACCGGAACTATATGGTCTACTTCTATCATTCTATAATGGACTACATCCCCGCACTTCTCACATTTGATAAGGCCAGTGTCTACTTGGGCTCGCTTATAAGCTTCCCAATACATCGGGCTCTGCCGCCAAGCTAATCGCATCTTGCCAAGGTAAGTACCTAATTTCTGGGCCTCAGTACGTTCCTTTTTCACGATTTAGCCTCCATCCAATTCTTACCTACACCTACTTCGGCTTTGAGTTTGAGCGTCGGGAGCCAAGGGATCGCTTGTTCCATGCTCCGAATAAGGATCTCTCTATCAGCCGATTCGTTTCCCGATAC
>Ga0335069_10011319_pt1 | contig 12600 bp, 12 predicted proteins | sample Lox_Sample_11_FD_206714 | JGI IMG/M metagenome (GOLD analysis project Ga0335069, IMG submission 206714) | Soil microbial communities from Loxahatchee National Wildlife Refuge, Florida, United States - Lox_Sample_1.1 | ecosystem: Environmental > Terrestrial > Soil > Wetlands | place: USA... | reverse complement strand
CCGAGCGTTTTCCTGATGGTTGGACTCCAGGGATCCGGCAAGACGACCAGTTCCGCAAAACTTGCCTATTGGCTGGCCAAAAACAATCACATGCCGCTGCTCTTTTCGGTGGACGTGTACCGGCCGGCGGCTATCGAGCAGCTGCGGGTATTGTGTGAGAACAACAGCCTCGGATATTTCGATGCGCCGGAGGATCAGGACCCTGTTTCCAGGACGGAGAAGGGGCTTCGTCATGCGAAGAACAGCGGATACGACGTGGTTTTGATCGATACCGCAGGCCGGTTGCACATCGACGACGAAATGATGGAGGAACTCGACCATATTCGGAAATCGGCGCCTCCGGTGGAAATTCTGCTCGTGGCCGATGCTATGACGGGGCAGGACGCGGTCCGCAGCGCCAAGGAATTTCACGACCGGTTGGGATTGACCGGCGTCATCCTCACGAAAATGGACGGCGATGCGCGCGGCGGCGCGGCGCTGTCGATCAAAACCGTTACGGGGCAGGGCATCAAGTTCGTGGGAACCGGTGAGAAGGTCGATGCGCTCGAACCTTTCTACCCGGATCGTCTGGCCGGAAGAATCCTGGGCATGGGGGATGTGCTGTCTTTGATCGAAAAAGCCGAGGAAGCGGTCGATCAGGAGCAAGCCGCCGAAATGGCGGAAAAAATCCGCAAAGATGAGTTTACCCTCGACGATTTTCGCGATCAGCTGAAGCAGGTCCGGCAAATGGGCCCCCTGGACCAGATCCTCGGAATGCTGCCGAACATGGGGCCGATGCGAGGGCTGAACAAGATGAAGGTGGACGAAAAGGAGCTGATTCACATCGAAGCCATCATCAACTCCATGACGCCGGAAGAGCGGCGCAACCACCAGATATTGAATGGAAGCAGGCGGAAGAGGATTGCGCGCGGCAGCGCACGCCCGGTTTCGGAAATCAATCAGCTGCTGAAGCAGTATGTTGAGATGCGGAAGATGATGAAAAGCCTGAGCCGCGGAATCATGCCACGTATGTTCAAAGGGATGCGGTTCCCTCAAATGTAAACTTTAGATTCCGAATTCCCAATTCCAGGTTCCAGAGGATAGATGCTATTTCTCTCGAATCTTCTAACGCTCTATCCCTTTAATCCTTTGATCCTGCAGTTGTTCGGCCGTATAATGCAAAGATCCGGGCAAGTCCACGTAGCCGAGGTTGAATCCAATCCGGTTATATGCCAGAATTGTCATGGGTTATGCTCTATATATACGAGGAGGAGTTTTGCTAAGAATACGTTTGACACGCATGGGGGCAAAGAAGAAGCCCTTTTATCGAGTGGTGGTGATGGAGCAAAGACAGACTCGAGACGGGAGTTTCGTGGAGATTCTCGGGCATTACAGTCCGACCGCAAAACCTCCCCTGGTTGAGCTGAACATGGACAGAGTTCGTCATTGGCTGGCGTGCGGCGCACAACCTTCTGAAACGGTGAATTCTCTGTTGAAAAAGGCTGCTCCCCCGGCACCTTCCATTGCTAGCTAAGACCTGCTCATTTCCATCTTCATGCTGAAGTCCGAATAGGCTCCCAAATTGTGCGGCTTAGAGTGGTCTCGGAGGAGAGCGGATATGAAAGATCTGGTAGAAATGATTGCGAAAGCGCTTGTGGATAACCCCGAGCAGGTCTCAGTAACTGAAGTTGAAGGAGAGCAAACCACTGTTCTGGAACTCCGGGTTGCGCCGAGCGACCTCGGTAAGGTCATTGGAAAGCAGGGAAGGACAGCCCGCTGTATCCGAACACTTCTTGGCGCGGCAGGGATGAAGCTTAAAAAGCGTTTTGTACTGGAAATCCTGGAATAGTGGCGCCAGACGTTCAGTCTTCTTTTATTACAATTGCCCGAATCGCCAGGACCCGTGGGAATCGTGGCGAAGTCCTGGCCGACTTGTATACGGACTTTCCTGATCGTTTCAGTCAGCTGCGAGAAGTCTGGCTGGTGTCCAATGAGGGCACGCAGCGAAAGCAGATGATCCTCGAAGAAACCTGGAAGCACAAGGGCCGTATCGTCCTGAAATTTGCGGGCGTAGACAGCATTAGCGACGCGGAGCCGTTTGCGGGTTTTTGGGTCGAAATCCCCGCCGAGCAGGCGATGCCGCTTCCCGAAGGCAGCTATTTCGATCATGACCTTGTCGGATGCGCCGTTGAGGATTTAAGCGGGAATCGGATCGGAATAGTCAGTGAAGTGCTTCATTTTGCAGGCGAAAGCCAGCTGGTGGTCAAAAACCAGAACCGGGAATCCCTGGTTCCGGCGGTAGAGAAGATTTGCGTGAAGATCTCCATAAAAGAAAAGCAGATCGTCATTGATCCGCCAGAAGGATTATTGGACCTGGACAAATGAGGTTTGATATCATAACAATTTTTCCCGAGCTGTTTGCGGGCGTGCTGGAATGTGGAATACTTCGCCGCGCCAGGCAGTCGGGATTGGTGGATATCCGCATAGTCAACTTGCGGGATTTCGCCAAAGATAAGCATCGATCTGTTGACGACCGTCCCTATGGTGGTGGCGAGGGGATGGTGTTCATGCCTGCCCCGCTGTTTGAGGCAATCGAGTTTTGCCGAGGCGAAGAGAAAGACTGGAAAGGCCAGGTAGTTCTCTTGTCTCCTCAGGGCAAACCGTGGTCGCAGAATTTTGCTGCTGAGTTCACTACAATTCCGCATCTTCTGCTGATTTGTGGTCGATACGAAGGAGTAGACCAGAGGGTAATCGATTGTCTCGTGGACAGGGAGATCTCTATAGGGGATTTCATCCTGACCGGAGGGGAGATTCCGGCAATGGTGGTCCTCGATTCGATTGTCCGACTGATTCCGGGCGCCTTGGGGTGTCAGGATTCGGCGGTCAACGAAAGTTTTTCGACGGGTTTATTGGATTATCCGCAATACACACGGCCCGCCGACTACCGGGGATTTGCTGTTCCGGATGTCCTTCTTTCGGGGGACCATGCGAGAATTGAAGAATGGCGTAAATCGCAGGCTCTGGAAAAGACCAAACAGGCCAGACCGGAGCTGATACAAAAGAAGTTAGCCCAATCGTAAGGAGTATTTGTCATGGATTTGCTTCGGGCAGTCGATAACTCTCAAGTTCGAACCGATATCCCCAGCTTTCGTCCGGGAGATACGGTGCGAGTTCACGTAAAGATCAAAGAAGGGGATAAGTACCGGATTCAGGTTTTTGAAGGTGTCGTGATCGCGCACAAAAACAATGGTATCTCTTCGACTTTTACGGTTCGCAAAGTTTCGTTTGGTTATGGAATTGAACGCATTTTCCCGATCCATTCTCCTATCATCGAGAAACTGGAAGTTGTGAAGAGCGGGAAGGTGCGGCGGGCGCGTTTGTATTATCTCCGGGGACGCCGAGGCAAAGCCGCACGGCTGAAAGAAACAGGACGGATTGAGCGCGCGCCTGAGAGCGCTTCCAACGCGTAGCAGGGAATCGCTCGCAGCTCGGCGCGGATCTTGCCTCGTTATTGGCGGACTTTGGAGAAGAAGGCCCGGATGTAGCCGCAGGAGGAAGTAGTGGCCGCTGATAGCAAGACAAAATTTCTTCAAGACGCTGAAAAATATGTGCTCCATGGCAAGGTGCAGCAGGCGATCGGCGAATACCTCAAGATCATCAAGTTCGACCCGAACGACGTCCTGATCCTGAACACAGTTGGGGATCTGTACCTTCGTCAGCACAACATACCGGAAGCCAACAAGTACTTCACCCGCGTTGCCGAAAGCTATGTCCGCAATAATTTCTTCCTGAAGGCCATTGCGGTCTACAAAAAAATCCTGAATGCAGATCCCAACAACCTCGAAATCAACTTAACCATGGCTTCGCTCTATGCCAAGCAAGGCTTGAGCATTGATGCGAAGAACCAATTCCTGAAGGTTGCCGCTCTTTTCGAAAAGGAGGGCCGGACCAAGGAGACCCTCGAGCTCTATGAGAAGATCGTTGAACTGGATCCTGGGAACATAGCCGCTCAGCGCAAACTGGCTGAACTCCATACTACGGCCGGAGACGATAAGCAGGCGCATATTTACTGGAGCGGGGCGGCTCGAGCCCAGGTGAAAGCCGGCGACATTGCCGGTGCCATGAACTCCATCCAGCGCGCGATAAAGCTGAATCCGCTCGATGGGAACGCCCTCGGCAGCTTTTTGGAGTGCTGCCGCAAATCGGGGGATTTTAAGCCGCTGCTGGATCAGCTCAAGACGTCCATTCAGATGGCTCCCCAAAATATGGATTTGCGGGAACTGCTTGGGCAGGCCTATATGGCTGCCAACGATCCGGACATGGCCACGAAGGCATTCCAGATTGTGTTCTCGATGGATGAATCGCGCTATGAAGGGTTTTTCGCTGTCGCCCAGAGCCTGATCGATAGGGATGATTGCGATCAGGCGGCCAATTGCCTGGACCCCATTCTCCCGATCCTGATTACGCGCCGCGAAACAGAGCGCGCAGCCGAGCTTTATATCCAAATCCTGCAGCGCCGTCCGAAGCATATCGTTTCGCTCATCAAAATGGCCTCCATCTATTCCGCAACCGGCGACCAGGAACACTATCTCGAGACGATGGACATCATCGCCGATCATTACTTGGAGATGAACGAGCCTGCGGAAGCGGTCGTCTATCTGGACAAAATTGTCCAGGCGAATCCCGAGAGCCAAAAACATAGGAAATTGCACCAGGAGGCATTTGCGGCCGCCTATCCGGATACTCCGTATGTCGCGCCCGAAGTGCCGCCGGAAGCAACGGCCGGGTCCAATTCTCTCCCGGTGCACAAGCAGCTTGAAACGGAACACGGACGCACTGCGCCCGATATCGTGGAAGCCGATCTGCTGCTGAACTATGGATTGAAGGAGAAGGCACTCAAGCTCTTGCAGTCCATGGAGATTCGCGATCCCGGAAACAAGGAAATGAGAATCCGCCTGATGCATCTGTACAAGGCGGATAACAATTACTCAGAAGCCGCAAAACAGTGCTTGCTTCTGGGCGCTTTGAGCCGCATTTCGAAAAATGAAGAAGCTGCCCAGGACTATATTGCTGAAGCCAAACAGATGGCGCCGGAGATGCGTGCGTACGAACAGGACCTCATGGAATTTGCCCGCCTGAACGGGATCCTCACGGAAACCGGGGCGGGAGCCGAGACAGAAGACGCGAATCTCCATCCCGGCGGCGAAGTCGACCTTTCCGCGGATCTCATGGATATTTTCTTCACCGGCGATCAGAGCGCACCGGCGGGGGAGGATTTGCAGCTAATCCCGGAAGTGCCGGCGGATGGCGCGATTGAATCGTACCCCGAGGGAATGCAACAGGCGCCGGCCAAGTCGGCCCAGGAACAATTGCAGGAAGTGGATTTTTATATCCGCCTCGGATTTCATGATGAAGCGCTGGCCAAACTCGGCGAAATCGCGAAGCAGAATCCCGACAATCCGGAACTGGCGTCACGATATCAGAAGCTCGGCGCGGTTCCACCGGACCCCGTTTCCAAGCCGCCCGACAGGCAGGTGTTGCCGGAAGAAAAGTATTTTGATCTATCCGCCGACTTCCATCCGCCCCAGATGGAAATATCTCAGGATTGGGAGCCCGGCGCTTCTTCGAGCGGATTCGCCATTCTGAGTTCGGAACCGCAAAATCCGGAGCCGTCGCCCGCCGATCTCCTCCCTTCTCCCGAATCTTTCCATGCCTGGAGTTCAGAAGAGCCGAAAATATCGACGGTGATCTCCCTTGAATCGGATGCGTCCGGTTTTCAGGCCAACGAGATGTTTGCAGATTTGATGGAAGATGTCGGCGGCACCTCGAATGAAAATGTTTCCGTAGATTCCTTTGAAAACCACTTCAGCCTGGGGATCGCGTACCGTGAAATGGAGCTCGTGGATGAAGCGATCAAGGAATTTGAGAACGCCTTAAAAGCCGCGCATGCGCAGAAGGAAGCGAAGAAGACAATCCAGAGCTGCGGCATGCTGAGCACCTGTTTTCTTAAAAAGGGGATGGCCCGTTCGGCACTTCGTTGGTGCCAGACGGGATTGAGTATTGCAGATAATTCTTCACACGAAGCCATGGCTCTCCGCTATGATATGGGAATCGCGCACTCGATGTCCGGCAGCAACGAACGAGCGCTGGAATGCTTTGACCGGATATTCAGTATCGATCCGAGTTATCGGGACGTTGCGCAGAGGATTGACGAACTAAAAAGCGGTTCCAATAGGCATGCTCCTTAGAACGACACCTCAGCTCGCCATTCCATTTTCGGTAGTGGAGGCCGGCTGAACATGCGACTCACTTCGTGGATTTTGAAAATCATCTACATCTTATATTCTCTGCAAGTGGGCATTTTCCTGCTCTGTCTTCCATGGTTCCATTTTTGGGAAAATAATCACCTGCTGTACGACTACCCGTTTCTCCGGCAGCTGGTATCGAATGCGTATTTTAAGGGAGCCGTACTTGGACTGGGGATTGCCAATATCCTGATCGGCATCCGCGAAATCGTGCACTTCAAGGATATGTCGAAGAGTTTCTTCCGGTAGCTTCGAGCTTTCCGCTATCGGCCGACAGCTGTCAGCGGATAGCTTCTCCCCCACTCGCCCCTAAAACTCGACCTCAACGTCCGGATGTTGTGCATCCAGGTAGTGAATGGAGATCGAGCCTCCACAGAAGCGACGCAGGAGTTGCTGCAGTTCTTCGGCAGCTTGTTCGATTTCGGGTCTGCCAATTGCCGGCTGCATGCCGTCGACGTTTATTGCCAGGTTCCTGGTTTCCGGGAGGATCTTTGAAAAGTCGGCGTTACGCCAGTTCCAGCGCCGGCACAGCACGCGTTTTGTGCGGCGATTTACATAAATGACTTCGCCCGGGTCCGGATGCTCCATCTCCTCGGGCTTGAAAATTGGGGCGAAGGTTTCATCGGAGACTGCCCGCCCGAGCGTTACATCTCCTTCGACGCTATCCATGTCGTCTCCGCCGCAGGGAATGACGTATTTCAGGCTGATGCAATTGAACACGTCGACGGCCGGCGAAATAGACCGGACGGGTTTTTCGGACTTTACCTGTTTGGCGAGAAAGACAATCGATGGAGTGAATTTGTTCGGGTTGGATCCGAACAGGCGATAGGCTTCCTTCCAGGCGAGAAGCCGCGGATGCGTCGCAAGGTCCATGCCTGCATTGGTCCGCATATTTTCCTGCTGCTCCTGCAACAGCGCTTCCAGTTCAGGACAGGGGCGGCGGTTGTCGATGCCGGCCGCCATTACAACCCCACGGCAGAAATTGGGGAACATCCGGAAGATTTCCTGCTCGATACAAAACCGCATTTTTCCCTCCTCATCCATTCGCGTTCTTTCGGAGACAACTTGCTGCCGCTTTCCAGAGTTCCCGGTTCCCGGTTCCCGGTTTCCAGTTCCCAGTTAAATTCAGCTCAAAAACTGGGAACTGTGTACTGGAAACTCTAAACTTTAAAAGCGGCAGCAAGCTGCCGATTGTTTCTCCGCGGCTTATTGGGCCGGTGTCGCCGCGGGTTTCACGAGCCGGTCGTAGATCCACATCAGCAGCGTCGTTGCGATTCCGATGCCCGCAATCACATACCAGAGTTGAGTCGGCCGGTGGATCACCTCGCCAAAGTAGTTCACGAGCCGGCCGCCGATTTTACCCGCGATAACGAAGCCGATCGCGATGGGCAGAAAAGAAAATCCCATGAACGTGCCCTGCTGTCCGGGAGGGGCGAGCCGCGAGACATACTCGTAATAGCGCGGAGACTGGACCATTTCGCCGATCGCCAGTATCACGAGGGCGAAGACGGCATAAACCGGCAGGCCCTGGATCGGCAAGTGCCACCCCCCGATCCGCATGGTCGCATTCACCTGCCAGCCGAGGTTGCACACGGCCAGGATCACCCACGAGAGACTCGTGATGAGTATCCCCGCGATCATGGCGGTAAATGGCCGCACTTTGCGCGTCAGGAAGCTGATCAGGATCTGGAAGAGAATGACGGCAAGCGGATCCACGGTTGTCATCAGATCGACGTCGGCATTCGGATTTACATACCCCCGGATGAAAAGCGGAAGGGCAATAAACTCCTGCCAGAACATGATCCAGAACCCTGAAAAAATCAGGAGAAATCCCATGAAGCGCCAATTCACCAGCACGACGAACATGTTCCTGAAAGCCTGCGCAAAACTGGCCACCTGCTTCTCGACGAGACGATCCGGTTCCCGATAGAAGAAAACCGTCCCGAAAAACATCAGGAGTACGCTGACGGCGGAAACCCGGAAAACATTCTCAATGCCGATCGTGCGTCGAACCGCAAACGCCATCATGGGGCCCAGCGTCCCCCCGATATTCACGAGCGTGTAATAGACGGAGTATCCGAGCGATCGAACATTCTCGGCAGCGGCGCGTGCCGTGGTGCCCACGACGCACGGTTTCACGATGGCGGGCCCGAGCGCCGGCACACATAAAATCAATTGCACGACCACCGCAAGGGGCAGCGCATTCCTCAAGGGTGCCATCCAGGAGGCGGAAAGCGAACCCAACAGGAAGTAGCCCAGGGCCAGCACAAGGTACGCGCCGGCGAGCGACCGGCGGAATCCGAGACGATCGGCCAGTGTCCCGCCGATAATAGGCAGGAACCAGACGACGCCGCCGAAAAAGCCGATGAGTTCCCCTGTTTGCTGCTGAGAAAACTTGAGAGTTTCATGCAGGTAGATGGCAAGAACGGCGTTCACGCCGTAGTACGACAGGCGCTCGAACAACTCGGTGATGTTTGCCACCCAGAACGCGGGCTGAAAACCCTCGCGAATTTCCTGAAGCTTCAGGGAAAAAGCCATTTTATCTAGCTCTCAGCTTTCAGCCTTCAGCAATCAGCTGAGGCTTACAGCTCCTTTGGGATGGAATTCAAAAACAGCGCAGAATATTCATCGCCTCCTGCGGTCGCAACCCAGGAAAGACAGGTGCCCCGGGAATTATTGTTTCGCGCGCATCTATTAGAAACTACCTGTTGCCGATAGTTGCGCGCTAATGGCTGACAGCTGTTTCTCAGCAGATCCGCGGAAGCTGTTCTCCGCTGAGCATATCGACGACGCGCGTCGCGCCGATCCGGCTGCGCATCGTTACCAGGCCCGGATCGCCTTCTTTAGCCGTCCCTATGATACACGATTGAGCGCCCAGCGGGTGCGCCCTCATTCGCGCCAGCGTTCGGTCGACGTCGCGAGCGGGAACGAAACTGATGAATCTGCCTTCGTTGGCGACATAGAGCGGATCGAATCCCAGGATCTCGCAGGCGCCCTTGACATCCTCCAGCATGGGTATGGTGTTTTCCTCGATTTCGAAGTGAAGGCACGAGGATTCGGCGATCTCGATCAGCGCGCTTGCCAGCCCTCCCCGCGTGAGATCCCGCAGGCAATGCAGCTCGATCCCTGCCCCGATCAGATCGAGGACAATTCCGGACAGCGCAGCGCAATCGCTTTCGATGGTGCTCTCGAACTCGAGCCCTTCACGTACGGCCATGATCGCGATCCCATGCCGGCCGATATCCCCGCTCAAAACGATGGCGTCCCCCGGTCGCACATTTGCGGGCGATATTGCCTGGCGCGCTTCGACAACTCCGATTCCGGCGGTATTGATAAAGATTCCGTCGCCTTTGCCGCGGTCGACTACTTTCGTGTCGCCGGTGACAATCTGGACGCCTGCCTGCTCCGCCGCAAGTTTCATCGATTGCACGACGCGCCACAGCGTGTCCATGGGCAGGCCTTCTTCCAGAATGAATCCCGCGCTCAAAAACAACGGACGCGCGCCGCACATGGCCAGGTCGTTCACCGTGCCGTTGATGGCCAGCGAGCCGATGTCTCCGCCGGGAAAGAACAGGGGCCGGATCACGTAGGAATCGGTGGTGAACGCGAGCTGTTGAGACGGTAGATGCAGTAAGGCGCCGTCGTGCCTTGCTCCAAGGATGGAGTTGCCGAAGGCGGGCAGAAACATCTTTTCTATAAGCTGATGCGTCAGCTTGCCTCCGCCGCCATGCGCCAGCAGCACATTAGGATATTGCTCTATAGGTATCGGACATATAAACGCGTTGCCGTTCTTCGATTCGGATGCCATGAGTTTGATCCGTGTCAGGATTTTTTTCGATAATGATAATATGCGGCGCAGGCACCTTCGGAAGACACCATCGTCGCTCCCATCGGATGCTCGGGCGTGCACCGGACGACGAATGCGGTGCACTCGTAGGGTTTCTTGATCCCTTGCAGAACCAGTCCGCTGATACATTCCGCAGGTTCGTCGGCAGTAAAATGAACAAGGCCGAAACGGGCTTCCGCATCAAATCGCGAGTATTTTTCCTGCAGGCCCAGGCCGCTTTGCGGGATTTCCCCGACCCCGCGCCACTTGCGTGGTACCACGCGGAATATCTCGCCGATCAATTTCTGAGCCGGAAGGTTGCCGGCCTTGCTTACGGAACGCGAATATTGGTTCTCCACTTCGGCACGGCCTCCTTCGAGCTGGCGGATGCACATGTAAATGCCCTGTAGGATATCCACCGGCTCAAAACCGGTCACGACGATGGGTACGTGGTATTTCGCTGCGATCGGCTCGTATTCCCAGAACCCCATGACCGCACAGACGTGGCCCGCTGCGAGGAACCCCTGTACGCGGTTTTCCGGCGAGGAAAGAATGGCTTCCATGGCCGGGGGCACCAGGACATGAGACACCAGCAGCGAGAAATTATGGATATCTTTTTGCGCCGCCTGATACACGGCCATTGCGTTTGCGGGTGCCGTCGTCTCAAATCCGACGGCGAAAAAGACGACTTCGCGCGCTGGATTTTCCTCGGCGATTTTAAGGGCGTCCAGCGGCGAATATACGATGCGCACATCGCCGCCGGTAGCCTTGACCGACAGCAGGTCTCTCGAAATTCCCGGGACGCGCAGCATGTCACCGAAGGAACAGAAGATGACGTCGGGCGTGGAGGCGATCTCGATCGCTTTTTCGACTAATTCCAGGGATGTGACGCAGACCGGGCAGCCGGGACCGTGGACGAGAGTGATGGCCGGAGGCAGGAGCTCGTCAATCCCGAACTTCACGATGGAGTGCGTCTGCCCTCCGCACACCTCCATAATTGTCCATGGTTTTGTCGTGACGCGCCGGAGACTGTCGGAATATTGCCGAGCCGCTTGCGCATCGCGGTATTCGTCGATGAATTTCATTGGATGCTGTTTTCTTCCAACTCCGCGAGTTCTCCAATCTGCCGCAGATATTCAAAGACCTCCTGCGCTTCGGCTTCATCCACGATGCTGATGGCAAACCCGACGTGAACGAGGACGTAATCGTCGATCTTCGCTTCGGGAACATAGGCAAGATTGACCTGTTTGACGATCCCGCCGAAGCTGACTTTCCCGGTCCGGAACACCGGATCTGTGCCATCGATACTCATGATCTTACCCGGCACGGCCAAACACATATCAATCCCCTCTCCATCCTGGAAGCGGCGTCTCGCCGGCTTCTTCTATCCTAAGTTTCCCTTTAAGGACAAAGCATGCAAAACTTGCCACGCTCGCCCCCTTTACGATCTCCCTGACGCCGAGACGGCGGCGTTTCCAGGCGGCACCATGCGTGACGCGGCCACGATCTGGCCCAGAGCGATGCCGCCGTCGTTGGGCGGAATGCGCTGGTGCCAATACGGTCGGAATCCATCCGCCTCCAGCCTGCGCACGGCATGTTCCAGGAGATATTTGTTCTGAAAACAGCCTCCCGTCAGGATCACCCGCCGCTCTGATACACGGTGCGCCACTTTCGCGACGGCCTCTACAAGTGTATTGTGGAATTTTATCGAGATCCTTGCCAGAGGAATTTCATTTTTTGCGTCCTCTAGAATCGAGACGATCATCTGTTCCCAATCCACGATCAACCTCGATTCGAGGTCCTCTCCCGTGCCCCCCACTTTATCGGTTACAACGATCGGATAAAATTCATCCGTTTTTTCCGATCCGATGGCAAACTCCAGCTCCATGGCTGCCTGTCCTTCAAAGCTCATCACCTGTCTCAGGCCGGACAGGGACGCGACGGCGTCAAACAGCCGGCCGGCGCTTGAAGTCCATGGCGATTGAATTCCTTTTTGTAGCATCTGTGCGAGCACCGCAATTTCGCGTTCGCTAAAGGATCGGAGTCCCACGAAATTTTTCAGCTCGAATGTGCGATTGCCCAGAATCTCGTAGAGAACACCCATTGCGGCACGTCGGGGCTCCTTTACCGCCGAAGCGCTTCCCGGCAGCATGAATCGTCGGAAAGAAGCAACGCGCCTGAAATCCGATTCGCTCGTCAGCAGGAACTCTCCGCCCCACACGGTTCCGTCTGTTCCGAACCCGGTTCCATCCCAGCAGACGCCCAGCACGCGGCCATCAAGCTCGTTTTCCGCCATACAGGCGGCGACGTGCGCATAGTGGTGCTGAACGGACAGGACGGGAATCCGGCTTTCGCGGGCGTATTTAGTGGAAAGGTAATCCGGATGCAGGTCGGCCACGATGCGGACAGGGTCGACGCGGTACAGGTGGCGAAAGCTGCGGATCACGTCCTCGAAAGCGTCGAAAGCTTCTTTGTTCTCCAGATCCCCAA
>Ga0335069_10011318_pt1 | contig 12600 bp, 11 predicted proteins | sample Lox_Sample_11_FD_206714 | JGI IMG/M metagenome (GOLD analysis project Ga0335069, IMG submission 206714) | Soil microbial communities from Loxahatchee National Wildlife Refuge, Florida, United States - Lox_Sample_1.1 | ecosystem: Environmental > Terrestrial > Soil > Wetlands | place: USA... | reverse complement strand
TGCCACGCGCCGGCCCGCCATCGGGGCAGGCAGCGCCCTGCATCGAGGCAGCCCGCGGCACCGAACGCCAAACGCCCAACGCCCAACGCGCGCCCGCAGGGCGCGCCTCACTTCACCGCGCGCATCGCCGCCAGCAGCTCGGCCGGACCGACGTACCCGACCATGCGCCGCGCTTCGGCGCCGTCCGGGGAGAACAGGATGGTGGTCGGCACGCCCTTGACGTCGTATCGCTCGACCAACGCGCTGGTCGCCTCGTTCTCTTCCGTCACGTCAGCTCGGATCATGCGAAAGCGGGCGGCCTCGCGCACCACCTCGGGATGGACGTAGGTGGTGTGATCCATCTCGCGGCAGGGGATGCACCACTCGGCGGCCACGTCGATCAGCAGCGGTTTCTCCCCGTTCGGCCCGGCGCGCAGACTCGCCCACTCGTCGTACCGCTGCCAGGCGATGGCAGCCGAGGTGGAGTTGGATGGTGCCAGCCATACGGCGACGGCGATCATCGCCACCCCCGCCGCCGCCTTGACGAGCGGGAAGTAGCGCACGCCGCGGCCGGCGCGCTCGATGAAGCCGAGGTAGATCCCAGCAGCCCCGACGACCGCCGGCAGCAACCAGGGCCGGACCGCCGCCGGCGCCAGGGCGGTGAGGTAGTACGCGGCGAGGCTGAGCAGGATGCAGCCGAACAGGCGCTCGGTCCAGAGCAACCACTCGCCCGAGCGCGGCAATCGTCGAATCGAGCCCGCGGCCGTCGCCAGTACCACGTACGGCGCCCCCATCCCGAGTGCGAGCACGAAGAAGAGCAGGAAGCCGAGCCACACGTCCTGCCGGCTGCCGACGAAGATCAGCAGCCCGACCACGATCGGCCCGACGCAGGGCGCCGCGACGATCCCCATGGTGAGGCCCATGAACAGCGCGCCCGCGACGCCGGCGCCGGCACCACCCACCCGGCGCATCAGCGCCGCCGGTGGTTGGAGCTGGTAGAGCCCGAAGCTGCCGAGCGCGAGCACGATCATCACCGCGGCGATGAACAACACCACCGGAGGCTTCTGCAGGGCGGCCCCGAACAGGCCGCCGGACAGCGCCGCGACGACCCCGACGGCAGAGAAGGAGAGAGCGATCCCGAGCACGTAGAACGCGGCGAGGCCGGCCACGTGCGTGCGCCGGCGCGCCTGGCCGCCGAAGTAGGCGATGGTGACCGAGATGAGCGGGTACACGCACGGCGTCAGGTTGAGGCCGAGCCCGAGCAGCGCCACGGCGGCGAGGGTGAAGAAGAGCCCGCGCTCGTCCAGCCATTCGGCCACCGTGGTGGCGCCGGATCCGCCGCCCGCGGCAGCGACCGGCGGCTCGCTGCCCGCGCTCGGCGGGGCGGCCTCCGGGTCGACCACGCGGAGATCGGCGGTCGCCGACACGCTGGTCGGTCGCTGGCAGGAGGTATCGTTGCACGCCTGGTACTGGAGCACTGCCTCGAGATGAATGCGGTCGCCGGCGAACGCGGCGGGCACGCGCACGGCGCTGGTCAGGCCGAGCTTGCCCTCGTAGACCAGCAGCTCGGTGTCGCCGGCGAACGCGAACTTCTGCCGATCCGGGTGCGGGTAGTTGATCGGGTCGACGATCACCCCCTGGTCGGCGGTGACGGTCAACACCGTCGGCTTCAGAAACGGCTGATCGGGCTTGTGGCCGTTGATGTGCCAGCCGCGCGCGATGGTCGCGAGCACTTCGATGCCGGTCGCTCCACCGCGCGCCACCGTGCTCTCATCCGCTTGGATCTGGAGCGCGACCCTCGGTTCCTCGGCCGCGAAGGCGGCGGTCGTCCGGCACGCTGCGTCGAGCGCCAGAAGCACGGCCAGGCCGAGACGACGCATGATGCATCTGGATGCTCGCACAGCCTCCAGGTGGTTGCAAATCAGACTGGCGCGCGATAACCGCGCCACTCAAATGCCCATTCGCGCGCGCCGGCAACTGTTCCGCGCCTTGCTAGCGGTTGCCGCGCTCGGACCCTGCCGCGCCGGCGTCGCGCGCGCCGAATGGCTCGCCCCGCTCACCGTCGAGACCCCGCAGACGATTCCGGGCGGGACGATCGATCTGGCGCTCGGAGCCAGCTACTACCACAACCTGCGCTTCCCGGCGTTCACGCCGCCCGGCTACATCAACTGGCAGAACCTCATCGCCGTTCCCGCCTTCGGCGTGCGCGCCGGCGTGGGCGGGATGGTGGAAATCCAAGCGAGCTACGAGCTGCTCGATCTGAACGAGAGCACGACCGACGGCGCCCACCACACCTATGGCGGCGGCGACGCGAGGCTGTTCACGAAGATCTACGTCGTCCGAGAGCGGACCTGGATTCCGGCCATGGGCCTCCGCTTCGGCACCAAGCTGCCGGACGCGAACGTCGACCAGCGCCTGGGCACCGACGAAACCGACTTCTTCATCCAGTGGCTGGGCTCGAAGCAGATCGGCAGCTTCACCGCCAACGTCAACCTCGGCATCGCCCTGCTCGGCAACCCGGGGTTCGATCCGCAGAACCCACGTGGACAGGACGATCTCATCACCTGGGCGGTTGGCGTCACCTCGCCCACCCTCGGCGCGCACACCCCTGAGGAATGGGGCGTGCGTTTTCTCGCCGAGTTCGCCGGGGCGACCGGTTCACGCCTGGACTTCGGCAATGACGGCGCGGCGTTCCGCACCGGGCTGCAGGCGCTCTACGGCCCCTGGACTCTCTACGCCGGCGCGAGCGCCGGTCTGTACGGCGCGGCGGAGCAGTACGGCGTGATGGGCGGCGTGATCTACGCCTTCGAGCTCGAGCGCCTCGCAGCGCTCTTCGAGTGAGCGCGCGGCAGGCCGGCTCGCAACGGCGGCGCCGCACGGCGCGGCCGAGCCAGCTTGATCGCCACGCACTCGACGATCTCCAGACCGTAGCCCGGCAGGCTCACCATGCGGCGCGGGTAGTTGGTGATGAGCCGGATCTTGCCGAGGCCGACGTCGCGCAGGATCTGCGCGCCGACGCCGTACTCGCGAAAATCGGTCGCCCGGTTGCGCGAGTCGGTGCTGCTCGGCCGCCGTGCCGTCTCGCGCGGGCGGGTGCGGTCGAGCAGCTCCTCGCCCTGCGCCTCGCGCCGCAGGTAGAGGATGACGCCGCGGCCGGCCTTGCCGATCATTTCCATCGAACGGCGCAGCAGCGCCGCGGTATCGCGGTCGGTCGAGCCGAAGACGTCGCCGGGCAGGTACTCGGCGTGCGCCCGCACCAGCACCGGCTTGTCGGGGGTAATGCGCCCGCGCACCAGCACCAGGTGTTCCCCGTCGTCGACGTCGCTCTTGTAGACGTACGCCTTGAACGGCCCGCCGAAGCGAGTGGGCACCACCGCCTCGGCCACTCGGTGCACGAGCGAGTCGTGGCGGAGGCGGTACTCGATCAGGTCGGCGATGGTGCAGATCTTCAACCCATGCCGAGCCGCAAAGCGCTCGAGGTCGGCGAGCCGGGCCATGCTGCCGTCTTCGTTCATGATCTCGCAGATGACGGCGGCCGGGGGTAGCCCCGCGAGGCGCGCGAGGTCGACCCCGCCCTCGGTCTGGCCGGTGCGGACGAGCACGCCGCCGCGCCGCGCGCGGAGCGGGAAGACGTGCCCGGGCGAGACGAACTCCTCGGGACCGGCACCGGGCTGCATGACACGCTGGATGGTGACGGCGCGATCGTGCGCCGACACGCCGTTGGTGACGCCGTTCCGCGCGTCGATGGAGACGGTGAACGCGGTGCCCAGCGGAGCGCGGTTGTGGGTCACCATCATCGCCAGACCGAGCTCCTTGATGCGCGCTTCGGTGAGCGCCAGGCAGATCAAGCCGCGGCCGTAGCGAGCCATGAAGTTGATCGCCGCCGGCGTCGCCTTGCTCGCCGCCATGCAGAGATCACCTTCGTTCTCGCGCTGCTCGTCGTCCATCAGGATCACCATCTTGCCGGCTTCGATGTCCGCGATGGCGTCCTCGATCGGACTGATCTGCCGGGGCCGCTTGGGCGGCGCCCGGAACGTGGTGAACATGGCCTCTCAGCTATAGCGTGACCGGCCAGACGGAGAAAGCACCATTGCGAGCCGCGGCCTCAGCCTCCGGCAGGCTCAGGCTGAGGCTCAGGCTCAGGCTGTCAAGGGCAATGAGGTGCGGGTCAGCGGGCGCGGCGCTTGCGGCGGGTCGCCGCGGCGCGCTTGGCCGGCGGCTTCGCGCGTTTGGGCTTTGCGGGCGCGGCGCCGGTCTGTCGGGCGCGGAAGGCGGCCACCCAACCGGAGCGCTCCTCTTGCGCGCGCGGGTTGAGCACCAAGACCCCGCCCGAGGGCACGTCGCGGCGAACGGTCGTCGCGGTGGCGATGTAAGCATCGTCGCCGATCCGCACCGGCGCCACCAGGGTCGAATCGCTGCCCACCTGGACCCGCTCGCCGATCACCGTACGGTGTTTGGCAAACCCGTCGTAGTTGCACGTGATCGTGCCGGCACCGATGTTGGTGTCGCGCCCGATCTCGGCGTCGCCGAGGTAGGCGAGATGGTTGGCCTTGGTGCCGCGGCCGAGAACCGCGTTCTTGGTTTCGACGAAGTCGCCGATGTGCACCGCCTCGCCGAGGCGGGTCTTCGGCCGCAGGTTGGCGAACGGACCGATCTGGCAATCCACGCCGATCTCGGACTCGGTGATGACCACGCCGAAACGCACCACGGTACCGTCCCCGATCACCGAGTCGGTGACGAACGCCGAGCCGTCGAGGCGGCAGCGCTCCCCGATCACGGTACGGCCGCGCAAGTGCACGTTCGGCCCGACCACCGTGTCGCGCCCGATGGTCACGTCGGCGCCGATGTAAGCGGTGTCGGGATCTTCGAGGGTCACGCCGGCTGCCATCCACTTGGCGTTGACCTGTGTGCGCACGCTCTTTTCCATGACCGCAAGCTCTCCTCGCGAGTTGATCTGGCCGACCTCGGCGATGTCCACCGGCACGTCGGCGATGCGGGCGCCGGCCGCGGCGGCTCCCGCGACGATGTCGGTCAGGTAGATCTCGCGCTGGGCGTTGTTGGGGGTGACCTGGTGCAGGAGCTCGAACAGCGCCGGGACGCGGACGCAGTACACCCCGACGTTCACCTCGCGGACGGCGCGCTGCTCGTCGTCGGCGTCGCGTTCCTCGACGATCCGGCACACGGCGCCGCGGGCGCGCAGGATGCGCCCCCAGCCGTGCGGATCGGCCACGTGGGCGGTGAGCAACGTCAGCGCGCTGGCGGTCGCGCGGTGGGTGTCGACCAGGCGCCGCAGCGTCGCACCGCTGAGCAGCGGGAGATCGCCGTAGAGCAACAGGACGCTGCCGTGAAAGCCGCGCAGCGCCGCCTCGGCCGCGAGCACCGCGTCGCCGGTGCCGCGCGGCTGCTGCTGCACGGCGAAGCGGACACGCGCACCGCAGGTCGTCCGGACGTCATCCGCGCCGGGCGCGACCACGACCACCACCGGAGCCGCGTCGACCTCGCCCAACGCGGCGAGCAGCCACTGGATGATCGGTCGGCCGCCGAGCTCGTGGACGAGCTTGGAGCGCGCCGACCGGAAGCGGCTGCTGCGCCCGGCCGCCAACACGACGGCGCCGATCTGTTCGCTCCGATCCGACAACCCGCTCCGCTTATCGCCTCGGCGCGCGCACGGTCAAACCCCAGCCCACACGCGCGCACGCGCACACGCGCTCACTCTGGGTTGGCGTCACCGGGAGCGGTTTGCTACAGGCTCGAGCCGATGCCAATCGTCCATTTCGTCAAACAGAACGTCACGGTCGAATGCCCGGTGGGCACCAATTTGCGGAAGCTGGCGCTGGACAACGACATCGGTCTGTACGCCTTCCCCAACAACCTGCTCAACTGTCGCGCCCGGGCGCTGTGCGGCACCTGCCGCGTCAAGGTCGACGAGCCGCGCGCGCTGTCGGCGCGGACGGCAGGCGACGAGTCGAAGAACGGCTGGGAGGGACCGCTGTACCGGCTGGCCTGCCAGTCGAAGGTCCTGGCCGACATCACGGTGATCACCAACCCGCGTCGCGTGCTCGGGTGGATGAGCCATCCCACCTACGAGTGGATGCAGAAGGCACCCGAGTAGGGCCGGATCGTTGAGGCATCCGGTCCCCGACTCCCGTCCCTCTGCTAGACGTCGCTGACGCGGCGGTAGGCCTGGCGGAAGTGGAGCAGCGGCTCGCCGTCGAGGGCGACCGCCGACTCGATTTCGCCCACCATGATCGTGTGATCGCCGGCGTCGTACCAGTGGCGGATCCGGCACTCGACGTGGCCGATCGTTCCGTCGAGGATGGGGGCGCCCAAGGTCCCTCGCCGCCACCCCAGGCCGCTGAACTTGTCGCCGCCGTGCTTGGCGAAGCGCTGCGAGACGTCGCGCTGCTCGAGCGAGAGGAAGTTGACCGCAAACACCCCGGCCGGCTCGAACTGGGGATACGTCTCGGCCTTCTTGTCCACGCAGACCAGCACCAAGGGCGGATCGAGCGACACCGAGCTGAACGCCGTCGCCGTGAGCCCGTGCGGCCGCTGCTCGCCGTCGACCGTCGTGACGACGGTCACGCCGGCTGCAAAATGGCTCAACACTCGCCGAAAGAGCTCTCCGTCGATCGCCACTGCCGCTCCGATGCCGTTGCGGTCCGCCGCCGCAAACGGTGCTGCAGAAGACATGATTCCGTTCGAGAAGGCAAGAAAATGGACGAACCGGTCGTGCCCGCAGCGCTGGCCGCGCTGGACGCGACGCTGTGCGTGATGCGCGCCGCAATCCGCGACAACATTTGTTATTGACGCCGCCGCACTTCTTCCGATATTGGGGTGCAGCACTTCTGGGGGAGCATTGCCAAAGGTGTCCGACATTCGAATGACCGTTCCCCTCGACACTCGGTTGGACCCGGGAACCCGCTCCGCCGTGCCGGCCTCGCCCTCGTGACCTGATGAGACAGACCGCGGCTCCCCTACCCGTGCTCGGCTATCGGCTTGCGGCGACCCTCCTGGCGGTGGTCGGACTGCTCGCTCGAGCCCCGCAACCAGCCGCGGGCCAGGAGCGCGTGTTCGTCACGGACGGTGACGCGATGGGCAATACGATCCTCGTTTTTGCCCCGTCTCTGACGCCCACGGTCACGCCAGTCACGGTGGGGACACAACCGGTGAACGTCGCGGTCACGCCAGACGGCACCGTGGCGTACGTCGTGAATACGGGCAACCGAACGGTATCGCCCGTCAACACGGCGACCAACATTGCCGGCACGCCGATCAACGTCGGATCATCCCCACAGGACGTTGCCGTCACCCCGGACGGGGCCCGCGTGTACGTGACCAACCGCGGCGGCGGCACGGTGTCGATCATCAATACGAGCAACAACACCATCGCCACCACCCTGCTGGTCCCGAGCCAGCCCTTTGGCGTGGCGGCGCGCCCGGACAATCAAGTCGTGTACGTCACCCGCCGAACGCTTGGCGAGGTCGCGGTCATCGACAACACACAGCTGATCCCGTCGGTGTCGACGAACGTCTCGGTCGGCACCGGACCCACCGATGTCGCCTTCACACCGGACGGCTCGCGCGCATTCGTGACCAACTTCGACGCCAACACGGTGTCGGTGATCGACACCCAGATGACCCCGCCGAAGGTCATCCACACGATCACCCAGGGGCTCGCCTCGCCGATTTCGGTCACGATCCTTCCGAACGGACTGTTCGCCTACGTCGTCCAGCAGCCGCCCGGCGGGGTGCAGGGCTCGGTGGCGGTGCTCGGCTCGCTGCTCGGCGATCCGACGGTGCTGACGACGGTCGACGTCGGAGACACCCCATACACCGCGGCCTCGTCCCTCGACAGCAGCACGATCTACGTCACGAACTTCGACAGCCAGAGCCTGACCCTGATCGACACGGCCACCAACATGTTCGCGGGCACGATCGAGCTCTCCTCGATCAACCCGCGCGGCATCGCCATCGCCAGCATCGGCAGCGCACCGCCCACCAACACCCCGACCGGCACGCCGACGCCGAGCCCGACGCCGATTCAGTCGACCCCTACCCAGACCGCAACCCCCAGCCCGTCCGCGAGCCCTACCCCGAGCGCCACCGGGACGCCGACCCCCACCGCGACCCCAGTCCACACGTCTACGGCAACGGCCACGCCCACCGACACCGCGACTGTAACGCCGCCGGGCACCGCGACCGACACGCCGACTCCCGAGGCGACCGCCACGGAGACCGATACGCCCACCGAAGGGCCGAGCCCGACCCCAACCGACACGGGCACCGTCACGTCGACTCCGACCGAGACGCCAACCGAGACGCCGACCGACACGCCCACGCCGACCACCACCGAAGCAACGGCCACCGCGACCGAGACCCCGACCGATACCCCGACTCAGGGAGCGACGGCGACCGAGACGGACACCCCGACAGAAGGGCCGACCGGTACCGTGACCGACACGCCGACGGATACGCCGACCCCTGAGGCCACTGCAACGGAGACTGACACACCGACGGAAGGCCCGACCGACACGCCGACCGAGACCGCGACCGCGGCTGACACGCCCACCGAAACGCCGACTCAATCGCCTACCGATACGCCCACCGAAACGGAAACCCCAGTCGCCACCGCCACGGTCACCGAGACCGAGACCGTCACACCCACGACCACGTCGACCCCCACGGAGAGCGTGACGCCGACGGCCACCGATACCTTCCCTCCGACCAACACGGCCACGGCGACCCTCACACCACCGAATACGCCGACGGTGACGGCGACCCGGACGGCGACGGCAACCAGGACGTCGACGACCAAGCCGACCAACACCCCGACGCTCAGGGCGACGAGCACGCCGACCCTCACGCCGCAGGGGAGCCCGACGATCACCCCGACCGAGACGCCGCTGGTATCGCCGACCGCCACCGCGACCGCGACATCCACCCGGCCGCGTCCGGTGGACAAGGGCTGCGCCATCGCACCGGCCGATGCGAGCAGCGACCTTCTCGATGTGCTGCTCCTGCTGCCGCCCGCTCTGCTGCTCTGGGCGCGGCGCCGGCCGAGGTGAAACGCGCAGCGGCTGATCCGGCCGATCAGGCCGGGTCAATCGACGACCGTGGCGTCGACCTGGCGTGTTGCCGCGCCACACCGTGGCGGGCGACGCCGCACCAGCGCTGACGAGCCATGCTCGCTCACGCCGCTGACCTCATCGGCCGCGAGGTCGACCTCGGCCCCGTCGAAGTAACGCCGGAGCGGATCCGCCGCTACGCGGACGCCATCGGCGACCGCGCGCTCGCCGCAGGACCGTGTGACGTCGCACCACTTGGCTTCGCGCTCGCGATTCGCGGCGGGCCGCGCCCTGAAGTAATGCTCGCCGATGGCACCGTCAGCGTACACGGGGGGCATGCGATCACGGTCCACCGGCCGTTGACCGCGCCCGGGGTGTACGGAGTCCGCGCCCGCGTCACCGAGGTCTTCGAGAAGAGCGGTCGCAGCGGCCAGCTCACCGTCATCGCCCGGCGCGCCGACATACGCGGTCCAGACGGCGATCTGGTAGTGACCGTCGACGACCAGCAGATCGTCCGCTGGCGCTCCCCTGCCGCCGCCTCCCCGTCCCCAGCAGCCGGCGCCGTACGGGAGACCGAAGAGTGGGAAGAGAGCCTGCCGTCGAGTACCGCGCAGGCCGGAGCGTCCGATCTCGAGGTCGGCGAGTCGATCGGTCCGACCCGGCGGCTTGCACCGTCGGCACAAGGGATCGCGCGCTTCGCACACATGCTCGGCTGGACCGAGCCGTTGTTCCTCGAACAGAACGCCGCGCGCACCATGGGGTTTGCCAACGTCATCGTACCGGGACCGCTGCAGTCGGCTCTGCTCGAAGCCATGTTGCGCGACCGCCTCCCCGCGTGGCGCTTGCAGCGCCTGCAGCTCGTCTTCCGCGTCTCGGTCGCGGCCGGCGAGCCGATCAGCATGTCGGCGATCGTCGTCGAGCGGCACGAACGGGAGGCCCGTTCGACGGTGATCTGCGACCTCGCGCTCGAGAACGGCGGCGGCGACCGCACCGCGCTGGGCACCGCCGAGCTCTGCCGGATACGGTAAAATCCCCACCGTGGAGACGCGGAGATTCGGTGCTAGCTAATCTGTTACACCAGGGCCTTTCCTGAGTGGCTTGAGTGGACGCGCTGCCGAGGTGCATTTCCATCTACGCCTCAGCGCCTCCGCGTCTCCGCGGTGAAGCAATTTTGTCAGATCAAGGCTGACGCGCTGCGAATTTCGCGCGGTGTCGCTTCCGAGAGGATGCGGACCAAAAAAAGAGGGCTCCCTTTTGGGGAGCCCTCTTCATCGATCGCTCCTTAAGCAGCAGGCGGTCTACCGCCCCATTCTGCCGAGCCGCCGCAGCGCCCAGAGCAGTCCGACTGCCAAGCCACCCACCAAGACGAGGCCAGCGGGGCTTACCGGCGACGGGACCACCGGAATCGGCGGCCGCGTGCGCGTCACGGTGAAGGTCGCCGTGGCCGTGTTGGTCGGCGTCAACGTCGGCGTGGTCGTCGGGGTGTTCGTCGGCGTGTTCGTCGCCGTTGGCGTCGGCGTGTTGGTCGGCGTGTTGGTCGGCGTCCGCGTCGGCGTGTTGGTCGGCGTGTTCGTCGGCGTGTTGGTCGGCGTATTCGTCGGCGTGTTGGTTGGGGTGTTCGTCGCCGTTGGCGTCGGCGTGTTGGTCGGCGTGTTGGTCGGCGTCCGCGTCGGCGTGTTGGTTGGGGTGTTCGTCGGCGTGTTGGTCGGCGTGTTGGTCGGCGTGTTGGTCGGCGTGTTGGTCGGCGTCCGCGTCGGCGTGTTGGTTGGGGTATTCGTCGGCGTATTCGTCGGCGTGTTGGTGGGGGTGTTGGTCGGCGTATTGGTCGGCGTGCTGGTTGGCGGGATGACTTGGACTACGAGCTGCTTTGGAAACTCCCCTTGCGGCACGCCGCCAGTGTCATTCTGGCACAAGAAGTACCCAGCCTGGACGGTCGCCTCAGCAAGCGCCATGGTAACGCCAGGATTCGTGTTGATCAGGCATTGGAGCCCCGGCACCGTTTTGTCATTGGTGCCGTTGGCGGGAAAGCTGATGCCCGCCAACGCTTCCGCGGTCGGCGTACAGTTCGCCCCGTCATTGACGTCGCACATCAACTGGGTGACTGGAATGTTGGTGCACCCAGCCGGGCCTGGCGCCGGATTGCCAGTGGCGTCCGGGCAGCAGAAAACCACGAACGCGTCCACGACGTCGCAGGCATCGGCATTTCCGCCGAGGTTGTTTGTTATATCCACCGTGTAGGTGGCAATCGAGCCATTTGGAACCGCCAAAGGCATCACTTGGATGTCCATGCTCAGGCGGTTCGCGCTACAGGCCGGGGGACTGTGGCCGCTACATTGCGCTGCAACCGTGCCTCGCGACAGCAGCAACAGGAACGCGACGCTCACAAGCTGCCAACCCACAACCATGGGCTTTGTGTGTCGACTCCGGAGCATGGCCACTTCCCTCCTCATGGGGAGCACACGGGCGAACCCTGGTCCAAACGGTGGACGCTGGCTCGGCTCACCCTACGCGCCCGTCCTTCGGAGTCTCCGCAACGCCCACAGAAGCGCGACAGCCAAACCGCCGGTCATCGCCATACCGGCAGGGCTTGTTGGCGATGGTACGACCGGGATCGGCGGGCGCGTCGGTGTCGGCGGCCGCGTGTTGGTGGCCGTCGGGGTTGCGGTGCGGGTGGCCGTATTCGTCGCCGTGTTGGTCGCCGTCGCGGTGTTGGTCGCGGTCGCCGTATTGGTCGCGGTGGCGGTGGCAGTCGCCGTCGGAGTCTGAGTCGCCGTGTTCGATGGCGTACTCGTCGGCGTGCTGGTTGGCGGGATGACCTGGACTACGAGCTGCTTTGGAAACTCCCCCTGCGGCACGCCGCCAGTGTCATTCTGGCACAAGAAGTACCCAGCCTGGACGGTCGCCTCAGCAAGCGCCGCCGTAACACCAGGATTCGTGTTGATCAGGCATTGGAGCCCAGGCACTGTTTTGTCATTGCTGCCGTTGGCGGGAAAGCTGATGCCCGCCAACGCTTCCGCGGTCGGCGTACAGGTCGCCCCGTCATTGACGCTGCACATCGCCTGGGTAACTGGAATGTTGGTGCACCCAGCCGGGCCTGGCACCGGATTGCCATCGGCCCCCGGGCAGCAGAAGACCACGAACGCGTCCACGACGTCGCAGGCATCGGTATTTCCGGCGAGGTTGTTTGTTATATCCACCGTGTAGGTGGCAATCGAGCCATTTGGAACCGCCAAAGGCATCACTTGGATGTCCATGCTCAGGCGGTTCGCGCTACACGCCGGGGGATTGTGGCCGCTACATTGCGCTGCAACCGTGTCTCGCGACACCAGCAACAGGAGCGCGACGACGCACAAAAGCTGCCAACCCACAACCATCAACCTGGTCTGTCGACTTAGCATAAGTCCTTCCCGTCCCCGTCGAACCCTCTCCAGCCAGCGATTGAGAGGGGCTGCACCACCGAGGGCTTGAGCACCGGCCGCTCCATAGTCCGGTTCGGCGGTCCTTGTCAAGCCCTAAATCAGAGCCCAATCGGCAGCCCCCAAAGGAGAAGGCGTAT
>Ga0335069_10011317_pt1 | contig 12600 bp, 17 predicted proteins | sample Lox_Sample_11_FD_206714 | JGI IMG/M metagenome (GOLD analysis project Ga0335069, IMG submission 206714) | Soil microbial communities from Loxahatchee National Wildlife Refuge, Florida, United States - Lox_Sample_1.1 | ecosystem: Environmental > Terrestrial > Soil > Wetlands | place: USA... | reverse complement strand
TTTCGACATCCGGGCTGGCCACCCACGCAACGGCAGAGGTTGCGACGGTGCACTGGAGCACCAGACGCGCCCCAGCCGGGATGGTAAACGGAACCGCGGTGGTGGCATTGGTAATAGCACTACCGCCGCTGCCCGTAATCTGGCCAAGGGGCTGCAAAGTCCCGGTTTGCTGCTCCCAAATGCCCTGAATTCCTGCTCGCCTATCCATTTATCGCCTCCAAGCCTTCCGGGTGGCCCCAAAGTACTCCTGTGTAGCAGCTTTTTCGGCCGCGCGCTTCTCGGCAGCTGTCGGGGGTCGCTTTTCCGCGGGTTTAGCCTGCCCGGCGGTCAGTCCCTGGCGCTGGGCATACAGTTTTACTAGAGCTTTCAGGGTATCCGCCCCCAAAAAGTCGGCCAGATGCTCCGGAGCCATGGCCGAAACCACCGGCTTGACCGATTTGCGAAACATTTCCTCGGTTTGCTTGGCCAGCAGGGCGGGATTTACAAAAAGCTTGTTCTGAATCGAGCGTTTAAGCTCCTGGGCCAGCAATTTACTCGTAAAAAGGTCGTCTTCGGGCGTACCGGTGGGCAGAGTGGTCTGCTTGAGGGCCTCGATAATCACCGATGCAAAGTGGTCCTTCTGCTTTTTGACCAGCTCGTCCTTCTCAGCCTTGGCTTTCGCTGCCTTAGCATCCTCATCGGCCTTAGCGCGTGCCTCCCGCTCCGCTCGCAGCTGCTTTAGCTCCTTTTGCTCGGGGGTAAGGCTCTCTTCCTCAAGCTGGGCCTGCACCTTCTTGTTGAGACGTTCGATCGCCCGCTTGTCGGGGTCGTGCCCCAGCTCGGCCAGTAGTGCGTCAGGGTCTTCTTGCAGCCGTTTCTTGAGCGCGGCCAGCTCCTCCGCGTGCTTGCGCGCCGCAATCAGCGTCTCCGCATTGTGGGCCGCCAGCTTTACAACCTCAGTCTCTGGGAGCTCAACCTCGTCGCTGTGCCCCTCGACCTTGAGCTTGAGCATGCGGATTGCTTCTTTGACTTCGGCCGGGGTCGCGGACTTGTCGGCTAGCGTAGCCTTGGCATCGGCAACGGCCGCGGGGGTGGGTGCGTTAGCGGTGGGGGCTGGGGCCGCGGGGGGCGCGGCGGTGGGAATGGGTGCGGTAGCGATTTCTGGCATGGCTATCTTCCTGGGGGTTTCGGCATCCCCGGCGGGTTCGGTGTCTTTATATCACCCTGGGGGCTCGGCGGGGGAGGCGGTGTGGGCTTGGGCGGACTAACCACGATACCGGTGGTGTTGGGGGGGAGCATCGGTGGCGGTGCCGGGGGAGGCGGCGGAATCATTGGCGGCGGTGTGGGCACTACCAGCGGTAACACCGCCCCTGGCGGTTGGGCCATTTTCCATTTGTGTTGCTGGATATGGTCGTGCGTGGCCTGTAGCGCGGCCATGTTCTGCGTAACCCCGGGCAAACTGGGGACGGCCTGATGCCAGACCAGGTGCTCCGCGTCGTTATCCGTAAAGACCACTGGCGGGTTAACCCCCTGGGCCAGCAACTCGTTTTCCTCGCGGATATGTAGCTCGGCCAGTTCCTGGGGGTCGGTTTCGGCCTCCAGCTCGCCCGTACGCGACAGGTCCAGGTACTGCTGCGCGGTCAACAGCCCCCGCTGATTAAGGTCCTGTGCGGCCTGCATGCGGCCGGCCATGGTGTTGAGGGCGGTAGAGCCGATTTTGCATACCACCTGGTCAACGCCCTGCAAATCCTCCGCTTGCCACTGCTTGAGCAGCGGAGCCTTGTTTTTGCCCACGATAATCGCGGTCTGGGGCGTTTTGGCGTACAGGCGCAGGATGTTGAGTAGCCCGTTTGCCATGGCCTCGTATGTATTGACGTAGGATGCCTGTAGCTCGCTCGTAAACTGCCGCGCTTGCTCGACTGAGAACAGGCGTGCAGTACCGCTAACGTCCGAACCATCCGTGCCGCGGACGCTGGGGTTAATGGCCGTGTTGGCTTCCATGGCCGTGGTCAACATTTGGTTGGTCTGGAACACGGCCGGGGCAGTCATGGGCACGGGCACCGGGATGGGCAGCGCACCACCGCCCTGCTCGGGGGTGTCCACCTCCAAGACCTTGGCCCCACCGCCCATGTCGGCAATATTCAGGCCATTGCCCTTGTATGCAGCCATCATGCCGGGCCCGAACACGGCCAGGTTAGTGATAGCGACGCTAAACCCGATGTCCAAGCCGCGCTGTAGGGCCAGCTGGAGAATCAGCGGGCTGCGGCCCTTGACCGTTCCGAGCTGGATGCCTGCGGAGATGCGGTAGAGGGGCAAGTGGTCCCCGAACGGCAGGGGCCCCTTATCTGGGAGTAAGACTCGTTCATTGACCACTCGAGCCATAAGGCCAGCGGGGCAATTGCGCGTTTTACGGTGCCAAAGAGTGAAGATAGGAACTTGCTCATAATCTGTGCCCTGCCCGCGCCCCAGCGTCCAGTTAGATTCGGGCCACCGGTAGCGCGGCTCATTACCAATGTGAACCTTCTCAATCTCGTCGGCCAGCTCGGGGAATTGGGCCGCCAAAGCGTACTTGGGCGCGTATTCGCGCGTAATAATGAAGGGCGGTTCGCCCGTACCGCGCCAGCTAAGGTCACGCACGACATCAAAGGGGGTTAGCGCTCGTACTTCGATGTCCCCAGTGAAGTAGGGTTGGGCCGTGTCGGGGTCTGCCAACGGAGTACCGCCGACTGTCGCCTGTAAGCCTGCGGTGGCATTCCAGGTCATCAAGGTGTAGCCGTCCTGCATCACTACCGCGTTGCTAACCGCCTCCCCGGCAATCCGCTCGATGCCCTTTTTTGAGAAGTAGTAAGGGATTAGGTCCTTAGCTAGCAGGGCAGCCTTGCTGCTGGAGACGTCCGTATTGGACGCCAGGCAATCGATGTCCGGGCGGTTGGCGGTGGTCAACGCGACCATGCTCTGGCCAATGGCGGTGTACGTGCCCGTTTTCATACGGTGCGCCAGGCCACCGCTACCGTCGTAGGTGGTTAGGACGTCGATATTGTCAAACGCATCATCGGGGGTCCACAAACCGTTAAACGTACGCCAGCTCAGCAACGCGCGGCGGTAGTAAGGGTCCGAAAACAGGTAAAAATAGAAGTGGTCTACACGGCGCATTACCTCCGCCGCTAAATCCCGCCCATCTAGCTTGCTAATGTCCGTCATTCCAGAGCCGATTTGAAGGATTCCATTAGATTTCTAACTTGTTCCGACGGTTTAGTCCACCGTTGGGTGGCGGTATTGTAATTTGCTAGGACTTCCTTGCTCCTGTAGGGGGTCCAGTCCTTTAGGGTCTCCGGGAACGGGTTCTCATCGAACGGCGCCCGGGCATTGGCGTAAACCAGCGCGGCAAGTAGGTCGAAGTGTCCTAATTCCCTGTCTTCTTTGAACTTCAATACCGCGTCTTCCGTGTTTCGGGGCCGCCAAGTGCCCCGGTAGAGGCAGGCGATAAGCTTTTTGCAGCGCGGGTGTACAATTAGCCGGTCCTGCTTCACCAGTTTCCGTAGCTGATTGACCTGACTGCGTAGCTCCTTCTTGCCGATACCCGCGAACAACAGGTCTTCGCGCAACATCTGGCCCTGCGCTTCGGGGTCGTTGTCCATGACCCGCTGTATACGCACGGGGCGGTGTTCCCCCCAAAGCTCCTTTTCCTTGGCCTTGATGAGCGGCGCAAGGTCGCTGGAAATGGTCTTGACTCGGTCTATCTCGTCGAGAATCACCAGCCAGCGGTTTTCAAAATCGATGTAGCCAAAGACCACACCACTATGGTGGTGAAAGCCAGGATCCCACCCCACAACGGCAATGTAGTAGTCCGGACGCTTAACCTCGCGGATTAGCCCCGTCCCATCCGGCTTGCCGAATTTGGCGTTTTTGCCGAGCACGCGCTCAGGGTCGTGCCACTCAGGCACAATGGTCTGGTCTGTATCGAACACCATTTGATTCAGGTATTCGCGCTTAAAGTGGGCCGTGTCCGTACCGCCGCAGCTGGCTATAGCCTCGTCCAGCTCGATGCGAATGCGCCTGGTCTCTTCCTCGTTTGCCCCCACGCGGTCATAAATGGTCCGCTCAATAAGCGTGCCATTAGCCCGGTGCTCGTTAATGAATGCGATAACCTGGTGGTGGGGCTCTTCGGGGGCCGATGACAGCATCAGCTTTATTGCGTCCGGGTTACGCAGGGTCATGGGTCCCAGCACCGACCGCACAACCCTATCCAGATTATCGATAAAGCTACATTCGTCTACCACCAACATTGTCGCCTTTGCCCCGCGCAAAGTTGTGGCCCGATTGCTGGCCGCGCCCACTACGCGAATTTGACTGCCATTTCGGAAACGAAAGAGCTTGTCGGCGGTATTCCACATCGGCGCACAGCTGCTGGGGCAGTCGACTAGCAGTTCGTCGGCAATATCGAGGATGGGCTCTTTAATATTCTTGGCGACCGGCGCCATGTAAATAACTTGCGCACCCGGGTGCTTGAGGCAGTGCTCCAGCATCAGCACGAACGCCAGCCAGGTTTTACCCAGCTTACGAGCAGCCAGGATAAACCCCCATTTACCGGGCGGGTTGGCATCAAACTGCTCCAGCATACCCTTTTGGGTTACTTCCAACTTGCCCGGGATGTCGCGGATTTGCCCGCGTTTCCAGGCTTCCCGTATGGCGGGGTGTATCTGTTCGTCCGGCAGGCCATAGCTGGCGCTAACCGGCCGGCCGGCAGCGGCATTGCCGAGGCGCTTCAATCTAGGCATTGGACCACCGCTTGCCGCTACGGATGCGCGATACAACGCTCTGGTGCACGCCGAATTCCGACGCTATTGTGCGCTGGCTTCCAGTCGACCTACGTATGTATTCCACCTGTTCCAGGGTTAGTTTAGCCCTTACCGGTGGTCTACAGTTCGGACGCGGACCGCGGGAATAATGGGAGCGGCCCTTCCGCACCATGTCTTGGATGTTTTCTTTTTGCGTGCCTAAAAAAAGATGCGCCGGATTCACGCAACTACGTTGGTCGCAGCTATGGCAAACGCAAAGGCCGTGGTAGCTCTCGTTTGGCGGTACAGGGCCCATATACAGTTCGTACGCAACGCGGTGCGCCCCTACCATGCGGCGGCCCGCCGAAAACATGCCATATCCACCGCCATTATGGCTACCCAACCAAAGCCAGCACCCCGTATTCGGCTCAGGGACAAACAGCGCTTCAAACCTACCGAGAACGGGCTTTTTCCTGGCCACGGCCTACTCCTTTGCTTTTTTTGAGTGCTTGAGGACCTGTTGTAGCAACTCCTCCGGCAGCCCCTCGAAGGGGTTTATATCTTCCTTGGACTCGCCAATTTCCAGATGCCGCAGCATCTTCGCGAGCGTTTCCAACCGCCCCAGGTCCGCCTCGGACAGGCGCGATTCAGGGGTCTCTATCGTGGCCTCGAGCGCGGCTATTTCACGGTCCACGATGCGGCTAATGCGCTCCAGCCGGCTTAACTCTTTCACGGCTAGAACACCGATTTGCGTTCGATGGTAGTGGTCAATCGCGCGATATTCTGTTCGGCCGTGTCCAGTTTCTTGGACTGAGCAGCCAGGGCGGTATTAACGCTGGCCAGTTGCTCGGCATGACCACCCAGCAATTCCTTGACCTTGCCGCGCATGTTACCAAAGTGGTCCACCACCCGATGGCCGAGATGACCAACTAGGGCCAGAAACAGCCCCGCCAGCGTGACCGCGGCAACATCATGGGCCAGCAGAAGTTTTGCCAGCAGCGCGTACACCGCCACTGTCATTGTCGTCCGCGATTTCAAGAGCAGATTTGCGACCTTCCGCATGTTTTTGCCTTTCGAATTCTAGCCAGCCCTGGAAGTATAGCGCAGTGGCCTTACTAAGCCCTAATGGGCGCCCATGGCGCGGGGGAAACCCTAGCCGGCGCAAATACCGCCCAAATTGGCTTAGGGCCACCCTGTCATAGCCGCTAACAGTGTTGAGCGAGTATCCGTTCGCGAGAAAATGGCGAAACAGGTCCTTTAGGGGCACGCCCTCATACCGCCCGGGGGTTACGTCGTACTCGGAAGCCCACCGATGCACGGCCATTTCCCCGGTTTCTAGTTTCTTTTCGGGCCAGCTGCGCATATTGGCCAGCTCTGCGGCCAGCTCAGCGGCGGATAGCTTTTTGTAGTTCACGCTCTAACCTGGCCCGTAGTCTAGCGTTGTCCTCGCGCAGCTTGGTAACCTCTCGCCGCAAGAACCAAAATAGCTCAATTTTTCCCCGGAACTTGGCCGCTATCCACCGGTAGGCCCGTGCATACCATGGCGCATCGAACGTGGACAACACCGCCACCCGTCGGTTAGCGCAGCTGGCGAGATGGTGGCTGCTGGCCAAGTCCAGTTTGGTCAGAATCTGGAGGGCGGTCTGTAGGTCCCTATTTTGGCTTTCCATAGAATCGCTTTGCGGTAGGGGGGGACTTGGATAGGAAGTTAGCGGGAATCCCCGCAGTGTGGAAGAAAGAGCAGATGTCGCGCAGAAGGGTAGTCGGGCTCCCGTGCACATCCACCACAAACTGTTGTCCTTGCTTGCGGACGTGAATGTAATCCTGGGGACTAGTTTCGGCGTATAACGTAGAGAAATCACGGTCGGTTTTATATCCCCACAAGGTCACGTAATCGTCCAATTCCTCGAGATTCACTTGGGGCCCCCGACCGCGCGAGTCGCCATGGGCAGCAGGGCCTGCGCAATGACCTCGATACGTTCCTCGCTGGACACTAGGTAGTGGCCGCCCACCAGGCGATGTGCCAGTTTCTTGGCATCGGAGGACAGCATTGCCTTCCACTTGCCGAATTGACCGTCCTTGTGCAGCCGGATATCCCCACCGCCGCGCTCGGCCTCCAGCATCCCCAAAAACCCATCCAGCGTGAGGGTACGTTCGTTAATCGGATAGCTCCCCCCGAAATAGAGCGTAAGCCCCGCGGGGGGCGGTGGGACCACGGGCATGGCGGGGGGCTCGGCAACGGCGGGGGCGGGGGCGGACGACGCAAACGGGTTCTGGTTCATTTTCTTACCTTTCTTAGTGTGCGGGCAAACATCTAGCGCGGGGCACGGCCGACCGTAGGCCCAGCAATTTTTGGTGTTACCTTCGGCGCCCTCTGGGCCAGCAAGGGCGGCCAGGCGACGTAATATGGGCTCGTACTTGGCGGAGACCTCCGCCCAATTATCTACTATTTCCGCCGGACTAAACTCGCGGGTTATGACCTCCCGCGCCACGAACGGACCATGGGGGATTAGCTGGCCGTCTACCTCGTCAACACCGCCCGTTTGTACGGTAACATGGCGGAATCGTATGAGCCGCGCGAGTGTACGGTTATTAACTACCCATCTCCCCGCGGCTAGCAGCTGCCTACCCTCCGCGGTTTTGTAGTCTTCTAATTCTTTTTTCGACGCTGCGTATCTGAGATCCTTTTTAAACTTCCAATCCGATACAGTGGCTTGGCTTCCCCATGCCTCTATGCAGTCGGCATAACCTATAAGCGGGATACCGCCCAACTTGACTGGGGCCCCACCGTGGAGCGCCTGTTCCAGCTGTATCGCCGCCCCTGGAAGAAACGAGGTTGTGAGATACGGAGCCATCGCTTTTTCCCCGCGGTCCAGGGAACCATTGCCACGCAAGTACGCTTCCACCCGCGCATGGGCTTCCGTCCCGTACCGCATGGCGGGGGTTTCCTCACCCTCGATGCCGCGCACGTACCGGAACCACCACTTGGTCGGGCACGAATCCAGCAGCGACAGCGCGCTTACCGACGTGTAATTGGGCTTGCCGTCGCTAACCGCGGGGCCCAGTTTCTCGCGCTCATCGGCCTTCACTTGCTACCCACCGGGGCAACGGGGCACCAGCGGGAGTGCTCGGGGCCGCGATTCTTAGCGCCAAGCTTGGCAGCGCCGCACTCACACTTGGGGAGGCGACCGTGTTCGATCGCATAATCAACATCCTCCTTGGTCAGCAATCGCCAATAGCGCGTATCTTCCAGCTCATCAACTACAAAAATGTTCCCATCTACTTTCATGGCGCCCTCTGTTTAAGTCGGCCGAGAAAAAACAGCCCAATACCTACCGCGTCCAACGTGTTATGCGCGGGGTGCTTAAGGTCCCCGCCGCGGGCCTCCGCACGCTCCAGGTCCGCTATTAGCTCATCTAACTCGGCCACGGCCTTCTCCTCCCCGGGGCGCATGGCCGCTAGGATTTTGCGGGCCATCACCGGCTTTTTATCCCGCCCTTTCCACTGGGCTGGGCGGACCATACGGAAAGCGCAATCGGCGGTCGTATGCTCCCACACAAACGCTATTACCGCCGCATTCATCGCCGCGAGGGGCAGCAGGCGGTTTGGGTTAAACCCAGCCCGGTATACCTGGGGCCATTCGCAGCCCACCATGTAGAACGGGCCGTAGGGCGCGCACCAATCCGCCACTTCTTTCGCGAACGTAAGTATGCGCTCGGGCTCATCGTGAAACCCGTCTCCCTCGAACCGCCGGGCCTCGTACAGCCGCCCCGTGTCGCGGCTAAAGATGGCAACCCCAAGGTCGTTTACCCCCGGGTCCAGAAACAGGGCGCGGCTCACGGCTGCACGATTCGGCTGGAGGCTTTTTGCACGAACGTGGCGAGAAACTTATCTAGTTCGTCTGCCAGCTTGGCCAGCACCGTCGCTTCTTCGGGCAACCCAAAGTTTCTGGCCAGCTGCTCGGCCTCCAGGCGCATGGCGGTATGTAACCGTTGGACGGCGCACACGAAGGGGACAAACTTAGGCGGCAACGTATTATCGTTCGGCATTGTAATACTCCTTAAGAATGCGAATTTGCTGGCGCAGCTGGTTAATCTCTACCCGCTGTCGGTCAATCGTTTCGAGCGCGATGATGTATGAGTGCGCGAATCCCGGGGGATGCGCGAGCCCCAGCACTTCCTTGATTTTGCTACTTAACCGCTCCGTAAGACTTGGCATAACCGCCCTCCGCTGACAGTGGTAAGCCTGGCGCCCAGTGGGGCGGGGTGGAAAACTCCGCAATGGCCAGCTCTAGAACCTTGGCCGCGTCCGCGTCCGGGGCGCAGAAAACACCCTCATCGTGCGTGGATTGAGCTGGATTCTTTCGCTAATTGCGTCAACCTGGCCGAAAACAATGACCCGGGCCAGCGCTTGGACCATATTTTCCACCAGCAGACCGCCGTAAATATGCACGCGGGCGCCCTTACGGCCGCTATAGGACCAATCCCCGTCCCGGCACTCGAGCCCCGGGTAGCGCAGCGAGGAACCATCGGGCAGGCGGATTTTCCCAGGTCCAATTTCCAGGCAATCCCCGGGGCCAAACCGCCGGGTTCCCGCGTCGTTTTCCGCGGCCAGCCAGGGCAGCAGATTGCCGGCCTCGCGCCAGAGCTGGGCAATACGGCTGTTCTTTTTTCGGTAAATGCGCACAAACCGGTCAGTTACCGCACAGTGCACAACCATGCTCTGATGGTCCAGCGTGTGGGGGATTTTGCGGATTTCATCGCCATGAATTTTGGCGAAGTCACCAACATCCACACCAAAGGTCGCCGCGTCCGTGGCGGTAAACTGCACCGGTTTGGCCCCCAACATGCCGCGAAGTAGCTCCTGCGCGCACTTTTTCCAGCCCATGGAGAATCCCAGGCCGAGCGTCAGGGCCTTGGAGATGCGCCGCTCCACGCTACCCGGCACGACCGGGCGGCCAAAGAATTCGGCGCCCACGTCGCAATACAAGTCCCCGCCGGACGCATCATTGCGCCGCAACGCCTCGAGCAAGCCGGTTTCGCCGGCCAGCCACGCCAACACCCGGGCCTCAATCTGGGCCGAGTCCACCACCACCAGCGAGTGATTAGGCGGAGCTATTAGGGAATGCCGCAGGGCGCCCTTGCGCGGGTTATCCTCGTCGGTCCGCTCGAAATTCTGGAAGTTCATACCGTCCCCCCCGCCCGCGCGGCCGGTATGTGCGGCGTACCACTTGAGATAGACGGGGACGGGCCGGCCACCCTTGCCCGCGGCCAACAGCCGTTTGGCCCGGGTTTCATTAATAGTGCTCTTGGTAGCTAGGCGGGCCTCCACCAGGGCGCGCACTTCCGCCTCGTTATCCCCTGTGTAGTCCAGCAGGGCGGTGAATTGCTGGTCCGACTTGGCCAGCGCCCACGTGTAGACGTCTGTACCGGCCTTCTTGGACTTGGCCGCGCTTTTTTTGGTGGGCACTTCCACACCTAAGGCCTGGAGCTTGGCCGCGAACTTGTCGTTCGACATCAGGAGCTTTTTTTGCTCGTCGGGGGTGCCGAGGCCCTCCAAAATATCCCGCTTGCGTTTCTCTTCCCAGGCCACAAACTCGGATAGATAGGATTCATTCACCAGCAACCGCGGCTCGGTGAACATGCGGACCATTTTGTTGATGCCGCGCAAAGAGCTAATGGACATCTGTGGGAACATGCGCTTGAACAATTCCAGGGTCAAAATAACGTCGTTGCAGCAATAGTCCCCGTACGCGTGCCATTCCGCGCTCCAGTCGGGCCAGCGATGGCCGTCGGCCAGCAGCACCGTCTCGCCCTTTTCGCCTAGCCCGTAATGCGGCGCCAGCAGTTTTAGGGACCCACCGACGTCCACGCCGTGTAGCTCGCGGGCCATGCTGAGTGTGTCGTACCACCACTTGGGCCGGATGCCGTAATGATGCGACAATACAAATCCATCGAAGTGCGCATGATGCGCAAGGCATGCGGTTTCGTCCCAATTCCAAGTCGCCGCCCACGCTTTGAAGTCCTTATGTCCAAACCACCGGGGCGGGGCGTCGTTAATCGCTACACCGGCCCCAATCATGTCAAACCGGGCGTCGCGAACGTAGGCGTCGGTGGTCATCTTTGAGAGCGTGTACCCTTCCTTGCGGGAGTAGTAGGTCTCGAAGTCAATGGTCACGATATCCATATGCCCCACTTAAGGAAAAGGATAGCAGCAAAGGCCCCGAGCCACGCCGACTCCACGGCCGTATCCGAACGCTGCACGCCGGATTCAGCGGCTAATACCGCTGCCTCGGCCGCGGATAGACGTAGCTCGGGGGCAAACACTAGTCGTCCATCTCGGCTGCGTTCTTGGCCCATTGCTCGGGGGTTTCTTTAATCAGGGTGAAGCGCGGGAGGGTCATGATTTTGCCTCTGTTCACGCCGCCCTGGATTTCCTTGTCCATGGTGTCGTATGCGAGCTTAAGTCCGCGGATAGGGCACGGCCCGCTGTCCGCCACGGTGTGGCCGTCCTCGTCCAGGCGGCAGATGCGCTTAAACTCCTCCGTAAGCTCGTCGTCGCTGGCGTTGTTCTTGCCCAGCATCAGCGCAATAAGCCCCTTTGCGCGGTCCATAGCGCCGCTACGGGTAGTGAGCGGCTCCTGCACGCACCAGCTGCTACCCGGCGCATTGGGCTCCACGTCCGGCTTAACCGGGAACGACTTGAGCGTGTAAAGCTCCAGGATGAACCGGTATGGTTCCTTAAATGTGTCCTTGACCTTTACGTCGCTAACCAGGACCTCCCCGCGCCCCGGGAGAAAATAGTTTCCGTTTCCAATCGCCTTTGCCTTGTTGAATTTCTTTAGAATTGACACTGTGCTACTCCTTGGTAGGTGCTTTGGTGTTTGGTTGCGACTGCGACGTAGACACGGACCTGTTTTTTAAAAGTTTTAATGCCTGAATTAACCAAGCGGTGTTTACGGTAGGCGTAATGTGCGCCAGAGGGGCAGATTCAATGCCAGCGAAATCGCTCCACTTCATAGCGCCTCCAATGCGGCTTCCACTTGCTCCGCCGAGATAACCGACCGCACCAAGTTAGCGCAATCAGCTAATGTCTTTTTGCGGACGGCGACGTCGTCGGCGGTGGCGCGGAGGGCGAAGGCGGCGTCGTCGGCGGCGACGTAGGCGGCATCGGCGGCGACGTAAGCGGCGTCATCGGCGGCGGCGTAGGCGGCACGGGCGGCGGTGTAGGCGGCGGCGTAGGCGGCGCCGGCGACGGCGACGGCGGCGACGGCGGCGGCGTGCACCTCGCCGATACTAGCTTCCCCCCGTGCCCACGCACGAGCGGTAGCAATGGCTCGTGCTGGGCGCTCCTCCCCCGCCGGCACAAACTTTAGCGCTGTCTCGGCGCACAGACACGCAGCGATGACCGACCGTTTACGGTCCACACCAGCGTTGACGGCCAGCCACAGCATCCAATCTCCGCGATGGCAAGCGTTCCAAGCGTCGGGAAGAGATTTTTTGCCAACCCAAGCGATGGCCTCGCCGCATGCGCGTAGTTCTTCGAGTTTCGATGCAAAGTTCATTTGATGACCCCTATTGTTTGATGGTTAGGTTCCTCCAATGCGGCTTCCACTTGCTCCGCCGAGATAATCGACCGCACCAAGCTAGCGCAATCAGCTAGTGCCTTTTCGCGGGCGGCGTCGGCGGCGTCGGCGGCGTCGGCGGCGTGGGCGGCGGCGTAGGCGGCGGCGTCGGCGGCGGCGTAGGCGGCGTGGGCGGCGGCGTCGGCGGCGTCGGCAGCGTGGGCGGCGGCGTAGGCGGCGACGTAGGCGGCGGCGTAGGCGGCGGCGTGGGCGGCGTGG
>Ga0335069_10011316_pt1 | contig 12601 bp, 11 predicted proteins | sample Lox_Sample_11_FD_206714 | JGI IMG/M metagenome (GOLD analysis project Ga0335069, IMG submission 206714) | Soil microbial communities from Loxahatchee National Wildlife Refuge, Florida, United States - Lox_Sample_1.1 | ecosystem: Environmental > Terrestrial > Soil > Wetlands | place: USA... | reverse complement strand
TGGTGGTACATCCGCAACCTGCTCACCACCGGCACCCTCACTGGCATGTGGGAATCAGCCCGCCTGCCCCACACCTCGCTGGCTTCCCAGTTGCAGCAGATCCTCCACATCCCCTGGCTCGTCGCCATCGATTCCATTCTGCTTTCCCACCTCTACTTCGGCGCCTGGAGTTCCCTGACCGTTCGCAGCTGGATGTACCACCTCTTATACGCCTTGATCGCCCTGGCAGCCATTGGCCTGTGCCTTTCCGCGCGCCCGACCCCCCGGCCCCCGACCCCCGGCCCCCGACCCCTTCTGGCCGCCTTCTTCCTCACCTTCTGGATCGGCCAGCTCTACCACGTCATCCCGATGTTCACCCTCTGGGGCGTCCCCACCTCCATGGGCTGCTATCTCTACGCCGTGGTCTCTGCCGAAGTCTTGCTCTGTGTCGCCGGTCTCCGCGCCCTCGCCCCGCGTCCCGCCCGCCGCTTTGTCGCACCCGCCGGCGTCTTCCTTTTCGCCCTGCTCGACCTCTACACCATCCACATGCTCGCCATCCCCTATTACACCGGCCTCATCGCGCACCGCCCCAACGGTCCCGTCGCGTCGTTTCACCCCGGCACAGCCGCCCTCTCCGAGATCGTCCCGCGACTTGCTGCCTTCAAATCGCCGCTGTTGAGTGTGCCCGTCCTCGCCGCCCTCTGGATCGCATATGTTTTCGCGACTCTCGCCCTGATCGCGATCAGCTTCTGGATTTCACGAACTCCACTACTTCTGCCGTCACGTACCGCGGAGGCTTCACCAGAAACTGCGGCTTCTGGTCCCACACTCCCTGCGCCACCCCCGCCCACAGCGGCGCATTGATTCCGCGGTCGATCACCAGAAACGCGTCCGCCCGATCCATGAACCGCAGGCTCGACGATTTGAAATCCCCGCACGAAAAATCCATCACCATCAGGAACACATCCGGCCTCACCAGTTCCACCACGCTGTTCGATTCCACGATCACGTTTTCCCCCTGGCGCAGAATCTTGTGCACCAGCTCCGCCGCGCGCGGCAGTTCTCCCGCCGGAGCCCTCAGCCAGAAGCTCCGCTCCGCGCCCGCCGCCAGGAATCGCCCGCTGTCCGTCTTACCGGGTTCGAACTCCTCGCTCAGCGCGAACGGCTCGCCCGATTCCGGCTCGCACCCGCACGACGCCGCGCCTGTGTGATGCTCGCACACCCCGTGCCCGTATTGCGTGATCTTCATCGCCACCCATCGCCGGTCGCGCAGCTTGCGAATCAGCCCCGCCACCACGCTGGTCTTCCCGATATTCCGTGAATGCCCGCCGACCACCACCAGCATCGCTCACACCTTCGCCTGCAGCTCCGCCACCTTCCGCCTCAACTCCGCGACTTCTCTCCGCACTTCAGGCAGCCGCGCCAGGTTCGCCAGCAGTTCCAGGTGCTGCTTCAATGGACGCGCCGGGGTCCCCCAAACCGTCTCCCCCGTCCGTACAATCTTCGATGTCAGCACGCCGCACCCCGACCCCAGTACCGCCCGCGTCTCGATCCGCGCCTTGTCGCCGATCCCCACCTGCCCCCCGATCACTGCGTAGTCCTCTACCACCACGCCGCCGGAAAACCCCGTCTGCGCCGCCACCACCACGTGCCTTCCGATCCGGCAGTTGTGCCCCACATGCACCATGTTATCCAGCTTCGTTCCCTCGCCGATCGAGGTCACGCCCAGCGCCGCCCGGTCCACGCACGAGTTCGCCCCGATCTCCACGAAATCTCCGATCTCCACCCGCCCCACCTGCGGAAACTTGTGCCACCGGTCGTGCTCCATTACATATCCAAATCCGTCGGCGCCGATCACACACCCGGAGTGCAGCACCGACCCGCGTCCGATGTCCACGTTGTCGTACACCGTCACGTTCGGATGCAGCATGCATCCTTCCCCCAGCGACACCCGCTTCCCCACGATGCAACCCGCCCCGATCGACGTCGCCACTCCGATCCGCGTACCTTCTCCCACCACCGCGTGCGGCCCGATGTACACCATCGCACCCATTTCCACATCCTTGCCCACCACTGCCGTCGGATGCACCCCCGGCTTCAGCTCCGCCGTCGGATAGAACCGGTTCATGGCCCGCGCGAAAGCGGTCCGCGGCTCCGAAGCCCGAATCACCGTGCGATTCCCGGGATTCGGCCACTCCATCGGTACGATCAGGCACCCCGCCGACGACGATTCCGCCGCGGCCGCCGCCTTTCGCGTCCCCACAAACGCCACATCGGCGTCCCCCGCGGTCTCGAGCGGAGCTACCCCGCTCACTTCCCGCTCGCCGTCCCCCTCGAACGTGTCTCCCAACCACTCCGCCAACTCGCGCACTCGCATCGGGTTTTCTCCGTCAACGATCATAGCGCCCAGTGGGGCAGGCCTCCGGCCTGCCCTTTTTTTTGGCCGTCCATGTCGAAACTGTCCCTCCCGTTCCGACTCTCTTCTGAAATCGCATTCCCGCGCGACAATGAAAGGACAACTTATGAAGTACATTCTGATGATGAACACCATGAAAGCCGGCCAAGGCATGCCCAACTGGCCCCAGCAGGACTTACAGGCCCACATCGCCTTCATGATGCGTCTCAACCAGGATCTCAGCGCATCCGGTGAGTTCGTGGCAGCCGAGGGCCTTTCCTTCCCCGACCAGGCCAGGCTCGTCCGCGCCGGTAAGGACGGCACGCCCATTACCGACGGTGTCTTCCCCGAAGGCAAGGAGTTCCTGGCCGGCTACTGGATCGTCGATGTCGACTCCCCCGAGCGCGCCTATGCCATCGCGGCCCGCGCATCCGCCGCCCCCGGCCCCGGCGGCAACCCGCTGAACATGCCCATCGAAGTCCGCCCCATCATGTGCGGCCCGCCTCCCGACATGCTGTAGCCTGGGTGGGGCGGACTCGCCTGCGAGCTCGATCGCTTTTTGTCTTCCGCCCTCCCGACGCTTGGTGCCCATGCCTCCCGACCACCTCCTGCGCGCCCTCGCGCCCCAAGTCCTCGGCGTCCTCATCCGCCGTTACCGCGACTTCGCCGCCGCTGAGGACGCCGTTCAGGAGGCCCTGCTTGCCGCCGCTGTGCAATGGCCGCGCGACGGCGTGCCCGAGAACCCTCGCGCGTGGCTGACGCAAGTCGCGGCACGCCGCCTCACCGACCACGTGCGCAGTGAATCCGCCCGCCGCCGCCGCGAATCCGAGTTCACCCTGGAACTCAACCAACTCTCCGCTGCCCTCGACACCGAAGCCCCGCCCGACGAAGACGACACGCTCATTTTGCTCTTCATGTGCTGCCATCCCGCTCTCACGCAGTCCTCCGCCATCGCCCTCACCCTGCGCGTCATCGGCGGCCTGACCACGGCCGAAATCGCCAGCGCCTTTCTGGTGCCGGAGGCCACCATGGCCCAGCGCATCAGCCGGGCCAAGCAGAGCATCAAGTCCTCCGGAGTCCCCTTCCGCCTCCCGGATGCCTGCGAGCGCGCGCACCGCCTCCAGGCTGTCCTCCACGTTCTCTATCTGATCTTCAATGAGGGCTACACCACCAGCGCCGGCCCCCGCCTGCAGCGGCTCGAACTGTCCACTGAGGCCATCCGCCTGGCGCGGTGTGTGCACAATCTGCTGCCGGACCACGCGGAAGTGGCCGGCCTGCTGGCCCTGATGCTCCTCACCGACGCGCGCCGCGCCGCGCGAACCGGCCCCGATGGCGAATTGATCCCCCTCGCCAAACAGGATCGGACCCTATGGGATCGGGCCGAAATCTCCGAAGGCGTCGCGCTTCTTTCAGCCACGCTGCCCAGAGGTTCCATCGGTGCGTACCAGCTCCAGGCCGCGATCGCCGCCGTTCACGACGAAGCCGCGCGCGTCGAAGACACCGACTGGCCCCAGATCCTGGCGCTCTACGATCTGCTGAAGGGCATGTCGGACAATCCCATGGTGATTCTGAATCACGCTATCGCCGCGGCCATGGTTCACGGCCCGTCCAAGGGGCTGGCGCTCCTCGTGCCGCTCGACGACGACCCGCGCCTCGCCGGCCATCATCGCCTCGACGCCGTTCGCGCCCATCTCTTCGAAATGGCCGGCGACCGCCTGGCCGCCATCGCGCACTACCGCATCGCCGCCGCCGGCACTACCAGCCTTCCGGAACGGAATTACCTCGCGGCCCAGGCCGCCAGGCTCGGCGCCCTCACGCCCAGCCCGCGCTAGCCGTGCCCAGCGACGCCCTCAGAGCATTGCCCATCTCGTACGCGGTAGCGAACCGCTCTTGCGGCTCAGGAGACAGCGCCCGCTCGACTGCGCGCAGATACGGCTCTGGCAGATCGCGCCGCCGCAGCCGGAGCGGAACCGTCTCCCCACGCTGATACCTCAGCCGCACCTCGCGCAGGCTGTCGGCGTGGACCGGAAAGCATCCCGTGACCAGCCAGTAGAGCAGAATCCCAATGCTGTAGATATCGCTCTGCACGGAGGCCGCCTCACACCGCAGAGTCTCCGGCGCCATATACAGCGGCGTCCCGCAGACTCTCGGAGCCGAGTCCTTTCGCCACGGCCGCAGATCCTGGCTCAGCCCGAAATCCATCAGCACGACGCGTCCGGAGTCCTCGCGCATCACGTTCTTCGACTGGATATCCCGGTGCAGGATTCCGCGCTCGTGCACCGACGTCACCGCCGAGCAGAGGTCGAATCCGATCCGCGCCGCATCCGCCGCGCCTAGCGGCCCGCCCTCCTGCAACAGCGCCTCCAGCGTACGCCCCTGGATGTACTCCATCCACACCCCCAGCCGCCGTTTGCGGTAATCCACCCCGTATACCGTAACCACGTTGGGGTGCTGGATGCGCGCCAGCGAGCGCGCTTCCTGTAACCCGAAGCGGGCCCACTCGTCCAGCCATTCGCGGGCTTCCCGGTACAATTTGAGCGCGACCTCGCGCTCCAGCAGGGCGTCCCACGCGCGATAGACTTCTCCGAAAACGCCCTGGCCGATCTTGCGCAGCTTTTCGAGATGTCCCCACTTGCGCGGAGCCGGCGCACCTGTGTCCACCAGGCGCGCACTCCCGCACGGTTGAGTCGAATTTGCCGAATCGCATTCCGGGCTCTCTACTACGTTTCCCGATGCCCCCGGACCGCACCGGAAATCAGGCGACGCCATTGAGTTCCTCCGATGGTTACTCCTACACTCGAAAGAACGCGGCGCCCTGCCCGTTTCCTTCGAGTCACTCCGCCACGAAATGCAGCGGCCGCTTCAGTTGCAGCTCGAGCAGGTCCAGTACACCGGTGCCGGATCCCGTTCTGAGCGGGCACGCCACGGCGAATCTCCCCGACGCCGCGAAGATCAGGGCCGCCGGCTGATGCGTCTGCGAGTCCACCGCGATCGACCCCGAGTCTCCGGCGTTCGCGAAGGCATTATTCAGGTCGTCGTAGCCGCCGTCGATCATCGTCTGGTGGTCGAAACGGTACGTGCCGAAGCTGTAGTCGATATACAAATCAGCGTCCACATCCACGATCGTGCCCTTCGTGTGTCCCGTCACCGCTCCGACTTTCTCCACGTTCATGTCCGGCGCCGGATCGATCGCCCCTTTCGGGTTCAACCGCAGGGTGCCGTCCGGAAACGCGGAGAGAACCGGCGCGCGATGCCCTACTCCCGCAATCGCGCAGTCCACCGCGTTGCCTTGGTCGCGCTTCAGTGACACGAACGCCCCCGGGTGCGCCAGGGAATTCTCCGAACCCACGAAGTCGGCGGAAACCACTTCCGCGTTCGGATCCGTCCGCACCCGCCCATTCACGGTAAGGATGTGGTTGCAGCTGAGAATGTAGCGTCGCCCCGTGTCGTCCGCGACCACCGCTCCCAGCGTGCCCCGCTGCCCCTCATTGACGTTCGACGCCGAGGTGCTGACTCGGATCGGTGACCCCGGCCGCGACCGTGCGCCTTTATGGGCCATCGGCCTGCCTCCGCTCCTTCCAAACCGGCCCACCTGAATCACGTGCGTGGGCACGCCCAGAAAATCCGGCGGGACCAGTCCCCACCGCGTCACGTAGTCCTTGTCCAGAACATAGACTCGGACGCTGTCCGCTTCTTCGCCGCCCACCCCCTTCGTGCCGATGCCCACTCCCAGCACGCTGGAGTTGGGGCGCAGCAGTGCCGCCACCGCCTCTTGTTTCGCTTTCCCGAGATCGGGTGTCACCGGTGCCGTCTGTATTGTGCTCATTTCATCACCTCCGATGTGCGTTAGTCACCGTTGTCGCCCCACGCCCCCCCGCAGGCATGCTGGTCCCCGTCGAGCGCGTCGTTCCCGTGCCATGCCAGGTTGGCGTCTCCATTCTGGGTCACCAGCCGCCCGAGCCGCGCCATTCGCCTCGTGCGCAGCGCCAGGTCTTCCGTCTCCTCCGGGGTCACACCCGCCGGCAGGTGAGTCGGGTCGGGGATCTCGCCCGCGGGAAGAAATTGGGTGTTCAACCTCACCTCCACGCCCAGGAGCGCGAGGCATCGGTTGATGTCCTCCTGCGCGCTCGAAAACCTGTGGAAATGATCTTCGGCCGCGAAGACATGCAGGTTGATATAGTCTCCCGTGAACGCGGGTTCCCAGTAGTGTCCGCCGTGCCGCGAGTGCAGCCGCAGCGCGTTCTCGTCCGCGATGTCGTAGGTGAACACCTGCAGAGTCGCCATGTGCTGCGTCTCGCCCGCCACTGCCAGCTTCTTTTCGTGACTGAATGACTCGCTGGAAATGTCCGCCACGCGCAGCGACGTAATCTGCCGCGGCTCCGGGAGTTTGAGAACCACGAACGGGGCAGGCTTGGCCGGCAACTCGTCGTACTTCACAATCAGGTTCCCCGGCGGAATGTCGATTCTGCCGTCGGCCGGCTCCACGCCTGACAACTCGAAAACGGCGGTCGCCTCGCCGGAATCGTCCCGTCCGCGCAATGCGGTTTCTGCCAGCCAACTGCCGGCGCGGTAGACGTGATGCTGCATCAGGGGCGCGAGGGCCAGAATCTGCGCGTCGTCCTTCTTCCGCACAAAAGTATATGCACCGTGAAGCAGCACATTGAGTGTCCCTTGAGTGCTCACTGGTTGTTCCTCCTTCCGTGGGGCAGGTTTCCCGCCTGCCCTGTGTTGTGTTCTTTTTCTAGCGGCTTCCAAAAACCTGGAATCCCGCCCAATAGTAAGGGTGACTCGTAGACTTCTTCTCTCGAACCTGCCGCGCCGCCTCGCGCAGCGCGGCCGCCGCATCCTTCCCGGATAGCAGGTCCGCATAGAACTGCTCCATGAACGGTCCGCCCTCATCCTCCACATTCCATCTGGACGCCACAACCCGCGCGGCGCCGGCCCAGAGAAATCCCCGAACCAGGCTGTCCGGATTGACCGGCCCCTTTGCCTCTCCGGTGCCCGCCGAACATGCCGACAGCACGGCGAGCCGGCAGCGGCTCCAGTCCTGCCCCGCGATCACATTCCCATCCAATACCCCGGCTTCCTCCGCGCGGCTCGCGTCCGGCGAGAGCAGCAACCCGCCGTTGCCTCCGTTACTGAAACCATGCCCCGCGAAGTGCAGTATCTCGGCTTCCCGCCGATGCTCCTCCAGCGCTGGAATCGTTGCCCCGGTCCCTGAAAGCAGCACGGAACCGCGGAATCTTGCTGCCACTGCCTGCCCTTCGCGCATCGACCCGCGAAGGGGCGGGAACGTTCTGACCGTGTCGCCCGCCAGCACCGGGTTGGCTACCACCACCGCTTTCCTGTCCGCATCCACGGGCCCGGCCTCCACCCGCCGCTGGTAATCCGCCAGCCCGCCGGCCACCGCGATGGCAAAGCGCTCGCCCAGGTAACGGAAATGCTCGTCCATCAGCGCCTGCATCGGGACCGCGGCCACCGGACCATCCGGCTCGATGACCAGCATTCTCCCGGCATCGAGCCGATCCGCTAGCGGCGCCACCAGCCAGTCGTACAGTTGTCTCGCGTCCCGCGTGAGCGCTTGCCGGTCCGATCCCGCGTCGGCACATTCGCGCAGAAAGCGCGCCGCGACCACGTCCAGATCGCCGCTCGATACCGCCAGCCGGCGTCCCGCGATGCCCCGGTCATCGAACAGCCAGACTACGGCTTGCCCGTGCATCATCACGTACGACAGAAACGACTCGTTCCGAAGCCGCTTGACGCGCTGATCCAGCCCAAGATCGGCCGCCGGTTTCAGCGCGCCAGCGGCCCTGAACCATTCCCAACGTCGTAAGGCGCCTTCCGAGTCGCCCCGCTCCCACAGCATCTGCACCAGGCCGCGATACGGCCGCGAGGCCGCGGCAATCAGTTGGGCGCTCTCCGCCGATCCCTGCAAATTACCAAGACCTCGCTCGCTCAATTCGATCGCCCGTAGATAGGCCGCTTCTGCCTGGGTCGTCGCGCCGCCAGACCGCAGTCCGTCTCCTGTCAGCGCTTGGAATTCGATCAGATGCGCGTCGGCCAGCCCTGTAGTCCGCGGCCGAACATCATCCAGCACGCGGAGTGCAGCCGTTGCTTCTCCGGAATCGATCTGTGCCTCTGCCCGATCCAGGTCCGCCAACGCGCGGAATCTCTGGATGGTGTCGGTCGGCTTCAAAACATGGAACAGTCGATCTGCCCGATCGAACGCCGCCCCGGCTTCCAGCGGACGGCCGGCCGCGACCGCACACCGGGCCAGTTCGGTCCACGCAGTCGCCTCCAATCGGCGGTGCGGTGTCTGGCCGATGGCTCTCACCGCAGCGTCCTGGAGGCGGTATGCCGCCTGCGGTAAGCCGAGGCTCTTGGCCGATCGGGCCAGCCCGAAATAGATCTGCTGTGCCCGGATTCCCGAGTGCGGGCTCTTCCAATATTCCTCCAGCCGCGTGCGCGCTCCGGTCCAGCTTGCGGCGAAATTTCCGGTCTCTGTCCGCGCGTCCGCCAGAATGCCGCCGGCACGCAGTTCCAGGTCGCGATAGCTCGCCCGGTGAGTGAACTCCAGCGCCAGCCTCATATCGCTGTGCGCAGCGCCGGAATTGCCGGTAATCGAGCGACAGTTGCCGCGGTCGATGAGGGCCTGGCCCAGAATCCAGAAGTATCGTGCTGCCTCGGCACGGCTAGCCACCGTTCTTGCCTCGCTGATACACTCGGGCGCCGACGCCGCGCTCCAATGCAGCGCATAAATATGCTCCGCGTCCGCGCGCAGCGCGCCCGCGGAATCGCCCGCGGCACGCAAACGCCGCGCGGCTTCTCTGGACTTTTCCAGAGCCTCTTCCGTTTCGTCCTCGAGATTCGCTCGCGTCGCCGCGGCCAATTCACGCAGGCCTGGCATTTCCTCATCGCTCCGCTTGGCTGCCATCACGTCGCGCAGCCATAGGTCGCCATGCTGCTGCACCAACCGCTCCGCCAGCGCGCCAAGTGCCCGCTCGTACCGGGCGTCCTCCCACCGGCGCGGCAGCCACTCGACAACGGCCACGTTCAGATAGTCTTCGGGTTCCACAGCATCACCCTTCTCGATGCTCCGCAGCAGCCCTCCGGGGTCTTTGTCTGAAATCCGGTCTACGGCTGCCTGCCGGGCTTTTTTTTTTGCTCGAGCTCGGCCAGCCGGCGCTGTGCTTCCTCTCTCCAGCCGTCTCCGGCGCCCAATTCCAGGAAGTGCCGCCACTCGCGGATCGCCTCGTCATACAGAAACATCCGCTCGTACACCAACGCCCGGTTGAACACCGTCTCGGGCGCATTCGGTTTGGCCCTCAGCGAACGCTCCAGGTACTCGATGGCACGCGCGTAATCCACATCGCGATTCTGAGTCTCTGCCCGGAGCGCGTACGCCATTCCCAGATCTCCAAGCAGGTCGGGATCGTCGGGCTTGCGCTCCAGCCCGCGCTCGAGCGTGGTGATCGCGCCATCCGGGTCCCGGTCCAGAAGTTCCGCGCGCGCCCTCAAGGAGAGCCACTTCACGTTCTCCGGATCCCGCTCCAACGCTGCCGCGATTTGTCCTTCCGCTTCCGAAAGCGCCGCGGGACGCCCGAAAGCCGATCCGGCCCCGCCGCGTTCCACGCGCACCGGAGCATTCTCCGCTCCCGGAATCCGAAGCTCGAATGGCCGCTGCTGCGTATAAGCCTTCGCGATCAGCCGCGCCGGATCGTTCGCGCCCCACCGCTCCCACGCCCACCAGCCGGCCCCCGCCATCAGGATCACCCCGGCCGCCACCGCCACCCATCGCGCAAACCGTATCTGTACCACCCGGCCGCGCGCGGACGCTTCACTCATTCGTCGAGCCATCCGGCGCTGCCACTCCGGTTTCGCGCTGCCGAGATCTTCCAGAGCCCGCAGTTCCTCGGGCGGCATCTCCTGTGAAAAATCTTCCGCAACTGCATGCAGCATCGCGCCACAGGCGTCGCACCGGCTCGCGTGCGCCAACAGCTCATCGCTCCGCGCGTCCTCCAACAGCCCGGCTGCCAACCGGGCCCACTCGGTCGCCTCGGGGCAGCCCTCGCCGGGGCCGTCTCTTGGCCCGCCGGCCAGCCGCCGAAACCGGGTGTCGTCTGCTTCTTCCATTACGACCTACGTCTCCGCGCCACAAGTGCGCATTAGTGGCTCGCTCCTCCGAAACTCTCCTGCGAGCCACCCACGGCGATGGGGTCTTCCAACCGCTCACCTCCTATAACGGATTCGCCGGCGGATTTCCTTCCGCCATGCGCCGCTTCACCAAAATCGTCAGACGGTAGATCACGCTCTCGACCCCTTTCTGCGTGAGTCCGACTCGGGGGATCGCTGCAATTGCCCGCGACGTCATCCCGTGGCGGTAGTACAGCCAGAAGATCTGCCGGTCGCGCTCGTTCGCCCCAGACTCCTCTTCACTCGTTAACCAGTGATCGATCTGCCCGAGAAGGACCTCCCGTTCCATCGGGGGAAGTCCTTCGCGGCCTGCGAAGGCGCCCTCCGCATAAAGATCCAGGGGAATCTCCCGTCCGCCCGCTCCCCGCTTTGCTGCCAGTCCGCCGCGGAAATGGTCATGCGCAACACTGAACGCCACCGTCTTCAGCAGTCCGAAAATCGACTCCTCGGCCTGCGGCTTGAATTCGCGCAATACCCGGCAGCGGTTGGCACAGATCTTCAGATAGGTGTCCTGCACCAGGTCGTCGATCAGTTGCGGGTCGCTCGCTCCGAACCTGCGCGCCGTCCGAACCACCGTTCCCGCGATCACTCCGCGAAACCGGCGCACAAATTCCTCCCAGGCCGCCTCGTTACCCTCTTCGATGCACGACCGGATCAGTTCGTCGGAACTACGCGACGTCTGGTTCACGCAAGTGTGCTGGATTGTATCATACGCGCCCCGGATATCGCGGGTTAACCGCCGTTCCCACAATTACTTCCGCGCCGCGTTACCATGGATCGTGGCGCGCACGATCGTCTCTTGCCGTCCGCGCCCGGGTCAACAGTGCCAGGCGTCTATATCTCCTACCCCTTCTGTGCCCAGAAGTGCACCTATTGCAACTTCGCCTCCGGGGTTTTCCCCCGTGATCGGGAAGGTCTCTATCGGGATGTCCTCCTCGCCGAAATCCGGGCCCATCACTGGCAGTGGAGCCCCGAAACCGTCTATCTCGGCGGCGGCACCCCGAGCAATCTCCCTGCCGATGCCCTCCGCGAAATCCTCTCCCTCGTCCCCGGCTTCTCCTGGCAGGAAGCCACCATCGAAGCCGCACCCGGCAACCTCACTTCCGACCTCAGCCGTGCATGGGTAGCCGCCGGCATCAATCGCGTCAGCCTCGGCGTGCAGTCCTTCGTCGAAACCGAGATCCGCCGCACCGGACGCCGCCACACCGCCGGAGTCGTCGCGCGCGAAACGGCCCTCCTCCGAGACGCCGGCATCCGCGACATCAACATCGACCTGATCGCCGGCCTCTCCGGCCAGACCGAGTCCTCCTGGCGCGAATCCCTCGACTGGATCGCCCGCCTCGCCCCTGAGCACGTCTCGGTCTACATGCTGGAGGTCGATGAAGACAGCCGCCTCGGCAAAGAACTCCTGCTCGGCGGCACGCGCTACGGCGCCGGCGACACGCCCTCCGAAGATGCCGTCGCCGATTTCTACGAGATCGCCGTCGAGAGCCTGGCCGCCATCGGCATCCTCCGCTACGAAATCTCCAACTTCGCCCGCCCCGGCCACGAGTCGCGCCACAACCTGAAATACTGGCGCCTCGAGCCCTACGCCGGCTTCGGGGCCGACGCCCACTCGTTCGATGGCGTCGTCCGCACCCAAAACGGCGAATCCGTCGACGACTATCTTGCCGGCCGCGGCCGGTGCGCGACCCCCGCCGATTCCGCCGAGCACCTCTTTGTCGGCCTTCGCTTGACCAGCGGCATCCGTCCCAAGGCGGCCGACTGGCGCCGCTTCGACCGCCCCATCCGCCGCTTCCTCGATGCCGGCCTGCTCGAGACCGACGGCGCTACGCTCCGCCTCACCAGCCGCGGCGTCCTGCTTTCCAACGAAGTCTTCCAGGAGTTTCTGGTTCCATGATCGATCTGCGCAGCGATACCGTCACCAAGCCCACGCCCGCCATGCGGCAGGCGATGTTCGAGGCCGAAGTCGGCGACGACGTCTATCGCGAAGACCCCACCGTCAACCGCCTCGAAGAGCGTGCCGCGGAAATC
>Ga0335069_10011315_pt1 | contig 12602 bp, 12 predicted proteins | sample Lox_Sample_11_FD_206714 | JGI IMG/M metagenome (GOLD analysis project Ga0335069, IMG submission 206714) | Soil microbial communities from Loxahatchee National Wildlife Refuge, Florida, United States - Lox_Sample_1.1 | ecosystem: Environmental > Terrestrial > Soil > Wetlands | place: USA... | reverse complement strand
TTACAGTTACATGGTCATGTTTTCGAGGGGCATACAAGCTCACTCTTTGCTTTTTTTCTTAAATCCGCTGATAATAGAGCGTAATCTTGTTTGACTGAAATGGAACGGTTGGGAGGTATGATGGCAAACGCAACGGTTAAATGGATTGGCAGCAAAACCTTTTTCGGCGTCGATTCGGGCAATCACTCAGTGATGCTCTCGACCTCTGCGGATAACGTCGGGATGAAACCTTCCGAGTTATTGTTGGTGTCGCTGGCCTCTTGCACGGCCGTGGATGTGGTGGATATCCTGCAGAAAAAGCATATCGATCTGAAGGGTGTTACGATTCGTATCGACGGTGAGCAGGATGCCGAGCCGCCGTGGGCTTATAATAAAATCCACCTGATTTATCGCCTGAGCGGCACTGGTCTGGATGCAGCGGCTGCCGAACAGGCCATCCGGCTTTCTGAAGAGAAGTATTGTTCTGTGGCAGCCACGGTCAGTGGAAAGGCCAAAATTACCTGGGAATATGAGATCGTCTAGCGACGAAGGTCTATTTGTTTATCAGCCTGATGATCACATTGAGTACCAGGGTGAGCACGAGGCTTATCAGGATCGAGGCCAGTAAAGGGACAACACACGTGAAGCCGGAGCCGGCGATACGGATGGTGCCCGGGAATTGATCGATGCCCGGGATCTCGCTCAGGAGCCATACGGTCACGCCCAGGGCCAATATGACAGCCCCGATGATGATCAGCCACCGAGCCAGCAGGTCGAGATTGAACATGATATGATTGTAGCATACCGGTGCTCTTGACGATGGGGCCCAACCTCATCGGGATTTTTTATCAATCGTTTGTAAACAACCCAGAATGAATCAACAAGGAAAATTGCTATGAGTATTTTCGACAAGAAACGTTTGACCAATGACACCTTCAAATTGGATGTCGAGCGCATGCGCCGTGGCTGGTATGCGGATAAGTACTTCGCCAATATTGCCACCATGTTGTCGATTCTGGCCGACCAGGGGTATCGGTATGAAGGTTGTTGCCACCGCCTGCCACCGGATGTTTCGCTGGATAACATCACTCCCGGCGACATCGAAGTCGAAATGCAGTGGTTCACCCGCCATCCGGGCAAAACAGTAGTGGTGGGCGTGGATAAAGCACTGGAAATGTTGCGCCAGTGTAGCGGATATTGGAAAGACGAAGCCACCTTTGTCAATACGGCAGACAGGCTGGAAGTGTGGGCCGTCCATGATGGCAACACGGTAACCTACGACGGTAGTCCGTTGGACATCCAGCCGGTGATGCGTGTGCGCGGTCGTTATCGTGATTTTGCCATCCTCGAGACATCGACTTTGGGCGTATTGACACGCGCCAGCCGGGTGGCAACGAACGTCTATGAAACGTTGATCGCAGCGCGCGGCAAGCCCTTGATGTTTTTCCCGGCGCGCTTCGACCTGCACGAAGTGCAGGCAGCCGATGGCTATGCTTATAACATTGCTGTACAGCGCTTCAACGCCGATTATGCCAGTACCATCGGGCCGTTCGTTTCCACGGACGCACAGGGCGATTGGTGGGGCGGGGCCGGCGGCGGCACGGTGGCCCATTCGGCCATCGCCTGCTTTTTGGGCGACACGGCAGAAGCCATGCTAGCCTTTTCCAAAGTGCTGCCGTTGTCCATTCCTCGCATTGCCCTGGTGGATTTTAACAACAATTGCGTGGCCGATTCGCTGCGCGTGTGCAAAACCATGTTCGAACGTTACCGCCAATTGATCGATGCCGGTCAACTGCAAGAGGCGGCCCGTTATAAGTTATACGGGGTGCGCCTGGATACCAGTGCTTCGTTACGCGACGAATCGACACCGCCGCTGGGCGACCCGGCCCTGGATATGGGAGTCACCCCGCGGCTGGTGTTTGCGGTGCGCCAGGCGCTCGACGCGGCCTGGGAAAGCTGGGATCTGCCGGCGGAATGGTGCGAGCGCGCCCGTGAGTTTTGCAAGGCAGTCAAGATTGTCGTTTCCGGCGGTTTCAACGCAGAGCGGATTGCCCGCTTTGAAAAACTAGCTGTGCCGGTAGATACCTATGCAGTCGGCTCGGCGCTGTTCGACAACCATAACGACACCGTGACCGACTTCACCGCGGATGTGGTGCGTGTCAAGGTGGGCGAGCGCTGGGTGGACCTGGCCAAGGTGGGCCGTCGCCCGTGCGACAACCCCGACCTGGAGCGTGTTTGGTAAAAAGAGGTGGTTATGAGCGGATTGTATGAGCAATCCAAAGAGTTTATGGATTATCTCGAAGGATGGACAAAAGCTCTTCCTTCGTTATCGGTAAAAGAGGTAACAGCCGACCCGGCCAAAGTGGCTGTGATCTCGGTAGATGTGATCAACGGCTTTTGCACGATTGGGCCGTTGGCCAGCTCGCGCGTGGCGAATATCGTCGATCCCATTGCCAGGTTGTTCGCCGCGGTTTGGTCACGCGGCGTACGGCATATCGTCCTGGTCCAGGATACCCATGAGCCGGACGCCGTGGAATTTGGCTCTTTCCCGCCGCATTGTGTGCGCGGCACAGCCGAAGCAGAAACCGTGGATGCTTTTAAAGCCTTGCCGTTCTTTAATCAACTCACGGTGATTCCGAAAAACTCGATTGCCTCCGGCTTGGACACAGGTCTGGTCGAATGGCTGGCAGCGCATCCGCAGGTGGATACGTTTATCGTGGTAGGCGATTGTACTGACTTGTGCACGTACCAGCTCGCCATGCATCTGCGCCTGGATGCCAATGCCCGTCAGCTCAAGCGCCGGGTGGTCCTGCCAGCAGATTGTGTGGATACTTACGATACTCCGCTGGCGCTGGCAAAAGAGATCGGTGCGTTTCCGCATCCCGGTGACCTGTTGCATGCGGTTTTTCTCTACCACATGGCGCTCAATGGGGTCGAAGTAGTCAAGACTCTTGTTTCTTAGGACATCCGGCTTGAAATAAGAAAACGGACTGCGGTGGAATTGCATCGCAGTCCGTTTTTTGTATCTGACACACCAATGGGTTAACTAGATGTTTAATCCATTGAAAAACGACGGGTTATGCTGGATGAACGTAGAGACGGTTGCGAACACCAGTCCGAAGAATGCGGCAAGGAGGATGCCGGCCAAAATCAAGGGGAATACCAGCGTAACAACCAACGTGCGTGCCCAACTGAATTTATGCACCACCTTAACAGCGATGCAGCGCAAGATGAATAAGTAAATTGCAATGAATATGCCCAGACAATTAACGATGGGAATCGAAGCGATGATAGTAGCAAAGATGGTTGCCGGAACCGTATAGGCTGCGAAGGCGAATGCCAGCTCGGAGAAACTCCCTTTTCCACCAAGGATCTTGGCGAACAGGGTGATCAGGCCGACATCGATAATAAATCCCAACAACTCGAGAATAACTATCAGCGGCAGGCAGCAGATAGTTGTGAATATAGAAGCGCCATAACCAGGGGCAGCAATTCCCGGATTGTTGAAGGGACTGGCAACCCCGCTATATTGCTGAAACAGTTTATAAAGCCATTGAAACTCTGCTACTCCGAAAATTCCCCGAAGTATTACCGAAATGATTACAGCAATCAGGAAGGAAATTGCTATCCAAAGATAGGGAAAATAGGGACCCGCTTTAGCCTTTGGATCCGCCATGATGTCTTCATAGGTTGATTCTTTGGGCGAGGTCAGTGCGCTGGCCCAGAGCTCCAACCAGGTCATGGGCACCCGATTGACTTGTGGCGCTTCCGGCGTTGGAGGGAAGGGCGTGGAGGGCGGGGGAGGCGTCGCCGGGGCCGGTTGGTTCGAATCAGAAAGGAAAGGGGATGGGGTGGTCATAATTAATTCTCTCCGTGAAACAAAATCATTCAATCGGTATGATTGTAGCAAAAAATGTGCAAAAAGATAGTTCGCCAGCGTAGCAAATTTCCGACTAATAGCCTTTGAAAGCCATTTCCGCGATTTTGGTTTTCTCCGGCCATGATGACTTCCAAACAAATTGACAAATTATAAAAGCCATTCCTGTGTTCGAGGCAGTCTGTGATATAATGCTCCCAATTTGCGTTTTTTAAATGGCAGTCCGTAATCTCCGGGATTTATTTTATATACCCCGGGGCGAAAATCATTTCAAGGGAGAGATTGTTTTATGGATATTTTGGGGCTGTACTCTAGGTTGGGCCTGGGGTCATTCGAGCAAATCGCCTTGCTGGTCATTTTGGTCGTTGCATTGATCAGCCTGGCGTATGCCCGCTGGCTCCGCAACGGTGTCTTGAAAAAGGATAAAGGCACCAGCAAAATGCAGGAGGTTTGGAATGCTGTTCGTGTTGGTTCGGATGCTTATTTGTCCAAGCAATTGCAGACCATTCTTCCCGCAATCGGTGTGATGGCAGTGGCGCTGTTCTTAAGCGTTTATGTAGTATCGCCGACGCCGGAAGCCATCCAATTGTTCCCTAATAGTGCGGTGATTACCATCGCAGTTGGCCGTATGCTGGCTTTTATTATGGGCGCAACGTTCTCTATGTTGGTCGGGCAGTTGGGCATGCGCATGGCCATCCAGGCAAACGTGCGTGCTGCGGCTGCTTCCCGCCGCAGTTTCAACGAGGCTCTCTCCATTGCCTACTACTCCGGCACGTTCACCGGCATGTTGACCGATGGCCTAGGTCTGTTGGGTGGCACGATCATCTTCATGATCTTTGGCCCTGCTTCGCCGGATGTGCTGCTGGGGTTCGGTTTTGGTGGCACGTTACTGGCCTTGTTCATGCGCGTGGGGGGTGGCATTTACACCAAAGCTGCTGATGTGGGCGCCGACCTGGTTGGCAAGGTGGAACAGAATGTTCCGGAAGATGATCCCCGCAACGCGGCCGTCATCGCCGATCTGGTGGGCGATAACGTGGGTGACTGCGCCGGCATGGCTGCCGATATTTTCGAGAGCTACGAAGTGACCATTGTTTCCGCCCTGATCTTGGGCCTTGCCGTGCGCCAGATCGACCCGGCTCATAGCTTGGTCTGGATCATCTACCCGCTGGTCATTCGTGCCATCGGTGTGTTGAGCTCGATCATGGGAACATTGACCGTGCCGTTCTGGGTCAAAGCACCCGGTTTCCTGCGCGCTCACGATGCTGAAGAGTCAATGTTCCGTTCCTATGAAGTCTCCAGTGTCAATACGGTGTTTTGGGCGTTTGTGGTGGCGCTCCTGTATGCGAAGGATTGGCGCCTGGCAGCGCTCACGGCCATTGGCGTGTGTTTGGCCATTGCTTTCAACCCGTTGACCTCCTATTTCACTTCAACCAAGCGCTCACCGGTGAAAGAAATTGTTACTTCCACCAAGACCGGCGCCGCAACGACGATTCTTTCCGGCTTGTCCTTGGGAATGGAATCCGCCGTATGGGCAACCTGCATCATTGCAGTGTCCTTTGTGTTCGCCTACTTGCTCTATCATGGCGCCGCGGCTATTTATGTCTTGTACGCCATTGCCATGATCGGTATCGGCATGCTGAGCCATACCGGCAACAATGTGGCCATGGACTCCTACGGTCCTATTGCGGATAACGCCAACGGCATCGGCGAAATGGCCTGGCACGACATGAAAGACGAAGAGACGGTCAAGGCTCGCCAGATCATGGCCGACCTGGACGCAGTAGGTAACACCACCAAGGCTATTACCAAGGGTGTCGCTATTGCCTCCGCTGTGATTGCGGCGGTTAGCTTGTTTGCTTCATTTATTACGGATGTCACCCAGGTTCAAACTCAGCTTGGTTTGAAGGTGATGGATGCCATCCGGGTTTCGGATACGCAAGTCTTCGTGGGCTTCCTGATCGGCGGTGTGTTGCCGTGGCTATTCAGCTCGTTCTCCATTCGGGCCGTCAGCCGTGCAGCCAGCCAGATCGTCGAAGAGGTCCGCCGGCAGTTCCGCATCCCCGGTATCATGGAAGGGACGGTGACCCCGGATTATGCGCAGGTGGTGGGAATTTCCACTCGTTCGGCGCAAAAAGAATTGCTGCCATTGGCTACCCTTTCTGCTTTGACTCCGTTGGTAGTCGGACTGGTATTGGGCGTCGAAGCTTTGGGCGGTTTTCTGGCGGGTGTGATCTTGAGCGGTCAGTCATTGGCTGTCTTCATGGCAAATGCAGGCGGTGCCTGGGATAATGCCAAGAAGTCGGTCGAGGACGAGCCCAGCGACATTGCTGCCAACACCGGTAAGGGCTCCGAGCGCCACAAAGCCAGCGTGGTAGGCGATACCGTCGGTGATCCGCTGAAAGATACCGCCGGCCCGGCCCTCAACCCGATGATTAAGGTTGTGAACATGATCAGCCTGTTGGCTGCACCGATCATCGTCCGCTATTCGAACAATGTGGTTGTCGAGTTGGTGGTGGCCGCGATTTTGCTTGTGGCTGTCATTTGGGCTATTATGGCGAGTAAACGCCATGCGATCGATTTGACTGCACAACCGGTCGAAGAAAATAAATAGTTTGAATGAATGAACGAAAGAAGGACTGGAAAAATCCAGTCCTTCTTTTTTAGCGTGTGGTTCTGGTAAAGGGTTAAAATAATGCCGGGGTGGTTTCTTCCTTAACCTCGTAGCCTTTGTCAGGCGGCAAGTTCTTGCGGCGGGCGGCGGTTGTGGAAAGCGCATCGCAACGCTCGTTTTCACGGTTGCCGGCATGCCCCTGCACCCAGGTGAAGGTCACCTGGTGGCGGCCGCATTGATGCAGTAGATCCTTCCATAAATCGATATTCAAGACTTTTTGTTTATTGCTGGTGCGCCAGCGGTTGGTTTTCCACTGGTCCGTCCAACCAAGGGTCATGGCATCCACCAGATATCTCGAATCGGAATAGAGCTTGACTTTGGAGGTTTCTTTCAATGATTTCAATGCCTCGATGGCGGCAGTCAGCTCCATGCGATTATTGGTCGTCATGCGAAAGCCTCCGGAGAGCTCCAGGCGCTGCTTGCCGCCCACGATGACGGCGCCATAACCGCCCGGCCCGGGGTTGCCGGTGCAGGCGCCATCTGTGTAGATGATTACGCTATTCATCGGTTGCAAAGAATCCTTTTTGTCTGTTATTTACGGTTGATGCCAATTGTAGCCCGTCTTGGTGGTATTGTGGGTTTTGTTAATGGGATATAATCAGTTTTGGCGGTGGATGGAACTATGGGCTGGTATAAAGATATTCCTCTGCAAGCAATCTATCGCAATTTTCCCAAAGTGGATTTACATCGCCACTTGGAAGGTTCTTTACGCCTGGAAACATTGACCGAGGTGGCTAAGATGCATGGCATCACGCTGCCGCTCGCGCCGGATCTGGGTGTGTTGGTGCAAGTGCAGGAAGATGATCCCCTGACCTATCGCAACTTCTTGCAAAAGTTTCAAACGTTGCGTCATTTTTATCGCTCGCCGACCACCATCACCCGCATGACACGCGAGGCTATCGTCGATGCGGCCGAAGACGACGTGCGCTATCTCGAATTGATCTTCACTCCCGCGGCGATCAGCCGGGTGCAGGGTTTCGCGCTTTCCGACGTCATCGATTGGGTCACCATGGAAGCCATGGAGACCAGCCAGGAGTATGGCATCCTGACCCGCTTGATCGTCAGCGTCAATCGCCATGAAAGCGCAAAACTGGCCGAGCAAGTCATTCAGCTTGCAGTGGATCGTAAAGCCCGTGGCATCGTGGGAATCGACCTGGCCGGCAACGAGGCCGACTTCTCGCCGGAGCCATTTATATCGATGTTCGCCGAGGCCAAGCGGGAGGGACTCTCGATCACGATACATGCCGGTGAATGGGGTGGGGCAGCCAACGTCCGCCTTGCGATAGAACGCCTTGGGGCTGACCGGATTGGGCATGGCGTCAGATTGCTGGAAGATGCCGAGGTGACGGCGATGGCCATCGAGCGCCAAATTCCATTTGAAGTATGTGTGACAAGCAACATCCAATCGGGAGTCTTTCCGCGATTGCATGATCATCCCCTGGTGAGGATGTATGTTTCGGGGATTAATGTGACCATCAACACGGACGACCCGGGCATTTCACGCATCACCCTGAGCGATGAGTACCGTGTAGCGGTGGAAGAATTGGGCCTGCCTATTTCCGTGTTGGCCGGACGGGTGCTGGCTTCAGCCCGGGCATCGTTCCTGCCAGAGGTCGAGCGCCAGCATTTGGAAGAACGCTTGCGCCAGGAGCTATCTGGCCTTGTGGCAGATGATTTTTCACAGTGATCGATTTCTGAATTGAGGTAGCATGGTTAGTAAAAAGGAACTACATATTTTAGTTACCAATGATGATGGCGTGAGTGCTCCTGGCCTGTTGGCGCTGGTGCAGCAGATGCGCCAATTGGGCAAGGTCAGTGTGGTTGCGCCTGACCATAACTGGTCTGCGTCGGGGCATGTCAAAACACTCCACCGGCCGTTGCGGGTGAAAGAGACATTGTTGGCAGATGGCAGCCCGGCATTTGCCAGCGATGGCGCTCCGTCGGATTGTGTGGCGTTGGCATTGTTGGGCTTTTTGCCGGAACACGTCGATTTGGTGGTGTCGGGCATCAACCCCAATGCCAACCTGGGCCATGATGTTACTTATTCCGGCACGGTGACGGCCGCTATGGAAGCTGCCATTTCCGGTCTGCCGGCAGTCGCCGTCTCGCTGGATAGCCCGGATAATTTCAGCGGCTTGCTGGATTATGAGCCCAGCGCGATGGTAGGCAGGAGAGCCGCAGAGATGGTGTTGCAGAATGGCCTGCCTGCTAATACCTTGCTCAACGTGAACGTCCCTTATTTACCCCTCGGTGAGATCAAGGGTTTTTGCATCACCCGCCAGGGGCTGCGCATCTATCGTGATGAGCTGGTGCGGCGCCTTGACCCGCGCGGCCGGCCCTATTACTGGATCGGTGGCGATGCCCCCACCGGCGTTCCCGAAGACGATACCGATTTCGGCGCGCTCAAAGAAGGTTATGTGTCCATCACGCCCCTGCAGCTCGATTTAACGGCTCACGATCAATTGGAGCACCTGCGCGAGTGGAGCTGGCCAAAGCTATAACCGTTTTCCGTAGGGATAGGCCGCGACTTGCCCTGCAAAGGGGTCGCCCCTACGAGAAATATCTTGCCTAACGTCCTTTCGTAGAGTTATACTGAACTTGTAATCTCGCAGACCATTCTGATCAAAGGAGTGAAGCCATGCAGATGACTGTTCGCGATTGGATGATTAACCTGGTCCTGTACGTGGACCCCGAAACCACGGTGACGGAGGCACTGGCAGTCATGCGCCGCCGTTACGTGGACAGCCTGATCGTCAGTAAAACGCAAAGCAACCCGGAGTTGGGCATCGTCACGTCGATCGATATTTGTGACAAGATTGTTGCCCAGGGGCGGAACCCGACGACGACGAAGATCAAGGAGATCATGAACCGGCCGATCTTCACGGTGAACCAGAAGCTCACCATCCAGGAATGCGCTGCCATTATGAAAGAGAAGCGTATCCATCATTTGCCGGTGGCAGATGATGCGGGCAACCTGGTGGGGATGATTGCTGCCACCGATTTCTTGGTGGTGGCCGAATCATTGGGCCATGATGGCAATGAGCGGGCACTTTCTTAAGTCATAGGGACCTTTGCTCGACAGGCGGGTAGAGGAGGCCCGCCTGTTTTTATTTGTCAGTCATTTCAGAATTTTCTCCCTTGCATTGGGTATAATTGAATACGTGATGAAGAAGGTCTTGTTTGTAACTTGTGTATTGCTGACGGCGTTGGTGGCTTTGTTGGGTTTACCCAACCGCCAGGCTTCTGCGTCCAGTGCGGTGACTGCCGAAGATTTGATCAGCCTGGTCAATGGCATCCGCACGAGCAACGGTTTGCCGGCATTAAAGGAGAATAGCATCCTGGATGGCACGGCGCAGGCGACTGCCCAGACGATGGCCGATGAGAGCGCGGAGACGCATCTTGGTGGCGTGACGGAACGCGTGGCGGCGGCCGGCTATGGCGGCGGCCAGAACGTTGCTGCCACCGAAAACTTCGCCTACTATTTGTATGGTGCGACGCTAACCTGGATCCAGTCGGTGTGGGCCGATCCGGAACATATGCTCCCCATGACCGATTCGAAATACACGGATATCGGTGCCGGGGTAGCGACCAATCCCACCACCCACCGTGTCTATTACGTTGTCCATGCGGCCTATGTTCTGGGCGGCACATACACCGGTGGCTCGACCAGTACTGGCAACAGTGGAACAAGCAGTTCAGCTACCGAAGGGACGAGCCAGGTCATGATCCAGGTCATCACCTCAACACCCAATCCGGACGGCTCGGTCATTCATGTTGTGCAACAGGGACAGACATTGTGGAGCATTGCAAAAGCCTATGATATTCCAAATTACAGTACCATTCAAGCGCTAAATAATATGGGAGACAATACTAATATTTATCAGGGTGAAAAATTACTGATGCCATCGGTCGTCCCATCCGTCACGCCTACCGAAACGGCCACTATTGCGCCTACAAGGGCTCCCACCCGACCCCTGCCAACCCTGTCGCTTTCCACGGCGACGCCTGTCGGCAACTCAACCGGCGATGGCGTTACGGTAGATCATCGAATGCTGGGAATTATCATTATTGCTATTTGTGCCCTGGGCATGGGTGTGGTAGTATTCACCTCACTGCGTCGCAGATAATTTACAGAATATCGGCACTTTATCCAGTCGAAATTGCTTCAAAAATCGCCCTAATCCTTTGGAACAGCTATTTGCGCAAACACTTGTCTCAAATCTTACTTTTTTGAGGTAAAGTGAGTTTTTAATTTCGACCGGTGCGTTGGGTATAATAGTGGATGTAATGAAGAAGAATTTCCTGTTACTAAGCGTATTGCTCACAATTTTGATGGCTACGTTGAGCGTGCCGACGAGTCGTGTTTCTGCCGCGAACACGATTACGGCAGAGGACTTAATTGGCCTGATCAACAGTATCCGCACGGGTTATGGCCTGCCAGCTTTAAAAGAAAATGGCATCCTGGACGGAACCGCACAGGCGACTGCTGAAACGATGGCTAATGATGACATGTCATCCGCTATCGGCGATGCAAAGGGACGCATTGCGGCGGCTGGTTTTGGCGGTGGCAAGAATATTTGGGCCACTGAAAACTGGGCGGCTTATCAGAATGGCGCAACGTTATCCTGGATTCAGTCCGTATGGTCGGATGCGGAGCATATGATCCCGATGACCGATTCAAATTACACCGATATTGGCGCGGGCGTTGCTACATCTCCTTCCGGCAGGGTGGTCTATATTGTTCAGGCGGCTTATGTATCGGGTGGAACTTATTCCGATTCGAGTGGTGAAGACACGAGCGCTTCTGCCACCGATGCCGTTAGTCAAATCATCATGCCGGTGGTCACTTCGACTCCACACCCGGATGGGTCCGTGATTCACGATGTGCAGCAGGGGCAATCGTTGTGGAGCATTGCCAGGGCCTATAACACTCACATCAACATCATTCAGGCACTCAATGGCCTCGGTAGCAGTACCGAAGTATATTCGGGCGAAGAATTACTCATGCCGTCTGCCGTGCCGACCATCACGCCGACGATCACCCCGACCATTCTTACCCTAACTTCCACCCTAACCCCCACACGCCCATTGCCGACCTTGGACCTTACCGGCGGACCTGTTTCATTGCCTTCCCAAACACCTGAAGTGTCAAGTGCTTCCGTCAGCAGTTTTGTGCTGGATCGCCGCACCTTGGGGATGATCATCATCATCATCTGTGCCCTTGGCCTGGGCGTTGCCATGTTTACAGCCATGCGTGGAAAGTAGTCGATAAGTGATCTTGTTTCGATCTCGATTGTCTTAAAGGCATTTTGAACCTTAAACTTCAGTTGATACCTTTGGTATAATAAACGCTTCTATGAAAAAGACAATTCTAGTGGCATGGGCATTGAGCTTTGTGCTGGTCATCTTATTTTGCGTACCGGCCGGTCAAGTTTCTGCCGCGAGCACCATTACGGCCAAAGATTTGATTAACTTGGTTAATGACAGCCGTATTAATAATGGGCTGCAACCATTGACTGAGAACAGTATTCTGGATGGGACGGCACAGGCGACTGCTCAGCAGATGGCCGACCAAAATTTGACCGATCACATTGGCAATGTGGCCGACCGCATCATGGCTGCCGGGTATGGCGATGGCCGGACGGTTACTGCCATCGAGGATTTGTACTTCAATTCACAGGAAACTACCATTGCCGTCATTCAAGCCTTTTGGGCAGACGCAGCGCACATGGTGCCGATGATTGACTCGAACTACACCGATATTGGTGCCGGGATTGCCACGTCTTCTTCAGGGGTCACATATTATGTAGTTCATGCTGCTTATATATCCGGTGGCACTCCAACTCCAACCATTAATCCGACGGATGTCGCCGCAGCCTCCATGGGACCCACCAGCGCCATTGTGCCGGTCATCACGTCGACTCCACACCCCGATGGGTCTGTCGTGCATATTGTCCAGCGTGGACAGGCCTGTTCACTCATCGCCGTTGCTTACAATACCACGTGTGCCATTCTCGGAGCGATCAACGGTCTGGATGCCCAGTATGATGTCAAGATTGGTGAACCGTTGACGAT
>Ga0335069_10011313_pt1 | contig 12603 bp, 13 predicted proteins | sample Lox_Sample_11_FD_206714 | JGI IMG/M metagenome (GOLD analysis project Ga0335069, IMG submission 206714) | Soil microbial communities from Loxahatchee National Wildlife Refuge, Florida, United States - Lox_Sample_1.1 | ecosystem: Environmental > Terrestrial > Soil > Wetlands | place: USA... | reverse complement strand
TCTCGAAGCGCAGGCTCTGGAACACCTGGGCGGTGATCTCGGTGCATTCCTGCGGCGAGTCGGCGTCGAGCGGGTGGACGCTCTGCATCCTCGGGGCGAGCCAGGCAAACCGGCGCAAGTGCCGCGTCACGCGCGCCCGCCGCCAGTCCTGTCGCGCACCGCGCTCGGGGTAGGGGTAGATGGTCTGCCAGACGCGCGGCGCCGCTGTCGCCGGATCGGCGGTGAGCAGGCGGTGCAGGAAGGTGCTGCCGCTGCGCGGCAGGCCAGTGATGATCATCGGCGCCGCAACCGGCTCGGCCAGGATCGCCGGCTGCGCCCGCTCCTCCTCGCGCAGGCGCACGAGGTTGTGCAGCAGGTGCACCACGTCCCAGCGCAGGCCGGCGCGGCCGATGAGGGAGAGCGCCGCCTCCTCCCGCACCGCGCGCAGCAGCGCGCCGAGCGGTTCAACGATGCCCTCGGCGGCGAGGTCGTCCGGCGCGCCGCTTGCGGCGATCAGGTCTGCGGCATGCCCCGGCCAGCCCCGGCCGGTCAGGCACGTCGCCAATTCGGCCGCGCGCCCCAGGAACGGACGGCCGTGCCATGCTGTCACTCTCACGCTGCCTCGCGCCTGCGCACCGGTTGCTGCTGCAACGATGCAAGCCATGCGGGGTTCGTTTCGTCAAGCGTCGCTGCCGCCGGCGGCCCAACCCCGCTACGCCGCTGGCGCGCCGGCGGGTCCGACTGCTTTGCAAATCCGACCGCTCTATAAATAAGTACTGTGGCATCACGGACCGCGCGGCGGGTGCGCCCTGGGCGGCGGGCGGTGCCTCCGCACCCTGTCGCGGCGGCTATGCCGGCGGGTGAACTTGCGGGCACGCGGCGGCAGGGAGCAGCAAGGTCACGGAGGTGCCGGCGCCGAGCCGGCTCCGCAGCCGCACGGTGCCGCCCGACTGGGAGGCGAAACCGTGCACCTGCGGCAGGCCGAGGCCGGTGCCCTGGCCGACCGACTTGGTGGTGAAGAACGGCTCGAAGGCGCGCAACCGAACATCGGGCGTCATGCCGGGGCCGGTGTCGGCGCAGACAATCTCAACGTAGTCGCCGTCGGGCAGCAGCGCCGCCCGTGCGGCCGCGTCGCGCAGCGCGATGTTCGCGGCATGCAGCAGGAAGGTGCCGCCCTGCGGCATGGCCTCCCGCGCGTTCTCGGCGATGTTGAGCAGCGACAGTTCCAGGGCCGCCGGATCGGCCCGCACCGGCCACAGCCCCTCCTGCAGCCGCAGCGCGAACATCACCTGCTCGCCGAGCCGTTGGGTGAGCAACAGCTTCAACCGCTCCGCGCGGGCGGCGAGGTCGATCCTTTCCGGTTGCAGCAGTTGCCGCCGGGCGAAGGCGAGCAGCCGCCGCGTCACCTCCGCGCCGCGGTCGACCGCCCCCTCCATGCGGCGGATCAGCCGGTCGCGCCGGACCGGGTCGTCGGCCGCGCCGGGCAGCAGATGCAGGCCGCCGCTTACCACCGTGAGCAGATTGTTGAAATCATGCGCGATGCCCCCTGTCAGTTCCCCGATCGCCTCCATCTTCTGCGCATGCAGAGCCCGTCTGCGCCCTTCCTCGCGTTCGGCGAGCAGGGCCGAAACCTCGGCGAGGCGGCGGTGGAGCAGCGCGTTGCGGCCCCGCAAGCGCCGGCACTCGGCATGCACCGCGGCCAGTTCGCCGCGTGCCTGCTGCAGCGCGGCGGCGAGCACCGCGCGGTCGTTCGCCGCGGTGGCATCGACGGTCGGCGTTGCGGGAAGGGCGGCGGCCATGTCTGCCCTGGATTGCCTCCATTTTCGTTGCTTGGGTCGCGGAAGCGTGCTTGGGATATGACACGTCGGCGACGCTGCCGGCGCGTCACGGGGGCGCGAGCAGGGGTCACGGCGCCGCGCGCAGCGCCCCGCCGTACAAACATCTGCGTTGCGACTTGGGGGGTGTGCGAACGGCGGAGAATGTCACATATGTGGCACGCGTCGCCGCCGGCCGCGCCTTCCCCCCGTCCGTCCTGCGTCTCCCCGCTCTGGCGGGCGGCGCGTGTCGGGCGGTCGGGTCGTGCGCGCGCGTGGGGCGGCGCTGGCCGCAGAGTTCGAGCAGGGCGAAGATGGACGGATCGATCGCAGTCACGGTTGTGGTTGGACGCGGCGAGGCGGAGGACCGCGTGCCGCTCGGCGCGGCGGGCTCGCCGCTGGCCGAGTTGATCGCGCGCGCCGCCGCGCGCGGCGCGGTGACGCGCGAGGAACTCGACGCCGCCCTGTCGGAGGCCGGCGAGGCCGCGACCGCCGAGGAGCTGGAGCACGCGGTTGCCGCGCTCGGCGAGTACGGCATCGAACTGATCGACGCCGACGGCGGCGGGGAGCCCGGCCAGGACGCCGCGCCGGAGGCCGATGCCGCCGCCGAGCCGGCCGCGGCCGACGCCGCCGACCGCGGCAACCTCGCGACCGCCGATCTCGGCCGCAGCGACGATCCGGTACGCATGTTCCTGCGCGAGATGAGCGGGACGGAGCTGCTCAAGCGCGAGGACGAGGTCGCCGTCGCCCAGCGCATCGAGGCGGGGCGCGACGTGATGCTCGGCGGCCTGACCGACAGCCCGACGACCTTCGCGACCCTTGCCGTGTGGCGTACCGCCCTCGCCGAGGGGCGGATGCCGCTGCGCGACCTGATCGAGATCGATTCCACCCCGTCCGCCTCGGCCACCACCGAGACGGAGGAGGAGGCACCGGCCGAAGCGGTGCCCGCCTCCACGGCGGAGGAGCGGCTGAAGCCCGACGTGCTCGCCGCGTTCGATGCGCTTCTGACGGCGCCGCGCGACGACCGCACGGCGCTGATGGTGATGCTGCGCGACCTCAAGCTGCGCGGCGACCGGCTGGCCGACCTCGTCGGCACGCTGCGCGACGCCAACCGCAAGCTGCTGGCGCTGGACGGCCAGGCGCTGCGGCTCGCACTCGCCGCCAAGGTCGAGCGCGAGACGTTCCTGCGGCTGTGGGACGGCACGGACGCCGGCGTGCAGCGCCTCGCCCGTGCGGCGAAGGGCGGCAAGGCGACGCGCGAGCAGCTTGCAGCGATTCGCGCCGGCATCGTCGAGGTGGAGACGCGGACCGGGCTCGAGGCGCCGCCGCTGCGCCGCATCCAGGCGGAAGTGGCGCGCGGCGAGCGCGACATGCGCCGCGCGAAGGACGAACTGACGCGCGCCAACCTGCGGCTCGTCGTCCACATCGCGCGGAAATACGTCAACCGCGGCCTGATGTTCGGCGACCTGATCCAGGAGGGCAACATCGGCCTGATGCGTGCGGTCGACAAGTTCGACTGGCGGCGCGGCTTCAAGTTCTCGACCTACGCGACGTGGTGGATCCGCCAGGCGATCACCCGCTCGATCGCCGACCAGGCACGCACGATCCGCGTGCCGGTGCACATGACCGAGACGGTCGGCAAGATCGCCCGCGCCGCGCGGCGTCTTGCGCAGGAGAGCGGACGCGAGCCCTCCACCGAGGAACTTGCCGCGCGGCTCGGCCTGCCGCTCGACAAGGTGCGGACCGTGCAGCGTCTCGTGAAGGAGCCTGTCTCGCTCGAAGCGCCGATCGGCGACGACGAGGAAGGCCGCCTCGGCGACCTGATCGAGGACAAGGACGCGGTGATGCCGTTCGACGCGGCGGCGCGCACCAACCTGCGCGAGACGGCCGCGCGCGCGCTCTCCGGCCTCACGCCACGCGAGGAGCGCATTCTGCGCATGCGCTTCGGCATCGGCATGAACCGCGACCACACGCTCGAGGAGGTCGGCCGCACCTTCAACGTGACGCGCGAACGCATCCGCCAGATCGAGGCGAAAGCGTTGAAGAAGCTGCAGCACGGCGGGCAGGCGCGGGCGCTGCGCGGCTTCCTGGAGGACTGAACCGCCCGGCCCCTCCTGGGTTATCGGGCAGAGGCGAAGGAGATTTCGCGATGTCCGACAACCCGCTGGAAAACTCACCCGAACGCGAGCAGCGCATCCGCGAGCGTGCCTATCACCTGTGGGAGACCGATGGCCGTCCCTACGGGCGCGACCTGGAATACTGGATCCGCGCCGAGGAACTGATCGCCATGGAGGAACACGCCGGGGCCGGCCTGCTGCCGAACCCCATGACGCGGCACGAGCGGATCCCGGGCGTGACCATCGAGGAAGCGGAGATCCAGGAGAACCTCGGCGAGTTCCCCGAGCGCTCGACCGACCAGGGCGACTGGCGGCACACGCCGATGACGAAGGAAGAGGAGCGGGCCTGGGAAGAAGGCCTGATGCAGCCCGGCCATGGCGATACGCCGTAGCGTCCTCGGCAGCCCTATCCCGCTTTCCTGTTTGAGTTTCCTGTCTGAGGGGCCGTGCCGCGTCGGTCCGTTCTCCCGCACGTGGGAGAGCGGGCGATGGGTCCATTCGGCGAGTATCCCATTGCGCGCGCACGTCGAATGCGCGAGCCTGCCACGGCGGCCGAAGCATCCGCAAAATCCTGACGTTCACCGAAACAGAAGGAGGAAGCAGTGCCGAAATTCATGGTCAAGGCGCGCTATAATGCCGAAGGTCTCAAGGGCCTGAAGAAAGACAAGGCGTCCGGCCGCGAGAAGGCGGTCGCCGCCGCCTGCGCGAAGATTGGCGGGAAGCTGGATGCCCTGTACTACGCGCTCGGCGAGGAGGACGCGTATGTCATTCTCGATCTGCCAAGCCACGTCGCCGCGGCCCAGATCGCGATCGCGGTCGGCGGCAGCGGCATGTTCTCCAGCGTCACCACGGTGCCGCTGCTGACGATCGCCGAGGCGGATGAGGCGCTCGGCGCCGACCACAGCGCCTACCGGCCGCCCGGTCACTGACGGGGGCAGGCGCTCCCGTCGGTCAACCCTCTCCCCTTGCGACGCATCGGGAGGGGGGCCTTGCGGGGGCGCCGGCCAGGGGTGCGAAAATCGCACCCGGCGGGGCATATTTTCCCTTGCACCCTCCCCCCCCTTCCCCCAAATTCCGCGGCCTTGGCCCCAGGGGACGCGCCCGCCACGGCGTCGCGCGTCCAACAGGCTGTCTGCTGGTTGAAAGGGGGTACGCGATGAACGCACTCACGCAACTGGGGATGGTCTCGGAAGTCCCGAGCGAGAACCAGACGAACGACGCAATCCCGCTCGCGGGCGCGGAGGTGCAGAAGGACTATTTCGTGACGCGCGACGGCATGACCTATGCCGGCATGCACCTGCTCATCGATCTGTGGGAGGCGAGCAGGCTGAACGATCCCGCGCATATCGACGCGGCGCTGCGCGAGGCGGCGGAGGCGGCCGGGGCGACGATCCTGCACGGCCATTTCCACCATTTCTCGCCGAACGGCGGCGTTTCCGGCGTGCTCGTGCTGGCGGAGAGCCACATCTCCATCCACACCTGGCCGGAGCGCGACTTCGCGGCGATCGATATCTTCATGTGCGGCGCCTGCGATCCGCGCAGATCGCTGCCCGTGCTGCAGCGCGCCTTCGGTGCCGGGCGCGTGGTGGTGGACCAGCAGCATCGCGGCCGCGTCAACTGAGATGACGACCGACGCCTGGGTGAACGAAACGCTGTACCCCGACTGGGGGCAGCGCTTTCGGATCAAGCGCGAGCTCGCTCATGTGCAGAGCGAATTCCAGGACATCCTGGTGTTCGAAAGCTACACGCATGGCCGCGTGATGCTGCTCGACGGCGTCGTGCAGATCACCGAGGCGGATGAGTTCGTCTATCAGGAGATGCTGACCCACGTGCCGCTGCTCGCGCACGGCAACGCGCGGCGCGTGCTCATCATCGGCGCGGGCGACGGCGGCGTGCTCCGGCGCGTGCTGATGCACGCCACTGTCGAACGCGCTGTCATGGTCGAGATCGACGGAGACGTGATCCGCCTCGCCCGCGAATTCCTGCCGAAGATCGGCGGCGATGCGTGGCACGACGCGCGCGCCGAGGTGATCGTCGGTGACGGCATCGACCATGTCGCGAAGGCGGCGGATGCGGCGTTCGACGCGATCATCGTCGATTCCACCGATCCGATCGGCGTGGGCGAGGTGCTGTTCACCGACGCCTTCTACGGCCATGCCGCGCGCGTGCTCTCCACGGGCGGGCTGATCGTCAACCAGTGCGGCGTGCCGTTCATGCAGGCCGACGAACTGCGCGAGACGAGCGCACGCCGGGCGCGGTTTTTCCCGCATGTCGGCGCTTACGTCGCCGCCGTGCCGACCTATGTCGGCGGCTTCATGACGCTCGGTTTCGCCGCGAAGCAGCCGGGCCTGGAGCTTCTGTCCGTCGAGACCATCCGCGCGCGGGCCGGGGCGGCCGGCGTGCTGGGGCGGACCGAATACTGGACGCCCGAAATCCACGCCGCTGCGTTCCATCTGCCGCCGTATATTTCGCGGGAGTTGCCCGTTCCGAGACCGGACAAGTAACGCACGCGGAAAGCCAAGTCATTTTCCGGCTCGCGGCCGACATCGCACTTTCGTGTGCTCCCCTGGACGTGATACACCCCGGCGCGATCTCACGAATCGGAGAGACGACATGCCTGCCAGTCCCAGCGAATCTCGCCCAGTCGATCCAATGGTGGGGGAAATCGTCCTGTTGCTGCGCAAGGTCATCTATGCGCCGGACGCCAGCATCTCGGTGGACACGCGGCTCGAAGACCTCGGACTCGACAGTCTCGACCTGATTGAGGCGGGCCTCGAACTCGAAGCGCTTCTCGGCCGCAACCTCCCCGAGAACGCGCTGCAAGATGCGCGCACTGTCGGCGATCTTGCGCGCTGCTTCGGCCCAGTGCCGCCCCGGCGGGGACTCTCGCTCGCGGCCTGAGGACGGCGCGCGGACCGGCCTGCCGCCGGCGGGCCGGATAGTCCTGTTTAAATACGCTGGCGCAAGCGCCACACCTCTGTCATACTTCCGTTGTACTCTGAAACGAAGCGTGATAGAGGTTAACTTGTCGGCCGCACTGCTCACGTCGCCGGCGTTCTCGCGAATGGTCGGCGACATCTACGATTGTATTCTCGACCGCGGGCACTGGCCGGAGGTGCTGGGCGAGCTGTGCGAGCGCAGCGGCGGCTGCGCGGCCAGCCTGAATGTCCATGTGCTGCCGGATCTCACGCCGCGCCTGCTCGCCGAGCACGGCACCGATCCCGTTTATTCCCAGCGCTACATCGAGGAATACGGCCGCATCAACCCGCTGCTCGCCACGGCCGTGCTCGGCATGGCGGAGGGGGAACTCGGGGTGCTCTCCCGCATCCCCGACCTCGGCGACTACTACACGAGCCCGTTCTACCGCGAGTGGGTGGCGCCGCAGGGCTGGGGCGACTGGGCCGCCGGCGTGCTGCAGCGCGGCCAGGACCGGGTGGCGCTGCTCGCCGTGGCGCGCAAGGCGGCGGAGGGGCCGTTCCGGACGCAGCAGATCCGTTTCCTCAGGCTCGTGCTGCCGCATGTGCAGCGCGCCACCATGCTCGGACGGTTGCTGGACGTGGGGCTCGCGCAGCGCGACGGCATGGCGGCGCTGATCGACCGGCTGTCCGTCGCAGCCCTGCTGGTCGATCCCGCCGGCCGCATCATCCATGCCAACGCACCGGCGGAGGCGATGCTGGAGACAGGCGAGTTGCTGCGCGCGGACGGCAGCACGCTGCGACTCGAGGACCCGCCGGCGGCGGAGGCGCTCGCCACGATGCTCGCCGCCTCGCCCGGCAGCGAGGCCCGCCTCGTGCCCGTCGCGACGCACGCGGGCCGGCGCGTGCTCTCCTTGCTGCCTGCCACCGCCGAGAGCGGTGGGCTGGCCGTCGTGCTCGCGACCCTGCCGGAGCCGAACGCCCCGCTGCCCGGCGAACTGCTTGCCCGCGCCTACGGCCTGACGCCGGGCGAGACGCGCGTGCTGCTGCCGCTGCTCGGCGGGCGCAGCCTGCAGGGGATCGCCGACGACCTCGGCATCACGCACCGCACGGTGAAGGCGCATCTGCACAGCGTGTTCACCAAGACCGGCACCGCCCGCCAGTCCGACCTGCTGCGCGAGGTGCTGCACCTGCTGCCGCCGCTGCGGGCGGCCTGACCGGCCCGCCCTTCCCCATCGCGGCGAAACCAGGCAAGTCTCTGCGGCCACGAACGGGAAACCTGCCATGATCCATCTCGTCGCCCTGCTCACCGCCAAGCCCGGCCAGCGCGAGGCCCTGCTCGCGGAGTTCCGGCAGGTCATGCCGAAGGTCCATGCGGAGGACGGCTGCATCGAATACCAGCCGGCGATCGACGCCCCGGGATTCGACAAGGTCACGACGGCGCTCGGCCCCGACAGCTTCGCGGTGATCGAGAAATGGGCGAGCGCGGAGGCGCTGCGCGCGCACATGAAGGCGCCGCACATGGCGGACTACGCCGCGCGCACCAGGGACATGATCGCGAGCCGCGTGCTGCACATCCTGACGGGGGCATAGGCGGCCCGCACCCGCCTCCTACGTCGGATAGCACCCCGCCGACCGCGCCCGCTCCCGCACCAGGGCGAGCACGAGATCGCAGGCCGGCGACGCCACGCCCGCAAGCTGTCCGAGTTCGACCACGGCGCCGAGCAGCGCGTCGATCTCCATCGGCCGGCCGCGCTCCAGGTCCTGCAGCATCGAGGTGCGGTGCGCGCCCACCTCGGCGGCTCCCGCGATGCGCTTGTCCACGTCGATCGCGAAACGCACGCCGAACGCCTCCGCCACCGCCTGCCCCTCCACCATCATCGCCCGTGCCGCCGCCCGCAGGTCGGGCCGGCCGGTGAGCCGGTCGAGCGTCGCGCCGGTGAGCGCGGAGAGCGGGTTGAACGCCATGTTGCCCCACAGCTTCACCCAGATCTCGTCGCGGATGCGCGGACGGATCGGCGCCTTGAATCCGGCCGCCTGCAACGCCGCCGCCAGACGCTCGCAGCGCGCGCTGCGCGTGCCGTCCGGCTCGCCGAGCGTGAAGCGGTCGCCGTAGCCGTGCTCGATCACGCCGGGCGCCACGACTTCCGCCGCCGGATAGACGATGCAGCCGATCGCGCGCGCGGGCGGCAGCGTCTCCCAGACTATGCCGCCGGGATCGACGGCCGCCACGCGCCGGTCGCGCCACGGACCCTCCAGCGCATGGAAATACCAGTAGGGCACGCCGTTGACTGCCGTCACCAGCGCCGTCTCCGGCCCCATCATCTTCGCGATCGCAGGGGCGGCGGCGGGCAGGCCGTGCGCCTTCAGCGTGACGATGACGAAATCCTGCGCGCCCGCCTCGGCCGCATCGGCGACGCAGCGCGGATGCGCAACGATCGTCTCGCCGCCGCTGACAAGCCGCAGCCCCTCCGCCTGCATCGCCGCGAGATGCGGGCCGCGCGCGATCACCGTGACCTCCGCGCCCGACCGGGCGAGCCGCGCGGCCAGCAGCCCGCCGATCGCGCCCGCGCCGAAGATGGCGATCCTCATGCGGTCAGGCCGAGCCGCTCGGCGAGCCCGATGCGTTGCAGCTTCCCCGTCGCCCCCTTCGGAATCTCGGACAGGAACACCACCCGCCGCGGCACCTTGAACCCGGCCAGCCGCTCGGCGGCGAACTCGCGCACGGACTTCTCGTCGAGCGTTGCGCCAGGCTTCAGCACCACCGCCGCCGCGACCTCCTCGCCGAGCTTCGGATGCGGCATCCCGAACGTCACCACCTGCTGCACGGCCGGGTGGTCCATCAGCACGGCATCGACCTCCAGCGGGCTGACCTTCTCGCCGCCGCGGATGATGATCTCCTTGAGCCGGCCGGAGAGGCGCAGATATCCCGCGTCGTCCAGCCAGCCCTCGTCGCCGGTGTGGAACCAGCCGTTCGTGAAGGCCTTGGCGTTTGCCTCGGGATTCGCCTCGTAGCCGGCGGTGACGTTGCGGCCGCGGATCACCACCTCGCCGCGGCAGCTTGCGGGCAGGATGAGGCCGTTCTCGTCCATGATGGCGATCTCCGGCCCCGCGGCGATGCCGACCGATCCCGCGTGGCGCGGCGCCGGCGGCAGCGGGTTGCTCGCCATCTGGTGCGCGGCCTCCGTCATGCCGTAGCTCTCGATCACCGGCACGCCGAACATCTCCTCGAGCGTCGCCATCACCTGCGGCGGCAGCGATGCCGATGACGAGCGCAGCAGCCGCAGCCGTCCGCGCGCGATGGCCTCGCGGTTGCGCTCGGCATAGGGCAGCAGCGCCTGATACATCGTCGGCACCGCCGTCACCCAGGTCGGCCGCACCGCGTCGAGCCAGCCGAAGAACCTGAACGCGTTGAAGCCGGGGGTCGCGCACACCGACGCCCCGGCGGCGAGCGACGCCAGCGTCGCCGCCATCAGGCCGTGGATGTGGAACAGCGGCATGATGTTGAGGCAGCAGTCGTCCTGCGTCAGCCGCAGCACGCGGCCGATGTTGTAGGCCGATGCGGTGACGTTGACGTGCCGCAGCGGCACGATCTTCGGGCGCGAGGTGGTGCCCGAGGTATGCAGCACCAGCGCCACGTCCTCCGCCTGCGCAAGTCCGCCCTGCGCCGGCGTGCCGGAGAGCGGCGTCGCCGGGTGCAACGTGAAGGCGCCCGCCTGCGTCCCCGGCCGCAGGTCCAGCACCGGGATGCCGCGCGCCGCGGCGGCGGCGCGGGCGGGGCTGTCCATGCCCTCCTCGATCACCAGCGCCTTCGCGCCGAGGTCGGCGAGGTAGAACGCGAACTCCTCCGTCTTGTAGGCGGGGTTGAGCGGTGCGGTGGTGGCGCCCGAGGCGACCGCGACGAAGCAAGCGGCCATCTCCGGCCCGTTCGGCAGCACGATCGCGACCCGGTCGTTGCGGCCGATGCCCATCCGGTTCAGCGCCTCGACCGTCGCGGCGGCGAGGCCGTTCAGCACACCATGCGAGAGCCACGGCCGGTCCGGCGCGCCGATGGCGGGGTTGCCGCGCTCTGCGCGCGCGAGCAGGGCGTGGATGGTGTCGGCGGGATAGGGATCGGGCATGGCGGCGCCTCCGTGGGCTCGATCCGACATACGCCGGGGTGCGACGCGGGTGAAGGGTTCGCGACGGAGCCGTTGCCGCCTCGAACTCGCATCAAACCTGCGGGAGGGCGGCATCCGGCCGCCCGGGTTGCGGGGCCGCGTGACGGGCGCGGCGGCGCGGCGTATCATCGCCGCATGAGCGCCGCGCCGCAGCCGCCCCCGCATCGCATGACGGTCGCGGAGTTCCTCGCCTGGGAGCCGGGCGAGGGCGGGATCGACTGACGCCGCCGTGCCGCCCAACCGGCGGATCGAGCGGGCGCATGACGGGCGCGTCGCGGGCATCGACGAGGCCGGGCGCGGGCCGCTCGCGGGGCCCGTGCTCGCCGCCGCCGTCGTGCTGCCGCGGCGGATGCCGCGGGCGCTTGCCGCGCTGATCGACGATTCGAAGAAGCTCGACGGCCCCCGGCGCGAGGAGGCGTTTGCCGCGCTCGCGGACGCCCGCCGCGCGGGCCTCGTGGAGATCGCGGTGGGCGCCGCGTCGGTGGCCGAGATCGCGCGGCTTAACATCCTGCGGGCGTCGCTGCTCGCCATGTTCCGCGCGGTGGCCCGCCTGCCCGCGCCGCCCGACCTCGCGCTCGTGGACGGCAACCAGCCGCCGCCGCTCGCCTGCGCGATACGCTGCGTGGTCGGCGGCGATGCCGAATGCCTCTCGATCGCCGCCGCCTCGATCGTCGCCAAGGTGACCCGCGACCGTGCCATGACGCGGCTGGCCGCGCGCTGCCCCGGCTATGGGTGGGAGAGCAACGCCGGCTACGCGACGGAGGCGCACCGGGACGCGCTCCGCCGCCTCGGCCCGACGCGGCATCACCGCGCCGGGTTCGGCTCGGTGCGGCAGCCGCGGCTCGACTTCGGGGACTGAGCGGCGGCGGCGCGGCCGCCGCGGCTCAGGGCACGGTTTGCGGCACCGCCGCCTGCACCCCGGCGAGCGCCGCCTGCAGCGCGGCCTCCTTCGTGTGGTCGAGCGAGGTGCGCATGATCTTGCCGCCCTCGCCGCGCAGCCCCTCCATCACCTTGTCGGCGGTGAATTTCCGCACCAGCACGAACAGCGCCGCCGTGCCCGGCGCGATCGCGGCGGCGGCTTCCTTCATCCACTTGTCGTTGATGCCGGCATCGGTCAGCGCCCCGCCGAGCGCGCCGGAGGCCGCCCCGATCGCGGCCCCCGCCAGCGGCATGAGGAAGATGAGCCCGATCAGCGTCCCCCAGAACGTGCCGGACACGGCGCCCGCCGCGGTGGTGTGGAGCAACTGGTTCAGCTTGATGCGGCCATGCGCGTCCTTCACGGCGATCACCGCATCGCTCAGTTCGATCAGGTATTCCTTCTGCATGTCCAGCAGCTTCTGACGGACTTCCTCGGCTTTCGCTTCGGTCGGAAAGGCAATCACGATGAGATCGCTCATGGGCCGGTCTCCTGCAGAGGTGGGAAGAGGTGGGGCACGAACGATCCTGATTATCATGCAGTTCGGCCGGACTTCGTGAACCCTGCACGTGGTCGTGACCGCAGGCGCCCGCCCGGCGCGGGCCGGTGCGCCGGTCGCGCGTCATTCGCACCGGGCCGTGCGTCAATGCGCCAAACGCCGCGGATCGCAGGCCGCTTTGACGCACTCACGAGCAACCCGTG
>Ga0335069_10011310_pt1 | contig 12605 bp, 8 predicted proteins | sample Lox_Sample_11_FD_206714 | JGI IMG/M metagenome (GOLD analysis project Ga0335069, IMG submission 206714) | Soil microbial communities from Loxahatchee National Wildlife Refuge, Florida, United States - Lox_Sample_1.1 | ecosystem: Environmental > Terrestrial > Soil > Wetlands | place: USA: Florida... | reverse complement strand
GTTTGGTAGCGTTGCGCCATGTCGGACGTCCGCACCCTTTACCCAGAAAATTACGTCTTCCGCGATATTCGTCGCATGGTCTGCCACGCGTTCGAGATTACGCGTGATCAGCATCGCGTCCAGGAATTGGATCGTGTGCGCCGGGTCTTGCTTGATGGCCTTCACCAGGGTGACGAAAGCGTCATCCTTCATACGGTCCACAATGTTGTCCATCTCGAGCACGGCTTCGGCAACTTCAGCCTTGGCGGAGAGAAACGATTCAAGCGCGCGACGCACCATGGTTGAGACAGCGGTCGTCATTCGCAGAATATCGATCGGTATATCGATCTGCTCGGAGCGGATGATGTTAAGCGAGCGCTGCACGATGTTGACCGACTGATCGCCGACGCGCTCCAAATCCGCGTTGATCTTGAGCACCGCCAGGATGAAGCGCAGATCGGATGCCATGGGCTGCTGCATCGCGAGCAGGTCCACCGCCATCTCATCGATCGTACGCTCAAGGTCGTTGATCGATTTTTCGCGGGCGAACACCTGCTGCGCCAATTCCGGATCGCGGCGCTGGTAAACTTCAATCGCGAGTTCCACCGCGTTCTCAGCCAAGCCGCCCATCTCCAGCATGCGCTGCTTTAGATCGTCTAAACCCTGCTGAAATCTGCTACGCATCATCCAAACCTGCCTGTAATGTAGTCTTCTGTTCGCTTGTCGCTGGGCGTGGTGAAGATCTTCTCCGTGCGGTCAAACTCAATCAGCTTGCCCATCAGGAAGAAGCCAGTGAAGTCGGCCACGCGCGCCGCCTGCTGCATATTATGGGTCACGATCACGACCGTGTACTGCTCTTTCAACTGGAAAACAAGTTCTTCGATTTTACCGGTAGAGATCGGATCGAGAGCTGAAGCTGGCTCGTCCATCAGCAGAATGTCAGGTTCCACGGCCAGCGCGCGAGCGATGCATAGACGTTGCTGCTGTCCGCCTGAGAGGCTTGCGCCGGACTTCTTCTTCAGCACGTCCTTCACTTCGTGCCACAAGGCCGACATCACTAACGAGCGCTCGACGATTTCGTCAAGTTCCCGGCGGTTGCGAAAACCATTGAGCTTCAGGCCCGCCGCAACATTGTCATAGATCGACATCGTCGGGAACGGATTGGCCTTCTGAAACACCATGCCGATGCGCCGCCGCACGTCAACGGCAACCGTGTCGGGACCGTATACATCCAGATCGCCGACCTTCACGTCGCCCGTCACACGCGCGTCGGGGATAGTCTCGTGCATGCGGTTCAGGCATCGCACATACGTCGATTTGCCGCATCCGGACGGACCGATGATCGCCGTCACCTTGTTCGGCTGAATTGACATCTCGATGTCTTGCAAGACCTGCGCCTTGCTGAACCAGGCATTCAGGTTCTTGACTTCAATACCTAGACCCATTTTGAACGGGCTCCTTGTTTCGAAGCGCTTTTTCGTGTTCGCGCGCAGCAAGCTGGGCGATTAGTGTCAGCCTATGCTTCGCGATTCCGATCGCGCCTATGCGCTGCCACGCATCTGACCATGGCCGGCAACAATTCGTACAGCGGTAACTGCTGTGACGATCAAAAGAATGAGAACCAGTGCTCCCGCCCACGCCTGACGATGCCAATCGTCGTAGGGCGAGATCGCGTAGGTGTAGATCTGCAATGGCAGAGCCGCTGTCGGCTGCGTCAATATGGTATCGCGCTTCAGGTTCCAGAATTGGTTGCCGAATGCCGTGAACAACAGCGGTGCAGTTTCACCCGCAACGCGCGCGAACGCAAGCATAACGCCGGTGATGATTCCGCTTGCGGCGGTTCGCAGAGTAATGGACAGAGTGCTGCGCCAGTGCGGAATGCCCAATCCAAGCGCGGCTTCGCGCACCGTGTTGGGAACCATGGCGAGCATCTCTTCCGTGGTGCGCGCGACCGTGGGAACCATCATGATTCCCAACGCGATGCCTCCGGAGAGAGCCGAGAAATGCCCCTGCCGCAGAACCACCAGCGAGTAAATCGCAATTCCAACCACGATCGACGGGATGCCGTTCAGAACATCAGCCGTGAAGCGGACGCCGTCCGCGTACTTGCCGCTTCCGAACTCCGAAAGATAGATCCCCGCCCCTATTCCGAATGGAACGCCGATGAGGCTGGCCAGAGCAAGAATGACCGCCGAACCTACAATCGCGTTTGCCATACCGCCGCCAGTCTCGCCCGGAGGCAATGGCAGCTTGGTCAAGAAATCTATGTTGATGGCGCCCACGCCCTTGTAGAGCAGGTAAATGAAGATTGCGAACAGCGGTATCAGCACAATGACGGATGCCAGCGCCGCAGAGCTGATCATCATCCAGTTCATAGCTCTGCGAAAAATGCTGATGTGGCGCGACTTCGTTTCTCCGTTAGGCATGGGCCCTCTTGGCTGAGCCGCGCGTTACGCCCCAAACCAGCAAGCGGGCCAAGGCGTTTACGATGAGCGTAACAATCAGCAGCGCGAGACCGATCTCCACCAGTGCGCTCAGGTACAAATCGTCAGTGGCTTCGCTGAACTCGTTTGCGATGACCGACGCCATTGTGTACCCGGGAGCAAACAGCGACTTCGCAATCTCGGGCCGATTGCCGATCACCATGGTCACTGCCATGGTTTCGCCGAGTGCGCGGCCAAGACCGAGGATGATTCCGCCGAGAATGCCTGCACGCGCATTGCGCAACACGGCCATGCGGATCATCTCCCATTTCGTCGCGCCTAGCGCATACACAGCCTCGCGCTGACTCTGCGGAACCGCGACCAGTACCTCACGCGTGATCGAAGAGATGATGGGGATAATCATGATGGCCAGGATGATGCCTGCGGCCAACATGCCAATACCGAACGGAGGCCCGCTGAAAAATCCTGTCCAGCCCAAAGTCTTGGCCAGCCACGGTTGCACGAACTTTCGCAGCAACGGGCATAGCACGAAGATCGCCCACAATCCGTAGATCACACTAGGAATTGCGGCGAGCAGTTCAACTGTGAACGAGATGATGCCGCGCAGAGTTCGGGGACAGATCTCGGTTACGAAGATTGCAACTCCGACTGCAAGAGGTACGGCCAGAATTAGCGCGAGTAGCGAAGATACCAGTGTTCCGTAAATGAAGGGTAGCGCGCCAAAGTCACCGGAAACAGGGTCCCACGTCGTTCCCGTAAAGAAGTGGAATCCGAACTGGTGCAGCGAGAGCTTGGAGCGAACTGATAGCTCGTAAATGAACAGCCCGAGCACCATCAGCACGCTGATCGAGCAGGCCAGCATGGCATAGCGGAAGCCAATTTCCGTAATGCGTGTGCCCCAGCCGATGCGGGCGGGCAGCCGTCTTACGCGCGGCGCAGCCGTTGTCTGTTGCTCCGCTGGCTTTCCAGGTTCCTCTGGGTGAGGCGCCGTCGGAATGTTCACGATACGGCGAGGTAACCCGATGGCAGAGTTTGGGATAGGTGTGCTCACCTCATGACGCTAACAGAGCGATGTTAAAGTTCTGTTAATGGAATGTTTCAATGCCCCGAAGCTAAAGGAAACAGGCAGCAAAAAGCAGCGCGTACCCGAAGGTACGCGCTCTGGTTTCATTGCTCCAAGCTTCAGGAGCGATGTGGTTTACGGGAAGATGTAGCGCATCGTCGTGTAGCCGATGCTGTCGTTGCCCTTCGGCGCGCCACCCACTCCACTCCAGGTTGCGCGGGTCAGGTACTCGTAGGTCACGCCGTAACGAAGCGTACCCATCGGTCCCTTGTACAGGTCGTAGTAGAACACGATCTGGCTGCCAGTCAGGTTGCGGTTGTTGGCCGTGCAGGCCGGCAAACTACCAGTGAAGCCCGCCAAATTGTAGGCCGCGGTATTCTCGAAGTAGCAACCGGTGTTCACGAGGTTCGGAGAACCGTAGCCGTTGGCACCGTTGTTATACGTCGTCCGGTAGTAGTACTCGTCGCCGAAGATGACGTCGAGTTCCATCTTTGGCTTCGGGTGGGTTTCAAGAGCAGCCAAGGCGCTGAACGTCTTGACCGGCTGCAAGTCGTAATCCCCTGCGGCACCGGTGTTGCGGAGCACAAAGTCATACTGACCCGACGCCTGGTAGCGGCTAATGCCCTTGCCGTACATGCCCTGCGCGATGAAGTCAATCTTCTTGGGCTTGATCGGAACAACAGCACCACCACCGATGCCCCAGCCGAGCGCTTCGTTGTTATACCCGTGCGAAGTGAACGTCGTTCCGTACGAGTTAACCGTGGTGCCGGGAGCAACGCGATCACGGAAGATGCGGGCGATGCCCTTCACTTCGTAGTGACCCAGCCTCGGATGATCGTAGGCGACCTTTGCCTGCATGTCAGGAACCAGGTTCGTCGAGTAGGTCGGGGTAACCGTAGCCGTGCAAGTGGTGGTCACAGTGGGAAGCGTCGCAGGCGGAACCGGTGCTACAACGGTGTTCGTGCAGGTCGGTGCGCCGTTCACAAGGCTGTTGCCCCAAAGGCCGTTGCCGGCGGCAGCGATACCCTCGACACCAGCCGTCGTATTGTTCGTCTGGTTGACGTACGACGGATTGGTGAACGCAAAGGCTGCTGACACGCGATCATTGATCTGCTTGCCGATACGAATTTCACCGTAGCGGCCCCAGTCGTAGCCGACTGAGTAACTTGCTTCAATGATGTTCGGGATCCACAAGTTGGCGTTATCTGAATCCACACCCTTGCGGTTCAGGGTCATCAGGGTCCACATCTGACCGCCGGTGATGGTCCAGCCGTTGGCGAACTTCGCGCGGCCCCACGCCTGACGAATACGGTAGTTGTAGCTCGTGGTCTGGTTGATGTTCGAGGTCGGACCGGTGCCAAAGAAGTCACCTTCGACGTAGGCGGCCAGCTTCGTCTTGCCGGCGTCTGCGTCAATACGCAGAGCGACGCGCGAGTCGCGAGCAGTGATGCCGAATTCGCTCAGGTGAGAGTTATAGCCACCGCTGTACTGCGCGCCCACAGGAATCGCCTGGAACGGCGTAGCCTGATCCGACTGCGTCGCACGCTGACGCCAGTAGGCCGTTGCTTCCGTGAAGCCCGCCGGCGTGATGCGGATGCCCTTGTACGCGATCGAAAGCGGATGCTCTAGATCGGTGATTCTCTTCTGCTCGGTCTGCAGAGTTGCGGCAGTGTTTGTGAGGTTGTTCCTTACATCTGCAACATCAGACTGCAGCTTGGTGATGGCGGGTTTCTGTTCCGACTCCAGTGCGCTCACCTTCGACTGTGCGTCGTGCGCTGCATTCTGGGCTTCAGTCAATTGAGACTGTGTTTGCTGCAGTGACTGATTCAATTGGGTGTTCTGCTGTTGCAGAGCATCCAGAGCCTTCTGTTGAGCGTTGAGTTTATCTTCAAGAGCCTTGAGCTCTTCTTTTGTCGCGTTCGCGGCAACTTTTTTCTTTGTCGCGTGCGCGGCCTTCTTTGCGGGCTCGTTAGCAGTTTGCGCAAAGCATAATCCGCTTAACGCAAATGCAACGAGCGCGTAGCGCAAATAAAGTTTCATACTCTTCTCCGGTGAAGTTCAGGTGTGTTACCGACCCTGTCAGAAATCCTCAGATCGTTGTTTGTAATAGTTACTGCGACACTGAAGTTAATACTACAAAGTTCTCGATAAGCCAAGTGCTTAGAGGTGAACATCGCATTCAACCTATGTGCTACCGCCGCGTTAGTAACTGTACGCCGCGTTCTTAAAATACCCGAGCCGAAGCGCGCTGAACAAGTGAAACACCTGAAACAGTGGCGCTAACGAGTGAAGAACTGAGTCGGAATAAGGCCGGGCGCACGCGCCCGGCCCCAAAACGGAAAGAATTACTTAATCGTGTTAATGGTCTTCAGCACGCGTTCCACGACTTCCTTCGGAAGCGGCGCATAGCTCAACTGCTTGGTGTCATTCTGTCCGTCGGTCGCCATCCATTTCAGGAAATCCTGGAGGATCTTGCCTTTGTTGGCGTCCTTCGACTGTTGCGGAATCAGCAGCCAGGTGAAGCTCGCCAGCGGATACGCATCCTTGCCGTCGGCGTTGGTGATGGAGACGCGATAGTCGGGAGGCATCTTCGCGGCCGCGCCCGCAGCAGCAGCGGTCGTCGATTCCAGCGAGGCCTTGATGAAGCTGCCGGCCTTGTTCTTTACCGAACCGAACGGAATGTTGTTCTGAATAGCGTAAATCAGCTCGACGTAGCCGATCGAACCATCGATCTGACGGATCATTCCGGCAACGCCCTCGTTGCCTTTTCCGCCTAAACCAACCGGCCATTTCACGCTGGTGTTCTTGCTCACTGTGGAGGCCCAATCAGGGCTTACCTTGGAGAGGTAGTCGGTAAAGATAAACGTGGTGCCGCTACCGTCTGAACGGTGAACCACAACGATTGCCTGGTTCGGGAACTTCACGCCGGGGTTCAGCTTCTCGATCTGTGGATCGTTCCAATTCGTGATCTTGCCGAGGAAGATGTCGGCGATCAGCGGACCGGTGAACTTTACTTCACCCTTCACGCCGGGGATGTTGTAGGCCGGAACAACTGCGCCAAGCACGGTGGGAATGTGCACTACCTTGAACTTGGTCTGCGAAAGCTGTTCGTCGGTCATCGGCATGTCGCTGGCGCCGAAATCAACGGTTCCCGCCTGCAACTGTTTAATGCCGCCGCCGCTGCCGATCGACTGATAGTTGATCTGTACACCGGAATTTCTGTTGTGATACTCGTTGAACCACTTCGAGTACATGGGGTAGGGGAAGGTGGCGCCTGCGCCATTGAGAATCGTCTGCGCCGAAGCCATCGACGTCAGAATCAGCAAACAGAGTCCGAACTTAAGAATTCGAGACACTCGTATTCCTCCTGTAGCAACACCTTGGTTGTAAGTTGGATTTGTTAAAGGAATGTTACAAAACGATGAATCTGCTGTAAGTTTTTGACCGGAATCTTGCTTTTAGCTACTTGTAAATCAAGTACTTGAAAGCCAATCGTATGCAACCAATGGAGTTGCCTCGGCGGTCCTAGATTGCGTGCTGTTCCCGCAGATGCTCAAGGAATAGCTGCTCGACGGAGCGATCGTAGGAACGCAGCACGTGGCGAACCGTGCGTCCGCTGACAAGGTGGCAGACCTCTTCGGCCATGTTCTTCGCATGGTCACCGGCACGCTCGATCTCCTGGGCCATAAAGAGTACGTGGAAGCTGTCTGTCCTGCGCTCGCCGTCTTTCGGTTCCAGATGTCGAAAGGTGATCACGTTGCGTAGTCGATCGAGTTCGCCATCTGCCCGTAGCACGGTGATGGCGCGGTCGAGATTACGTTCGCGGAAAGCGCTCTCCGCCGCTGTGAGCATACGTTCCAAATGCGAAGCCATGAGCGTCAGCTCGCGAAGATCATCAGGTTCCATGTGCGCTGCGATGGCTTCGGCGCGAGTGGCAAAGCTCAGCAGCAGGTCGCCAATGCGCTCCAGCGAGGTCGCCAGTTTCATGCACGCCAGCAGTTCGCGCGCATTCGCCTCGGGAACTTTTGTGATCGTGGTCGTTACCAGATCGTCAATATCGCGATCCAAGGTATCGAGTTCTTTCTCGCGCTCGCGAATGCTGCGGAGAGCAGAGAGAGACGAGGTCGCGATGCCTTCAGCCGCAGAGGATGAGGCCTGATGCGCCACCCTGAACGCCTCGAACGTGAGTTCAAGAAGATCTCCGGTGGCCTGATGTTGCGCTTCAGCTGACCCCATAAATTCTCCTGATTCGCAATTGAAAGAGAACGGCGGATTAAAGCCGTACACACTACAAAAGAATCCCCCATTTTCCCCGATAATAGCTTGCCGCACCGACGTTAAACGGTGATTACAGGCGAGTAAACAGTTTGCGAATCGTGAGTTCAAGGCCTAGAAACTGTTTCCCCAGTAGCTCGATTACAGCGGGAGCCAGTGCAATCGCGAGGCAACCACTCGGGCCGCGAACTCACTCTTTACCTTGTGATCTCCGGAACGCTTAGTTCCAGCAATTCGCGCTTGACCTCAATCACCCTTAGCGAAGTTTGCAAAATTCCGCGCTTCAAACGGATCGTGCGCAGGTAGAACTCTGAATGCCCAGGTTCTGGCTAGTTATGGTAGTGGTTGCGGCCTTTGTGCCCGCTTCAGCGCTGCACACGCAGACCGGAGCACCACATCGAACCGGCAACGCTTCTGGTCACGTAAATTCCACGGCACCCAATCCCGATGATCCCCCGGAGGTTTCTCTTGGCCGGCGTCTGTTCATGGAAACCCGCTTTGCACAGTTCTTTGCGGCTCATTGTGCCGGTAACGTAAACCGCCAGTTGACGCAGGGTGATCCGCTGGTTGCGCATCTGCAAACGCCGTATGGGCCTATCAGCGGACCTTACGCTGGCAAATCCATCAACTGCCGCACCTGCCATTTCGTCAATGAACTGGGCAGTTTCGGCACGCGAACCTATGCAGACTTTGCCCAGCGCACCCCGGTCCCAGACCGCGGCGACGGACAGACTGTAACCACACGCAATTCTCGCGGTATGGTCGACTCGTTCGTGCCAAATCCCGTCGGTATGCTTTTGCATGCAGACGGAGAGTTTTCCAGTAAATTGGCCCTCATCAAGGGGACGCTCACAGGTCGCAACCTTGGATGGCTGCCGGGCGAATACCGGCAGGCCGTCGCGCATATCGCGCGCGTCATTCGCGAAGACGACGGCACAAGTACGCTCGCCAGTCTTTATGGCGGCGCATATCCGAGTTTGTTTCTGAGTACAGCCCCCGAAATGCCCGCGCAGTTCCGATTGCCACCCTCGTACCGCATTGATGTCAGCAGGGCCACCGATGACGAGGTGTTCGACGCCGTAGCGCGCGTCATTGGCGCCTATCTTGACAGCCTCACGTATATGCGCAACACGAATGGCGTGCACAACGGCTCGCCTTATGATCTCTTTCTCGCCCGCAACGGCTTACCGGCCGTCCCCGACAAGGGCGAAAGTCACCTGCAGTATTCGCAGAGGCTTTTGCGCGCCGTTCGGGAATTGAGGAGCCCTGTTTGGGTATCCCCAAGCGACGGCAAATTTGAATATCACTACCAGCAATTTGTTTTCGGACCACGGGAATTACAGGGCCTCACGCTCTTCCTCACGCAGGTCGAACCAACGCAGCCCATTGCAGGTTCCGCGAACCGCCTCCGGACGCGTCATCTTGGTCTGTATGCAGCCGTTCTGACGCTGGGAATCATGTTTCTGGGCTACGCGGGACGTCGCAAGCGTCTCTCGCTTATCGATTGCGCAGCTGCCGTTGCTTATACGTTGCTGCTGACCTGCGGCGCGAGTGCGTTCGTTTCCAGCGTCAGCTCGGAATCAGGGACCACAGTTGCGGCGCGGCATATGGGCAACTGCATCAGCTGTCATCCCGCGCCCGAATTCACGGACTATAGCTTTCACAACACCGGGGCGACGCAGGTGGAGTACGACTCCGTCCACGGGATTGGAGCCTTCGCCGCTTTGTTCATACCCGGCTACCAGCAACGGCAAGCCAACCCGAACGCCTATTTGCCCGCTTCTTCACAGCATCCGAACGCGACCGGGATCTTTCGCGCACCACCCAGCACAAACGACTACAGGCTGGTCGATCTCGGCATGTGGAACGTCTACGCGAACGATGATTTTCCCGGGCCGCAGAAGATCATGCGCAAGCTGATGTGCGTGCACCTGCCCTCATGCAAGCCGGAGCGGGTTCTGCCGCTCACCATCGCACGCTTTCGTACGCCGAGCCTGCGCGATCTCGGACAAAGCCCGCCTTATATGCACACCGGCCAACTCGCGAGCATTGAGGATGTGCTGAAGTTCTATCAGAGAGTTTCAACGCTGACGCGCGATGGGAAAATCCGCAACCCCGATCCTGCAGTGGCTGAGATCTTTATTGACGACAATGATGCAGCCGCGCTCGCGGCGTTTCTGCGGTCCCTGAACGAGGATTACGATTAGGACGGCTTGAGAACTTGGGGGTGAATCACGCGTGGGGAACAAGCTTTTTGGGGTGGGTGGTGGGATTCGAACTTGAGCCGTCTTGCGAGCGTCTGAGCCCGCAGGCGAAATCCTGAGCGCAGCGAAGGACCCACTTATGGTCAAGATGAATTGTGCTGGAGTTTTGGGGTGGGTGGTGGGATTCGAACCCACGACAACCGGAGCCACAGTCCGGGGTTCTACCACTGAACTACACCCACCGTGATAGGAACAACTCGATTATAGCAGACCACGGCGCCGCAACCGGAGCGCAGTCACCTGCGCGTACCCGGCTGCCAAGCCCCTTCCGTGATCACCGCGCTCTATAGCAAATTCCGCGCAAAACAAAAGCCCGGCAGGTCCGCCGGGCAAGTGAAGCATTAGAGAGAGACAAAAACTATGCGCGACCCACACCAAAATACTGGTATCCCATCCTGCGCAAGCGCTCCGAATCCAGAAGATTCTTCGTATCGACGATAACCGGACGCCGAAGCAGTTCTTTCATCTTCGCGAAATCGAGGGTGCGGAATTCCGGCCATCCGGTGCCGACCACCAGCACGTCCACACCTTCGGCGGCTTCGTACGGAGTTCGACAGAGCTTCACCGTGTGCTGCAGTTCGCGCTCTGCGTCATCCATGGCAAATGGATCGTAGGCGCGCACGCGTGCGCCCTGCCCGGTCAATTCGCGAATCAGCGCCACTGCGGCCGAACCCGCAATTGAGCTGGTGTGCGGCTTGAAGGCCAAACCGAGCATGCCCACCTGCTTGTTCTCGATCGGGTCCATCACCGCGCCAATCTTGCGCAGAATGCTGTCGGTCAAACAATGATTCACTTCGCGTGCCGCCTCCAGTACGCGTAGCGACACGCCATGACTCACTGCCAGGCTTCCAAGTGCCTCAACGTCGCGCTCGACAAAGCTGCCGCCCATACGCACGCCCGGTTGCAGGCAGCGCGGCGCAATGCGCTTGTCCAATCCCATGGCCAGCGCGAGATCGACGGCGTCGGCCTTAACGGCCTCACACAGGGTCGCGACTTCGTTGATAAACGAAATTTTGGTCGCCACGAACGCGGTCGCGGCTTCGCGAGCAAGTTCCGCGGTCTCGTAGCTGGTCACGATCACCGGGATTCCCCGCATCACCAGTGGGCGATAGATCATCTTGAGGGCCGAAACCGCTACATTATCCCGTGTGCCGAACAGCAGGCGGTCGGGCCAGTTGAAATCTTCAACCGCGCAGCCGTCCGTGAGTTGCAGCGGGTGCGCCACCAGAGACTGCGGATAGCCACGTTTGCGAATGGCGTCCAGCGCGCGGGCAGCGGTACCCACCGGAGACGGCGTACACAGTACGATCACCGATTCCTGCTTGGACGCGGCAGCGATCCGGACCACGAGGTCCTCCACCTGCTTCGGCTCATCCTGCGCAATGAAGATCACCGGGCTGCGGTTTACTTCGGCTTCAACTTCGGTGGAGTACAGCAGTCGGCCTGCCCGGACGTTGCGGCGAATGATCTCGTCGAGGTTCTTTTCGTAAAAGCCGACGCGCCCTTGTGCCCGTTCAATGATCGGCTCAGATTCGTAATCACAGCAGGTCACCGGCGTTCCCATGTCCGCCAGACATGCGGAGACAACCGTGCCAAGATACCCAGCTCCATAGACGGTAAGCTGCATAATGCCTCTCTTGGGAAATGATCGTGCTGTCCCCCAGAAACGGTGTGGGACAACCGGGCATAAGCTGCGTCGAAGCTTCTGGGGAGGGTACGTGAACGAAGAGCCTTTTTGCCCGGGCTCGCGTAAGTTATCTCGCAGCTTCTACTTGTCGGCAAGTAACGATTGGGTCGTGTACCTCTCGCGGCTAGGGCCTGTACCTGAGCTACCTTTGCCCCTGCGAGCCCTCGATGGTGGCCCCTGCAAGCCTCTTCTGCTTGCATGGGGGAACGGAGCTGCTGCACTGGCCCGAGCGCCTTGGCTACCGATTGTTACATCCAAATAGATAGCGTGGGTTACAATTCCAGCGCTTTCCGTGGGGTGATGACCATGCAGCCGCAGATCACGTTGCCGGGCGATGCCGCAAGCTACGTTGTCGAGCAGAACTACTCCCGCTACACACCGGTTGAGCAGAACACGTGGCAAACTCTTTTCAACCTGCGAATGGAGCAATTGCGCGAGCACGCCTGCCGCGAGTACCTGGAGGGCATCGACGTCCTGAACATCACCGCCGACCGCATGCCAGTCATCGAGCGCCTGAATGACCTCCTGCGCCCGCGCACCAACTGGATGCTGCTGCCCGTCAGCGGCTTCCTGCCGGGACGCACCTTCTTCGACTTGCTGGCGGCGCGCATCTTCCCCTCAACCACCTACATTCGGAAGCCAGAATCACTCGACTACACGCCCGAACCCGATATCTTCCACGACATTTTTGGACACGTGCCGATGCACGCGAACCGTGTCTTCGCCGATTACCTTCAGGCCTTCGCACAGATAGCCCGCCAGATCGATGACAACGCCGACCAGGAACGCCTTGGACGCCTCTTTTGGTACACGATCGAGTTCGGACTGATTCGCCAGGATGGCAAGGTAAAACTCTACGGCTCAGGCGTCATCAGCTCGCAAAAAGAAAGCAC
>Ga0335069_10011309_pt1 | contig 12606 bp, 12 predicted proteins | sample Lox_Sample_11_FD_206714 | JGI IMG/M metagenome (GOLD analysis project Ga0335069, IMG submission 206714) | Soil microbial communities from Loxahatchee National Wildlife Refuge, Florida, United States - Lox_Sample_1.1 | ecosystem: Environmental > Terrestrial > Soil > Wetlands | place: USA... | reverse complement strand
GTACACGGGCATGCTGAAGGGGGAGGTCCTCGACCGCCTCACAGGCGACGCCCGGCTTCGGAGCAAGCGTTTCACGGTGACGGTTCGCCTCTGGATCACGCCCGACGGCACGTTGAGAGAGGTCCACCTCGCCTCGTCGAGCGGCAACCGCGACGTCGATCATGCAATTGAGGCGGCGCTGGCATCCATCGGCCGCCTGAAAGAGGCGCCGCCGCTCGAGATGCCGCAACCGGTCAGCCTGCGAGTCGTCTCGCGCAGCTAGCGCGTTGACGCACAGTCATCCTTCACCAATGGGACGGGTGCCGATGCCGATTCGATTCCGATTCCGAGTGGCCGCGGGGCTCGTGCTTGCGCTCGCAATCAGCGAACTCTGTGCGGTCCCGGCGCGCGCCGCGAGCGAGCAGCAATCGCTCGAAGAACTGCGCAACACCGTCGTCAACCTGCTGCAGGCACTCGTCGACCAGGGCGTGATGACCAAGGACAAGGCTGATGCGCTCGTCAAGCAGGCACAGCAAAAGGCCGCCGCCGACACGGCGGCGACGGCAAAGCCGGAGGAAGGTGCGGTCCGGGTCACGTACGTGCCGGAGATCGTCAAGGACGAGATCCGTGCCGAGGTGGCCAAGGACCTGAAGTCGCAGGTCGCCGATGACGTCGTCGCGCGCGCGAAGGAAGAGAAATGGGGGGTTCCCGGCGCGTTGCCTGACTGGCTCACCGGAGTGCGCGTCGGCGGCGAGGTCAAGCTGCGCGGTGAAGGCGTGATGTTCGGCAAGGACAACGCGCGTGGCCTGTACCTCAATATCCAGAGCATCAACGCCAACGGAGGCATCCTCAAGGCTGGCACGGATGCGCTGCTGAACACCTCGACGGACCGATATCGCGGCCGCGTGCTCGCGCGCCTCGGGATCGACGCGGACCTCGCGAGCGGCGTTACCGCTGGCGTGCGCTTCGCCACCGGCACGCTGCCGGCCTCCGAGTGGCAGACGATGGGGACGACGGGAAACCGCTATCAGTCGAGCATCGATCTGGCGTACCTGCGCTGGGACGGGAAGACTCGCGACGAGTTCCCGTGGATCACGATGCAGGGCGGCCGCACTCTGAACCCGTATCTCGCCGCGACCGACTTCATCTTCCACCGCGACCTCGACTTTGACGGCGTCTCGATGTCCTACCGGCTGCCGTTCGCGGACGGCAAGGCGCCATCGCACGCGTTCCTGACGCTCGGGGCGCACCCGATCCAGGAGGCGGCGCTCTCGTACCGCGACAAGTGGCTGCTCGCAGGGCAGCTCGGCGGCGTGTTCAACATCGGGGAGACGCAGCGCCTGCGCCTTGCGCTCGCCTACTACGATTTCCACAACGTGCAGGGTGTCCGCAACGCGCTCAACAGCAACCTCACCGACTTCACCGCCCCGCAGTTCGTGCAGGTCGGGAACACGATGTTTGACATCCGCAACGACCTCGACCCGTCCACGAACCTGTTCGCGATCGCCGGCAAGTACCGTCTCGTCGATGCGATCGTCACCTACGACGTGCCACTCGCCTCCGACATGCGGCTGACGTTCCTCGGCGACTACGTCAAGAACCGCGGCTGGACCTCGGCCGACGTCCTCGCCGTGTCGGGCCTCAGTGTCGCTGCACGGACGACCGGATATCAGGCGGAGCTTGGCGTCGGGCGCGGGAGCGCGGAGCAGCGTGGGGGGTGGCGCGCCTACCTGACCTACCGCTACCTGCAGCGCGACGCTGTGCTCGACGCCTTCACCGACCAGGACTTTCACGGTGGCGGTACCGATGCCAAGGGCTTCATCGTCGGCGCCGACTTCAACCTGGTGTCCAGGGTCTGGCTGCGCGCGCGTTACCTGACCGCCGATCAGATCGACGGTGCTCCGCTCGCCGTCGACGTGATCCAGGTCGATCTCAACTCGCGGTTCTGAGACGGACATGGGCCTGTCAGCGCGCATTCTCATCGCAGCCATCCTCGCGGTGCTAGCGCTCGCACCGATGGCGGCGCATGCGCAGACCGCCCGGAGCGGCGGGAGCGGCGGAAACGCTCAGGTCGTGCAGCAGCTGCAGGCTCTCGGGGCCGAACGCACGGCGCTCCAGGCGGAGAACGCTCGCCTCAAGAAGGAGCTCGAGGACGCCAAGAAGGACCTGACACGAACGCAGTCCGAGCTCGCTGCAGCAAAGGGCAAGGCGGGGAGCTCCGCCGCCGAGCTCGGGCGCCTCCAGGAAACGAATCGGCTGCTCGAGCAGAACGGCCAGCAGCTCAAGACGCGAATGGATGAACTGATCAAGCGTTTCCGGGAGACCGGCGAGACGCTGCGGACCGTCGAGAGCGAGCGCACCCAGTCCAAGACCGAACTTGCGTCGACGTCGCGCACGCTCGAGACCTGCCGTGCAGACAACCGGGGCCTGTACGCACTCTCGAACGAGATCATCGATTACCTCGAACGCGGCGGCCGCGCCTCCAAGGTCGCGCTCGCCGAGCCCTTCACGCGGATCGCGCGCAACCGGCTCGAGAACCTCGCCGACAGCTACCGCGAGCGCAGCGATGAACTGAAGCTCAAGGCCGAGCCGGCGCCGCCCGGCGCCGGGCCGACGGCGCGGCAACCATGAGCCGGCTCGCGCGGCTGCGGAAGCTGCCGGGAGCGGTCGACGAGCTTGTCACCCCCGCTTCCCGTTCCGTCTTGGCGGCAAAGCTGCCGTCGATTTTCGCCGTGTGTGCAGCGGTCCTGGTCGCGGGACAGCTTGCGCTGCTCACGCGCTCGATCGTCGTCCGGCCTCAGGCGCTGCGTGCGGCCGCGACTCCAGCCTCAGGTGCCGCGACGGATCCGCGCGCGATTGTCGCGGCAGCACTGTTCGGCCGAGCTCCGGTTGTCAGCGACGCGCCGGCCTCGGGCGCATCGCTGCGCCTATTCGGAACGATCGCGATGTCCGATCCGGCTCACGGGTATGCGATCGTCGGGGAGAAGTCGGCCAGCGCGCATCTCGCGGCGGCGGGAGCGATACTCGCGGATGGCGTGCGCCTGGTCGAAGTCTTCACCGACCGGATCATCATCGATCGTGGCGGCGTGCGTGAGGCCGTGGGACTGCCGCACTTCACGACCGGTGGGACGCTCGTCGCGCCAGTGCTGGCCACTGACGAGCCTGCCGTCGAGAACAGCTACGACCAGCTCGTCGCGCAGCAGCAGGCACAGGCAACGAACGAGCAGCAGCTGCGTGAGGTCGCGCGCTGGAACCGGCAGGCGGCCAGCCCGGAAGGACTGCCGGCGGCAACCCCGGAAGACATCGCGAGCTGGAACCGCAACTAGCCTCGCGTCGACTGTGGCCGCGCGCCGAGCTTTGCATTCAGCGCGCGGAGCACGCGCCGCCGGTATGGACACGAGGGGGGGGTAACTATTGGGCGCGATCTTCTTCTCGGTGGACCTCGAGCTCGTCCGCCGTCTGAAATCGGTCCTGCCGCTGACGGCATTCGTAGAGACCGGCACATTTCAGGGCGACACGGCCGAGCTCGTGGCGCCGTTGTTTGCCAGCGTGCGCACGATCGAGTTGTCCGAGCAGCTGCACCAGCGCGCGGTGTCGCGCCTGAGGGAACGTGCGAACGTCACCTGCCTGTACGGCGATTCGGCGCGCGTGCTCCGGGAGCTCAAGTCGTCGCTGGCGGGCCAAGGCGTCGTTTACTGGCTCGATGCGCACTGGTGCGGGTCCGCGACCGCGGGTGAGACTCGCGAGTGCCCGCTGCTCGACGAACTCGACGCGATTGCACCGCTCGACGAGCACGACGTGGTGTTGATCGACGACGCGAGGCTGTTCCTCGCGCCGCCGCCGGCGCCGCACGACCCCAACCAGTGGCCGTCGCTCGAGGTGGTGGTCGAGCGCCTGCGAGCCGGCGCATCGCAGCATCGCCTGTCAGTCGTCAACGACATGATGATCTTCGTGCCGCCGGCCGCGCACGCCGCCGTCGTCAGTTATGCGCGCTCACGGGGCATCGACCTGCGCGCGCTCGTTCAGCACGCGCTGCGCGCGGCGCCTGCAGTTCCCGCAACGGCAGTCCACGCGAGCGAGTAGCGCGCGGCGCACCGCCAGGACGCGCTCCTGACGCTTCGTTGCGGCCGAGCCGCCGCCGAGCACCGTGCGTCCGCGCCGCACACTCACCCGCGGTACCTCTGGCGCTGATGCTCGCGGCGCCAGCGGATTGCCGCGCCCCGGACGAGCACGCCCGCGGAATCCTGAGCCACGACACGGCGCTCAGGCATCGGTGCAGTCGCCGCGGTCGCGGACGCCGCTGATCGGAAACGGCCTCGATCCCGGCCATTTGCAGTCCGCGCCAGGCGCGTGCGCGGCAAGATCTGCGCACACGCACACCACTCCCGACGCAGCGCGACGCGCCGATCACAAATAGCTCGGTGCGCGTCCGCCACGGGCGCCGCGCTCGGTGCCTGCCGAGGCGTCTGCGATGCAGGCGATCCGACCTCGAAATGACATTCAAAAAAAGTTCTAAATGTCTTACTTGTAAGACGAAAAAGACGACATCATGCATACATTATGTTCAATGTTTCGACGACGATAGGCGTCGATATGTCATGAAAACGCCACCCGTGCGAAACACTGCTCACCTACGGTGAGTGCACGAACATCCACGCTGCTACGGCGAGACTGATAGGGGAAGGCAAGTGAACGGAAGCCGCAAACAGGCTGTGTCAATCCGTCTGGGATCGGGGGACATCCGCAGGGTGAAACGACTGGCCGAGCGTCTCGGCGTGCGCGATTCGGACGTCATCCGCTTCGCGCTCAAGTGGGCGCTGAATCGGGTCGCGCCGCTCTGCGACCCTCAGATCAAAGGCCCGAGCTTGGTACCGGTTTTCGTCGAAGCCGGAGCGGAGTTGATCCGGAGCTTTGAGCTCGATGCGTTTCGGCTCGAGGCCATTATCAACGAGGGCGTGGATCGAAACGCCCGCGTTGCGCACGACGATGTTGCGCTGCTGGCGTTGGCAGGGATGCAGCAGCCTTACGCGCTGCTGAAGCTGGGCAAAGGAGGCGGACCGGGCGTGTCGACCGCATCCGTAGAAGCGCTGCGTCAATACCTCTACGACAAGTATGTCTACGCGAAAGCGGAGTCGCCGTCCGAGTCAGCGGAGCCACGCACGGAACTCGAACGCGACCGACCGCTGGCTGCCGTCGCAGCCGGCTGAGTGAAGGCCAGACGAGGAGCGATCTCGATGTTCATTAACCGGATCAAGGTATGCGCGTTCGTAGCGGCGCTGCTGTTGGCGGGCAGCGCGTCGGCCGCCGTCACTGAGACGCTGGAGAGCACGTTCGTGACGGTCGGTCCCTCTGGGACGATTGGTTCGCCGCAGCTCGCGCCGCTGACGCTGACGACGTCCGGCACGCTGACGATCAGCGCCTCGCCGTTCAATTTCGGCGCGTCGCTGTCGACGCTCAGTTTGGCGATCGTCGATGCGAGCGGACACCGGTACGGTGCATGGTCGGGTACCGGTTCCGGGCCCCTCCAGGAGACGCTAAGTCTCGACGCCGGCACGTACTACGCGCTTTCGTCTGCGCGGACCCAGGGAGGGTCTGGAGCGAGCGCCGTCGGCTTCTACGGCTGCGACGTGGGCTTCACGCCGGGCGGCTCGCCCTCACCGGTGCCGCTGCCCGACGCGTTGCTGTTGCTGGGTTCGGCACTCGCGCTCATCGCTGTGCTCGGTCGCCGGACGCGCCACGTACCGGGCGGGCCCGGCGACGCGCATCTTGCAGTGCGTTAGGTCCGGGCGGCGATGAGCGCGCGCTGCAATCGGGATGTAAGACAAACGCACTAGTCTGTGGCGTAGGCGCTTGGATGTGCCATTGAGCGACGGCTCCGGACGTGTTGTCTGGAGCCGTTTCCGTCTAGGGGTGGTTGGACATAATGAGAATTGCGGCTTTTGCTGCGGCGCAGCTCCTCTGGATATCGTCGGCCGCCTGGGCGAACGGTGCTCAGCCGGTGGCGCTCGAGGCCTACCTGCTTCAGCCGGGCGACCTGTTGACCGTGCTGGTCTGGAAGGAGACCGACCTTCCGAAGGAAGTCCTGATCCGGCCGGATGGAGGGATCTCCTTCCCGCTCGCCGGCGATCTCGTGGCCGCGGGGCGCACGGTGGAAGAGCTGCGCACCGAGCTCGAAACGAGGCTTCGAAAGCTCATCCCCGACGCGTCGGTGACGGTGGCGCTCAAGGAACTGACTGGCAACCGCGTCTACGTCGTCGGCAAAGTCCAGCACCCCGGCGATTTCACAATCAATCGCCCGACCGACGTCATGCAGGCCATCAGCCTCGCCGGCGGCGCGACCCCATTTGCCGACATGGACTCGATCAAGATCTTGCGGCGCGTGGGAACCCGCCAGGTTGCGATCGCCTTTCACTACAGCCTCGTTGAGCGCGGACGCAACCTCGAGGAGAACATCCTGCTGAAGAGCGGCGATACGGTCGTCGTGCCATGAAGGCGACGGCCCGAGTACCGGCGCATTCGCGCAAGGGGATGCCCCTCGCGCTGATTGCCCTCGGCGCCCTGCTGCCTGCAGTGACAGGCGCCGGCGTGTGGACGTTGGAACCGCAGTTGTCGACGTCCGCCGATTACTCGTCGAATCCCCAGCTTCGCGAGTCACCGCAGAGCGGCCATTCGGCCGCGCTGCTCGGTGGGCTGCCGGTGGCGTGGGACGACGGCGCCCAGCACATCGATCTGGCTCCGAGCGTGCGTATCGCGAAGGCCGACGGCGACTACTACTCGAACACCAACGCATATTACGTCGCGAGCTCCGGCACCCTTCAGGACGAACGCGCGACGCTCAAGGCTACGGTCCGATGGGCGAAGGACTCGACGGTCCTGCTCGAGCCGACCACGGGGACCCTGACCCGCCTCGACCTGCCGCGCCGCACGGAAGGCGCCAGCGCCGAAGCCCAAGTAAACCTGTCGCTCCGGTCCTCCCTGGACATTACCGTGTCCAACGAGTCGGTCGGCTATTCAGGCGGACTGCCGTTCGGGATCTATGACTACAAGGACCAATCCGTCCAGGCGACGCTGTCGCACGCGTGGACGGAGCGGCGCCAGCTGGAGCTCGTCGTCGGCGGCAGCAGTTATGACGCCGGGGAGATCGGATTCACGAGCCGCGATTCCTATGCCCAGTTCGGTCTCGTCGAGAAGCTGACCGCACGCTGGACCGTCACGGCGCTGGCCGGGGTATCGCAGGCGAGCATGGGCGGTGGTCCGCAAGAGTCGCCGAGAGGCGGTGTCTACCAGCTTTCGCTCAAGGGAATCAGCGAGACGGGCGCGCTGACGCTAAGTGCCGCGCGCGTGCTGCAGCCAAGCGCGTACGGGACGATGGTCAAGTCGACGAACTACACGGCGCAAGGCTCCTGGCGGGACTCGGAACGCGGCTCCGTCGAGGCCAATGTCCGCGTGGCGCACACGTCGGACGTCTTTGGAACGGTGTCGTTTGCCACACAATCGTACGTGTCGGGCTCAGTCGTCCGCGCGTGGCGGGCCACCCCCGAATGGACCGTGGCCGCGCTGGTCGGGTGGCAGCGCGCCCGGCTGAATCCGGAAGACACGCTCGGCAGGGGCTGGAGTACCTCGCTGACGCTGACGCGCAAGTTCGGAAAGGTGAGGGTGTGATGAGCGCAGCAGTGGGAAATGAGCCCAGCGATGTCATCGTGCCGCTCGCCGAGCGGCTGCGCGGCGTGCGGCGCCACCGCAAGCTCATGTCCTGGATCGCCGGGGTTGGCGTGGCCTCGACGTTGCTGCTGGGATTGCTATGGCCGCCGACCTACCGCGCGAGCGCGACGATCCTGATCGAGCAGCAGGAGATTCCGCAGGACGTCGTGCGCTCGACGATCACCTCGTTCGCGGACCAGCGAATCCAGGTCATCAGCCAGCGCGTCATGACGACGCAGAACCTGATCGCGATCGCCGAAAAGTACAACCTGTACGCATGGGAGCGCCGTACGCGCCCGCGCGAGGTCATGCTCGCGAAGATGCGCGACGACATCAAGATGAGGCTGATCAGCGCGAATGTCATGGATCCGCGCAGCGGCCGGCCCATGCAGGCGACGATCGCGTTCACGGTGTCTTTCGACAACGGGTCGCCGGATGTGTGCGTCAAGGTCGCGAACGAGCTGACCACGCTGTACCTCAACGAGAACATCACGACGCGCACGGCGGCGGCGCAACAAGCGTCCACATTCCTGACCGAAGAGGGCAATCGCCTCGAAGAGGAGATTCAGAAGTACGCCGCGAAGATCGCCGAGTTCAAGAAGAAATACGTTAATTCCTTGCCGGAGCTGGGCAGCGTCAACTTTCAGATCCTGGACCGGACGGAACAGGACCTACACGAGGTCAACAACAGGCTCGGCTCGCTGGACAGCCAAAAGGCCATGGTCGACGCGCAACTCGCGATTCTGACCCCGACGTCGCAAATCTACACGGAGACAGGCCAGCGGATCCTCAGCCCAGGTGACCGCTTGAAGACGCTGAAGGCCGACCTCGCGGCCCTGAAGGCAAAGTACGCGCCGGACCATCCCGACGTCGTTCGGACCGAGCGCGAGGTCGCTGGGCTCGAAGCGCTGGTGAACGACGACAACGGCGCGAACGACCTGCTGCGGCAGCTCGATGAGGCGCGCGGGGAGCTCGCCGAGGCACACAAGAAGTATACGTCGGATCACCCGGACGTCAGGCGCCTTGAGCGTACCGTGAGCTCACTCGAGGACCAGGTGGCCACCCAGGCGGGCGTGGCGAGGGTGGAAGCGGCGAAAGCCAATCCCGACAATCCGGCCTACATCCAGCTGCGCGCACAGCGCGACTCGATCCTGGCCGAGCGCGATTCGACGCTCCATAAGCAGGAGGAGCTGCGCGCGAAAGTCGAGGACCTGCAACGCCGGCTGGCGCTGGCCCCGTCGGTGGAGAAGGAATACCGCCAGCTGCTGACGGATTACGAAAACGCGCAGCTGAAGTATCACGAGGTGCGCTCGAAGCAGATGGAAGCACAGGTCTCGCAGAATCTGGAGTCCGAGCGAAAGGGCGAGAAGTTCACGCTGATCGAAGCGCCGCTGCCGCCCGAGGAGCCGATCAGCCCGAACCGTCCACTGATCGTAGCCCTGGGCTGCCTGCTGAGCCTGATGCTGTCGGTAGGAGCGATGTTCGGTCGCGAGGCCTCGAATCCGACGATTCGGGGCGTCAAGGACCTTGAAGGGTTTCTAGACGTTGCGCCGTTGGCTGCCATTCCCGTCATCAGGACGAGCGAGGATCGCGCGCAGCAGCGCCGCATCCGCCGGATCACGCTGGCCGGCGCGATCGGCAGCCTGCTCGCGATCGGGATTGCAATTCACGTTTTCTTCAGGCCGCTCGATGTGCTGTGGTTCGCCGCGCGTCGACGCATGGGGTTGTAGGCGCGTATGGACCGGATCCGTCAAGCTCTGGACCTGGCACGAAGGGAACGCGACGGGCGCGCGCCAGCCCCAGCCGAAGACCAGACCGTCGATGCATCCGGCGAGGAGGTGGGGCGTCGATGGACACGGACGCGTCCGCCCGTTGAGGATGCCACGGCCGACGGGGTCAGCCGACGGGACGCTCCGGCCGAGCCGCCGGCACGGGTCTTCGACGTGTCGCCGTCGGCGCTCGAACGCAATCGCATTGTGATGGCGACCGGCGACGGGGCCGCCGCCCGCGCTTTTCGCATGCTCCGCACGCAGGTTCTGCAGCGGATGCAAGAGCACGGCTGGCGCACTCTGGGCGTTGCCGCAGCGCGCAGCGGAGACGGCAAGACGACGGTGGCCGTGAACCTTGCTCTCGCGATCGCGCGCAGCCCGCAGCAGACGGCTTTGCTTGTCGATCTCGACCTCAGCGGGCCCGGCGTCGCGTCGTGCCTCGGCCTTGAGGCCGACGCAGGCATCGAAGACGTCCTCAGTGGTACTCGCGCGGTACCCGAGTGTCTGTACCGACCACGGCCGTTTGCCGATCTGGTCGTGCTCCCGGCCCGCTCGGCGGTTGCCGCGTCCTCGGAAATCGTCGCCGCAAAGCGTAGCCACGATCTGATCGCCGAGTTGCGCGAGCGCTATTCGGATCGCATCGTGATCTTCGACCTCCCTCCGGTGCTGGAAGTCGATGACGCTGCGGCGATCGCGCCGCACTTGGATTGTCTGCTGATTGTCGTCGCGGAGTATCAGACGGCGCGCGACGACGTGGCGCGCGCGCTGCAGTTGCTCGTGCGCACGCCGGTCGTAGGGACGGTGCTCAACCGCTCTTACGGCCAAGTCGACTCCGGAGCAAGTGAGTAACGCATGTACGAGAGGCACTTCGGTTTCACGGCGAAACCGTTCGCGCTGTTCCCCGACCCGGGCTTTCTGTTTCGGTCGAAGCAGCATGCGATGGCCCTGACGTTACTGGAGTACGGCCTCGAGTCCGATGCCGGGTTCGCGCTGTTGACGGGCGAGGTCGGGTCCGGCAAGACGACCCTGGTGCGTCAGATGATCCGCGACGTTGGCGACGACGTGGCGGTCGGCCTGATCAGCAATACCCATCGCGGCTTCCGGTCGATTGTGACGTGGGCGCTGTCCGCGCTGTCGATCGCCCCGGTCGACGACACCGACATCGCGGCGTACGAGGCGCTAGTCGACACCTGTGTACGCGAGTACGGCCGGGGCCGGCGCACGCTTCTGGTCGTCGACGAGGCGCAGAACCTTTCGCCGGATTTGCTGGAAGAGCTACGCCTCCTGTCTAACGTGAACTCCGAGAAAGACCTGGTGCTGCAGATCTTTCTGGTCGGGCAGCCAGAGCTGCGCACGATACTCAGCCAGCCGAGCCTGCGGCAGCTCGCCCAGCGGATAGCGGTTGATTTTCACCTCCGGCCGCTCGACCGCGACGAGTCGCGCGCCTACGTCATCCATCGCCTGATCGCCGCCGGCGGTGATCCGGAGCTCTTTGCGGAAGACGTCTTCGACTTGCTGCATTCGAGCGCGGGCGGAGTGCCACGGCTGATAAATCAGCTGTGCGACATGGCGCTCGTCTACGCTTATGCGGAGCGCCGGCGTCAGATCGACGCCTGGCTGTTTGAGCAGGTGGTGCGTGATCGCACAGCCACGCACTCGCTGCCCGTGTTCGGCCGTGCGGGCGATGCGCCACGTGCGACGAGTGCGTTGGGTGCGGGCTAGGCGGTGCGGCCGCGGCTGATCGTCTTGCTGTGCGCGGCGGCGTGTCTCGCGGGCCGACCTGCCGAGGCGGCACTGGCGGCACTGGCGGCGCGGGACCTCGGGGTTCTCTATAAGAGAGGTGACGCCCTCAGCGAAGGGGCGGCGCGGGCGTACCAGTCGGCGCGCGGGATCCCGGGGCCGAACCTGGTCGCTCTCAATGTTCCCGATTCGGCCAGAATCTCGCCGGAGGCTGCCAATGCGCTGCGGGCCGAGGCGTGGCGGCTGTTGCCGCCCCATGTTCGTGCCGTGGTGCTGGTATGGACGCGGCCCTATGCGGCCGGCTGCATGTCGATCACGACGGCGTTTGCAGCCGGCTATCGCGGGGCGCTCTGCGAGCCGGGCTGCGGGCGCACCGAGTTCAGTCCGCTCTACGACGCGGACTCGCTCGAGGGCGCCGCCCAGCTGGGCTGGCGCCCGGCGATGTTGTTTCCGGTCGATGGGGTCCGTGCCGGACGCGAACTCGCGATGCGCGGTGTACGCGCAGACGGGACGCACCCGATCGGGACCGTCTATCTGGTCGACACGAATGACACGGCGCGCAACGTGCGGGCGGGCAGTTTCGAACAGGTGATTCGCACCTACGCGTCGCAGGTACGCGTCGTCAGAATTCGCGATTCCGATGCCACGCTCCGATCCGACGTACTCGGGTACTTCACGGGGGTGGCGAGAGTCCGCCACCTCGATGAGCTCAAGTTCGAGCCCGGAGCGGTCGCCGACCATCTCACATCGACGGCCGGCGTCCTTGACAGCACCGATCAAATGTCGGTTCTGGCCTGGCTCCGGGCCGGCGCCACGGGGAGCTACGGCACCGTCAGCGAGCCGTGCAATCACATCGGCAAGTTTCCGAGCCCGCAGGTGTTCCTCGGACACTATCTGCGAGGTGAAACGCTGATCGAGGCGTACTGGAAGAGCGTGGCCATGCCGGGACAGGGTCTGTTCGTTGGCGAGCCGCTGGCCCGCCCGTACGGCCCGACGCGATCACGGGGCGGCTTGAGAGGGCGCGGCCTCGAATCTGCGGTGCCGAGGTAGACACCATGGGCCGCCCGCCGCATGCGTCGGAACGCGCGCAACGGGCCATCGTCGGCCTGGTCATCGTGGTCTACGTCCTGCTGATCGGCGAGGGCATCATTCGCAAGTGGCTGCTGCCGGAGTGGAGCGAATACCTGTTCTTTATTCGTGATCCCTTCGTAATCGCGGTCTATGCTCTCGCGCTGCTGAACAATCGGTGGCCACGGCACAGCGCGCCACTGTGGTCGGCAGTTGCGTTCGCGCTGGTCGGTGGAGTGCTGGCATTGCTGCAAGGACTCCTCGGTCACGGATTCGAGCGCCAGGCGCTGTTCGCGGCGTACGGCTGGCGGAACTACTTTCTATACGCGCCGCTTGCGTTCGTCATCGG
>Ga0335069_10011306_pt1 | contig 12607 bp, 9 predicted proteins | sample Lox_Sample_11_FD_206714 | JGI IMG/M metagenome (GOLD analysis project Ga0335069, IMG submission 206714) | Soil microbial communities from Loxahatchee National Wildlife Refuge, Florida, United States - Lox_Sample_1.1 | ecosystem: Environmental > Terrestrial > Soil > Wetlands | place: USA: Florida... | reverse complement strand
GCCTGCCCGCGCGCTTGCTCCCGCGAAAGCACGACCTCGGCCCGGCCACCGGTCCGGGTGAACTTGGCTGCGTTCTGCAGGAGATTGCCAACCACCTGCGCGACCCGGCTGGCATCCACGTCGACCAGGACCGGCGCATCCGGCAGCGTGACGCCCAGAGCGATGCCAGCCGTCTCGAAAACCGAGCGCTGATCGTCCACGCTGCGCCGGACGATGTCACGCAGATCGGCGGTCTGGCGCTGCAATTGAATCTTGTTGCGCGAAACGCGGGTGAGATCCAGCAAGTCGTTCACCAGACGCGAGAGGTGGCCGACCTGGCGGTTGATCACGTCCAATGCCTTGCTGGCCTTTTCCCCGCCCGGCGTCGCGTGCTTCAGTACGTAGAGGCTGTTGCTGATGGGCGCGAGCGGGTTGCGCAGCTCGTGAGACAGCACGGCCATGAACTCATTCTTGGCCCGATCGGCCTCCGCGAGCTGCCGGTTGGCTTGCTGCAGCTCGGAGGTGCGCTCGGTCACCCGCTGCTCGAGCGTCTCGCTCCAGTCGCGCAAAGCGGCCTCGGCTCGCTTGCGCTCGGTGATGTCGAGGTCCATTTCCAGGATAAGCGGCGAGCCGTCCACGTCGGCAAAGGGATAGTCGTGGGCTTCGATGACCATGTCGCGCCCCGGGATTCGGAGCTCCCAGCGGTGCGGCTCCCCGGTCTGCAGGACCCGATAGGTTTCGCAGAATTCGCAGGGGGCTGTCCGGCCGTGGCACTGCTCGTAGCAATGCCGGCCACCGGGCTCGCCGAACTGCTCGCGAAACTTGCGGTTGCCAAAGGCCACCCGATAGTCCGGAGTCAGCAAACAGACCATCGCGGGCAGCGCCTCGAGCACGTCGAACAGGCGCTGGCGCTCGCGCAGCGTCGCCGCCTCGGCGCGCTTCTTGTCGGTGACGTCGAGACCCATCTCCATGATCAAGGGCGAGCCGTCGGCATCGGAAAACGGGAAGTCGTAGACGTCGTAGTCGCGACCGTCGGGGCCTTTCCACTCCCAACGGTGGGGTTTCTGCGTTTGCAGGGCCTTGAAGCTCTCGCAGCGCTCGCAGGGAGAGGTCCGTCCGAAGAGGTACTCGTAGCAGCGGCGGCCCTCGGACTTGCCGAACCGCTCCTCGAAGAAACGATTGGCCAGCGGCACGCGGTAGTCCGGCGCGAGCAAGATCACGTAGGCCGGGAGCATGTCGAGGACCTCGCGGAAGCGGCGGCGCTCTTGTTCCAGCGCCCCCATGGCCTGCGCCAGCTCCCCGGTACGTTGCCGCACGCGCAGCTCGAGCTCGTTCTTCATCTCCGCAAGGGCTTGCTCGGCGCCCTTGCGCTCGGTGATGTCGAGTGCTCCAAAGCCGAAGCGCGGCCTGCCGCCGGTGCTGGTGCCCAAGAAAGATACCGTCGCGGACAACCACAAGGTTTGCTCGCCGAGAGGGTGGCTTGTTTCGAAACAGACCGATTGGCTCGTGCGCTGAGCTTCCCGGTAGCGCTCCAGCCAGAGCCGGACGTACTCGGCGGATACGCCCAAGCGGCTCACCCATTGCCCGGCAAGCTCCGCCGGGGTTCGCCCAAACGTCGCGGCAACCGGGGCATTGACGGAAATGAAGAAGACGTCGTCCTCGCTTATTTCGACGACGCCGCGGAGCATGCCGGGGCTGTCGAAAAAGCTCCGCAACAGGGCTTCGTTATTGCGCAGAGCCTTCTCGGTTTGCCGATGCGCGGTGACGTCGACCAGGGTCACCACGCAGCCGATGGGCCGGCCGCCGTCGCCATGCAGCCGTTTGGCGCTCACCAGCAGCTCGGCAATCCCTCCATCGGGCCGCGCCAGCGAGGCCGGGACCGCGCTCAACACCTCGCCCGCCATGGCGCGGTCGAACACCCCGGACGAACCCGGCGTCCCGCCTGAAACGACCAGGGGGAACGCCGCTTCGAAGGGCGCCAGCAGCGGGTTCTTGCCGGCCAGCTCGATGGCCGACTCGCTGGCGCGAATGACGTTGCCTCGCTCGTCGCAGATCACGATGCCGTCAGCGGCCTGCGAAAACACCGATTGCGCCAGCCGCTCGGAGGCAAAGATCTCCTCGTTGCGCTTCTGCGCGCGCAGATCGGCCGCGATCACGCAGTAGCGGCAGTGCTCGCCGTCGCGAAGCACGCTCACCGAGAGATAGGCGGGAATCTCTTGGCCCCCGCGTCCCCGGATCTCGAGCTCACCGCGTCCCCCGTCTTGCTCGGCCTGGCGCAACATGGCGGCGAACGCGGCCTCGTGCTGGGCAGGCAAGAAGCGATGAATGGACTCGCCCATGACCCGTTCGAGAGGCTCGTTGCACAGCTCGGCGAAGCGTTCGTTGCAATAGAGGATCGTCCCATCCTCGGCCAGGGTGGCCGCGCCCTCGTTCATCGCCTCGACCAGCACGCGGTATGCGTGATCCGCGGCTTCGAGCGAGAAAACCCGCGGGCCGCTCGGCCCGTCTACGATCAGCGACTCCGCCTCACCGGTCCGAATCGCCTCGAGGGCCTGCTCGGCCTCGGCCAGCCGTCGGCGCAGCTCCTCGATTTCGGAGTACGCCGGCGGGCGCTCGGCGCGCGGTCGCTGGCTGGCCTTCTTGGCCATCAGGGCTTCCTTCGTAAGTCGAGCCCAAACAGGACCGCATCGAGCTTGGTGAGGTCGCCGATGAAGCGGCGGAGCGGCGAAGGCAACACCTTGATCAAGGTCGGCGTGGCGATGATTTGCTCGTCCTTGGCCAGGGCGGGCATGCGGTAGATGTCGAAAACCTCGAGCTGACACCTGCCGTGCAGATGTTCCTCGCAGATCTGGCGCACCTGCTCGACCGCGCGCGCGGAGGCAGGCGTGGTCCCCGTGATGTAGAGCCGCAAGAGGTAGCGTTGCTCATCCTGCGCTGCCAGCTCGAGCTGCCGTCGACTTCTCGCGGCGCCGCGTGGCGCCGGGTCGATGCTGGGCTTTGACGAGCGCAACGGCCGGGACGCGCCCCGGCGCGCCCTGGGCGGCGGGCTCATGACGACCTTCCTTGCACGGGTCGGACGTCGAGACCAACCAGCACCCGCGCCTGGTCCGACAAATCCCCGATGATCTTCTTCATGGGCGGGGGCAGCTTGCGCACCAGGGTCGGCACCGCGAGGATCTGGTCCCCGCGGGCCAGCAACGGGTTCTTGAGCAGATCGACCACCTCGATACGGTACTTGCCGCGCAAGTGCTCCTCGCAGATCCGCCTGAGGTTGCTGAACGCGATCACGCTCTTTCGGCTTTTCCCGGCGACGTACAGGCGCAGCTCCCACGCCACCGGCTTTTGCTTCGTGCGAGCTGGACCACGCATCAGTCTTGCCCCTTTGCCAGCGCTGTTCCGTCCCCGGGGCGATGCCGGAAGGCGCGCCGGATTTGCGCCATGGCCGCGCGATCCGCGCCCACGCGCTTGGAGAGCAGCTCGGCTTCTTTGAGCGAGCGCGCGAGGGTCGCGTCGTCCGCGGCGAACTCCTCGCGCATGGCCGCCAGGCGGCTCTCGAACGCCCGCCGCCGGCTCTCGCGTAGGGCGCGCTTCTGCGCGACGTCGAATTCGCGCAAAGCCGCCGCGGCGCGATCCTCGGCCTCGCGCGACAGGCGCACCGAACCGGTCAGCATGCCGCTCACGCCGAGGTAGCTATCCAGGATCTCGAAGCCTCGATCGGTCAGCCGGAATTCGCTGGTCTGGTTCGAATGCGCCATCCCGCGCGATTTGATGACGTTGATGATGCGGTTGCGCTCGCCACCGTCGCGAATGATCTCGAGCATCAGCCAGGTGTCGATGAGCGAGGAGACGCCACTGTCGGTTTCCTCGAGCGCGCCGCCCCCGCGCGTGAGGTTGGTGAACAGGGCGGTTGTCTGCCGGCTCTTCAAAAAGTCGATGAGACGCGTGAGCATGGAACGCGCCTCCAGGCCCGAGCCGATCAGGTTGGAGATGGGGTCCATGATCACGAGGTCGGGTCGGAATTCCTGCACCGATTTGTGAATCAGGGCCAGGTGCATCTCCAGGCCGGTGGATTGCGGCCGCATGGGCAGGATGCACAGCCTGCCAGAGCGCACGTGCCGTCCCAGATCGAGACCCACCGAGACCATGTTGCGCTCGATCTGCGAAGGCGATTCCTCGAAAGCGAGGTAAAGGCAACGGCCGCCCTTGGCGCAGACGTCGACCGCGAGGTGCCCGGCGATGGTGGTCTTGCCGGTTCCCGCGGTGCCCGACACCAGGACGGTCGAGCCCTTGAAGTAGCCGCGACCTCCCAGCATCTCGTCCAGGCGGGGAATGCCGGTCGAGATTCGTTGCGTGCTCACGTGGTGCTGCAGGCCCAGCCCGGTGACGGGCAACACGGAGATGCCGGCCTGGTTGATGAGGAAGGGGTATTCGTTGGTGCCGTGGGTCGAGCCACGGTACTTCACCACGCGCAGCCGCCGCGTGGAAATCTCTTCGGTCACCCGATGGTCGAGCAGGATCACGCAATCCGAGACGTACTCCTCCAGGCCATTGCGGGTCAGCGGGCCGTTGCCTCGCTCGCCGGTGATCACGACGGTCATGCCACGCGCCTTCAGCCAGGCGAAGAGGCGCCGCAGCTCCGCGCGCAGGACCGACGGGTTGGGCAGGCCGGCGAAGAGGGTTTCGATGGTGTCCAGCACCACGCGTTGGGCGTGCACGCTCGCGATGGCGTGCTCCAGGCGGACAAATAGACCCTCCAGGTCGTATTCGCCGGTTTCCTCGATCTCGCTGCGCTCGACCCGCACATAGTCGATGGCGAGCTTCTTCTGCGCCTCGAGCTTCTTCAAGTCGAAGCCCAGCGAGGCCACGTTGGCGGCCAGCTCGTTGGCGGTCTCCTCGAAGGCCATGAAGACCCCCGGCTCGCCGAACTGGGACGCTCCCTGCACCAGGAACTCGATGGCGAACAGGGTTTTGCCACAGCCCGGCCCGCCGCAGATCAGGGTCGGCCGGCCGCGCGGAAGCCCGCCCGCGGTGATCTCGTCCAGCCCGTCGATCCCGGATGGGGCCTTGGGCAGTGTTGGCCCGGAACCCTTTTTCCGAGCACCGGTCTTGTGGCCGGCCAAGACAGAACTCGACATTGGCAGCCCTTCCCTCCTCAAACGCAAGAATCACGTTACCGCCGACCCATCGTGGAGCAAATGGTAGGGCCGGCGCACCGACTTCCCAAGCTAGCTAGTACCGCGGAAAGCTCTTCAAGAGTGGGTCTTCCTAGCACACGGGGGCTCTCTCTGTCAGTCATTATTTTTTCCCAGAGCGGTCCGCGAGCGCGAGCTGTCGCAGTGACGGTAACTCTTGGAAAAAGGCAAAAGCGGCTGTGATCCCCAAGGGGCTGCCCAGGATCTCGCGCAACCTTCGCGTGGGCTCGGATCAGGTAGCCAGGCGGCTGGCGGCGGACGTGAGCGCCGTTACGCGCGGCCGTGACGAGGTGGAGTCTTTCGAAGAATTCCGGCACTCGGGAGAGGCGGCCCGCGGCACTACCCGACAGGCTCTAGGCAGGAGAGTGTAGGCGTCGCACTTCGTGGCCGGCAACCGTGTTAGCATCTGCGCCGTGACTGGGAGATCCTGGCTGCAAGGCCTCGCCGCTGGCGACTTCGGCCGTCTATCTCCAGTGATGAGAAGGAACGATGCATGCTGCAGGCTGGCTCTGAAGTCGTAGACGGCAAGAGGTTCAAGAAGGCGCTTGCCGAGCTATACGGGCGCGACAAAAAGACCCTGCGGAATCAGCTCACCCGCTACCGGCGCATCCTCGATGCATTCAAGATCCATTTTCCCGAAGGCGATGTTCACTGGTTCAGCAGCCCGGGCCGCATCGAATTGGGCGGCAACCACACCGACCACAACGCCGGCCGGGTTCTCGCGGCCAGCATCGACCTTGATTCCGTGGCCGCGGCGAAGAAGACCACGGGGGCCGTCATCACCGTCCATTCCGAGGGATTCCCCGCCCCCTTCATCGTGGATACCAATGATCCGGCGGCAAGATCGGCGGAGAGGGGCACCACCGCGGCCCTGATCCGGGGCACGGCCGCGCGATTCAAGGAGCTGGGTTACCTCGTCGGCGGATTTGACGCGCAGATCTCGAGCACCGTCATGGTTGGCTCGGGGCTGAGCTCCTCGGCTTCCGTGGAGGTGCTGCTGGGAGCCATCCTGAGCGCACTCTACAACCGCGGCAGGGTGAAGCCCGAGACCCTCGCCATGATCGGCCAGCACGCGGAGAACGTCTACTTCGGCAAGCCGTGCGGGCTCATGGACCAGATGACGTGCGCGGTCGGCGGGGTCGTTGCTATCGATTTCAAAGACGCGCGCCATCCGAGAGTGGCGCGCGTGCCCTTCGACTTCGGCGGCCAGGGCTTCCGCCTGGTGGTGGTCAATACCGGGGGAAACCACGCCGATCTGACCGACGACTACGCCTCGGTGCCCAGGGAAATGAAGGCGGTCGCCGCCCACTTCGCCAAACCGGTGTGCCGCGAGATCGACTACCCCGCCATTTGCGCGAGCGTCAGGGATCTCCGCGAGGTTGTCGGCGACCGGGCCATCCTGCGGGCCCTGCACTTTCTCGACGAGAATCAGCGGGTTGCCAGGCAGGTTGAAGCCCTCAAGAAGAAAAGGTTCCCCGAATTCCTGAGGCTGGTGAACGAATCCGGAGATTCATCCTTCAAGTGGCTGCAGAACTGCTACACGACGAAGAACCTACGCGAACAGGGAGTCTCGCTGGCCCTGGCGTTCACGCGCCACTATCTCGATCACAAGGCGCAAGGGGCCTGCCGGGTGCACGGCGGCGGCTTTGCCGGGACCATCCTGGTCTTCCTGCCGGACAGGCATCTCGACGGGTACCGAAAGCTCATGGAAGCCATCTTCGGGATCGGAAGCGTCCTGGTGCTCGCCGTCAGGCCGCGCGGGGCGGTTCACATCAACTCGATGATCTCGGGCTAGGGGGGATAGGGGCCGTCCCTGGTTGACGGACGGCATTGGCGTGGGGCGCCGCTCGGCGCTGGTGGTCGGCCAGGAGTGCTCCTCGGAAAGCGGACGCTCGGCGCTGGCGGGCTGATGCCGGGAGCGCTCCTCGGCGGCCGCACGCCAACGGCCGCGCTGCGCGCGTCCATGGCGCGCTCGGCAGACGGGTCCCTCGGCGCCCAGCTGCGCTGGTCGCCATGGCCCCTTGACGCTCGCTAGCAACCGAGCGCAGACGCTCGGTGCGCTCGCTTACGCCGCCGCGGAGTCGCCCCCGGCCGCCCGCCTACGCGCCGAGCTCGCCTCTGTTCAGAAAAGTGCGTCCCTGCGTCCCGCAATGGATCGATGCCCAGACCTCGCCCGGCTGAAGCGCCTGGTTGAATCCCAACTGGAACTCGGCGAAAGCGAGGCGCGTCCGGTGGGCGGCAGGAGTGACTCCGAGGGGGCGTAAGGAGCCGCTCCGAGCCTCGTCTGCGAGGCTCGGATGCCAGGCGACGATCGAGTCCATCATGGACGCGCGTAGCGCGGCCGTTGATGGACGTCCCCCGAGGAGCACTCCTGGCCGACCGCCAGCGCCGAGCGGCCGCCCACGCCAGTGGCCTCCGTCAACTAGGAACCCGCTAGTCGACGAGCGAGAGCCTATGGTTTTAGCGCCCCGAATACCCGGTTCGCCTCCTCCAGGCTTTCGGCTGAGCCCACGTCGAACCACGTGCCGGGCAGATCCCAGGTGTAGACGGCCATCTGCGGGTAGAGCCATTGGATGAGGCGGCCGGGCTGGTCCGGGTTGTTGCCCTCGGCCAGGTAGCGCTTGATGAAAGGGAGCACGGAGCGCGGATAGTAGTAGAGCGCGATGGCCGTGCGCGTGCTGCTCGGGTGCTTGGGTTTTTCCTCGAAGAAGGTGATGCGTCCGGTGTCATCGACCGTGATGGAGTTGTACTTCGTAATCTCTTCGAGATTGCCCACGTCGTAGAGCGCGACCACCGGGGCTTTTCGCTGGCGGCAGAACGTACCGAAGGCTTCGAGGCTCCGGCTGAAGAGATTGTCGCTGGCGACCACGACGAGATCGTCGTCGATCGAACCGCGCGTGATGGCCAGGGACAGATCGCCGATGGCCCCCAGCCGGTTGCCGTCTTCGGTGGACCCGTCGTTCACGATGGTCATGACCGGGTTGGGATGGCGGCCTTGGTAGCCCGCGGCCCAGTCTTCGAAGCTCTTGGCGAACTTGTGGTTGGTCACGACGGCGACGCGCTTGATCTCCTGGATCACGCACAGATTGTCGAGCACGTGTTCGATCATGGGCTTGCCGGCCACCGGCAAGAGCGCCTTCGATCGTGTTCGGGTCAACGGGTAGAGTCGAGTGGCATAGCCGGCCGCCAAGATCAAAGCTTGCATTTGCGACAAAGCTTGGTGGATCCGGGCAGCCTCTGCAAGGTCGAGCCCCCTGCGAGCGCGGCGGTCATGCGCCAGTTGACCGCTGGTGTGTCGAGTCCGTAGGATTGCGCGGACTTTGCGTAACCCGAGGGCCACATGAACATCAGAATGATGATCCTTGCAGCGTGCATCTTTTGGGCGACTTCTGCCCACGCCCAGAAGTTCGAGGGCTTGGCGCGGACTCCGCCGATGGGCTGGAACAGCTGGAACGCTTTTGCGGTCAAGATCGACGAGAAGCTCATCCGCGAGACGGCCGACGCGCTGGTGGCGAGCGGGATGAAGGCCGCGGGCTACACCTACGTGGTGATCGACGACGGTTGGGAGGCCAAGGAGCGCGATAGCCAAGGGAAGCTGGTGCCGGACCCCGGGCGTTTTGCCGGCGGCATGAAGGCCCTGGGCGACTATCTGCACTCCAAAGGCTTGAAGTTCGGCATTCACAACTGCGCCGGCACCAAGACCTGCTCGGGTTATCCCGGCGGGCGCGGCCACGAGTTCCAGGACGCCCGGAGCTATGCCTCCTGGGGCGTTGACTATCTGAAGTACGACTGGTGCGAGCACGGCACGGCCAACGCCGAAGAGACCTACCGGACCATGGGCTCGGCGCTGGTGGCCGCCCGGCGGCCGGTGGTCTTCAGCTTGTGCGAATGGGGGAACAACAAGCCCTGGCTGTGGGCCAAGCCGATCGGCCACCTGTGGCGGACCACCGGCGACGTCACCGACTGCTACAGCTGCCAGGGCGTTTACTCCATGGGCTGGAAGATCATCCTCGACGCCCAGGTCGATCTCGAGAAGTACGCCGGCCCCGATCACTGGAACGACCCGGACATGCTCGAGGTCGGCAATCCGGGCCTGTCGCTGGCCGAATCACGGGCGCAGTTCAGCCTGTGGAGCATGCTGGCCGCGCCGCTGATGGCCGGGAACGATCTCCGCAAGATGCCTACCGACCTGCGCGAAATCCTGACCAACAAAGACGTGATCGCTCTCGACCAGGACCCGCTCGGCGAGCAGGGCTACCGCTACATGGCCCAGCCCGGTAAGGAGATCTGGGTGAAGAAGCTGGCCAAGGGTGAGTGGGCCTTCTGCTTCCTGGCCGCGGGCGATGACCATCTGGACCTGAAGATCGACTGGGCGGGCTTCCCCTTCCTCAAGGGCAGACACGCGATCCGCGATCTGTGGACCAAGCAGTCGCTCGGCACCACCGACAAGTTGCTGATCAGCCGCATCCCTTCCCATGATGTGCTGCTCGTCAGGCTGAGCCCCATTGCGAAGTAGACCGGCGAAGCGTTGCGACATGAGCTCGCTGATTGCGATGGTTGGCAGGCACCCCTGACATTGGTGTCCGGGATCCGTCGCGGGTCTGTGGCGGCCATCGCTTGAGGATTGACGGATCTCCTGGGTCGACTGCGCGACGTCGGTGCTGGCTCAAACATTGCAGCGTTGGTCGCTCCATGCGAAACACAACCCTCTCGCGACCGCTTCGATTGCTGGTGGTGCTCGTGGCTCTGCCGGTTGGTTCGGGATGCCAGAGCAGTGGGCCGAAGTCCGGCGGCAGCTCGATTGGGGGCAGCGGCGGAACCACGGGCGGCGCAGGCTCTTCGGGAACCGGTGGCAGCGGCGGAACCGCGGGCAGCGCAAGCTCCCTAGGCGGTGGCGCGGGCAAGGCAGGTGGCGGAGCTGCCGGCGGCACCACCACATCCGGCGGCGGTTCCACCACATCCGGCGGCGGTTCCACCACATCCGCTGGCGGTGCCACCACATCGAGCGGCGGCTCCTCCACAGCCCCGAGGGATGCCGGCACTGCCGACACAAGATTGCCGGACGCCACGGTCCCCGATGGGCAAGTGAAAGACGCCCTCGACGCCGCCGTTCTCGACGGCGGATCGGGAGATCTTCAGGTCGCCGACCGGCCACTGAAAGGATCCCTGGATGCTCTCGGGTGCGAGCCGGGGACCACCCAGTGCTCGGGTCAAACCATCATGACCTGCGACTCGACCGGGGGCTGGAGAATGACCGACACGGCCTGCCCCTACCAGTGCAGCAACGGGGCCTGTGTCGGGGAGTGCGCGCCCTGGGACACCCGATGCCAGGGTTTGCTGCTGCAGGTGTGCAGCACCAGTGGGCTCTGGCAGGACGATTCCACCTGCCCGCAGGCGTGCTCCGACGGGAAATGCGTCGAAAGCTGTGTGGCGGGCCAGCAACGTTGCAAGGATCTCGTGCCGCAAACCTGCTCGGCTGCCGGGCTATGGCAAGACAACCGGGCCTGCCTCTACCTATGCAGCGCCGGCGCCTGCACCGGCGAGTGCACCCCCGGTAGCCGACGCTGTCGCGAGAGCGTCGCGCAGACCTGCAGCGCGGGCGCCGCATGGGTCGACCAGCAAACCTGCTCGGGTAGTACGCCCACCTGTGCCGGCGGCCAGTGCGTGGCTGCCTGCCTGGCTGCGGGCCAAGACTGTACCGATCCGACAACCACGTGCTGTCAGGGCACCGAGTGCGTGGGTCCCACTGGTGAAGGGAGCTTCACTTGCAAAGCGGTGCCTGCATGCGCCGCGCTCGGGAGCGCTTGCAGCGCCGCCACCGACTGCTGTGCGGGGCTGGATTGCACGGGTGGCAAGTGCGTGGCACGAAACCAATCGTGCTTGGAAATACCGGAAGACGGGGTCTGCGGGGCAAGCTCGGCCGGCAACTGTTGTCCCGGAACCACGTGCACCAGCACCTTCGCGAGCGATCCGCTTGGATGCGCGATTCCGTCCACAACCAAGCCGCAAGAGGTAAGCTGCCCGAGGGACCAGCCCGGCCAACACGAGGCCTGCAGCGCCGCCAGGTTTGGGCTGAGGTGCACGTATTCAGATTGGGCCAAGGAGCCGGGAGTGTTCTACACCTGCACCTGCAACTACCACGGCTGGTCGTGCATCAAGGGCTACTACGTCTGAAGCCAGTCCTCAGGCTCCAGGCACCGGATCCGGATTTCACCGCCGAGGCCACCGAGATCACCGAGACGGACCGGAAAGGAAAAAGGGTTCGGATCAGACTCCGGAACCATCAGATCCTCTGCGGCCTCTGTGGCCTTTGTGGTGAAATCCGGATCCGGTGCTATTGGCGCGCGGGATCGCCGTAGAGCGTGCCCCGGCCGTGGGTGCCGACGTAGACGCGACCGAACTTCTTGGGGTCGCCGCTGATGTGCAGGACCAAGCCCCACTGGTGTTGAGCGTCGTTGATGCGCAACCAGGTGGCGCCACTGTCGGTGGAGCGGAAGACCCCTCGCTGTCCTTGCACCGTGCCCACCAGGTATAGGGCGGGGTCGCGCGCGGAAGGCGCCGCCTTGCCGAAGCCGAAGGCGTGGATCTGCTCCACGGCCGGCATGCGAGCGAAGTCCTTGCCGGTCGAGTGATAGAGGCCGTGGTAGGCCGCCAGCCAGAGATCGCCCTCGCGCCCTGGCGTGGCGTAGATCCGGTCCTGGCCTCCGCGATCGTCGCCGCGATCGCTGCGATTGTCGTCACCGGCGCCACCGCGCACCGGCAACCCATCCGAGAGCAGCAGCGGCCGCTCGCTGAAGTGGGCCGCGCCGTCGACGCTTTCGAAGAGCTTGCCCTCGAACAGGGCGATGCCATAGAAGCGCTTGCGGTTCACGCGATCCGCCACCACCCGCGTGTCTTTGGGCAGACCCGCGCACGCAATCCAGCTGGCGCCCTGGTCGGCCGTAACGTGCGGCACGTGCTCGCGCGGCGTCCACACCCAGGTGGCGCCGTCGGCAGAGACGGCGATATGTCCCTCGCTGGCCTTGGCATCGGGTAGCGAGGCAGGTTCGTGCCAGGTCTTGCCGCCGTCCAAGGAATAGCCGAGAGCCCGGCCCGTGCGCACGCGACCGACGCGGACGATCACGTTCGGGTCGAGCGGGCTGCCACTCACATCGCTGGTGTTGCCGAGAAAAGGCGGCTTGGGATTGCCAGCCGGGGCGGGCTGGTCGAGATCCCAGTGAACGAAGCCCGAGTAGTCGCCGACCGCCGTGAGCAGGTGCGCTCCCCGGGTGGGGCTGTACAGGGCCAGGGCCACGGTTTCCTCGATGCCCGGGCTCATGACGCTCCAATGGGTGGGAACATTCTTATCGAGGTTGGCGAGGTCGTAGGTCTCCCAGCCGCCGTAGCCCGTGGTGAACATCGCGTGTTCCGCATTGGACGGGTCGATCTCGACGTCG
>Ga0335069_10011305_pt1 | contig 12607 bp, 14 predicted proteins | sample Lox_Sample_11_FD_206714 | JGI IMG/M metagenome (GOLD analysis project Ga0335069, IMG submission 206714) | Soil microbial communities from Loxahatchee National Wildlife Refuge, Florida, United States - Lox_Sample_1.1 | ecosystem: Environmental > Terrestrial > Soil > Wetlands | place: USA... | reverse complement strand
ACTCCGGGCTTCTTTGGCGGCGGGCGCCTGGCCCCCATGGGGCGCCGGGGGGCGGGGTTTCTTTTTTGCCCCCCCCCCCGCCCCGCGGCGGCTGGGTTAATGCAATATCGCAAAACCTCGAGGCGGATCGCATCACCACTGCGACAGCTCCTTCGCGCGCCCATTGCCCCATCGAATCGCGCCGGCGCAGTCGGAATCGACCGTGTCCGCGGCGAGTTGCTCGGCGAGCGCATCTGCTCTGGCCGCGCTCTGCGCGCCCGCGCGCGCGGACGCCTGCGCGGACGCGCGCTGGCGCGCAGCCTCCGCGTTTGCCGAGGCTTTGAGGGCGTCAACCGCGGCGTTCTGTGCGGCAAGCGCGGAGGCGAGGTCGCGCTGCGCGACCTCGAGAGCGCCGACCCGCACACGCAGCGTCTGCGCATCCGCCTGAGCGACATCGCGCTCGTGGATCAGCGCCGCGCGATATGCGCCTGCCGCAGCCAGCGCGATCGCGACCGCCACGCTTTTCCAGTAACGCATCAGCAGCGTCACCATGAGCGACATCATCCTCTGATCTTGCCTTTCGTCAGGAATGAACCGCGGCGGCGGCAGTAGCTGGCGCCGGGTTTGTTGGCGCGGGGGTTGGGGCGGGCGTTGCGCCGCGTATGCTCGCGGCGGTCTCGAGCGCGACCACGCGTGTCTCGATCGAGTGAAGCAGATTCACCAACTCGCCCACCGCGCGCTGCCCGAAAAGCAGGCCGAGAGCGAAACCCGCGCTGAGCGCGAGTGCGTAACCGCGGAAGTTGAAGATCAGTCCGGAATCCATTTTTTCCTCCGCACGATTTTTTACGGGCGCGCGCCGCCGTTATCGGCCGGTGCAATTGAGCCATCCGTTGAAAATTCCCTTGCTTTGGCGAACGGGCGCGCCGGCAATATCCGCGCCTCGGCGCCGCGAGGGCGCCGCTAGGGATCGCAAAGTCCTGCCGCTATTCATTGCGAATTTGCGAGAGCACCTTGTAAACGTTGCGCTCGCTGCATCCCAGCTCGCGGGCGATATTTGAAACGCTCATGCCCTGTCGGCGCAGCGCCGCCACTTTGCTGCGCGTCCGATGGCCCGCTTCGCGCGGAATCGCAACGCGCTCGCCGCCGAACACCGCTCCAACTCGCAGTGCCGCCGCGTAACCGATTGTGCTGGGCAGCGGATCGTCCGGCGCCGGGTTGGACGCGATATAAATGCGCCTTCCCCCGAAGCGTTCGCAGATTCGCGCCGCAAGTCCCGCGCCGATCAGCCGCGCGATGTTGTCAACCATCGGCGCGCCGAGATCGAGGCGGGGCGGGCGTTGCGCTTCGCCAAAGCGTCCGATGGCGCTCACAGGTTGTAGGCGCTCTTTAGGTTGGCGGGAATATCGCCGATTTTGCCGTCTCGATCGTACACCGTCCGCCAGCCCAGCTCCGCGATTTCCCGCATACACAGGTTGCATACGCCCCTGGTTTTGATCGCGGCGGTCAGCGGAATCGGATCCCTGCAGAACACGCATCGCACGGAGCGCTGCGCGATGGTGGTGGTTCGAGATACGCGACTGTAGGCGTCCATAAAGTTCCCCCATTTCTTCCACTATGGTAGACAGATTGGCTGCGCGCGCTCACGCCTCGCGACGGAAGAGCGCCGCGTCCCCAATGGCGCGGAAAAGCTGGTTTGCTCGACGATTAGAGAGGGTTTACCGCAGTATGCGGCCTTCGGATCGGTCCTGAAGACTGATTTTGATGGCGAACAAAAGAGCTTTGCGCTGTTGCTTTCGCTCATCCATTGTGTGAGGTATTTCACGATCGTGCGAACTCGTCAACCAACTGTAGTAGGATTAGAGACTCGCGAAATTCGCGACCGCATCGCCATGATTCTTGAGAAGTTCACCTCGGTCGGCGAACTCGCTTCTCGCATCGGCGTCTCGGACAACGCCATCTACAAATGGCTGTCGAATCGCGGACAGCCGGGCATCGCAAACTTGATCGCGCTGGCTCAAGCCGCGGGGGTATCGGTGGAGTGGCTGGCGACCGGAAAGGAGCGCCGGGCTGGAGAACCGCCGTCGGTGCCCGATGCGCATTCTGCCGATTATGTATTCCCTCCGCGCCGACGCACGCGAGGGCACCGCGGACGCACGGGATTTCTATGCAGCGAGCAGGTGGTTGATTATCTCGCGCTCAAGGCCCAATGGGTTCGAACGCGATTGAATACCGACCCGCGAAATCTTCTGCTGCTCGAGACCGAGGGTGATTCAATGATGCCGACGCTCGGCGACTCCGACCTCGTGCTCGTGGACATCGGCGAACCGCGTTTCAAGCGCGACGGCGTTTACGTGCTTCGCCATCATGGCGACCTTTCGGTCAAGCGTCTTCAGCGCCGGCCCGACGGCAGGTTGACGGTGAAGTGCGACAACCCAGTATACGAATCCAGCGTAGTCGCCGCCGATTTAGTACACATTATCGGACGCGTGGTCTGGAGCGGTCGACGGCTCTAGCTCCGCGACCGAACCGGTTAGAGATTCATTTGTCGATGCGCCGGGCAGCAAAGCGCAATCGAACGTAGTCGGCGATCCACACGCCGTCAGGACCACACAGCTTGTCGCGAAGGTCGTCGCGCACTTCTTCCAGGAAAACCCGGCGTTCCCTCGGGGCAACGGCCGCGCTGAAGCTTTCCGCAAAGGTTTCGAGCCACCCGATCACGTCGCCGGGCAGCGGTGTCGGACGTGGAATCAGCGCGATGTATTCAACGGTGAATCCGCCCCTCACCAGCCGACGCGAATAGTCCTCCACGGTCGGGAAATACCACGGATTGTGCGCTTCGCCGTCGATGCCGCGACGCGCCAGCGCCGCCAGCACTGCAGATTTGATTTTCACGATGCATCCGAATCCTCCCATCTCGCCCACAAAGCGCCCACCCGGTCTCAATGCACGCCGGACGCCGGCAATTACTGCGTCGGCCCGCTTCATCCAGTGAAGCGCGGCGTTACTGAATACGGCGTCGAATTCGCTGTTAAAATTAAGAGCTTCCCCATCGCTTACGCGGGCGTCCAAGCCAAGCCTGCGCGCACCCGCGATTTGTTCGGGACTCGAGTCAACTCCCACGACTTCGCATCCCTCGCCGACCAGCTTTTTGGTCAGCACGCCATCGCCGCATCCGAGATCGAGGATTCTTTCGCCCGGCTGCGGAGCCAGCAGGTCGAGCACCGGAGTTCCAAGATCAGAAACGAATCTCGCATTTCGCGCGTATCTTTCCGGATCCCACGATTGTGCACGCGCCATCGTTCAAATCGCCTCCCGGGTTGTTGCCTGATCTACTTAACTATGGTTAATAATTTACAATATGCAATATAATCGCGCAAACCTCGAAATTATGACCGCGATCGAACGCCTTGGCGTGCTTGCCGGCCTTTATGAACGTCGTCGTGAAGCGCTGGCGCGCGAGGCGGGCCTGACGGTCGAAGAATGGGGCGTGCTCGAGGAAATCGAGACCGAACACTTTATGCCGTCGATGTTTGCGCGGCGGCGCGCCAGTTCCGCTGCAGCGGTTTCGAAAATCCTGCGGCAACTTCTAGACGAGGGTTTGATAGCAGTCGCAATCGCAACAGGCGATCGAAGGTGTCGCGCGTACTCGATTACATCCGCCGGACGTGTGAAGCTGTCTGCGGTGCGCGCGGCGCGTCAACTGGCGATCAGGACGATATGGAGAGGATTTCCACCCCGGCAATTGCGGTCATTTTCCCGCTTCGCATTGATTCTTTCGCGACGCATTGAGGATTACAGCATTTCGGAGCGGCCGTATCGCAAACTCAACCGCGCCGGTTCAGGAATCCGAAGACGACAAAAGTGACCCCCAGAAATATCAGCGGCAATATGGTGTTGGGCTTCGCATCGACCACCGTTGCCAAAATACCGGCAACAAAGATGGATCCGCATCCCGCACTGATAAAGATAAGCGACTTTTCCATAGTCGTCTTGTCACCGCCCCGCAGCGCGCATCGATGACCCTCCCCCCACATACTACGGACTCGCGGTCGCATAATCCATATCAAAATGTCACGGCCGAATATCGGCTCAGGCAAGCATTCGATGCGTGCTCTCGGCGAGTCGCTCAGTCTCGAGTCCATAAGGACATGCGCCCGCGCAGGCGCGGGAACTGCATTCCAGACAGGCGGCGGCGTTTGCGGACAGTAACGCATATTCCCGCTTAGCCAGATCGCGATCTTTATAATCGAGTGCGTACATCCGGGAGCGCAGCACCTCGCCAATAGCTACTCCGGCAGGGCATGAACTTTCACAGACCCCGCATCCGATTCGGCAATAGCTGCTCGAGTTGGCAGCAGCGTAGCGGCTGAGCAGATCCGGGTCGCCTTCACGCAGCGCCGTCGCCCCCGACGCGCCGACGTATTCGTCGACCGTCGCGGGGCTGGTCATCGTTACGATCAGCGCATTCACGTTCGGATTGGAGAGCACCCATCGAAAGGCGGCTTGCGGAAACGTAGCGCCGTCCTTCTGATAGGGACTCATGTCGTTGATGCGCCCGCCCATCAGGGTCTTCATCGCGATCACGCCGACCCCCTTGTCGTGGGCTTTTGCAACAATTCGCGGCAACTCCGGCTGGAGCGCGACGAAATCGAAACCGCGCAGAAAGCGCTGATAGAACCGCGGATCCTGCCCGAAGTTGTACGCGCAGAGAATCACGTCGAATTTTCCGGAATCGATCGCGTAGTCCAGCGACTCGTGCAACCGCCCGGCGTGACCCGAAACGCCGGTGAACCGGATTTTGCCCTGCTGCTTCGCACGCCCGGCAAACTCATACCATTCGGGATTCTTAAGCCGCGCGACGTCGTTGCAGGCATGCTGGAAATAGACGTCGACATGATCGGTGCCGAGGCGACGCAGGCTGCCTTCGAGCGCAGCCATGATTGAATCTCGATTCGAATCAGGCGTGGTGATTGTTTTGGAAGTCAGAAAAACTTTGTCGCGTTTGCCGGCAAGCGCCTTTCCCAGGACGGTCTCCGACTCGCCGCCGGTGTAGGTTTCGGCGCTGTCGAAATAATTGACGCCGCAATCGAAGGCGTGTCTTACGATACCTTCGTCACCCATTCGGAGCCGACTCGATCCGAACGAGATATCGGAGATTTTGAGTCCGGTGCGCCCCAGCGCGCGATAACTTTCGATTCTTGTGGGACGAAGATCGTTCGAGGCCATCGCCGCGAGAGGTGAAAAAATCCCGGCGCCAAGCGAGGTTGCCGCCGCACTTTTGACAAAATCACGACGACCAATCACCCGTCGCGTCCAATCGAAGACCATCGGCGAACTCCTTATCGGCAGGTAAATGAATATTACGCCGGCGTCCTGCGCACGACAATTTGACGATTGCGGGCGCGGGATGCTTTGCTGGGTCCGAATTCACTCCGACGGGAATCAACGATGGGCAAATATTTCGACGAGTTCAAAGTGGGCGAGAAGTTTCAACATCAGCCCGGACGCACGGTAACAGAAACCGACAATCTGCTCTTCACCACACTGACGATGAATCCGCAGCCGCTGCATCTTGACGCGGAATTCGCCTCGAAGCGCGAGTTCGGGCAGCGCCTGGTGAACAGCATTTTCACGCTGGGACTCATCGTTGGATTGTCGGTCGGCGACACGACGCTGGGCACCACGGTAGGGAATCTCGGCTTTGAGAAAGTCGAATTTCCCAAGCCGGTCTTCATAGGCGATACGCTATACGCTGAAACCGAAGTGGCGGAGTTGCGTCCATCAAAATCGCGACCTGAATGGGGCGTCGTGATTTTCGAGCATCGCGCCAAAAATCAGCGCGGCGAATACGTGATGAAGTGTCGGCGCGCCGCGATGATGCTGCGCAAGCCCGCGCGTTCCTGAGCCGTACCCGATGGAGGTCTGCATATGACGTCGCGACGCGCGATCCATTTCGTTCCCGGCGCCAGTGACAAGATGCTCGCAAAATCGGTCGAGTTCGCTGCCGACACGCTGGTCCTCGACCTCGAAGATTCCGTGACGCCGGAAAACAAGGAAAGCGCGCGCAAAACCGTCAACGAATGGCTCAAGAGCGCGGATTTCCGCGGCAAGGAGCGGATGGTGCGGATGAATCCGCTCGACACGCCGTGGGGAGTCCGGGATCTCGAGGTCACGATGGAGGGGCGGCCCGATTCATACATGGTCCCGAAGGTGCGCACCGCCGAGGACCTGCTGCGCGTTGACACAATCCTGGGCGAGATGGAGCAGCGCTATGGGCATCCGGCGGGCGGCGTGAAGCTGCTCGTGATCGCGACAGAGACGCCGCAAGGGTTGCTCAACATACGGGAGTTCGGCGGATGCCCGCGCGTCGATTCCATGTCGTGGGGCGCAGAGGATCTTTCGGCCGCGATAGGAGCGCGGCGAAATCGGGATGAACGCGGCGAATTCCTGGAAGTGTTTCGCTATGCGCGCATCATGACGCTGCTCGCCGCAACTGCGTCCTCGATACAACCGATCGACACGGCTTATGTGAACCTTCGCGATTTGGACGGATTTCGTCGCGATTGCATCGAAGGCGCGTGGATGGGATTTACCGGCAAGATTACGATTCATCCCGCGCAGATCGATGTCGTCAACGAAATATTCTCGCCTTCCGAGCAGGAGCTGGCGGATGCGCGAGAGTTACTGGCGGCGTTCGAGGAGAATCAAAGAGCCGGCAGGATGACCTTCAGCTTCAAGGGCGAAATGGTCGACGTCCCTCATCTGAATCGCGCGCGAACTATTATCGATCGCGCGCGCCGCGGCTAAAACCCGCGGCGAATCGGCAAAACATTTGAAGGTGGAGCGCGCGTAACGTGAACTACGCCGAGAAATTTCTAATCCCGCCGGGCAGAACAATCCGCCTCGCGCACATCAACCCGAGTTTCACCGGCAGGCACGAAGACAAAACTTCGGCGCAGGGGGAGGTTCTTCACTACACCGAGAAGCTTCGCGCGCTTCAATATCAGTTGTATGCCGAGAATCGCCGCTCGCTGCTGATTATCCTTCAGGCGATGGATGCGGGCGGGAAAGACGGCACCATTCGCCACGTGCTCGGCGCGATGAATCCGATGGGGTGTCGCGTGCAATCCTTCAAGCTTCCCTCCGCGGAGGAAGCGTCGCACGACTATCTATGGCGCGTGCATCGTGCGGCGCCGGCTCTCGGGCAGGTGGTCATCTTCAACCGCTCACACTATGAAGACGTGCTGGTGACTCGCGTTCATGGCTCGCTCAAGCGCGCCGATTGTGTGAAACGATTCAAGGAAATCAATGAATTTGAGCAATACCTAATTGATAATCATGTGCATATTCTCAAATTCTTTCTGCATATCGGCAAGAATGAGCAGCTCAACCGGTTCAAGGACCGCCTGGACGATCCGACGCATCATTGGAAGATAAGCGAGAACGATTACGCGGAACGCGAATACTGGAATCACTATATGCACGCCTACGAGGACGTCCTGCATCATTGCAGCACCAGGACCGCGCCGTGGTTCGTGATCCCGTCGAATCACAAGTGGTTTCGCGATCTCGCAGTCTCGCAGATCGTGGTGCACACGCTCGATTCGTTGGGCATGAAATTCCCGGAAACCAAGGTCGATATTGAAGATATCCGCCGCAAGTACCATCGCGCGCTGCGCGAGGAAAAAGGCGCGGCGCATGCTTGATGCGCGCCGCGCCTATAGCGGCAACCGTCGGTTTCCTTTAACATCGCCTACCAGCGCCAGTTCGCGAAGGCCCGATGCCCGATACCACCAGCGATCTCGCCCGTAACGCGCTCGGTTTCGTGATGGCGCTTGCGATCGGCTTTCTCGTCGGACGCACCCGCGAGCCCTCGCCGACGCAGCCCCCGCGCCCGGGAGTTCGCGATTTCCTGATTATCTCGCTGCTCGGCGCGATCGCCGGATACATCCAGAATTCCACGGTATTCGTGGCGCTGTTCGTGGTGACCTCGACGATGCTTCTCCTGATGCGAGCGCATCATCCCGAGCGTAGCGGGATCACGACCGAACTGGCGGCGCTTGCGACCTTTATCATTGCAAGTCTTTGCGTTGGCGAGCAGCGCCAGCTCGGCGCGGCGCTGGGAATCGTGCTGGCGACGATCGTTGCGCGACGGACGGAACTGCGCCGTTTCGTTCGCGAAGGAATCTCAGACGACGAATACGTCGACACGCTGAGCTTCCTCGGACTCATTTTCATCATTTATCCCCTGCTGCCCAAGGGCGGGTTCGGTCCGTTCGGATTTTTTGAGCCGCGGCGCATCTGGATGTTCGTAATTCTGGTGTCCGGCGTTTCGTACGTCGGATATTTCCTGACCAAGTTCAGCACTCCCCGGCGCGGAGCGATCCTGACAGCGATCGTCGGCGCGCTCGCATCGACGACCGCGTACACGACCGGTCTTGCGCGTGCGGTCCGTGAATCACCCGAATCGGCATTGGAATCGACGCGCGTCGGGCTGGTCGGAAACTCGATCATGTTTCCGCGCATGCTTGTAGTCGTTGGATTGGTCAGCCCTGCACTCGCCGCCGGCGCCGCGCCGTCATTTGCCGCGATGACGCTGGCCGGTTTTATCGCTGCGATACTGCTGGGCGGATCTGTTCGATCGAGCGACGCATCGGTGCCGGTGAGCACGTTCCGCAACCCGTTTTCGTTGTGGCCCGCGCTGGAGTTCGGCTTCGTTTTCACGGTCGTGCTGCTGCTGACACAGGTCGGGAAGCACTACCTCGGGGACAAAGGGCAACTCGTCGTGGCCGCGATGAGTGGCGTCGTCGATGTCGACGCGATTTCGATCGCGTTGTCGCAATTCGTCGGACAGGGATCGACCGCGATCAGTACCGCTGTAGAAGGGATGATTCTCGCCGCTGCCACAAACGCGGTCTTCAAGTCGGCAGTGGTCACCGCCAGCGGGCAGAAGACATTCTACTTCCGGATGATGATTGGTTTTGTCGCGATGTTCGTAACGGGAGCCGTTGTATTGTTCCTCGTTAGTCCGGAACAATTCGCACGACTCGTACAATAGTCTCCTACAACGCACCCACGACGTTGTTGGAAATGGCGTCCCACGCGCGTCGCTCAGCATCGTAAGGCGCATCCTGGGCGCTGGTTTCGGATCCGAAAATCATGGTCGCGCGGCGCGCCTCGGTGTATCCGGGCCAGTCGCCGATACTCTCGTTGCTCGGATTTCCGCAGCGCGCGAACGCGAGCCACGCGTTCTGCATCTGATGCTCGATCTTTTCGACTACCGCTCCCGTCCCGGAAAATTGCGACATCCCTGGAAGCTGATTCGTGCCGAAGACGAACCCGAGTTCGAGTGCGTGGCACGATCCGAGAATTCCTCCCATCGCGGGTGAGCGCCATGTGAACATGTAGCTGTAGGTGCGCGATTCCTGCGCCCCCTGAGTTTCCGCCAGCCGCACGCCGGGCATCCGGAACACGCGGTCACTCTCGATTGCCGAGAACAACTCCGCTGACGATGTCGACTCCCCTCGCGAGGAGCGCGCGGCCTCGTAGGCGCTCACCATCTCCTCGGACCGTCCGTCAAGCCTTCGCGAGAGTCGAGCAACGAGACCGGCGCGATCCAGCCTGGCGAGACCGGGATCCATCACGGCGAAGAGCTTCCATTCCTCGAGCGTCGAACCGACCATTACCGCGACTCCCGCCGCGGAACCTTCGGCAACCATGTCGATCGGCTTGCGCGGCAGCACTACGCCGTCCGCAACCGGATGGTACGCCATGCCGAGTTCGGGATCAGGCGTTACGCCGTCGGCAAGCAGCGCGCCTTTGAGCAATTGCGCGGGCGTCAGCGCATAGAGCGAATCGACATTGGAGGCGGACGCGCCGAGGCGCGAGATGACACGCTCGGCGACGCGATTCGCGCGCGCGACCGAGGACGCCGTATGGCACGCGCCGCTTTGCGGTATCGCCTTGTGAAACAGTCCGCGCGCCGCGGGCATCCCAAGCAGAGTGCCGACGCTCATTCCCCCGGCGGATTCGCCGAAGATCAGCACGTTCTCGGGATCGCCGCCGAAGTTCTCGATATTGTCGCGGACCCACGTGAGCGCCGCGATTTGATCGAGGATGCCTTCGTTTCCGGTCGACGCAATCCTCCCACCGGTCACGTCGGCGAGGCGCAGGAATCCCAGCGGGCCGAGGCGATAATTGATCGTGACAACGACGATGTCGCCGCGCCGCGCCAGCGACGAACCGTCATAGATCGCCTGGGCGCCGGAGCCGATCGTAAACGCGCCGCCGTGAATCCAGACCATCACCGGGCGTCGCGCGCGATCGACGGCCGGGGTCCACACGTTGAGAAAAAGGCAATCCTCCGATTGCTCCTGCTCGATCTTCATCGCGGCAAGCGCCGAGAGCATCACCGGATTTTGCGGCGCCGCGTATCCGAACTTCGTCGCATCGCGCGTCCCGCTCCACGGGGCGGGCGCTTCGGGCGCCGTCCATCGACGAGCACCGGTTGGCGCAGCGGCGAACGGAATTCCTCGGAAAACGTGAAGCCCGCTGAGGTCTTCGCCCTGCACTTTTCCATTGCGAGTCGTGACGATTGTGCTCATGTTTCTCTCCCCGGCTCGAAATCGCGGTGTTCATTAAGGTGTAACATCACGTTCATGAATGGGGAAAGTCCCGCGACCTGCTTCGAGTCGAAAAAGAAACCGGACGCTCGATGATTTGCGAGCGCCCGGCTTTAGGGAGAGTTGGAGAGTTGAATGTATTTACTTGGCGGCTTGCTGCTTCGCCTTTGATGAGGCGGGCGAACCTGCGACGCGAACGGTATAGTTTGCGTGATTCGGAATTGTGATTGTCGGCGGAGCAGCGTCGGCGTTGACGAGTCCGATTTCGTACCCGGTCTTCAATTGTTTGTCGATCTCGGCGACTGCGGCGGAAAATTCTTTTACGCTATCGTCCCCGGTGGAAACGAAAAGACTCAATCCGCCGCTGCCCGAACCGATACGTTCAACGGATTCACGATCGAGTCGTTGCGCATCACCACTCATCGCCACGAACGGCCCGAGTGCGATGCCGCCGGGTGATCCTATCGTCGCGGCATCTCCTATCCCGATCGTGTAGATGGGAATCCGATCGCGGTTAACCGTCGCCAGCACTTCGTCGAGATTATGCGCACTCGTATTGTCCATCCCGTCGGTCACGACGATCAGGGCGCGATTGCGATACTTGGCCACCGTCGACAATGTGTTCAGGCTCTCGAGAATAGCGTCGTAAAGCGAAGTCTGGCCGTGGGCATGCAACAACCCCAGCCTCCTTTGCACAAGACCATGATCAGTCGTTAATGGTTGGAGTAGAAATGGACGAGAGCTGAAGGCAATCAAGCCAACTTCGTCGCAGGGGTTCAATCCTCTCAAAAGTTTTTCGAATCGCGATCGCACGTTCGCAAGCTTCGACTGCATGCTTCCCGATGTGTCGATTGCGATCACAATCGATGCCGGAGTCGCTCCGTCGATCTGGCGAAAGTAATCGACCGGGCACTGACTGGCGCCGCAAGTAACGGAAAAGTCCGATTGCTTGAGTCCACCAACCGGAGAACCACTCGCGTCGATTACCGAAACTGTCATCTGCTCATACCCTGGTTTCGAGGTAATCGCCTCAGGCGGAACCTGCGCAGCGCATACTGCCGACGGACGCTCGCGCGGGGGCGGCAGTGCCGCAAGTTCGGTCAACATTTCCGGAGAGATTCGCCGCGATTGAAGGCTCGCTCCCGCCGGTTTTGCCAGACTAACGGTTGCTTTTGACGCCTCACTGACCGTCGCTCCAATCGCATATCCCTGTGCAACATTCTCTACGATTGTGGTGATCGCCTTTGCAAGTGAAGCTCCTGTGTCAGTAGCGGCCGCTTCCGCCAGCAAAACGTGGCCGCCGCCCGCAGCGGCCAGACGTTTGACTGCGGCCGCATCCATTCGATCCGTACCTCGCAACGACGACAGGAACTGTTCCTGTGCAGTCGCGTCGCCGATTCCTATCACCCAGACTTGCACGTCCGTCGGCTTGTCTTTCGCGAGGATTGCAACGCTTTCATCGATGGCCTTTTGGTCAAGACCGTCGGTTACTATCACGATGGATCGTTGCGGGTAATGCGCATCCTTTAGGTGCGCCAGCGCGGTGGAAAGCGCGTCCGGCAGATGATCCGATCCTGACGGCGCCACGCTGAACATCTTCTCGGTCGCAAGGCTGTGATTGGTGGTGAAATCCTGCACGATTGTCGAGTCCGACAGGGCAGCCGGCATGCCAAACGTAGCAGGCTCGAAATGCAGGGGGTACTTGCCTCCCGCGACCACGACTGCGATCTCAGCACAGGCGTTCAGATTCTCGATAGCGGTTCCGACAGCGGCTTGCGCGCGACTGCGCGATGAGGTGTTCTCGACAACCATCTTGTTGTGCATCGTTTCCGGAATATCGCCCACCATGATCAGCGATACCGGCGTGCTATCGGCGGAGGTCTCCCGAAAATACACAATCTGATCCGGCTTCGGGCCCGATTGCACGACGAAATCGGATTGCTTCAATCCTCGAATCGGAGCGCCGCTGGAATCGGCGACGGAAACTGCAAATTCGGCGTAGCCGG
>Ga0335069_10011304_pt1 | contig 12608 bp, 5 predicted proteins | sample Lox_Sample_11_FD_206714 | JGI IMG/M metagenome (GOLD analysis project Ga0335069, IMG submission 206714) | Soil microbial communities from Loxahatchee National Wildlife Refuge, Florida, United States - Lox_Sample_1.1 | ecosystem: Environmental > Terrestrial > Soil > Wetlands | place: USA: Florida... | reverse complement strand
AGTAAGCCCATTCACCGCGCGAACGCTCCACCTCTTCGTTGGATCGTTCCATCCCCCGCCCATCTCGCGATGCCGTCTAACGACGATATTTGCTTCTTAAGGAGCACGCAAGTGAATAGAGTTGCAGGCATGAGGAATCCCTATCTTACCCGCGGCCATTGCCGCCTTATTCGGTCCGCTCATCGGCTACGGCTCACGAGTATTCTAGCTCTTGCAATGGTTTTTGCATCACACCTTGCGGCCGGACAACCGAGCATTTTGACGCAACACAATGACAATGGCAGGACCGGTCAAAACACAGCCGAGACCTTTCTGAATACCTCGAATGTGAATGTGAACAGCTTTGGGCTGGTGTTCAGCCTTCCAGTTCAGGGTCAGGTTTACGCGCAGCCGCTGTACGTGCCCAATGTCGCGATCAACGGAACCACTCACAACGTACTGATCGTGGTCACCGAGCAAGAAAATGTGTACGCCTTCGATGCGGACACGCCGGCAGCTCCACTATGGAGCGCGAGCGTGGTGGACACCCCTCATGGCGCAAATCCGAACGAGACGGCGGTCCCGAGCCTCACGACAATCGGCTGCAAGGACATTCAGCCATACATCGGAATTACGAGCACTCCGGTCGTCGATCCCGTGTCCGGAACCATCTACTTAGAAGCAAAATCGACAGACGGCACAAACTACTTTCACCGCCTTCATGCCTTGGATCTTACGACCGGCGCCGAGAAGTCGCAGGGGCCAGTCGTCATCGCCGCCACCGTTTCCGGTACGGGCGACGGCTCTACCAATGGGCGACTGGCATTCGATAGCTATCATGAGCTCAATCGGCCAGGGTTGCTGTTGCTGGACGGAACGATCTATCTCGGATTCGCATCACATTGCGACTTCTCGCCTTATCACGGATGGCTTTTCGCGTACGATGCTGCGACCTTTGCGCAACAGAGCGCCTTCGTTACGACGCCAAATGGAGGGATGGGCGGATTCTGGCAGTCGGGAGCGGGAATCGCGGCAGATTCGAGCGGAAATATCTTTATATCGAGTGGCAACGGATCTTTCGATACGACGAATGTTCCGGCGACCGAATTGGGCGACACCCTCATGAAGTTGGGCACTTCTGGAGGCCAGCTGTCTCTCGTGGACTACTTCACCCCTTCCGACGAGGGTTGTCTGTCAACCAAGGACCTCGATCTTGCCTCCGGCGGCGTTTTGGTGCTTCCGGACCAGCCAGGAGCCTATCCGCATATCCTGGTGACGGCCGGCAAGGAGGGTGCCGTTTACGTTGTGAACCGCGATCAAATGACAACCGGCAACAGCCACTTTGAAAACAGTAACGACTGCACTACCAGTGACCTCAAGATAATATTGGATGAGACCAAATCTGGATGGATCGGCCGCCTGTTCGGCTTGCCTGCCTACTGGAACAATACTCTTTATTTCACAGGGGTTAATCATGTTATGGCCTCGATCCCTCTCGTCAACGGCCTTCCCGACTTCAACCAGATTGCAAACAACACAGTAAAATTTCCCTTCCCCGGCGCGACCCCGTCGATCTCTTCGAACGGCACAACCGCGGGTTCCGCCATTCTATGGGCCGTCGATTCTTCGCAATATGGCCCGCCGAGCCCGAACACCGGTCCCGCTATCCTTCACGCATTCGATGCCACCAATATCAACATTGAACTTTGGAACAGCACACAGGCGCCGAACAATCGAGACGCAGCCGGCAATGCAGTGAAGTTCGCCGTGCCGACGGTGGCGAGAGGCAGAGTCTATGTCGGTACGACCAATCTCGTGAGCGTGTATGGGCGGTTGAACCTAATCAACTTCTCGGCACTACCCAACGTGACCTACGGAGCAAGCCCGATCACCCTGACGGCTGCGGCCAGCTCCGGCCTCGCCGTGACCTACACGGTGACCGGTCCGGCCACCGTGTCCGACGCCGTGCTAACCATCACTGGGGCGGGTACGGTGAATGTGACAGCTTCGCAGGTAGGAAACCGCGACTTCGTAGCAGCCATGCCGGTTTCGCAGAGCTTCACGGTGGCCCAGGCGCCGCTGACGGTAACCGCAAACAGCATCACTGTGCCTTACGGGCAGCCCATTCCGGTTATGACCGGTTACAACGCAACGGGATTCGTGAACGGCGACACTTCGATGGTGCTGAGCGGCGCTCCGGCTGAGAGCACCACCGCCGCGCAGGGATTGGATGCCGGAACTTATCCGATCACTATCATGCAGGGGACTCTGGCCGCGGCCAATTATTCTTTCACGTTCGTCAGCGGGACTTTGACCATCTCGGGGGGGGTGGCGCAGACGATCACGTTTTCGCCATTGGCGAATCTGACTTACGGAGTGGGTCCGATTCCGTTGACCGCTGCGGCCAGCTCCGGCCTGGCGGTGACCTACACGGTGACCGGCCCGGCCACGGTGTCCGGCTCCACGCTGACCATCACCGGGGCAGGTACGGTAAAGGTGACTGCTGTGCAGGCGGGCAACATTGATTATGCGGCGGCAATGGCATCGCAGAGCTTCGCCGTGGCCAGGGCCTTACTCACGGTGACGGCGAACAATTCCATAAAGACATACGGTGCGCCCCACCCGGCCTTCACCTACACCATCGCCGGCTTCCTCAACGGGGATACCTCCGCAGTGGTGCGGGGAGCCCTCAGGGAGGCGACGACGGCGACCATCCACTCAGCGCCGGGTACTTACCCGATCAGCTTCCCGACCGTGTTGCTGGAAGCGACCAACTACACCTTCAACTATGTGAACGGCACGCTGACGGTTAAACCGGCATTGCTTACAGTGAAAGTCGACGATGCAACGAAGGCCTACGGTACCTCGAACCCGAAATTCAGAAGCGAAATAACGGGTTTACTGAATGGCGACGAAGTTGCTCTCGAGTACCGTTCAATTGCCGGGGTGAAGTCGCCTGTCGGAGTGTACCCGGTAACGGCGGCGCTTTCCGGCCCTGCCGCGACTAACTATGCCATTCAGGTAACGGATGGTGAACTGACAATCACGAAGGCAAGACTCATCATTGAGGTGAAGAACGCGAGTCGATTTTATGACGAACCGAACCCGCGGTTCTCTGGAACGGTAACAGGCATGCTCAGCGGCGACAAGATCACAATCACCTATAGCGCCGCGGCCAAGGAAGAGTCGCCGGTAGGAAAGTATCCGATCACCGCGAAGATATCCGGTTCCTCCGCAGGGAACTACAAGCCAGACGTGACGGATGGCATGCTCACCGTTAAGCCCGCGCCGCTGCCCGCTCCCACGTTCTTGCCCAAAGCTGGGAGTTCCTCCAAGGCCCTGAAAGTGACCATCAGCGACAGAATCGCGGGGGTTACAATCTTCTACACAAGAGACGGTACCGCACCAACCGCTCGATCGAACAAATACAACGAACCCGTGACCGTTTCGAAGTCGGAGACTCTCAAAGCCATTGCAACGGCACCGAATCACACGCAGTCTCCGATTGGCACGGCAGTCTACGTCATTGCGCCTTGATGGGTGCCACTCGATGCGACCGGTTTTCGAAATAGCATGAGGCATTTTGGCCTGGCTTGAGCGTGGCCTTTTTTGTAAGAAAAGAGCCACTCAGCTAACTCGCTTCGCCGAACACGATTTCGCGAGCTGGTACGGGCGCAGAAGTCCCTCGTTCGACCCAACACCGTTGAAGAGAAGCGAGACCTCACGGTTCATGCAATGCGTCGGCTCCCGAGCGAAGGGCGCCGCCAAACAAGTACCATAAGATCGTCCGGCTTCCGACGATGATGTCTGCCTCCAGCGTCATGCCGGGAATGATGCGGACGTGGGGCGGAACATTATGAAGATGAAGGCCTGTAAGGGCGATGCGGGTATCGAAATAAGGGGCTCCGCTCGCCTTGTTGTTGTTCATCGACGTAACGGTGTCCTGGTCATCCACTTCCGTGAACGAGTCCTGACTGATGGTCTTGACCACTCCTTCGCCGGTCCCGTGTTCCAGGAATTGATAGGCCTCAAATTTTATAGTGGCCCGATCACCCACTTTCACGAATCCGCTGTCCTGGGTATCGATATGCGCATCGATCTCAATCGGTGCGTCGACCGGCATCAAGCTGAAGAGCGGCTCGGCATCCATCGCAACGCCGCCTGTAGACAAGCCGGGAATCTTGAGAACGACCGCGTCCACCGGCGACACCAAGTTGACCAGTTCGCTCATCTTTTCGGCCTTGGCAAGATTGTTGACCCCCTCTTGATAGTCGTCGCGAACCGCGGTCAGTTTGTCAAGATTATCGTCGTGCCACTTGTCGACATATAACTTTCGCTGTTCCTTCTGCGATTCCAGAAGATGCTCTGCGGCAGCGAGACTGCTTTCCTGCTCCGATAGCTGATTGGTCATATCCAGGGTCTTATCCTGCATCCCAATCAGATCCAGGTGCGTCGCTATTCCGTCTTTTTCCATCTTGGCATACATCTCTTCCGTTTCTTTTGCGATCTTGAGCCGTCCCTGCAGGTCGGCGATGCTTTGCTTGAATCCGGCGATTTGCGCTTCGGAACTGCGAATCCTCTGGTCGAAGTCCCCCAGGCCGGCTTCGAACTCCGTGGAGCGCTGTCGCAGAACAGAGGACTGGAAGACCTCATTCGGCCTCGATTCATCGGGATGAAATGGCTGGCCTGCCTCCTCCAACTCCATGCGGCGCTTCTGGGCTTCGAGGCTTGAGACCTTTTCCCGGATAGCAGCAAGGTCGGCTTGCGCAAAGGTAGGATCGCAAGTGGCGAGCACCTGACCTTTCTTCACCACGTCGCCGACCGAGACCAGGACCCGATTGATGATGGCCTTATCGTGAGGTTGCACAGTCAGCGTCCCGCCAGTGGGGACGACCCGGCCCTTGGCGGCAACGACTCGATCCAGCCGCACGACAGAAATAAAGACAAATACCGCTAAGACCAGCGCCACCGCGACGTAGAGCGCAGATCTCTCCTTGAACGGATAATGCCGGGCAATAATCTCGGCTGTTGGAGACTCAAACGAGGCCACGACAAGGGTCGAGTCAGACGATTTGCGTGGGGATTTCATGATCGGCATTTCGAGCCTCCGCTTCCAAATGGCGATTTTGCTGCAACCACAATGAGCGGTAAATATCACAGCTGACAAGCAGCTTCCGGTGATGACCTACCGCGTAGAATCTGCCACGCTCCAGGACCAGAATGGAGTCGGCCATCGCCAACGCCGACAGCCGATGCGAGATGATGATGACCGTCCGATCCTGAGCGATGCGCAGAAGATTTGCGTTGACAATGGCCTCGCTTTCCGCGTCGAGGGCGCTGGTTGCTTCATCGAGAATCAAGATCGGCGGGTCGACAAGCAACGCCCGGGCAATGGCCAGTCGTTGACGCTGGCCTCCGGAAAAATTAACCGCACCTTCTTCAACCACCGTCTCGTAGCCGTGTGGTAACCGCTCGATGAACTCTTCGGCTCCGGCGAGTTGAGCGACTCTCACGATCTCTTCGAAAGTGGCGTTGGGACGGGCAGCGCAGATATTACTTCGAATGGTGCCGCTGAATAGAAAATTCTCCTGCGGAACGACTCCGATATTGGATCGCAGATGATCGAGGTCGATCTCGCGCAGATCCATTCCATCGATCTTGATCATGCCCTCATAGTCCTTGTTTAAGCCTTGTAACAGCCTAGTCACGGTCGTCTTGCCCGAACCGCTTCGTCCCATCACGCCAAAGATCGTGTTCTTCGGGATTTCGAATGACACTCCGTCAAGAGCGTACGGTGTGCCCGGTCGATACCGAAATCGAACATCCTCGAATAACACGCTACCCGCTATGGGCTGTTTGAGCCCGCTTCCCGACCGTCCGTCTTCCGGCGCCACATTCATGACCGATGCCACTTCAGTCAGCGCGCCTCTCGCTTGCTCAAAGCTCTGAAGCACTCCAGCCAGGGATACGATTGGAGCAGCGACCCGCGCGGAAAGCATGGAGAAAGCCACGATGGCTCCGCCGCTCCACGCCGTTCCGTCACGGTCCGCAAGAACCATGTAACAGCCGAGGAAGAAGCTGCCGGCGTAGATCAGCCGCTCCAACGGATGGACGATCGTTTGAGGAATGTTGGCGAGACGATAGAGGTCCTGATGAGCCTCGACGACTTCGGCAACTCGAGCGTCGCGTTGACTCCTCTTCAATCCATCCAGAGAAAGCGATTTGACCGTGCGCATGCCGTGAATCGTTTCCACCTGATGCGACCACATGACCTGCTCCCGCTCGATCACTTTGCCCGTTGCCCGCCGAATCGCCGGCAAGAACGCTACGTAGACACCAAGAACACAGAGCGCCAGAAAGATGACGAGGCACGCCAGCTTCCAATTCAGGAGAAACAACACCGGAAGCAGAACCAACAGCGTAAAACTATCCAGCACCGTTCCAAAGAGCTCATCCGTCATGAATTGACGAATGTGCCATATTTGATTGATCTTTGCATTGATCATTCCGGTAGGCAAGCTTTCGAAGAAGGACATGGGTAAGTTCATTAACTTATCGAAGACATGCAGGTTCAGTCGCCCATCGATCCTCGAGGTCGTGATCCAGATAAGGCTGCGCCGCAAGTAACCTAGCAGGGTCTCAAAGGCGGTAGATAAGACTAGCGCGACTCCGAGCACCTGAAGAGTCGACATGCTGCGGTTGTAAAGCACGCGGTCGATCATGATCATAAACGTGATCGGCGGGAAAAGCGCCAGGATGCTCATAAAGATCGCGGCTATGCCGATGTCGCGAACCAGCGTTCGCTCCTTCAAAACCTGGAAGAAGAACCAGCCAAATCCGAATGGGCGTTCCTCCTCCGGTACCCGCCAACGAGGCTTGAAGAAGATCACGTCGCCGGACCAAAATCCAAAAAGGCGGGGTTCGTCAAAGAGAACACTCACGCCGGATTCGGACTCCAGGTCATCGATCAGAGCGCAAGTGGCGCCTGCCCCTTCCTGCACTCGATTGATCACGGCGGCTCTGCCATTTGGAAGCAGAAGAATCGCCGGGGTGAGTCGTTTGAGCTTGGCCAGCTCACCTCGTTTGATCCTCAACAATTTGCCACGGAGACCAATCCGCTCCGCCATCTTCATCAATATCGGGGTGCCTGGCTCCTGCGTATCAAAAGGATGGGCGCGGATCAGTTGCTGAGTATTCAGTGTCTTGCCAAAATGCGCCGCGACCCGGACAAAGGCCCGTACAACCGTGCTTTCCCTTTGCGGGTGTCCACCTGTCATCGGATTGCGGGGCTCATTCATGCGGATATGATGGCACAGCCACCCGCATTTGGCCACGGTTAATGATTTTATGGTCTCTACGACACTAGGCCTGAAGCAGAGCCGCAATCTGCCTGCATCTTCCAACTCCGATCCAAGGCGCTGAAGGAGAAGATAAACCCAAGCTCCGCACGATCCACCCCGCACCGTAAGCGATCCGGCCTTTCGAACCATACGCGGCCGTTTCTCCGGGCCCAACGGTCAACTGCGTTGCGCCGACACACCGTCGCATCTCCTTGAGCAAGTTGTCCGTGAGAAAATGGGACAGATAATTCCCGTAATTCTCTCCAACACCGCAACCCCGCCAGGCCCTTCGCTCGAGTGCTTAGTTGGAAACTCCGTAGAACTGCCAGTTGCTCAGCAATATTGGCGTTCATGTCGATCTTTCTTTGCCATCCTCCTCGTTGCGCAGGAAGCGTCACCGTGAGGGGAAACCTGAGGTGTACTCCATGAATTTCTCTTCCAGAGACGATCCACTCAACTCCCCTGATGAAAGCGCGGTGCCCGCCGTCTCCAGAATCCAATCCACTTGCACATCGAGCAGCCCGTCTGCGCCCGCTTGTTTGGTCAAAACCGAACTGGAGCGCGACCTCGGGGCGGCCAGCGTTCTGCTGCTGGACAATTCAAGTGGGGTTTTCTACATTCGTCATCGTTCCTGATCCAATGAATTCAAACGAACGGGGGCTACACCTATGCAACGCCTTGCATCGTGGACTGCGTCGAAGCAGGCCGCCGTCATTTTCCTTGCCGCCGTGTCGACGCACCACATTTGCGCGCAAGAGCCATCTCCGATTCCGAACGCGCCGATGGCAAATGTGGGTCCACCGCTGGTGCGGCCCGATTTGAAGCAGTTCTCCAAGCCGCGGTCGAATTTTCCTTACCCTCTTGCCCCTTATTCCCCGCGTCATCTTGCGCCTGAGCGTCTTGTCAATACGCCTCGCATCGACCAGTTCCTGCACGACGGCAAGCTGTACATCACCATCGACGACGCCGTTACACTCGCGCTTGAGAATAACCTAGATTTGGCGATCGCCCGAATCAACCTGAAGATCGCCGATACAGACATCTGGCGCGCTGACGCCGGAGCTGCGATCTTCGGCGTGAACAGCGGCATCGTTCAAAATACCCCCGGAGGCAACGCACCTGGGCTAGGCGGGCAGGTTGGCTCAGGTGAGGGCGGCACGTCGTTGGGCGCGGGCGGAGCCGGAGCCGGAGCCGGGGGCCTTGTGGGCTCAACGTTGGGAAGCGGCGCTCAGATTTCGGGCTTCGATCCTGTCCTCTCTGGAACGGTTCAAATCGATCACCTGAAAAGCGAATGCAACACGCCCCTTTGTGCCACGAATCAGAACACTTCAACATTCGATTTTACCTATGCCCAGGGATTCCACTGGGGTACCGACATGGAGCTCGATTTCAACAACAGCCGCGTAAGTTCAAATACCGTGTATGACTTTCTGGCACCGGCCTTGAATTCAAGCTTCCAGTTCAAGCTAACTCAGCACCTGCTGCAGGGCTTCGGGTTTTCCGCCAATGCCCGTTATATTCGGATTGCCAGGAATAATCGCCGGCTTACCGGCTCTGCGTTCCGGGATCAGATTGCGGCAACTGTGAACCAAATCGAAAACATGTATTGGGATCTGGTAAGCGATTATGAAAATGTCAGGGTGCAGAAGAAGCAAATGGAGTTCGCCGAGATGCTTCTCGCGAACAATAAGAGGCAGATGGAGATCGGCGCGCTCCCGTCGATCGAAGTGGTTCGGGCGCAGAGCGCGATTGCGACCGATCAGCAGGCTTTGACCACGGCGGAGACGAATCTCCAACTGGCCCAACTATTAATGAAGAATGCTATTACGCGCAGCCTCGATGACCCGGCCCTTGCCGATGCTGAAGTCATTCCCACCTCGTCGATTGAATTACCGGCTTCGGAACCTGCCACCCCCATCCAGGACCTTGTGAAGGACGCCTTCAGTCATCGTCCCGACATTCAAGAGGCATTTATCAACTTGGATAACTCCGAGATCAGCAACAAGGCAATCCGCAATGCCCTTCTTCCGACCGCTGACTTGACCGCCTATTACGGCGGCTCCGGTTTGGGCGGCAGAAGGAATCCAGCCTATATTTGCCTATCCGACCCGCAAGTCTGCGGTGTCGGAGAGGCTCCTCCAAGCGTGCCGACGATCTCGTACGGAGCAACATTGGAGCAGATGGTAAACTCAAGCGCACCTGACAAAGGCATTACCCTGAATCTCACGATCCCGATTCGCAATCGGGCCGCCCAGGCCACGCAGGTACGCTCGGAGTTGGAAAAACAGCAGTCTCAGATTCTGCTCCAGGAGCTTGAGAATCAGATTCGCATCGAGGTGAGGAACGCCAAGTTCGCTGTCCAACAAAACCGTGCGAGTGTGGACGCCGCACGGGCCGCCGTCGAATTGGCGCAACAGTCTCTCGACCTGGAGCGCAAGAAATTCGAGGACCGTGCATCCACTACCATTGCCGTACTGCAGAACGAGGCCGGCCTAGTGCAGGCTGAAGCGACTCTTATTGGAGCGAAGATTTCCTACCAAAGAGCGGCCGTCTCATTGCAGCAGGTGACTGGACACCTACTGGACCGTGCCGGGATTTCGATCGAAGACGCGGAGCGAGGCCAGGTATCAAATCTGCCCCGCGTTCCAAATGCAGCCGTACATTCGCTCGACATCCCAAATCCGGTGCAGCAATAATGTCGATGCGTACCGCAAAGGAAGCCCAAGATTCGTTAAGGGGACTGCTCGATCAGGTTGGCGAGCCACGTCCTCAGGCTACAAATGAACCCAGGGCATGGTCGCTTCTGGCCGGCAGAGCCACGACGGACTGACTGCGTGGCCACTGTTCATAGCGGCGCCAGGCTCATTCACGCGAATTGTTTCGCAGGAGGAACGATAGTGGGTCGATTTAAGAAACCGCGACTTCAGAGGCCAAAGCACTATTCATTCTGCAGGCTTTAGCATACGGGCCAAAGCCAGTGCACCCCAAAACTAATCCTTGATCGAAGAAATCATTGCACAAGGTTCTGTCGTAGAATGGGTAATCTCCATGCTGCCGACGAAAGGGATGACCGATGCTTTCCCCGTCCACTCCAGCATTGGCGGAGGCCCCGGAATCGATTGGTTCCGTTGCCGCGCCTGATCCGGCTACTGCTGGCGCGACCGCTCGCGTCGATTTTGCCCTTCAAGCGGGAAATCGTTTGCTGGTGTATGGATGGCTTTTCGGCCTTTCCGAACGCGTGGAATCTGCATCGATTCACGTCGGAAACACCGCAATCGACCTCATAAGCCAGTCCTGGCGAGTACGCCGGCCAGACGTTGCAAAGCATTTTTCACGTCCAGCTTGGGACGAATTGCATGGATTCTACGTCCTGACAGAGCTGAATGATGACATGGCCGGGATCGACAATCTCCGTTTGACGTTTGCCATGCTTTCCGGCGAAAAACACGAAAGCGGCTGGCCGGTGGCACTGCAAAGCGAGATCCCCGACCCGCTTCTCGATACTTACTTGGCAACGCTGACACGGTTGCTGCGGGACCTGCCTCGAAGTGAGGGTCGCCGCCTGGTGAACTTCCTGCCGGCCCGGCAGCGCCATAAACTCGAGTTTCAATTTGAGACACTTCCACCTCCGATTCGGTTTGAGCTTGACCTTTGTTGCTTGCTTGAGGACCGGGTTTTGCTTGTGTACGGATGGATCTTCGATCCCGCAAATGAATTGAAATCGGCCGAGTTCAGCGCGGCCGGGTTGGTCTTCGACCTCTTGGAGGAATCGGTTTTCATCCCCCGGCAGGATATGAAAGCGGATCCGATGTTCCGTAAGTTGGGGAAGACCGAGCGATGTGGATTTGTCTTCATAAAGACATTGACGCAGGACTTCGCCGGCCGCGGGGATGTGAAGTTCGCGTTCAACTCAGCCTCATCCGACCCCGTGCAATGGGTGCGGATGCTGAGCCTGAACGCGCATGAATCGCGGCAGCAGCTCTTCTCGGTCATCGGCAAGTTGGACGACGAATCGGCGATGGCGCTCGTGGAGTGCGTGGCACCTGCGCTGGACGGTTCGCCTGAGTTGATCGCCTTGCGCGCTCTGCTGGAGCAGAGTTACGACCAGGCCGTTCGGCGTTTACCCGCGAGCATCCAACACTCCGATGCCAAGTGCGCGGTCTATCTCGATCAAGCGATTCCGGTCACAGGCAAGGGCATCTTTCTCAGCGGCTGGTCTTACGCGGAAATGAGAGTCAATGCCCGGATCGCCTGCCATTGCGGAGATTCCACTTACATACTGAACGACAACTGGATTCGCCACCCGCGCAGAGATGTTACAGATCATTTGTCCACCTTGGGATTTCAGGCAAGCGGCCATGAGCACGGGTTTACCTGCTTTGTACCGCTCAAGGACGAAGATCGACCTTACTTTCTGTCTGTCGCCAACGAGTTAGGGGAGGTGCGGAGGATGCGGGTGCCAATGCCGGAAAAGACGCCGGGCACACTGCAGGCGATTCGATCGCTGCTCTGCACGTTTCAACCAGGTCATCGCGAACTTCGTGCTTTGATGGATCGCCAGATCGGGCCTGCGGTACAGACCATATGGGCTGCCAGGACAAAGCCGTCGCGAAACGAGTTTGTCAGGAGCTTCGGAGCGCGGCCAGAACAACCCGCGGTGTCCATCATTGTGCCGTTGTATGGCCGATGCGACCTTGCCGAATACCAGATGGCATTGTTTGCCGATGACCAGGAGTTTCAGGGCCTCGACCTCATCTACGTGGTCGACGATCCAGCGATCTTTGAGCGATTCAGCGAACTGAGTCCGAACTTGTATGGCATCTACAAGATACCTTTTACAGTTGTCTATTCGGGAGAAAACCAGGGGTTCGCTGCGGCGAACAACTTCGGCGTCGAGAAGGCGTGCGGGGACCACATCTTGCTCCTGAATTCAGACGTGATGCCCAAACGGCATGGATGGGTGGGCCAGTTGCTGCGCATCTATGGGTCGTTGGACAGTCCAGGCATCCTGGGCGCCAAGCTGTTGTTTGAAGATGGCAGCCTGCAGCACGGGGGAATGGCTTTTCGCCGGTTCGCGCCGCTCGGGGGCCTATGGATCAACGATCATCCGCAAAAGGGCCAAAGGCCCGCAGGCCTGAGCGGCACGCGTCAAGTCGACGCGGTGACAGCCGCGTGCGCACTTCTTGATGCTGGACTTTATCGCAGGCTTGGCGGATTCTCAGAGGATTACATCATCGGCGACTTTGAAGATTCCGACCTTTGCCTTCGCGTGTTGATGGCTGGGAGACG
>Ga0335069_10011303_pt1 | contig 12609 bp, 9 predicted proteins | sample Lox_Sample_11_FD_206714 | JGI IMG/M metagenome (GOLD analysis project Ga0335069, IMG submission 206714) | Soil microbial communities from Loxahatchee National Wildlife Refuge, Florida, United States - Lox_Sample_1.1 | ecosystem: Environmental > Terrestrial > Soil > Wetlands | place: USA: Florida... | reverse complement strand
ATGTCAGTGCAATGAACGACGTCAAGTTCCTGCCGACCGCGAAGCAGACGCAGATTCTGAACCTCGAACGCAAGGTCACGGAGACGATTGGCGCGCTGCTGCGCGAGCTCAATCCGGGCCTGCCGGACGGGGTGTATGCGCCTTACGCTATGCTACTGGTGGGCATGCTGAATTGGACGGATCTTTGGTACAAGCCTTCCGGGAAGATCAAACCAGACGAGCTTTGCGAGCGAATCTCGCGCTTGTACCTTCGCGGATTTCTCGCCGAGAAGCCGGAGCAGTCCCATAGCCCGGGACGGCGTTCGCGCGCGCGGGTTGTCGCTGACGATGCGAGCTAGTCGACGAACTTCAGCGTAATCGGTTAGCGCCGTCTCGTCCTCCTCACGGAAGATCGCCGCCCGACTCAACGTGCAGCGATCTCCTTCAGCGGTTTCGACGGATCGGAGAGGTCGCTTGGCTCGGGCGATTGGCCGGTGTCGATCCAGCGTTTGCCCATCACGTAGGCCTGTGCGTCATTGGCGGCGTCGACGGCAAGGAGCTGCCGCCCGCGAAAATACCAGAAGGAGGCCGTGCCCGGTCTCGTTCCGACCCGTTCGATCACGCGATCATAGCCGGCGTTCAAACCCGCGATCTGCAGCTTGAGCTCGTACTGATCCGACCAGAACCAAGGTTTCGCCGTATAGGGCGTCGAAGACCCCATAATGGCGTCGGCGACGGCGTTTCCTTGGTCGATCGCGTGCGGGACGCTCTCCAGGCGAAGATACTCGCCGCGGTGCGGAAATGAGGCGCAGTCGCCGGCTGCGAAGATCGACGGGTCAGACGTGCGGCCCTGGGCGTCGACCTGGATGCCGTTGTCGACCGTCAGCCCCGCCGCCGCGGCAAGACGGGTTTCCGGAACGACGCCGATCCCTACGACGACGAAATCGGTCTCCAGCCGCCGATCGTCGTTGGTCTCGGCCGCAACAGCCCGGCCGTCGCCCACCAGTCGCTTCAGCCCGGTTCCTTCGATTAAATGGACGCCGCGCTCGCAATGCATCTGTCGCAGGAACGCCGCCGTTTCCGGCGCGGCGACACGTTGGAGAATGCGAGGGCTCGCTTCGATCACGGTGGTCGTCAGTCCAAGGCTTGCGGCGACCGCGGCGGTCTCGAGCCCGATATAGCCGCCGCCGACGATCAGGACCTTTGCCCCGGGCCGAAATTCAGGCGCAAGCAAATCGATGTCGGCCAGCGTGCGCACATAGTAGACGTTCTTGAGCTCGCCTCCCATCGACGCCGGCAGCCGTCGCGGCCGCGCGCCGGTCGCGAGCACCAGCCCGTCGTAAGCCATTCGCATGCCGTCGACGCGCACGGACCGGTCGTCGCGATCGATCGCCTCGACATCGGTCGCCGTTCGCAGGTCGATCTTGTTGTCCGCGTAGAAGCCCGGCGGCCGAAAATAGAGCCGATCTCGCGACATGTCCCCCGTGAGGTATTTCTTCGATAGCGGTGGTCGCTGATAGGGCGGATCGGCTTCGTCTCCAATGAGGGCAATCTCGCCGTTGTAACCTTTGCTCCGCAACCGCGTCGCGACGGCGAAACCGGCTTGCCCAGCGCCGACGATGATCGTCCTGCTCAATAGTGTCTCCTCGACAAGGTTGATGGCGAAGGTGACTTCAGTCCCGTCTTGCTCGCCCGTTCTGGGATTGACAGCCTGCGATATTTAATTCATAAACCGGTCGTCCGGTTTTTGAAAGGGGCTAAAGAACGGCCCCGCTATCGATGAGGAGCGCGCGAATGGAGACGAGTCGTCGAACCCAGTGGGATGATCTGATCCAGCCCGGGATGGTGCACGGGTCGCTCTATTATGACGAGATGATCTTCAAGGAGGAAGTGGACAAGATCTGGTTCACGACGTGGGTCTATGTCGGCCATGAAAGCGAGGTTCCCAACAAGAACGATTTCGTGACCAAGTCGATCGGCCCGATGCCGGTCCTGATGGTGCGGAACCGCAAGGGCGACATCGATCTCCTGCTGAACCGCTGTCCGCACCGGGGCAACGCGGTTTGCGTGCAAGAAAAGGGCAATCGTACCTCGTTCACTTGTCCCTACCATTCGTGGACGTTTGCCAACGACGGCACGTTGATGAACTACGCGTTCCCCGAAGGCTATAACGGTGCCGACAAGTCCAAGCTCGGTCTCTCCAAGGTGCCGAGGGTGGCGAGCTATCGCGGCTTCGTGTTCGCCTCGATGGCGACCGAAGGGCCGACGCTGGCCGAGCATCTGGGCGGGGCGGCCCGCACGCTCGACCAGGCTTGCGACAATTCACCGACCGGTGAGCTCGATCTCAGCGCAGGATTTCTGCACCACCGCACCCGCGCCAACTGGAAGTTTATCCTCGAGAACGAGTGTGACGGATATCATCCGGGCTTTGTGCATTCGTCGATCTTCTCGGTTGCCGATAGCGCGATCGGCTCGCTTTACGGGGCCGACGCCGTCGCCATCACGCGCGGCTTCGGCAACGGCCACACCGAAGTGGATCCGCGCCCGGAATTCCGCCGCCGCGACAAGCCGATGAGCTGGTTTGGGACCACTGCCGACAAGCTGCCTGACTACGTCGCGCAGATGAACGCGTCCTATGGCGAACAACGTGCCCGGCAAATCATGATCGACGGGATGCCGCATGTCATGATCTTTCCCAATCTGTTCATCGCCGAAATCCAGATCTTCGTGATCCAGCCGGTGTCCGCGACCGAGTCGATCCAGCACGTGACGGCGATTCAGTTCAAGGACTCGCCGGAGATCAATCGCCGGCTGCGGCAGCAGACCATGGGCTCCGTCGGACCTGCCGGCTTCCTGTTGGCAGATGACACCGAGATGTACGAGCGCAACCAGCGCGGGCTCGAGATCAGGGACCCCGAATATCTCTACCTGAAACGCGGGGAGCATCGCGAGCGCCGCGATGAGGATGGATATCTTATCGGCCACTCAACCGACGACCTGCCGTCGCGGGAGATCTGGAAACACTACCGTTCACTGATGGAAGCGCGCTGAAATGAATGCCATGACCGAAACGATCGCCCCGCCCGATATCCTGAAGGAGTGGATTGGCAAGGAACTGTCCTACGCCACGACCTTTGACCACGCCCTGTACCACGAGGTGACGCAGTTTCTCTCTCGGGAGGCTCGGCTTCAGGACACGCACGAATATGATGCTTGGGAGTCGCTCTGGACCGACGATGGCTTGTACTGGGTCCCCGCCAATGGCACGGATACCGATCCGGAACGCGAGATGTCGTTCATCTACGACAACCGCTCGCGTATCGCGCTGCGCATTCGCCAGTTAAAGACCGGCCGGCGGCATTCGCAAACGCCGCCATCGCAGCTCGCGAGGATCATTGCAAACGTCGAGTTGTTGAATTCGGACAGCTCGGATATCGGCGTCGCCTGCAACTCGCAGATCTTCGAGACGAACTTGCGCGGCGACACGATGTGGGCGGCGCGATGCATCTACAGGCTGCGCCGGGTGCAAGGCGAGTTGAAGATGGCCTACAAGAAAGTTGTGCTCGTCAACAACAACAAGGCGATCTACACGGTCTCCTTTCTCATCTGAGGACGACGAGCCACCGGGGCACGCTTTGATCCTGGTCCGGGAGCGGGCCAGGATCACGACGTCCAGATATCAGGGCGGCGCCATCTCGGAATGCGTCGCGTGATCGGTCGGTGCAGGTCGCGGCGATTGTCGTTGTGGCCTGCGGTCGGCGTTTGCGCGCGGTGGCCGACCGCAAGTTTATCGAGGTCGCAAAGAACTTTCGCAACTGGCGCCTCTCTTGGCTTGACCAACCATTTTTGATGTAAATAATAGTCCGACGTGTCGGATTGTTATTAAATTGATCGCGACGCAAAGGCCGGCATAGGCCAGCGACCTGATTTCTGCGGGAGTGGGACGAATGGAGCTTCAGTTGACCGAGGGCTTGCACCGGCAGTTGCGCCGTGCGCCGGATGCAGTGGCGACCGTCTTTGGCGATCGCCGCCAGACCTGGCGCCAGCTCGCGGATCGTGTGGCGCGCCTGGCTGCGGTGCTGCGCGGCGTGGGGATGATGGAGAACGACCGCGTCGCGATGCTGGCTCTCAACGCGGATCGCTATCTCGAATATATGCTCGGCGTCTGGTGGGGTGGGGGCGCGCTCAACCCGGCCAATACGCGCTGGAGCGCGGCCGAGGTTGCCTTCTCCCTCGATGATTGCGACACGCGCATCCTACTGGTCGACGATCACTTCGCGTCCTGGTGTGGTGAGCTTCGCTCTCGCAGCCGCTCGCTCCGGACCATCATCTATGTCGGCGAGGCCGATACCGCCCCGGAAGGGGCGCTGCATGCCGAGCACCTGATGAAGGACGCGCAGCCGCAACCCGACGTCCGGCGCAGCGGCGAGGATCTTGCCGGCGTCTTCTATACGGGAGGAACGACCGGCTTTCCCAAAGGCGTCATGCTCAGCCACAATGCGCTGCTCGGCAACGCGATCTGCAATCTGCTCGACGTAAGCTATGCCGACGACGAGGTGATCCTCGCGGTCTCGCCGATCTTCCACCAGGCCGGCATGTGCATCCTCATCCGCGCCCTGGTGCGCGGTTGCCGGTCTGTCTACGTCGAGTCCTTCGATCCGCCGAAGGTGCTGCACGCGATCTCGCGTGAACGGACGACCTTTACGCTGTTGGTTCCCACCATGCTGCAGCGGCTTATCGAGCATGCGGATTTCGAGAAGTATGATTCCAGCAGCCTGCGCAAGATCGTCTATGGCGCCTCGCCGATCAACGAGAGCCTGCTCGGGCGGCTTCTCGAAGTGCTGCCGAATGTCGACTTCTACCAGGGCTACGGCATGACCGAGACGGGTGGACCCTACACCATCCTGCCCGCGGCCTGTCATCGCTCCTCCAAGCCGGCCGAGCGCGCACGCCTGCGCTCTGCGGGGCGCCCGGCCTGGGGCGTCGACATGCGCATCACCGACAATGACGGCGCGGAGGTTCCCCAGGGAACGGTCGGCGAGATCGTGGCCCGTGGCGTCGGTGTCATGCAGGGATACTGGAATCGCGAGAAAGAGACGCGCGATGCGTTCCGCGACGGCTGGCTGCGATCGGGAGACATGGGATATGTCGACGGTGAAGGCTATCTGTTCATCGTCGATCGCCTCAAGGACATGATCGTCTCCGGTGGCGAGAACGTCTACTCGGCCGAGGTGGAAAACGCGCTCGCCCGCCACGCGGCCATCGCCAGTTGCGCCGTCATCGGGATTCCGAGCGAGCGCTGGGGCGAGCAGGTCCACGCCGTGGTCGTGCTGCGCCAGGGGATGCGGACGACCGCAGCCGAATTGCGCGATCACTGCCGCGAGTACATCGCCGGATACAAGTGTCCTGCAAGCGTCGAGTTTCGCGATGCACTGCCTCTATCCGGAGCTGGCAAACTCCTCAAGCACGAGTTGCGCGCGCCCTATTGGGAAGGTAACAGCCGCAACGTTGGCTGATCCAGGCCAGGCGGGAGGCAGAGTTTTCCCTTGTCGCGAGCTGCGATGCACCAGCACGGGTATGTGCTTAGGCAGCGCAGTCTCGCCGACTTTCTGCCGGAACGCCGGCGACTAGCTTCAACTCGGGTCATCCTCTGAATCAACACTCGCTGCCATGACGCTCGCCAGCGGCCGGGCCAACGAGACTACTGCGCCGCTGTCTCTTTCGAAGTAGCGGAGCCGACGGACTGTCGAAGTCCGTCGGATCGGCGCTCCAGCGCGCCGGAAGCGGACGCAATCGCTGTTTCGCCCGGGGTAAAACATTCCGACTTCGTATCTCGCGTGGCGCCAGCTATCTAGCTGCAAGCAACTTCCCAGCGATCGGCCGTCGGTCCACCAGGCGGGGTCATGGCGACGTCAGGCAAGTCCTCGTTTTTCGTCGCCGAGATCTGGCCAAAAGACAGCTCAACCCCGGTCGCGGCAAGCAGAAATCTGGTCAGCCCCTATGGTCCTTCGCCGGCCCGGGAGGCCGAAATTCCGTTATGAACAGCCTCGCAATGCGTTCGCACAGCTCCGCCGGCTTGACGGGTCCCGAAGATTGATACCAGACGTCGGTCCAGTTCAGCATACCGATCAAAAGCATCGCATAGAACTTGAGTAGCTCGCGTGGGTAGGCGTCGTTCAGGCGATGCAGGGCACTCGCGATGGCAGTCACGACCCGCTTTTGCCGTTCGAGGACGGAGCGCTGATATTTTGGCGGAAGAAATTTGAGATCGTTGATCGAGACGATGTGTCGGCGCCGGGATTGGGAGGACTTGAGAGTATAGACCTCCAGAAGCTGTAGGAAGACCTGTTCGGGCTTTCCATTTCGACCGACGACCTCCTCAACGCCATTGAGGATACTATTCATATGCTCGTCGATGATCGCGTAGAGAAGATCGTCCTTCGTCGGAAAGTAATGGTAGAGAGTCGACTTCTTTATCTTACATGCTTCGGCGATCTCCTCCATCTTGACGGAGGGATAGCCGAACTTGGCAAACCTAGCGGCCCCCGCGTCGAGGATTGAGTTGACCTTTTCCGCGTAGTCGTCTGCTCTCGGGCTTCGCATGGTTCTCGTATTCCGCACGAACATTCGTGGCTGTCGTTGCGCGATGTGGGCCGACAAGCGCGCCGGCTCCGGAGGCTGGGGCTGACGCTGTGCAAGTCGCGAGGCGTGGTCCCGTGACGGTTGCGGGACCGTTTCCGGCGCATGCTCTTGTCTGCAACGGCGTGGCGCCAAGCCGTTTGCGCGCCCTGGGACGGCCCGCAAGTCCCCTCATAGTGATTAGTGTTGCGCAGGTAAACCTGCCGCACCGCAAACCTCCTCATAAATTTGCTCGACTGGCCGGTGAACACGCACCGGGCAACGGTCGGCGTTCAGGCTCGCTCACCGGGGAATTGACATATTCGGAGCGACCAAGTACCTAACTATTAACCGACCGACGCGTCGGTCGGTTAATCCTCGGCGACGCCCCGACCGGACGGGGAGCCGGCTGGAGAGATGAAACCTCGGGGGAAGCAGGCCATGAGCGAACGGGTACATGTCGAGATCAATTCCGGGATCGCGGAAGTGCGCTTGTCCCGGACCGAAAAGCGCAACGCGCTGGATCGCGCAATGTTCGACGCGCTGATCGATGCCGGAGAGACATTGAAGCGGGCGCAACGGTTGCGGGCCGTCGTGCTGTCGGGGGCAGGACGCGGCTTTTGCGCGGGCATCGACATGCGCGTGTTGGCCGACATGGAATCGGGGAAGATCGCGGGCGTCGACCACCTCGCGTCTCGCACCCATGGAATCTGCAATCGATTCCAATACGCGGCTTGGGTTTGGCGCGAGGTTCCGGTTCCGGTGATTGCGGTCGTGCATGGGTTTGCGCTGGGCGGCGGCTTCGAAGTGGCCCTCGGCGCCGACATCCGCTACCTGACACCGGACGTCAGACTAGCGGTGATGGAAGTTCGCTGGGGGCTGGTCCCGGATATGGGGGCGACCCAGCTCATGCGTCATCTGGCGCGCGAGGATATTGTACGCGAATTGGCCTATACCGGTCGCGAATTCTCGGGAACGGAAGCATTCGCCTACGGATTTGCGACCAGGCTCGCCGATGATCCTCGAGCGCTGGCCCTCGAGACCGCGAGCCAGATCGCGGATAGGAGCCCGGATGCCGTTCGTGCGCTGAAGCGGCTCTTCAACAGGGCTGTCGTCGTTGGACCGGAGGCCGGCCTGATCGACGAGTGCATCGAGCAACAGGCTCTGGTGGGCAGCCGCAACCAGATGGAAACGGTCCACGCGGACCGCGAGGGAAGAAAACCGCGGTTCGAGGAAGTGAACTCGACCACGTCAGCCGCCATTGGCGCCTGACGTCGGTGCGGAGTCCTTCCTGGATCGAGATGTCAGCCCGAGCATGATCATGCATCATCAGTATGCGGTTCACTCCTTCGACGATCCCCGGATCGTCGAGATACGCGCGAGGACCCGAGACTACGTGCGGGACATTGCGCTTGTGCGAGGCGATCAATGGGAGCGCGACGGTACCGTCGCGCATGACGAATTCCGGCGTCTCGGTTCACTCGGGCTGTTGGGATGCTGCCATTCCGCGGAATTCGGCGGCACGGATCTCGGTCCGGTAGCCTCGGTGGCGTTCGCCGAGGAGATCTCGCGCTGTACGTTCAGTGGGTTGCCGGAGGCGGTTCTGATCCACACCGACATGTCGTCGACCCATATCGGTCACCGCGGAAGCCGGGAGCAGAGGCAGCGCTATCTGCCGGGCGCGATCCGGGGAGAGCTGATCTGCTCGGTCGCGATAACCGAGCCAGACGCCGGTTCGGATGTCGCGAGCCTAGCGACCCGCGCAGAGCGTCGTGGCGAGGGCTGGGTCCTGAACGGGACGAAAACCTACGTCACCAATGCCCTGCACGGCGACATCTTCATTGTCGCGGCGCGGACGGACCCGACCGCGAAGCCCAGTCGCGGTCTTTCGCTCTTCGTCGTGGAGCGTGGGACTCCGGGTGTTACCGTGCGCCCGATGGAGCGCAAGCATGGCATGCTTTCCTCGGACATCGCTGACCTCGTATTCGACGAGGCAAGGCTGCCTGCGGGGAGCCTGGTCGGTGAGGAGAACAGCGGCTTCTACGGCATCATGGAGAACTTCCAGAACGAACGCCTTGTCCTAGGAGCGATGAGCCTCGGCATGGGCCTGCAGGCTCTGGATATCACCGTGTCGTATCTCAAGTCGCGCCGCGCATTTGGCGGATGCCTTTGGGACAAGCAGGCCATCCGTCATCGGATTGCGTTCCTTCACGCGCGGATGCGCGCTGTCGGCGCACTCGTGTACGAAACCGCGATCAGGAGTGCCCGGGGTGAGGAAGCGGTGCGCGAGGTGTCCATGGTTAAGGCGCTCGCCGGAGAGACGCTGCAGGACGTCGTGCGGGACTGCCTGCAGTTTCACGGTGGTTACGGCTACATGCACGGGACGGCGATCGAGCGGCTCGGACGGGACGCGCGCCTCATGACCATAGGCGGGGGAGCGACCGAAGTCATGCTCGACGAAATTGCCAAGCGACTCTGAACAAAAGCCGCGGAATTTGAGGGAGAAAACCATGCCAGCGTATCTGACGCAGCATTTGTCGCGTGCCATTCGCCACTTTCCGGATCGGATCGCCACGGTGTTCCGCGACCGTCGACGGAGCTATGCCGAACTCGGCGAGCGCGTGGCGCGTCTCGCCGATGGCTTTCGTTCGCTCGGGATCGAGAAGGGGCACCGCGTTGGCCTGCTGGCGCTGAATTCCGATCGATATCTCGAGTATTTCCTGGCGGTGTTCCGCATCGGCGCTGTTGCCAATCCCGTCAATACCCGCTGGAGCGAAAAGGAGATTCTCTTCTCTCTGGAAGATTGCGCGACCACGGTCCTGCTGGTCGACGATACGTTCCGCGAGATAGGAGAGCGTCTTCGGGCTTCCGCTCCCCATCTCATAGAACGGCTGATCTATGCCGGCGAGGGGGACGCGCCAGCGGGAATGATTTCCTATGAAGCGTTGATCGCGGACTCCGCGGCGACCTGGCAGACCGCGGGTGACGAAAATGGAGATGAGCTGGGCGGCATCTTCTATACCGGCGGAACGACGGGTTTCCCCAAAGGCGTCATGGTTACCCAAAACAGCATCAACGCCTCCGCTGCGGGCCGCATCATGGCGGGCAGCGGCCCAGGAGCCGTCTCGCTCCACGCCGCGCCGCTGTTTCATCTGGCCGGAGGGCTTTGTATGTGGTCGGCGCTCGCGGTAGGAGGCACGCATGTCTTCCTACCGTCGTTCGACCCGCGTGCGGCAATGGCACTCATCGAACGCGAACGTGTCAACGACACGCTCATCGTTCCGACCATGCTGCAAATGATTCTGGACCATCCCGAATTCCGCAGCTTCGACCTGAGCAGCCTGGAGTGGGTCGTCTATGGCGCCGCGCCGATATCGGAGACGCTTCTGGATCGCGCCGTGGCCGCTCTTCCTAACATCCGCTTCACGCAGGGCTACGGCATGACGGAGCTGAGCGGAGCCGTGGTGTTCCTTCCTCCCGCCTACCATACGGCCGAGGGACGCCGGGCAGGGAAGCTCAAGTCTGCTGGCCGAGCTGGACTGCTGGCAGAAGCCAAGATCGTGGACAGCTTGGGCAATGAGGCACCCCGTGGCCAGGTGGGCGAGATCGCGGTGCGCGGCGGAGCGGTCATGCTGGGCTATTGGAATCGCCCGGAGGAGACGGCCGAAACTTTGCGCGACGGTTGGGTCTATTCCAAGGACCTGGCGTTCATGGACGACGACGGGTTCATCTACATCGTCGATCGCCTCAAGGACATGATCGTCAGCGGAGGCGAGAACGTCTACTCCGCCGAAGTCGAAAACGCGCTGATGAAACATCCGGCGATTTCCCAGTGTGCGGTGGTCGGCATTCCTAGCCAAAACTGGGGAGAGAGCGTTCATGCGGTGGTGGTCAGGAAGCCCAGCGCGAACGTCGACTCGGACGAATTGATCGCGCACTGCAAGACGTTGATCGCGAACTACAAGTGCCCGCGCAGCGTCGAGTTTCGCGACGGTCTTCCGCTGTCCGCGGCCGGAAAGATACTGAAGCATGAACTGCGAGCCGAGTTCTGGAAGGGCGCTTCGCGCCAGGTGAACTAAGTCCCTCTGAAACCCCCGGGTCTTCCCAGTCAGAATGAAGGCCCGCCACCCTCGTTGGTCATCAGGAGAACAATTCGATGCTGGACGTTGACGCAGAGTATCTTTCCGACGTGCACCGCCAGTTCAGGGCGGCGCTGCGCAAATTCGTCGCCAACGAAATCGTGCCGAACGCGGAGGTGTGGGAGGCGGACGGATCCGTGCCGCAAAAGGTTTATGCGCAGATGGGAGAACTCGGATTTCTCGGTCTTGCGGTGCCGGCCGAGCTCGGGGGGACGGAATTTGATGCGCTCGGCACCGTCGTCTTCGGCGAGGAATTGGGGCGCTCGGGCTTCGGTGGGGTCGCCGCCTCGATCGCGGATCATGCCGATATGGCGCTCCCCGTCGTTGTTGCGGCCGGCACGCGCCAGCAGCAGCAACGCTTCGTTCCCGACGTCGCCGCGGGACGGCGGATCATGGGCTTTGCGGTGACGGAGCCTGGAGGCGGCTCCGACCTCACTCGCATGAAGACCACGGCGGTCCGGGATGGCGACGATTGGGTGCTGAACGGCCAGAAGACCTTTATCACCAATGCGGTTTCCGCAGACATCTTCGTCACCGTTGCGCGCACCGACCCCAACGGGAAAGGCGCGAAGGGATTTTCGCTCTTTGTCGTCGAGAAGGGCGGCAAGGGATTTTCGAGCGGCTCGAACTTCAAGAAGACCGGGTGGTGTTCGTCCGACATGAGCGAGCTCTTCTTCGAGAATTTCAGGGTGCCGGCGGACAACCTGCTCGGCGAAGAGGGGCGCGGCTTCTACGTGCTGATGCAGCGGCTGGAGCGTGAGCGGATGAGCATGTGCGCCCAGTGCATCGGCATGATGGAGCGCGCGCTTGAAGTGACGCTCGACCACGTCAAGAGCCGCGTCGCCTATGGGCGCACGCTCTGGGATCTGCAATCGATCCGGCACGAGCTGGCGGGTTACGCCAGCGACCTCACGGCCGCGAAACTCCTCGTCTACCATGCCGCGGCCAAGAAGAGCCGCGACGAAAGCACAAGGCTCGAGACGTCGATGATGAAGGCGACGATCCCGCAACTGATGAAGCGGCTGGTCGATGGCTGCGTCCAAATGCACGGCGCGTCCGGCTATATGCGCGGCATGGAAATCGAGAGAATCTGGCGCGACACTCGGCCGTTCTCTCTGGGCGGCGGCGCCGCGGCCGTCATGCTCGATGAAATCGCCAAGCTGCTCTAATCACTGGGCGCTTCGAACGACCAGAATTTGCGGAGAAACAATGATGAAAGAAGCGACTTTTGCTGAACCCCTTGGTCTTCCCGAGGAACTGCCGACGATGCGCCGGCAGATTCGCCGGTTCGTCGACGAGGAGGTCGTGCCATACGGCGACGCATGGGAGGCCGAAGGGAAGATTCCCCGATCGGTCTTCAAGAAACTCGGGGACATGGGCGTTCTCGGCATGCGCCACCCGGTCGAGCACGGGGGCACCGACATGGGGCCGCTGGCATCTGTCGTGTTCGCCGAGGAACTCGGGCGCAGCACTTATGGCGGATTGCCCGCGTCGGTGCTCGTTCACACCGACATGTCGTCGACGCACATCAGTCGCAGGGGAACGGAGGAACAGAAGCGCAAATACCTTCCCGGCATCATCAGCGGCGAGAAGGTGGTCGCCATCGCCGTCACGGAGCCGGGTGCCGGATCCGACGTGGCGCGACTGAAGACCCGCGCTGTGCGGGACGGAGACCATTTCGTCATCAACGGCTCCAAGATCTACATTACCAATGGCGTTTATGGGGACATCTACATCATCGCTGCCCGTACTGACCCAGACGCTAAGGGCAGCCGCGGCATCTCGCTCTTCATCGTCGAGAAGGGGACCCCGGGATTGGTCGTTGGAAAGAAGCTCCTCAAACATGGAGACCTATGCTCGGACACTGCGGAAT
>Ga0335069_10011302_pt1 | contig 12609 bp, 8 predicted proteins | sample Lox_Sample_11_FD_206714 | JGI IMG/M metagenome (GOLD analysis project Ga0335069, IMG submission 206714) | Soil microbial communities from Loxahatchee National Wildlife Refuge, Florida, United States - Lox_Sample_1.1 | ecosystem: Environmental > Terrestrial > Soil > Wetlands | place: USA: Florida... | reverse complement strand
CGGTTGAAGAGACAACGTTCGATACAACGGCCGCAGCGTCTTCACCCAACGCAAGAAAGATGAGATGGAACGAGCTGATGAAGGAATACAGGGGTAAAATTGATATTGAAACGGCAAAAAAATTCATTGCCGATCATCACGATGCACTGCATAATACCGATAAGGCCAGTGCACTTACGCTGTGCGGTCATGTTGAGGATGACCCGGCCGGTGTTTCCTGCTGGGACGACGGGCCCTTTTGTCCGACCGGAGCAGTTCAGGGCAAGGCAACGGACGGTACCCTTGCAGGTGAAATGAAGCTTTGGGCCGTGATGGGCCACCCGTGCGGTACTGCATTCATTGCATCGGATTTTCTTGCAAAGCACCCTGAATACGGGTATATGAAAGATCACCTGCGTGATATGCCGTCACGGAGCTGGAGCCTGTTCAGTAAAAAGGACTGATTCCGTTCACCACCGCGGGCCTGGCCTAACTGAATGACATAGTAAAAATAGTACCGCCTCCCGGTCTGTCACGGAATTCCAGCCTTCCTTCATGAAGCTGCATGATCTGCTGCGAAAGGCTCAGCCCGATACCGGAGTTTTCAGGCTTTGAAGTGTAGAATGGAAGGAATATTTTCTCCCTCGACTCCCTGCCAATTCCTGGCCCGTTGTCAGAGACTGAGATTACAATTTTCGCGGCTTCACCAGATATGGCCTCAAGGGATATTTCAGGATTCTCCTTCTCCCTGACAGCGTCGAAAGAATTCTGGATCAGGTTTATAAGAACCTGCTCGATCAGTTCAAGATCGGCATGAAGGGACATTTCCGGCGGAGTCACAAAGGCAGTGAACCTGATATTCAATTCACCGAACTTCCCCTGGTAAAGTATCCTTATTCTTTCAAACAGCTCCCCTACTGAAAACAACCTGAAATGTGGTTTTGGAATATTTGTCAGGCTTTTTGTTGCCCTGACAAAATTTATCAGAGCTTTTGTCCGAGACTCAATAACCTTAAGGCCTTGACGGATATCCCTGACAGTCTCTTTTTCAATAAGCTCAGGAGACAGAACTTTCCCCTCATCATCATCCAGCATCTGTCCGGTCATCCCTGCCAGGTTTGTAATCGGTATGGCAGAATTTACAATTTCGTGAGAGATGATACTTACCAGCCTTTGCCAGGTAATGGTCTCCTTGTGAAGCAATTCATTTTTCTGACTTTCAATTTCATCCTTCTGCCTGCTCAGTTCCCTGTTTTGCATATCAAGTTCGAGGTTCTTGAAATGAAGATCATTCTCATACCTTAAGTTTAGCTGCCGCAAATAATATATACAGGCGTTGATAAACAGAAAAATTCCTACCGGAGCGATCTTGTAATAGGCATAAAAAGACCGGATCCTGTCAAGTATCGGATATGTATCTTTACCCAGCCACATCATAAGGTTATCGAGAAACAGTACCAGCAGCAGGAAATACAGAAGCGATATCCAGTAAAGGTATTTTTCCCTTGACGGATGAAGCAGCAGCTGGGGGATAACTGACATACCTACTGCAACAACAGGGTAATAAGTAAAGCCCTCCTCCTCAACGTAACCGATGAGTGTCGGAACCAGGAGGAAGATGACGGACGGTAAAAAAATCAGCGATATCATGCTGATCCTTGTATATCCCCTGTATGCCAGCAACAGGTTTAGAACGCAAACGAGCATGGTACCGAAAACCCTGGCTGTCCCGACTGAAATCTCCATGTGGATTATCTCCTGGGTAATTACAGTATAAATTAAGAGCAGGACAGAGGCAAATGCCAATACGAAATTCAGCTGGTTTGACAGGATAAGAGTCCTTTCATCCAGGCTGTTCCCGGCATTTTTCATTCCCAGCCGGGATATGCTGATCCATATCCCTGAGAAAATGCTTAATATCCCTTTTTTCATTGTTTCTCCGTTTTGATGTTATGAGAGATCTTCCAGCCCGAATTGTGCAATTTTGCGGTAGAGCGTGCTCCTGGCAATTCCAAGCTCCTCTGATGCTTTTGAAAGGTTTCCGCTGTTTCTTACCAGCGCCTCCCTGATCGCTTTCCGTTCAAAATCTTCAACACTTACTTCGGTGTATAGCCTGTCATTTCCTGCAAGTGCCCTGGCTTTCAGAATAAGATCTCCTGAATCGATCACCCCTTTCTGATCTAGTATTACTGCCCTTTCGATTGCATGGGCAAGTTCCCTTACATTACCTGGCCATGGGTAAGCCAGCAGCTTTTTATAGGCTTCCCCGGAAAGCTGTGCTTTTTTTTGATACTGTTCCGAAAAATTGTTCAGATAAAAATCCGAAAGAAGCCTGATATCACCTTCTCTTTCCCTCAGGGGAGGAACCTGGATTTCTATGGTATTCAGCCTGTAGAACAGATCCTGGCGGAATTTAAACGACTCTGTCATTTCTGACAGAGGCATATTGGTGGCAGAAATTATCCTGACATCGACCCTCACCGGGTCATTACTGCCGACACGAATTATTTCCTTCTTTTGAATTGCGGTCAGGAGCTTTGCCTGGAGCTGCATGCTCAGGTTCCCGATTTCATCAAGAAAAATTGTGCCCCCGTCAGCTGCTTCAAACCTTCCTGAACGCTGTTCCTTAGCATCCGTAAAAGCACCTTTTGTATGCCCGAACAGCTCTGATTCAAAAAGCGTCTCAGGTATGGCTCCCAGGTCAACCTGAACAAAAGGAGATCCTTTCCTCTGCGACAGTGCATGAAGAGTCCAGGCTATTAGCTCCTTGCCAGTGCCGTTTTCACCATTGATTAAAATATTGGCATCGGTAGGTGCAACATTCCTGACTGTTTCAAGGACTTGTTTCATTGCCGGCGACTTAGCTATTATTTCAGGGTAGTTTTGTGCCCGGGGTCTTGTTCCTGAGGTTTTTGAGTTCCTTTCTTTTCCCTGTTTTTCTGCCCTCTTTTTCCCGAGAACTTTCAGGACAGAATTCACCAGCTGCAGGTTATTCCAGGGTTTAAGAATGAAATCTTCAGCTCCTGCTTTCATCGCGGTGATGGCTAGATTTATTTCCCCATAGGCTGTTGTTGCAAGAACAGGGACAGAAGAGTCGAATCCTTTGATCTTCTCAATAAGCTGGAGCCCCTCATTTCCCGAAGTCACACCCCGTGTAAAATTCATATCAAGGATTATGGCTGAATACCTGTTCTTTTCCATCAGCTGGACAAGTCGTGAAGGAGAATCCAGGAGGTCGACCCTTTCAAAGATCCTTTTAAACGTAAGGCCGGCTGTGAATAACACATCCCTGTCGTCGTCGATAATCAGGATGCTTTCGTTTCGTTCAGAATCCATCTGACAGGATTAAAAGATTCAGGCCTCGTAACAGTAAAGTTAAGAAGTGATTCATTATGAGACAATTTATTGTAGCAAAACGCTACAGTTTTTGTGTTCCGGGAATTTAGACAAAATCATATCATATTGAATATGTGTTAATTATATAAAACGGTCCCTGGCTTGAATTTCACCCGGCATGAATCAATAACCCGTGAAAATGAAAAGCCAGGAATCAGCACCAAAAAGGTCGATTACCGGAAATGTCATACTGGTTTCTGTTTTACTCCACCTTGCAGCAGGCAGCCTTGCTGGACAAACCAATGTCAGGTTTTATACTGAAGCAGGTGAGTACAATGTATCCCGGGGCATGTATATAAGATCAGCAGTTATCCCGGGCCTCGCGATAAAGAGGAACCTCATTGAGGCAGGGCTTGAAACGAATGTTTATTTCCCGTCCAAACCGGCTATTTCGGGATTCTCGCTGCGCACATCAAAAATCTTCACCGGCGAAAAAACAAAATTTTCTATTGAATTATTCTGGATTACAAATTTCTCCTCCACCCTTCTCTCTGAAAAAATGTGGGGGGCGGACTGCAAAATGTCCAGGAATCATTTTGAAATGACCCTTGGGATAAACTTCGACTGGTACTCCTTCAACAGGAAAGCAGAAAAGCTTTATTCAATTGACCGGGATGCGGCAACAGTGCATGAAACCTTCAATGCTCTTTATTCATTCACATACCGATTCCGTGGAATCGACAGTAAATGGAACCTGGGGCTGACAATTACCGACTACGATTATTTCGGAATAAACCAGGAGACAAATCCCATCCTCAGAATCGGATTCAATTATAAAGTTTCCAGGCATCTGAACCTTGTTGCAGAAGGAAACTACTTATGTGCCGGCATCACAAATTTTGCATTCGGATATTTCGGTTTCAATTTAAAAACGGGGGTAATATGGAATTTCTGAAATTAAGAACAGGTATGGTGCTGCTTTTTGCAGCATTGATCTTCACATCATGCTCGAAAAATGCCGGTTCCTTCTCAATGAATGAATCCGTGGAAGGAAGGGTTGAACAGTCGCTTGAATGGAACAGGCAGCACCGGTCTGTCACAATAAATGTTGCATCGGACAATTATGAGATCTTTTGCATGGGCGACAGCCATGTTGGCACTACAAGGAATCTCGACAGGTTTTTCAATACGGCGAGGAAGCAGGAAGCTACCGCTGTTCTGATGGCTGGTGATCTTTGTTCAGGCAGGGAGGAGGATTATAAAGCTCTTATGCAGCACATTCCTTTCAGTGATTCACTTCCGGTTTTTGCCGTAACAGGCAATCATGACCTTCATTATGCGGGATGGGACACATATTTTTCCGATTTTGGCTCGTCGACATATTTCTTTTCTGTAAAGTCGCCTGCGGATTCCGATCTGTACATATGCCTCGACACGGGCGACGGGACACTGGGCAGGGAGCAGTACTACTGGTTGCGTAATTTGCTAACCAGCTTAAGAAGTTCTTACAGAAGATGCATCGCGATTACCCACACAAATTTTTTCAGGCACAGGCAGGCTGAAAGCACAAGCCCGCTTCCAGAGGAGATCATGGCGCTTGAAGAGCTCTTCACCGAAAATCATGTAGACATGGTGATTACAGGGCATGATCACAGGAAAGACGACAGGCTTTTTGGTGTTACAAGGTATATTGTGATGGATCCTCTCGAAGATAAGGCGGACAATGCCGGTTACTTTGTACTGAAAATTTCAGGAGGTACTATAAACTATGAATTCGTCAGCATAAAGGATTAACACTGTGGGTCCGGCTGGTCCCAAATACTTTAGATCAATCATGGCATATTTTTTGTGCCTGATATAGTTAAAATCCTCGTCTATGAAATCATGGTATATAAGCTATCCGGTTCTGGTAATTGTTTTCAGCCTGACAAGGGCAACGGCATTCGGCCAGGGCATTGAACCCAGGAACAATCCTGAAAAGGTTCTTCAGTCGGACAGTACATTTTTTTCCACACTGGTTTCCCAGTATGTGAAGTCGATAAATGATGCGGACACATCCCTGGCCCTGGCAATATGGGCTAAGACTGCAGATATATCTCATTTCAACCCGCAGGGTACATTTTACGGTTGGGACGGAGTGAAAAAAGTGTACCGGACCTTCAAGGATAATTTCACATCAAGGAATCTTACATTTTCCGACCTTCGGTATTCCTACAGTAATGAAGTGTCGTGGGTGACATTCAGATGGAAATTCGAAGGGACATTAAAATCGACCAATCAGCTGGCAAGGACCAGGGGGTTAGAGACCCAGGTCTGGAAGAAGGTCAACCACGAATGGAGGCTGGTGCATGTACATTATTCCGAGGTACCCGGGGAATAACGTGTTTAGTTGTGGGTTGTACTGGATTCGAACCAGTGACCCCTACCCTGTCAAGGTAATGCTCTAAACCAACTGAGCTAACAACCCGTATCGGGACAGTAATATCCCGGCGCTGCAAAAATAATAAAATATTTTATTTCTCTTTCGTGCCGATGGCCGCTTCAATTTTGTCGAGCCTTTCCTGAAGTAGCAACACCAGTGATTTATAAGAATTGATTTGTTCCTGCTGCTGTTGTATTGCTTTAACGAGAACTGATGTCAGCTGCCCGTATGACATGGTCATATCACCTTCCAATCCATAAATAATTTCGGGAATTATTTTCTTTACTTCCTGTGCAATGAAACCGATGTCCTGATTTTCCGATCCTTTAAGCCTGTAAGTAACCGGATGCAATGCCAATACCTCATTCAATCCATAATTTATATCCCTGATATCATGTTTTTTTGATATATCCGAAGCATTGGTCCATACTCCGGATAAAGTGAGTGTAGCACCATTCCCGTTGCTTGTCGAACTACCAACTTTAATTGCAGCACCACCCGGGGCGACTCCAAATCCCCAGCCAACTACACTGCCGTTGCCAAATACCATATTGTTACTGGCCGTAACTTTTGCACCGGACCCAATTGCAGTCGCATTTGACAAATTACTCGCGGAGACATCCGCAAAATAACCTACTGCCGTATTATTCGAGCCGGTTGTATTTGTATAAAGTGCACTGTCTCCGATCGCTGTATTTTCAATTCCCGATGTATTACTAAAGAGCGAACTGGAGCCATATGATGTACTTTGTTTTCCTGATATATTATTATAAAGCGCCTTGTATCCATTACCGGTATTGTTGTTCCCGGTTGAGTTTGAATAGAGCGCCCAGGCTCCCGTTCCTGTATTATTATTGGCAGTGGTGTTTAACGCGAGTGCATTGGAACCGGTTGCCGTATTGTAATTCGAGGTTGTACTATTACCAAGAGAGTTATAACCGGTCGATGTATTATAAGTTCCTGTTGTATTTAAAGTAAGCGCAAAAGCGCCGACAGCAGTATTATTCAACCCGCTTGTATTTAACTGAAGAGCGCTGATCCCGGAGGCCGTATTATATATCCCGGTTGTGTTACTGTTCAGTGCAGAGCCACCAATAGCGGTATTACCGCTCCCGGTAGTATTTAGCTTTAGTGCAAATAAACCAATGGCCACATTGCCACTTCCCGTGGTATTTGAAAAAAGGGCCCTGGACCCAATTGCTATATTATTGCTCCCGGTTGAATTATATGGAAGTGACCAATACCCGACAGCTGTATTATCATATCCTGTCGTGTTTGATTCAAGTGCATAGTTGCCATAAGCCGTATTTTCATACCCGGTTGTGTTTGCACCAAGTGCAAGTGCACCAGTAGCTGTATTATCATACCCGGTTGTATTTGAAGCTAATGCAACTTCTCCAATTGCTATGTTATAATCCCCGCTTAAATTTGAATATAGTGCACTTGGACCAAATGCTAAATTTTTTGATCCGGTGGTATTTGAATAAAGTGCATTGGTGCCAATGGCGGTGTTTAAATACCCTGTTATATTCTTATATCCAGCCATTGCCCCGATGAAAGTATTAAATCCTCCTTCTGTATTGGCATATCCTGCCCTTCCACCAAGGAAAGTGTTATCTGAACCTGTTGTATTTGAATAACCTGTACTGTCACCGTAAAAGCTATTATAATAACCAGTGGTATTTTTTGTCCCGGAAATAAATCCGACAAAAGTGTTCATCGAGCCATTGTTTGAATAGCCGGCCAGGTTACCAATGAAGACATTATAATTCCCGGTTGTATTTGAATATCCTGCTCTATAACCCATGAATGAATTCGATGTGCCACTATTAATGAAATATCCCGACTGATAACCCAGTACCGAGTTATAAAGTCCTGATGTAATGTTGCTTCCGGCCTGGTGACCAATAAAATAATTCGACGGAGTAAGCCTGAGATAACCCAAAGTATTTCCCGATAGCAGGTTACTTACCCCAAAACCTTTTAGCGTATCAGCAGTCAGAATCCTTGTACTGTCATGTGTCACCCTTAAATAATTTGTGTTGGATCCCTTGCCTGTGCCGAAGCCTCCTATTGCAAAACCGCCTTTAACCGACTTCGTGGCAGCATCATTGATATACATCCTGATGCTGTCGTTGTTGATGGTAAGGTATTTCTGGTTTAGTGTTTTGTAGTTGCCGAAACTACCTATCGCAAATCCTCCCTTTGCCGCCTTGCCGTTGTCGTCAATATAGGCCCTGATGCTGTCGGGATCAACAACCAGCAGGGGCTGTGATGTGCCTTTACCGGTACCGAACCCCCCGATCGCAAAGCCTCCCTTTGTCGAACCCTTTGCACCGTTATCGACGTATATCCTCACTCCTTCATTATAAACTGCAAAGACTATCTGCCCCGTCGTGTTCCTCACCACGAACAGTGCCGAGTCCATGGTTGCGGTGTTGCCGGCAACGCTCATGTAAGGCACATTCGACCCGATATTGTTCGCCATGAGGGCATACGGCACGCTCAGCAGCTGGCTCGTACCCGTGATGGTGTAGTTTGTTCCGCCGGCGGGATCCGTCTCCGTTTTTATGTAATAGGGGCCCGATGCCCAGTTTATTGATGAGAAGGTTCCGGTCACTGGTACCCCGGTGCCGATCGCGACAGTCACCAGCCCGTTTAAATTGGTCTGGGGGTTGGGGCTATAGGTCTCCTGGTAAACAATGGTTCCGGTGGGAGAGCCCTGGAGGATGCTTACACGCATACCAACCGACTTGTTCGACTGCAGAACATTACCTGCATCGCGTATCACCGCCTGGTAATTCAGCTTTTGCGGGACCTGGGAATAAACAATAACAAATGAGCTAACTGCTAAAGTCAGAAGTAGTGCAATTCGTTTCATATTTTTGGAGTTAAACAATATTGGGGAAAAATGGCCACCTGTTTCGCAATCTTTGACTGAACAGGTGCTCTAATCTCAAATTTAGGAGAGAATTACTATACAAGTCAAGTTTAATTGACGAATAAAAAATCCATTTACTTCATTCTCCGGATGGATGGACTTAATTAGCAACCTATTCGTTTTCAGTGGATGCTGTTGATCTAAAGCTGAGATGAACTGTCTTAAAAGCACCAAAGGCTTTGCAACATGACTAACTATAATTCATTGTGTGACCACAAAAAAGCGCATTCAGTCATTGCTGCTGAATGCGCTTTTCTTTTAAACCAGTATGCTAAACCCTACGCGATATTGTATTTCTTTTTCATATCAGCAACCGAGACGAGGATTAATTCTTTAAGCACATCCGTGTTGATATCCTCCAGTTTGTTGATATAGATGCACGATCCGCTGCTCGTTTTGAACCTGCCGAGCCTCGCGAGCAGACCTTTATAGTTATTTGCACCCGACATTATGTAAAGAGTTATATTCTGCTTTCGCGGTGAGAAGGCTGTGAGTGGCCAGTCGCCTTCCTGGCTGCTTTTTTCCGATTTGTAATGGAAGGTCCCGTAGCCGATCATATTGTTGTTCCACAAGGAGGGTTTCTCCTTTAAAACGGAGTCGTAGATTTTCTTTAAAGCGATACTGTCGTTTCGCCTTTTCTCCGGCTCAGTCTTCGCCAGGAACTCATCAATATCGAGATTGACTGCTTTTATTTTTATTTCGCCCATTGCATTTAATTATTATATTGAAATAACAAACGAGTGACGGAGAAGTTCTTAGGGGTGAGGTATTTCGGGCGTCAGGCATTGTCTGCCGTAGCCTAGGCGAAGGCAGGCGCCAGGCTAAAATATTTTACCCGGTTTTCAAAAGTCAGCTTATTCCCGGGGGCTCTATAAAATCGCTGTTTTTTCGTTCGGACCGGCAGTCATCGTCGGTGTAAAATATATGCCTTTTGTGATAATTAACTGTATCTGGAGCAATCCCCGTCTCAAAATGCTACGACCTGATAAAATTGCTATCATTTACTGATTGAGAATCAAGTTCGGCAAAAGGTTTAAAAAGGCAACGCCAGATCTTTCAATTTGTATTTCATGAAGGGATGATAATTGTTATCATTCAGGCTGGCAGTTGGTCCGTGACCAGAGAACCGGGTAAAGACAAATACGTAAAAAGTATGATAAGCCCTGTAAATATATCGCCGGTACCAGGCTGAGCTTACCGGATTTTAACTTATGTTTCCGGGGCTTCGTTTATCTGGTTAATTATCCCCAACCAGTTCTTTGCTATAACTATCAATAAAGATGGTCATTGGCTCTGTCATTGTGTCACGATATAATCCCATTTTGAAATAAAACCGGCCAGGCGACGGATAACCAGTTGCAGAGTCTTCATTATAGGCTGTCGGGCCCGAATAATCAACGATGGTACTATCATTCAGAGATGCAATTATTCTTCCATGATCACCGGGGGTGAAGCAAAGACGTAACCTGAAATCAAGCCACCTATTGCGGTATTCTTTTTCTGATTCCCAGAGAACTGTTCGTTGAGATCCTATTGTCTGTGTTATCAGCATTTTGCCCGAGACATACCGTACCGCCAGCACAGGGGAATTATCGTCACATACATGACCAAATGGGCATTTTTGTTTCCACTGGGCAAGAACCAACCGTTTGCTGACAATCGGGAAGTCGCCGGGGATGAACATGCTAAACATCTGTAAATAAGTTCTGCCTTCCTGCGCGTACAGGCTTTTTGCTTCTGTAAGTTCTGCTCTCTCGGAATCAAGATTACCATTCCGGCCGGCTTCAAACTTATCATTTTTGTGGAGGCTGATCTGGATTGCTCCATGGCCCGACCTGAAAACCCCGGACTGTATCTTTTTATCCGATGGAACGATTTTATCGGTTTTCCACAGATTACTGATTACCGGCTTTTCAAATTCATCGGTTACGGGTATTCCCGGAACAAGCTCAGGTCCTGAACAGCTTACAGTAATGGAAGAAACTGTGATCAGGGATATTAAATAAAGCGCTTTGTTCATAATAATTTTAAAATTAAGATCCATACATCAGGGTGTTAAGGTTCAGGTAGCGGAGCTTGGGCTTATTGATTTGCCTGTTAATGAAGCACAGTCTGTAAAACATTGACCGGGTTTTTGCACTTTAGCGTCCGTGTATGAACAAGTAATTTTTTTATAATCAATTATTGCTGTTTATCCTGATTTCTTCAAGCCGGGTTCTTGAAGCAGGATCATAGGTAAAATGATTCTCAAGCTTTTCACAGGCAAAGTCACTGCAGAACGCGCAATTCTCAATTTCTTTTAATCTGGCACATTCCCGGATCTGACAATCAATGCAACCGGTAAACAGTGAGCCATTAATAATTTTGCATCCATCGCAGTCAGAAATTATCTCAGGTTTTGGAGTTGTCCCATATATTTTGGCCAGCTGCACTGAAATGTCCTTTCGCATTTGGGTCTTACTTGCAATATCACATTCAAGGGTGGCCAGATGAATTGGACAACTGTCGCATATCAAACCACAATAAGCAATTTTTGTATCCATTATTAACACTATCTGATGTCAGGCGTATAGTAAATATATATAAATTACTAAAGATGACATAATTAAATCAAAATGAGAACATTAATCACCTTCCAGTTCTTTGATTTCAAAACAATAAAACTAATCCCTTCCTACAGCTCCACCCCGTCAGTCACATAATCATTTGGGTAACTATGAATACTCTTTCCCCACAAAAAATCAGCCTATGCCTGATAATTGATCTTTCAATACGAAAGGTAATAAAATACCCGGGAATTGGTGCCCTTTTGCCGAATCCTATTGTAATACCGGTGAAAATGTTCTTAAGATAAGCCCTGGATGGGGAACAGTATGAAAAGCTAATGCTGTCCTCAGGAATGAGCAGATTTCTGCACAGTGATAAAGCAGAGCCCTGAAGTAATGCTTGGGTATCTGCCAGCAAAACCTATTACCTCATCAATAAAAACCAACTCCCTGCAATTTTGTGAGGGACCGGTCAACCTTCCCCCGCTGCTACCTGTTTCCGTTTAACGCAAGTGATGCTTCAATCTTATCAATCTTCTCCTGCATGGATTGAAGCTGGGATTTGTAGGATTCAATTTGTTTCTGCTGATCCCTCAAACCTTCCAGCAGAATGACTGAAAGTTTCTCATAAGAAATTGCTTTATAACCATTTTCGTCGGTCCGTACAAGTTCGGGAAAAATCATTTCCACATCCTGGGCAATAAGGCCAAGCTGTTTCCCCTGGTCAAAATTATTTACCGGGAATTCATCCCTGCGCCATTCAAAAGATACAGCTTTTAATTTTAACACCCTGCCGATCTCCATATCAACAGGAGATATGTTTTTCTTCCACCTGATGTCGGAGCTGGCCCATCCGCCTGTTGAGTATGCACTCCCATTAACATATAGCTTATATGTACCCGGAGTTGTTGTTCCAATCCCGACATTCCCTGCCGAAGCGGTGATTGTAAGCCCGACATAGTTGGGATTATTACCCCATATTTCAAAGTTCCCCACTCTCCCCGTTACACCTGACCCCACGGCCTGGACCATATAAGATTGCGTTGTTGTAGTATTTGCTATTTGAATTGCTGTCCTTGTTGTGGACGATGAAGTCATTGAAACAGGTATATCAGAACTTGTATTCGTGGTATATATCCCGATGGGTCCCCTGAAATATGAATTACCGTTTACGTCAAGTTTTTGCGAGGGTGAAGCCGTTCCTATTCCAACATTCCCATCTCCCCTGATTCTCATCAATTCGGTTGTTCCGCCATAAAATTTAAAAGCGTAAGTGCTACTGTTCTGGGGGATTGATAACCATGCAGTATTACTTTCAATCCCGAGTGCATAATCGGCAAATGTAGCGCCCAGGTTCGGAAAGAGAACGATTTTAGTACCGGCAC
>Ga0335069_10011301_pt1 | contig 12611 bp, 11 predicted proteins | sample Lox_Sample_11_FD_206714 | JGI IMG/M metagenome (GOLD analysis project Ga0335069, IMG submission 206714) | Soil microbial communities from Loxahatchee National Wildlife Refuge, Florida, United States - Lox_Sample_1.1 | ecosystem: Environmental > Terrestrial > Soil > Wetlands | place: USA... | reverse complement strand
ACGCGGGCCGCGGTTCTGGCAGCCGCCCTCGACGTCCTGATCGCGGACGGCTACGCCAATTTCAGCGCCAGCCGGGTCGCCGCACGCGCCGGCGTCTCGCGCGGCGCGCTCGAGCGCTATTTCCCGACCAAAAACGCTCTCCTCGTCGCCGCGACCGAGCATGCCATGGACGAGGCTGTCGCGCATGCTGAGCGCCTAGCCGCCGGCAGTGGGGAGCACACCGTCGAGCGGTTCTTGCGCGATTCCGAACATTTCTTCTTCGGGCCGCTCTATCGCGCGATGCTGGAACTTGCGATCGCGGCGTCAAGCGACAAGGTCTTGGCCAAGCCGCATCGGCCGATCGTGCGGCGCGCGCGCAAAAGCCTTAACCGCATCTGGCTCGAGCGGCTCAGCGCCGCGGGCTTTCCGCGCCACCGCGCCGAACGCTTCATCCTGCTGACGCATTATCTGCTGCGCGGGCTCTTCGTCGTCGACACCTGGCTGCCCTACGAGACCAACCGCCGCGCGGTGATCAAGGAATGGTCGGCGCTGGTGCCGGCGGTGCTCGGGCAGCCGCACGCGCTGCCGCGGTCGTCGCGCGGGGCCGGCGGTTCCGCGCGGCAAACCAAAACCGGCACCACGGGCAGGAGCCCAAAGCGCGGGCCGGCGCGCGGCAAGCCGCCCACGCTGATTTCTAAGTAAAAAGCATCACTCCTTTTTTGTTTGAAATGGCCGCGGCCTTCGACTAACCTTGCGCAAAAGCGCGCGGCAACAGTCGCGTGCGGAGGAAACAGTTCAGGCGCGGCGGCGATCCTGTCGCGGCGCCGGGCGGGAAGGAGGGCGCATGACGCTGCAGCAGAATAGCGGCCGCATTCAAACCACCCATATCGGCAGCCTGCCGCGCCCGCATCATCTGCTCGACCGGCTGAAGGCGAAGTTTTCCGGACAGAACTTCGATGACAAGGCATTCGAAAGCGAACTGCGCCAGGCCGTCGTCGACGTCGTGAAGAAGCAGAAGGACTGCGGCATCGACATCGTCACCGACGGTGAATTCTCCAAGCCCGGCTTCTTCACTTACATCCAGGAGCGACTCAACGGCTACGAGCCGCGCCCGAGCCAGAAGATGTTGCTGTTTCAGAAGGAGGTCGCGGCCTTTCCGGAATATTACGCCGAGTATTTCAAGCAGGCGATGATGGGCGGCGCCATCGTGGCGCTGTCGCCGGTGGTCTGTACCGGGCCCGTGACCTATCGCGGCGAGGCGCCGCTCAAGCGCGACATCGATAATGTGAAGGCCGCGGCCGCGGCGGCCGGCGTGCCGCCGGAGCATGTGTTTCTACCGGCGACCGCGCCGTCCGGCGTCGGCATCAACGAGCATTACAAGAGCGATGAAGACTATTTCCACGCCGTCGCCGCGGCGATGAGCAAGGAATACAAAGCCATCGCCGACGCCGGCATCCTGGTGCAGGTCGACGATCCGTTCCTGGCCGACATATTCGTCGAGCCCGGCCTCGACGACAAAGGCATGGCGCGCCGCGCCGATATCTATGTCGAGGCGATCAATGAGGGCCTCAAAGGCATCCCGGTCGAGCGCGTGCGCTTTCACACCTGTTACGGCATCAATGAAGGGCCGCGGCTCTACGAGGCGAGCCTGCGGCAGCTCATCAGCTACATGCTCAAGATCAATGCCGGCTCCTACAGTTTCGAGGCCGCCAATCCGCGCCACGAACACGAATATCACGTGTTCGAACAGGTGAAGATCCCGGACGGCAAGGTGCTGTGCCCGGGCGTCGTCACCCATGCCAGCAATATCGTCGAGCATCCGGAACTGATCGCCGAGCGCATCCTGCGCTTCGCCAATCTGGTCGGCCGCGACAATGTGATCGCCGCCGCCGATTGCGGGTTCTCCTCGCAGGCGCTCTATCGCACCGAGGTGCATCACACCGTGGTGTGGGAGAAGTTCAAGGCGATGCGCGAAGGCGCCGACATCGCCAGCAAGAAGCTATGGAAGAACTGAATTCGTCCAGACTGACAATTTTGCGCTGAACCATGACGTTGACCTGGGAGGAAGATATGGCCAAGCGGACTTACACCGCGCTTGTTGCGGCGACGCTGGCGACCGGCGGCATCGTGCTGACGCCAACGGCCCGTGCGGATGACACAATCAAGATCGGCTTCATCGCGCCCTCGACCGGCCAGTTCGCGCAGATCGGCAATATGATGGTCGCCGGCGCCAAATACTTCATTCAGGAGAACGGGAGCAAAGTCGCCGGCAAGAACATCGAGCTGATCATCAAGGACGACGGCGGCCAGCCGGACAATGCCAAGCGCCTCGCCCAGGAATTGGTGGTCAACGACAAGGTCGCGGTGCTGGCCGGTTTCACCTTCACGCCGGTCGCGCTCGCGGTGGCGCCGATTGCGACCGAAGCGAAGGTGCCGGAGGTGGTCATGGCGGCAGGCACTTCGATCATCACCGAGAAGTCGCCCTATATCGTGCGCACCTTCTACACCACCGCGCAAGCCGCCGTGCCGATGGCGCAGTGGGCGGCCAGGAACGGCATCAAGAAGGCGGTCACGCTCGTCTCCGACTACGCGCCGGGTTATGACGCCGAAAAGACCTTTGGCGATGAATTCAAGAAGAACGGCGGCGAGATCGTTACCAACATCCGGGCGCCGGTGCAGAGCCCGGATTTCGCGCCCTATCTGCAGCGCGCACGTGACGCCAATCCGGACGGCATCTATGTGTTCATTCCCGGCAATTTCGCCGGCACCTTCGCCCGGCAATATGTCGAGCGCGGCCTCGACAGATCCGGCATCAAGCTGATGGGTAACGGCGACATGACAGACGACGATCTGCTCAATCCGATGGGTGATCCGGCGCTCGGCATCATCACCGCGGGCCAATATTCCGCCGCGCATGCCTCGCCGGAGAACAAGGCCTTCGTCGCGGGCTTCACCAAATTCGCCGGCAAGCGACCGAACCTGATGGCGGATTCGGTGTATGACGGAATGACCCTGATCTACAACGCGATCAAAAAGACCGGCGGCGATGCTGACGGCGACAAACTGATCGCGGCCATGAAGGGCATGAGCTTCGAGAGCCCGCGCGGACCGATCACCATCGATCCGGATACGCGCGACATCATCCAGAACATCTATATCCGCCGCGTCGAACGCAAGGACGGCGAACTCTACAATGTAGAGTTCGCTACCTTCCCGGCGGTGAAGGATCCGGTCAAGGAAGCGGAGAAGACGGCAAAGTAATCAATTGCGCGCGTCAGACCTTCGACTGCTGACGCACGAAATTGATGATGCCGGAGAAGTCCGCGCCGCTCGAGCCGGTTTCGGAGAATTCCTGGTAGATGTCGGCGGCGTGCGTGCCGATCGCGGTCTCAACATGGACTGAGGCCGCGGCTTCGCGGGCGAGGTTGAGGTCTTTGAGCATCAGGGCCGCGGCGAAGCCTGGCTTGTAGCCGTTATTGGCAGGGCTGGTCGGCACCGGGCCAGGCACTGGGCAATAGCTGGTCAGCGACCAGCATTGTCCCGACGACGACGACACGACGTCGAACATCGCCTGATGCGACAGGCCGAGCTTTTCGCCGAGCACGAAAGCCTCGCTGACCGCGATCATCGAGGCGCCGAGGATCATGTTGTTGCAGATCTTCGCCACCTGGCCGTTGCCGGCCTCGCCGCAATGCACGACGCGCTTGCCCATGCGCTCCAGCACCGGCTTGCCGCGCTCGAAGGCCTGCTGCGTGCCGCCCACCATGAAGGTGAGCGTCGCCGCGGTGGCGCCACCGACACCGCCGGACACCGGCGCATCGAGCGTGGCGACGCCTTGCTGCGCGGCCAGCTTGTGCGCTTCGCGGGCGCTCGCGACATCGATGGTCGAGCAGTCGATGAACAGCGCGCCCTGGTTCGCTACCGGCAAAATATCCTTCCACACCGAAAGGACGTGATGCCCGGCCGGGAGCATGGTGATGACGATCTCGGCATTCTCGACCGTCGAGCGCGCATTGGCGGCAATGTCGACGCCGTTCGCCGCCGAGGCGTCGCGCAATGGGGCCACGACATCGAAGCCGTGAACGCGCTCGCCCGCCTTGACCAGATTGGCGGCCATCGGGGCGCCCATATTGCCGAGACCGATGAAACCGATTTTCGCCATGTGCGTGTCCTTGAAGTGCGTCTCGTTGAAACGGTTCAGTCTGTGAATTTCAATTCCAGCGTGCCGACCGATCGAAAGTGCCGCTCAACGATGTCCGGCGTCACTTTCTCCAGCGTGTCGGGCCGCCATTGCGGATTGCGGTCCTTGTCGACGATCGTCGAGCGGATGCCTTCGATCATGTCGTGGCCGGCCACGCAGGCGAGCGCAATACGGTAATCCTGGACAAAACATTCCTCAATGCGGCTGAATTTTGCCGCGTCGCGCATGTTGCGCAGCGTGATCTTGAGCGACGTGGGCGAGGCCTTTCTCATGGCGGCGAGTGCCTCCTGCGCCGCCGGCGCCGGATTTGCCACGAGCCGCGCAACGATCTCTTCGGCCGTGTCGGCGCCGAAACAGGTGTCGATCCAATCCCGCGCTGATGCGAGCTTTCCGGGCGCAGGCGGGGTCGAGAGCGCGGCAAGCCGCGCGCGCACATCTTCGGCGGTTCGGCATGTGGCGAGCGCCTCGGGGATTTCGCCAAGCTTCGCCGAAGGAATATGAATATCGGCGAGCCCGGCATGGATCGCATCCGCCGCATTCATGCGCGCACCGGTGAGTTCCAGATAGGTGCCGGTGAAGCCGGGCGCCCGCGCCAGCGGAAACGACGCGCCGATATCGGGAAAAAAGCCGATGCCGACTTCGGGCATCGCGACCATCGAACGTTCGGTCACCACACGACGTGCGGCATGTCCGGCAAGACCGATGCCGCCGCCCATGACGACACCGTCCATGATCGCCACCACCGGCTTGCGGTAGCGCGCGATCATTACATTGAGATGATATTCGATAGCCCAGAATTTCTGCGGCAGCGGATCGCCGGCTTTCGCCGCGTCATAGATGGCGCGGATGTCGCCGCCGGCGCAGAAGCCGCGCTCGCCGGCGCCGTCGAGCAGCACCACGCCGACATCGGGATCGGAGGCAAAAGCGCGCATCATCTCGGTCATGGTGACGGACATGCCGAGCGTGACTGCGTTCAGCGCTTTGGGACGGTTCAGCGTCAGCCGGCGCAATGCGCCGCGGCTGCGGACGATGACATCGCCGTCTTGGACCAGCGCTTCGCTCATCGCCCGACGAGTTGCCTTGCCACGATCAGGCGCATGATTTCGTTGGTGCCCTCGAGGATCTGGTGCACGCGCAGATCGCGCACGATCTTCTCGATGCCGTATTCGGACAGATAGCCGTAGCCGCCATGCAGCTGCAGCGCTTGATTGGCGACGTCGAAGCAGGCGTCGGTGACGAAGCGCTTGGCCATCGCCGAAAGCTGGGTGAAATTCGGGTCCTTGCGGTCGAAGGCGGCGGCGGCGCGCCACAGCAGCGAACGCGAGGCTTCGAGCGCCGTCGCCATGTCGGCGAGGCGGAACTGCAGCGCCTGAAATTCGTCGAGCCGTTTGCCGAACGCCTTGCGCTCTTTCATGTAAGCGAGCGTCTTGTCCAGCGCGCACTGCGCGCCGCCGAGCGAGCAGGCGGCGATGTTGAGCCGGCCGCCGTCGAGCCCCGACATGGCGATGCGAAAACCCTGGCCCTCCTCGCCGAGCCGGTTGGCGAGCGGTACGCGGGCGTTCTCGAACACCACCGCACGCGTCGGCTGCGCGTTCCAGCCCATTTTGCGTTCATTGGCGCCGATGGAAATGCCGGGCGTGTCGCCCGGCACGATCAGCGCGGAGATGCCGGCCGCACCGTCGCCGCCAGTGCGCGCCATCACCAGATAGACGTCGCCGGCACCGGCGCCGGAGATGAACTGCTTCTGGCCGTTGAGGACGTAAAGCTCGCCGTCGCGTTGTGCGCGCGTCGTCAGCGCCGCCGCGTCCGAGCCTGCACCCGGCTCGGTCAGGCAATAACTCGCCAAAAGCTCCATGGTGCAGAGCCGGGGCAGGAAGCGCTTGCGCTGCTCGTCATTGCCGTAAGCATCGATGAGCCAAGCCGTCATATTGTGGATCGACATATAGGCGGAGACCGTCGGGCAGCCGGTCGCCAGCGCCTCGAAGATCAAGGTGCCGGTCAGGCGCGAGAGTTCCGAGCCGCCGAATTCCTGGGAGACGAAGACGCCGCCCATGCCGAGCTCGGCGGCCTTGCGCATCTCGGCGACCGGAAAATGCTTGGCCTCGTCCCAGGCAAGCGCATTCGGAGCGAAATTGTCGTCGGCAAAACTCTTCGCCATCTCGCGCATGGCGATCTGATCGGCGTCGAGTGCGAAGGCGGTAGCGGTTTGCGAAATATCGAGCATGACTCAGGCGTCCGGTTTCGCGGTCGGCTCGTGTGAGGCAATAGCATTGCCGTTTTCGCGGCCGAAGGGAAGCGGCCGAAGCAGCTAAAGTTGTGCGCCGCAGCGCAGCAGCGGCTAGTCCAAATATTTCTTGAAGAAATCCAGACTCAGCGCCAGCGCGCGATCGGCTTCCGGCTTGCTGTACGTCTTGCCGCCATGGCGGGCGAAAGCGTGGTCGGCACCCGGATATTTGTGAATGGTCACCAGCGGATTGGGCGACAGCCGCCGCTCGATGAGATCGTTAACCTCGGCCTGCACCCAGCGGTCCTTCAGCGCCATGTGCAACATGAACGGCCGGTGCAGGTTCTTGGCTTCCTTGATGCGGTGCTCGATATAGGTGCCGTAATAGGCGACCGCGCAATCGATCTCGGTGCGGCAGCACATCAGATAGCAGAGCTTGCCGCCGAGGCAGTAACCGACCGCGCCGACCTTGCCGTTACATTCCGGCAGCTGGTCCTTCAGGTAAAGGCGGATGTCCTCCATGTCGCGCACACCGAGGTCGTAGTCGAACTCGTAATAGAGATCGAACGCCTTCTTGATGTCGTCGGGATTGTCGTCGGACAATTCGACGCCCGGCTCCTGCCGCCAGAACAGATCCGGCACCAGACAGACAAAGCCGGCCTCGGCGAATTCACGGGCGTGGTAGCGCATGGTGTCGTTGACGCCCCAGATTTCCATGATTGCAATTATTGCGCCGGCCGGCGTGCGGTCGGGAACGGCGAGATAGGCGCCCATCTCGCCTTCGCGCAGCGGCACTTTGATGTTCTTGGTTATCATTGCGGGGTTTCCTGAAGCTTGAGCAAAGCGCGCGCATTGCCGGCAAAGATCCGGTCGCGCTCCTGTTGCGGGATATCGAGGTTCTTCACGGCGCGGATCGTGTCGGTGATCAGCCAGCGGCCTTGTTCGGAATCGAACGGCGCATCCGTGGCGAACAGGCAGTTTGGCGTGCCGAAGAAGGCATGACCACAGCACGTCGGCGCTTCTTCGCCGCCGAGGGCCGTATCGGCATAGAGCATCTTGTAATAAGCGAGCGGCGGCTTCTTCAGGCCGCGCTCCTTCGCCACCGGATTGTCGTCGCGCGTGCCGAAGAAGATCTGGTGGAAACCGAGATTAATCTTGGCCGGAAAGTAAGGGATCATGCCGCCCATATGGTGCGAGATGATTTTGGCGTGCGGCAATTCGTCGAACAGGCCGGAATAGATCAGCCGCGTCATGCAGGCGGTCGTCTCATAGGGCCAGCCGAACGAGAACCACACCTCGTCCTGCGAGGTCTTTTCGCTCGCGTAATCGGCAAAATCCGGGCCGCGCATCGGATGCACCCAGACCGGCAGATCGTGCTCGGCCATGCGGCGGAACAGCGGACGGAATTTGGCATCGCTGAGCGGCGCGCCGGCGACATTGGTGAAGACCTGGATGCCGCGCGCGCCGAGTTGCGTCACCGCGCGATCGAGCTCGGCGAGCGAAGCGTCGATATTGTTCATCGGCAGCGCGGCGATGAAGGCCGGAAAGCGGTCAGGATGCTTGCGGCAGATCTCGGCCAGCGAGTCATTGGCGAGTTGCGCCAGATCCGGCGTGACGTCCGGTCCGGCGACGAGTTCGAGCGGCGGATTGGCGAGCGATAGCACCTGCGCGAAATCGCCGTACTCGTCGAGCAATTTGAGCCGCGCGTCGACATCGACCAGGGTCTTGAGCCGCGGAAAGGCCGTGGTCGCGACATGGCCCGGAATGAGATCCGCCAGCCGGTCGAGATAGGCTTTGGGCATGAAGTGGTTGAAGATGTCGATGATCATGGCCGGCTGTCATCCATGCGCGCGCGTGACATTTACATTGCCGGAGGCCGCCTTGTCACACCCGTTTTTCTCATGCACTCTCGCGGCCCAATAAGAACAAGCCGCGGCGACAACCGCGGTTGCAATGGGGGAGACGCATGTCCGACGCGCGCAGGACACCTGCAGAACTTGCGTCCGCCGAGCTTGTCGCTCGGCTTGAGCGGCTGCCGTTTTCGAAATGGCACCGGCATTTCTTCATTCTTGCTTTCTGCGGCATCGCGCTCGATGCGGCGGATTTCGCGATTTTCGGCGCGGCGCTGCCGCCGGTGGCACGTGAATTCGGACTGGGGCCGGCACAAGCCGGATTGCTCGCGACGGTAGGATTGGTCGGCGCGTTTCTCGGTGCGCTGTTCTGGGGCACGATCTCGGATTATATCGGCCGCCGCACCTCGTTTCAGGCCACCGTGGGATTGTTTGCGCTCTTCACCGGGCTCGTGGCCACGTCCTGGAATGTGCTGTCGCTGTCGGTGTTTCGCTTCCTGTCGAATTTCGGCCTTGGCGGCGAAGTGCCGGTGACGCTGACCTTGAGCTCGGAATACAGCCCCGGCCGCATTCGCGGCGCGATGGCCGGGAATGTCATGGCCGCCTTTCCGGTCGGTCTTGTTCTTGCGGCGTCCCTGAGCCTGCTGATCATTCCGCGCTGGGGCTGGCGCGCCCTGTTCGTCGCCGGCGTGGTGCCGGCGCTGCTGTTGTTCTTCGTCCGCCGCTACATGCCGGAATCCGCGCGCTTTCTGTTGAGCAAAGGCCGGGTCGCGGAGGCCGAAGCCACCGTCGCTCAGATCGAGCAGGAAGCAATCGGACGCGCGCTGACGGCGGATGAGATCAAGACGCTGGCCAATCTGCATCCAGAGGTGGCGGCGCCCGGCAAGGTCACCGTGCTCGAACTGCTGGCGCCCGGGCGGATCAAGAACACGCTGTTGCTCTGGGTTGTCTCGTTCGGCTTTCTATGGGCCTCGAACGGCATCCTGTTCATGCTACCGACAATTCTCACGCAGCGCGGCGTTCCGCTGACGCAGGCTATCAGCTTCCAGCTCGTCCAGGCGTTAAGCGCCGTGGTCGGTTATTCGGCCTGCGGTTTCCTGATCGACCGCTATGGCCGAAGGCCGGTGCTGTTTCTTTATTATTTCGTCGGCGCGTTCTTTCATCTGTGGTTCGCAATGGCGAGCGGCATGTGGCTCTATGCAGCCGCGGCGGCCGTGGGCTGGGTCAATCCCGGCGTCTATGGCGCGACCGGCATCTACGTCAGCGAACTGCATCCGACGCATCTGCGTGCCACCGCCGTCGGCTGGTTCTTTGGCATCGGCCGCATCGGCTCGTTCCTGGCGCCGACCGTAGTCGGCTTCATGCTGGCTTTTGGCGTCGGCGCCTATGTGCTGCATACTTTCGCGCTGGCTTATCTGATCTCGGCGATCGCGCTGTGGCTGATCGGCATTGAAACCAAAGGCCGGGTGCTCGAGCAGATCACCGAGCACGGCGGCATCGCTGCGACGGCGGAGGCAGCTGCGCCGGCGCCGGTCATGACGCCGGCCGGAACTTGAGACGCAGCGGACGGTCCGAGCAGTCCGTCAGGACTTAGGCCTTTAGGATTTGGGCGAATGCTTGTGCAGCTGACGCCGTGAAGTGTGCCGGTAATGGGCGACCGGAGCTTGTTGCCATCCGCCCGACCCGTAACCCGGTCCGTAACCGTAAGCAAAGCCCGACCCGTAATTCGAAGGATGCCCGAAATACGGATTCATGGCGCAGAAGCCGCGATTGCCGGCAAGTACATTGGGCACGCAGGCTTCGACATTGGCGTAGTAACAGTCGTAGTGCACGCCGCCGGTACCGACCTGTATCACCGCGCACCACGGCGCGGTGCCGCTATATTGAGCTTGGCCCGGCGTGGCATGAAGACAAATCAGGGCCGCAGCCGCGGCGATAGAAAAGGCAATGCGCATCATGGCCGTCACCTTGAATGTTGCGTTGCGTTTCCACCTTGCTGAGTGCTCCATTATAACCCCTTTGCAACGGACGTATTCCCGCTTTTGCCCTGTCGGTTGCAGCCGATAATCACGTTGGGGGACGCCAGCATGGATTTCACTTTGTCGCCTGAGATCGAGGACCTGCGACTGCGCACCCGCGCCTTCATCGAGGAGCACGTGCTGCCGCTGGAGGCCGATCCGCAAAATTTTACCGAGCATGAAAATATACCTCTCGCGCGGCTCGCCCCGGTTCAGGACAAGGCGCGGAAGGCCGGACTCTGGGCGCCGCAATCGCCGAAGGAATTCGGCGGCATGGCGCTGCCGATCGTGGCCTGGGCCGTGATCTATGAGGAAGCGGCGCGTTCGCTGTTCGGCCCGCTCGCGATCAATTGCTCGGCGCCCGACGATGGCAACATGAATCTGTTGTCGCGCACCGGCACGCCGGCGCAGAAGGAATGGTGGCTGCGGCCGATCGTCGAAGGCAAGGTGAAGTCGGCTTTCGCCATGACCGAACCGGCGCCCGGCGGCGGCTCCGATCCCGGCATGATCCGCACCTATGCCGAGAAGAAGGGGGGCACCTGGAAGATTTACGGCCGCAAATGGTTCATCACCGGCGCCGCTGAAGCCGAGCATTTCATTGTCGTCGCCCGCACCTCCGACGACAAGCGCCGCGGGCTCACCGCCTTTCTCTATCATCGCGATCAGCCCGGCTGGCGCATCATGCGCCGTATCGGCATCATGGGCCCGGAAGAACACGGCGGGCATTGCGAGCTTGAATTCGATGGCCTCGAAGTCAGTAACGACAATATTCTGCTCGGCGTCGGCGACGGCTTGAAGATCACCCAGATCCGGCTCGGCCCGGCGCGGCTGACGCATTGCATGCGCTGGCTCGGCCAGTCCAAGCGCTGCCTCGAAATCGCGCAGGACTACGTCAATAACCGCGAAGGCTTTGGCATCCGGCTCGCCGATCGCGAGAGTGTGCAGATCAAGCTTGGCCAGATGGCGCACCAGATCCAGATCGGCCGGCTGCTCACCATGCATGCGGCCTGGAAGCTCGATCACGGCGACCGCGCCCGCAAGGAAGTGTCGATGGCGAAGGTGCATGTCGCCGATACGCTGCATCAGGCCTGTGACACCGCGATCCAGCTCAACGGCGCACGCGGCTATTCCAAGGACACGATCCTGGAATGGATCTATCGCGCCGCCCGCGCCGCGCGTCTCGTCGACGGCGCGTCGGAGGTGCACAATATGGTGCTGGCGCGTTTCCTGCGCGAGGAAGGCCGCGACTTCTGGACCTGGAGCGCCGGCAACAAGATCTAGACAGCCGCACGAAAGCGGATCAATTCCGCCAATTCGGATTGATGCCGTCGAGCATGCGCAGATAGGCCGGCCAGTCGGCCGAGCCGCGGCCGGAATCGTGGTGCTCGTATTGCCGCGCGGTCTTTTCGCAAATCTCCGGCGGAATCTCGATCAGCACGCCGCCGGTTGCTTCCATCGTCAATTGGATATGGGCGGCTTCGAGCAGCGACTTCATCAGCACGAAAGCCTCGCGCGCGGTCTTGCCGACGGTGAGCAGGCCGTGATTGCGCAGGATCAGCGCGCGGTTGTTGCCGAGCGCCTTGTTGATGCGCGCGCGTTCGCCGAAATCCTCGGTGATGCCTTCATAGTCGTGATAGCCGGTGCGATTGTAGAAACGGATCGCCGCCTGCGACACCATGCGCAGGCCGTGTTGCAGGCCGGAGATCGCCATGCCGGTCTCGGTGTGCACGTGGACGGCGCAATTGATGTCCGGCCGCGCCGACAGCACGCCGCCGTGCAGAGTGAAGCCCGGCCGGTTGACGCCTGAGGATTCGTCAAGGTCGTCGTCCATGCTGACCTTGACCAGATTGGTCGGCGTCACCTCGGTATAAAGAAGCTCGTGCCGCTTGATCAGGAAATTACGGTCCTCGCCGGGCACGCGCATGGAAGAGTGATTGTAGATGACATCGCCCCAGCCGTAATGCGCGATCAATTGGTAAGTCGCGGCGAGGTCGATGCGGGACTGCCATTCGGCCGGCGACATTTCAGACGGTGCAGCACTTTTGACGTCGGCGCTCTTGATGTGCGTGTTCATTGTGACCTCCCCGAGAGTACGGGCACTCTAGCACGCCAAGCGTGCGGCGGGCAGCCGCCCTATGCAGCCCGCCGCGCCCGCGCCAAAACCGCGCAAGTTCGACGGCCGTCATCATCATTAACCGATCGTCAACCGGCGCCGATGAATTGTCGTCCATGCCGTGGCCGCTCCCGGCTTTCTCCATCAGGAAAGCCGCTGCATTGACGATTGCCTCTATGGCGCTGGTGGGCGCTTGCGGTTCGCTATTCGCCGACGCCGGAGCGAG
>Ga0335069_10011300_pt1 | contig 12611 bp, 12 predicted proteins | sample Lox_Sample_11_FD_206714 | JGI IMG/M metagenome (GOLD analysis project Ga0335069, IMG submission 206714) | Soil microbial communities from Loxahatchee National Wildlife Refuge, Florida, United States - Lox_Sample_1.1 | ecosystem: Environmental > Terrestrial > Soil > Wetlands | place: USA... | reverse complement strand
TGCACACGACCTGGCGGTGGCGCGCGATGTCGGCGATCGATCGCCCGATGACCTCGGCGACGGCGCCGCCCACGCCTGCGTCCACTTCGTCGAACACGTACGTGCCCGCCGGCCCCTGATCGGCGAGGACGCGCTTGAGCGCCAGGAGGGCGCGCGAGAGCTCGCCGCCGCTGGCGATGCGCCGCAGCGGGCGCGGCTCCTCGCCGCGGTTCGGCGCCACGAGGAACTCGACCCGGTCGATGCCCGCTCGCGTCAGGCGCGCGCCGTCGACGAGCAGCGCGTCGCCGGCGCTGGCCGAGGGCGACACCTCGACGACCACGCGCGCCCGGCCCATCCCGAGCTGCTGCAGCTCCCGACCGATGGCCGACGCGAGCCGCTCGGCCGCGTCGCTCCGCTTGCGGGATAGCGCGCGTGCGGCCGCCCCCGCGTCGGCGAGGCGACGGGCCTTCTCGCCCTCGAGCTCCGCCACCCGCTCGGACGCCGTCGCCAGGGACGCGAGCTCCCTCGCCAGCGCCGCCCGCCGCGCCAGCAGGTCCGCCGTCGTCGGCCCGTGCTTGCGCAGGAGCTTCTGCAGGCGAAACGCCCGCTCCTCGATCTCCGCCAGCCGCTCGGGGCTCGCCTCGACCCCCTCCGCGTAGCGCGAGAGCGCCCTCGCGGCCTCGGCCAGCTCCGCGCGCGCCGACTCCACCGCGCGCGCCAGCGGCGAGAGCGACCCGTCGATGCCCGCGGCTTGATCGAGCTCCGCTCCGAGCCTCGCGAGCTCGTCGCACACGGCGTTCTCGCCCTCGTCCAGCCGGTCGGCCGCGCGCCGGGTCGCCGACTGCAGCTTCTCGGCGTGCCGGAGGCGCGCCCGCTCGTGCTCGAGGTCGGCCTCCTCCCCGTCGCGCGGGTCGATCTCTTCGATCTCCCGGAGCTGCCAGCGCAAGAAGTCCTCGCGCTCGGCGCGGCTGCGCTCCTGCGCCGCCGCGGCGTCGAGCTCGCGCGTGACCTCTGCCAGCGCGTCCACGTGCTCGGCCACGCGCGCACGGTCGGCCTCGAGGTCGCCGAAGGCGTCGAGGTACTCCACGTGCGTCGCGGGGTCGGTCAGCGTGACGCTCTCGTGCTGGGAGGCGATGTCGCAGAGGTCCGCCGCCAGGTCGGCGAGCTGTGCCGCGGTGCAGAGGCGGCCGTTGACGTACGCCCGGCTGCGGCCTTCCGACTGGAGCACCCTACGGACGACCAGCTCCTTCTCGGCCCCCCCGGCGAGGGACGAGACCGGGATCCCGGCGCCCTCCAGCTTCGCCCCCAGGCGCGACCCCGGCTCGAGCTCGAACAGAGCCTCCACCTCGGCCTCTTCCGCCCCCGCCCGCACCATGTCCGGCCGGGCCCGCCCCCCGAGCACCAGGGACAGGGCGTCGATGAGCATCGACTTGCCGGCCCCCGTTTCCCCCGTTACGACGTTGAACCCGCGCGACAGCTCCAGCACCTGCCGTTCGATGAGCACAACATTCCGGACGGTGAGCTGGGCGAGCACTTGACGCCTTTGGTGGGACACAACTAGGCTGCGCCGACCTCGTCGTCTAGCATTCGCAAAGAAAGGCGAGTGGTTTCGTGACGATGGCCAAAGCAGGGAGAGCAGCAGCGCGCGCAGTCGCCCCAACAAGCATGGCGTCACGAACTTCCGCGAAGAAGAAGGCGGCCGCGCCGCCCGCCGAGACCGTCCGGGTGCCCTCCCTCGAGGAGCGCACGGCCTATCTCGAGGACCGCCTGAAGGCGGCTCCGGCCGAGGTCCAGGACAAGTACCGCAACGACCTCGACATGAGCTGGATCGCGCACGACAGCGCGCTCGAGGGCGTCGTCTACACGATGCCGGAGCTACGTACGGCCATCGGGGCGAGCGACGCCAACGTGGCGTTCGACTCGAGCATGCAGCCGGTGGTCGAGGAGATCCGGCGCCACCGCGAAGCCCTCAACTTCGTGCGCGACTACGCGGGCAAGCGCCGCATGCCCATCACGGTCGACGTGGTGAAACGCATCTACCTCGTGCTTCACCCCGAAGAGGGGGACATCAAGACGGTCAAGTACCGCAAGGACATCCCCCAGCACCGGCTCTACTTCCACGAGTACTCGCCGCCCGACAAGATTGCCTACAAACTGCGTCAGGTCGTCGACTGGGTGAACGACCCCGAGACGCGCCGCACGCGCACGCACGTGCGCCTCGCCGCGCGCGCACACTACGACCTGCTGCGCATCTTCCCCTTCGCGACCGACAGCGGGAAGGTCGCGCGGCTCTTCATGAACCTGCTGCTCCTGCGCAGCGGCTACCCGCCGGCGATCATCCACTCGACGGAGCGCCAGAGGTACTACGAGGCGCTGAAGGGCTCGAGCGCGACCATGCACTCGATCGTGCAGGACGCGATCGAGAACAGCCTCTCGTCGATCGAGAAGCTGCTCGATCTCTACGAGCCCCGGAAGCGGTAATCACTGGGACTTTGGGGTAGCCTTGGCCTGGCTCCCATGCTGGCGAAGCGCGTCATCCCGTGCCTCGACGTGAAGGACGGCCGCGTCGTCAAGGGCGTGCGCTTCGAGGGGCTGCGCGACGCCGGCGACCCGGTGGAGCAGGCTGCCCGCTACGACCGCGAGGGGGCCGACGAGGTCGCGTTCCTCGACATCGCCGCGTCGCCGGAGGGCCGAGGGGCCCTGGTCGACGTCGTGACGCGCACGGCTGACGTCCTGCGCATCCCGCTGACGGTGGGCGGAGGAGTCCGCAGCGAGGACGACGTGCGTGCGCTGCTCGCGGCGGGCGCGGACAAGGTGAGCATCAACACGGCTGTGGTGCGCACGCCCGAGCTGGTCGAGCGGGCAGCAGGAGCGTGGGGCTCGCAGGCCATCGTCGTCGCCATCGATGCTCGGCGGCGCGAAGGGGGCTGGGAAGTGTTCGTCAACGGCGGGCGTACGGCCACGGGGCTCGACGCCATCGCCTGGGCCGAGAAAGTCGCCCTCCTCGGCGCTGGCGAGATACTCCTCACGAGCATGGACCGCGACGGGACGCTCTCCGGATACGACATCGCGCTGACGCGCGCCGTGTCCGACGCGGTGTCCATCCCGGTCATCGCGAGCGGGGGCGTCGGCAAGCTCGAGCACTTGCTCGCCGGCGTCGTCGAGGGGCGCGCGAGCGCGGTGCTCGCGGCGAGCATCTTCCACGACGGGACGCACGCGATCGGCGAAGTGAAGCAGTACCTCGGTACGCACGGCGTGCCGGTGCGCCCGGCCGAAGAGCCGAAGGAGCGCGCGGCATGAGCGGCGGGCCGCTCGAATCGTCGGTCACGCTCGAGCAGGTGTTCGCCGTCGTGGGCACGAAGCGCGTGCCCCTCGCACCGGAGCTCGCGGGCTACCTCGTGCTCGAGGTGGCCGAGCACGCAGACCCGAACGGCGGTGACGTCGACCCCAAGAGCGTCTACGTGAGCGAGGAGGGCATCGTGGCCCTCGTGAAGCCGAAGCGCGACTCGGCCGTCGGCGACGCCGAGACGTCCATCCGCGTCGCCCTCGCCCGGCTGCTCGAGGCGAGCGGATCGCAGACGCCCGCGCTCGCGGCGGCGAGCAAGCGGAAGAACGGAGGCGGGCTGCCGGCGCTCGCCGAGGAGCTCGAGGCGGCGCTCATCCCGGTGAACCGCGCCGCGGGGCGCCGTGCCCTCGCGAGGCTCGCGCGCGAGGTCAAGCGCGTCACCCTCGGCGTGGGACGCAACGCGCTGCCCTCGTCGCCGTCGGCCGACCCGGGGCCGCCCCCGTCGCGGAGGCCGTCGTCGCCGGCGATCGCCGCGGCGCCGCCGCCCCCGCCGCCGTCGCCCCCCGCGCCACCACCGCCGCCCGTGGTGGAAGAGGAAGCTCCCCCCCTGCCTCCTCCGACGCCGCCGCCACCGAGGCCGCCGTCGGCTGCGAGCTTCACGGCGCAGGAGGAGCCGACCACCGCGCGCGGACAAATCCCCGAGGAGGTCCTCAAGAAGGCGACCCCGCCGCCGGGGCGCACGTCCCTGAGCGATCTGCCCACGATGGAGTTCGAGGCGCCCGGCCGCACGCCGTCCCCGTCGCAAGCGGACGTCGATGACCTCATCGCCGACTTCAGCGTCTCGGGCACGGGCGAGCAGCAGCACGCGCGCGACCTCAAGAAGATGGCGGGCCTCGAGCCGACGCCGCCGCCGCCCGAGATCGCGCGGCGCATGGAGACCCGCGCGGTGCCCGTCACGCCCGGCGCCGTGGAAGCCGTCGCCGCAGACGCGGACGTCGAGTCGCTGCTCGCGCTCGCCGACGAGCCGCAGAGCAAGAGGAGCGGCGCGGCGGGATCGGGCGCCGCGTCGGGCGCCGCGCGCGCAGCTCCAGCGCCGGTGCTCGCCGTGCCCAACAGCGACGAGCGACAGCTCCCCACGCAGCCCTCGAAGCTCAAGCAGAACCGCGCGTCACTCGCCAGCATCCCTCGCCTGAAGCCGTCGCGCGGGCCAGGGTGGGTCGTCGTCATCCTCGCGGTCGGGGCCATCGCCGCGGGCGCGTATGCGATCACCCTGCTGCCGCGCGGTGGCGCATCGACGCGTCAGGATCCGCAGGCGCCGTCGGGTTCGGCGTCGGGCGCGGCGCCGGCGTCGTCGACGTGCATCCAGACGCTCGTCGTGAGCGACGTCCCGCCGCACGCCGAGGTGCTCGTGCGCAAGGGCCAGGCCCCGGTGGACGTCGACCGCATGCCGGTCGGCGCGCGCCTCGAGTTCGTGGCGACCGCCGAGGGCTTCGCCCCCAAGCGCGTCGTCGTGCCGGCCGGCGCCGCATGGGACTCCGGCCCCGACGGCAAGCCCCGCTTCGAGGCGGCCGTGCAGCTCGACAAGTCGAAGGCCGCGCACGGCACGAACGACCCGTGGCCCGCAGGGGAGCCCGGCAGCTCCGTGGGCGGTCAGGGTCCGCCGGGAACCGTGCACGTGGTCGCGACCCCGCGCGGCGCCGAGGTCTGGATGCTCGCCGGGCTCGGTGACGCGCGCATCGAGCAGCAGCAAGGGTGCGACGAGGACGTCGACGTGCTCCTCGCGGGGCCGACGACGTACCGGAAGCGCATCCACGTCGCCGCGTCGGACTTCGCGGAGGACACCACCCCCGCCGCCGCGCCTTCCGGCTCGCCGCCCACGGGGAAAGCGCCCCGACGGGTCGCACACGTCTCGGGCAAATGACGTAGGCTAGCGCCCATGCACGAGCAGGACATCGCGATCGTGAAGGCCCTGGTGCCCGTCGCGTGGGCAGACGGCGTGTTCGCCCAGACCGAGAAGGAGATGCTCGACGCGCTCCTCGACGCCTACAGCGCGAGCGACAAGGAGAAAGAGATCCTGCACGAGTACGCCGCGACGAAGCGCACGCTCGACGACATCGAGCTGCAGGACCTCTCGGCCGACGACCGCCGCGTCCTCTTCCAGCACGCGGTGCTGCTCACGTTCGCCGACGGGGACCAGTCGAAGGACGAAGCGGCGATGCTCGATGCGCTCGCGAAGAAGCTGCGGCTGGGTGACGACGAGACGAAGGCGCTGATGAAGACGGGCGCAGAGCGCGCGAAGAAGTACCTGCACTTGCTGTAGGCGCGAGCACCGAGAGGTCGACGCGCGACCCGGTCGAGGTCTGGGTCGAGGTAGTCGATTCCTCCGCCTGAGGATTCGCCGCTGCTGCCCGAGTCTGAGTCGATCCCACTTCCAGAGGGGTTACCGCCGTCTCACTCGACGAGGCCGCGGCCGCGGACCGACCAAAGCTTGAGAGCGATCAATCAGTAATACGCAGCTTGACTCAAGGGCCCGTACTGCAGCACGGACTCTTCCATCGCGAACTCCCCCGCGGTGAAGGTGGACAGGCGCTGCTGGTACCAGACCAGTGTTCCATTGAGCCCGACCCCCTTGAAGGGCGCAAACACCGATTGCGGGACGACGCCCTGACCGAGCGTCGCGTCCCAAGTGCATAGGAAGGACGCGTTGCCGTTGCCCGCGCCCTGCAGGAGGAATTGAGCGCCTGGTTCTCCGCCCGACCACTGGACCACCAGATCCTCCGACGTGGACACGGCGTAGAACACGTTCTTGTTGTCCGACTCCAGCTCCGGGGTGACGAGGGTGCCGGACTGCGGCACCGTCACGGGTGCCGCTGTGAAAGCGGGCACGACACCACCGGATGCAGAAACAGTGAGCGTGTCGCCAGGAATGAAGAACGTCAGCGGCCCCTGGCCCGGAGGGTTCAAGGTGTCTTGTCCGAACCCGTACACGCCCCCCATTGCCGTGAGGACGACACCGCCGAGCTCACCTCCGGCCAGCGTCAATGTCCCCGCCGAGACGGTGTCACCCAGAGGTCCCGCCGGAAGACCCGGGATCCCGAAGAAAGGGGCCGGGCAGGTCTGATAGACGCAGGCTCCAGCCTGTCTCGTCTCGCATGCCTCACCACGCATGCCGAGATCGAACTCGGCGTAGAAGCTCGTGGCGCCGCTCGCTCCGAGACCGCCCCCACTGTTCACGAAGATTAGGACTCCGGTGTTCGAGGGAGCCGGCGTCGGCTGGGGCGAGGCGTCGTCCAGGATGGCCCCGTCAGGGGTGATGCCCCCATCAGGAGTAGGGGTGCTCGCTTCTGGCAGCGTGCTGCTGGACGACGGGCCAGTCGGGCCATCGTCCAGCAGGGTCGAGCGGCCGCAGCCCCACAGCGCCGCAAGAGCCGGTGACGCCAACATGACCACTGCAATCAAGGCGGGACGGCGGGTGCGCATGCGCAGTCGTTCGTTCGAAGGTCTGCCGCCGCTCACCCTAGCAGGCGCCCCTGGCTCCGCATCTGGCACCGGTCCGGGCGGAACCTCCTCGTCCGCGCGAACGCGTCTTCGTTCTCGAAGACGTGTCGCGGTTCTCGAGCACGCATCGTGGTTCTCGACGATGAGTCTTCGGTCTCGGTAACGCGTCATCGTCCTGCGTGAAGCACGCTGATTTTCGTCGATGAGTCTCCGCTCTTGACGGCGCGTCTTCGTTCTCGCCGACGCCTCGTTTTCGGAGCCGACGCCTCGTTTTCGGAGCCGACGCCTCGTTTTCGGAGCCGACGCCTCGTTTTCGGAGCCAACGCCTCGTTTTCGAGTCCGGCGCCTCGTTTTCGAGTCCGACGCCTCGTTTTCGAGTCCGACGCCTCGTTTTCGAGTCCGACGCCTCGTTTTCGGATCCAATGCCTCATCTTCCGATCCGATGCCTCGTCGGCCGTTCCTGGCGAGCTCGATGCGCCGGGCGGCAAGGTGCAGCGGCTGCCGGCGACGTACCGGCAGCCGCTCGCTCGCTCAGCGGATGAAGCCCGTCGCGAGGGCGACGAAACGATCCGCGTACGCCATCACGGCGTCGAGCTTGGCCGCATCCGCTTCGCCTGCAGCGACCGCGACCTCGACCGCCGCTGCAGCCTCGCATGCCTCGCCGCGCGCGATGGTGATGACACGCGCCTTGTCGGCGCGCGTCACTCTCCCCGCCGCTTCCGCCGTGTTGAGAACCGCGCTCTTCGCAGCCCTCATCGCCTGGTCCCTCAAGTGCGCATCGCGAATCCTGGCATCGCGCACGCTCTCGAGCAGCTTCATCGCGACCTCGTACGCCAAGAGCTTCTGGTGTGGCAGCTTACGCATGATTGCCCGCTCCTTTCGCCCAGCAAAGGAGCGGGCAATCATGCGGCGAGCCCCAGACCCCAAGCCGCGAGGCGAGCTTTCCCTAGTCCTGCAGGCGCAGTGCCGCCCGCAGGGCGGCACGAGCCTGCGTCGCGACCCCGACCCCGACCCCGACCCCGACCCCGACCCCGACCTCGACCTCGACCCCGACCCCGTTCAGCGCGCGCGCATCTTGGCGCTCTCGCGGGCCGGCAGCGTCTCGAGCTCCTTCAGCAGCGCCGTGGGGCTGAAAGGCTTCGTGTAGTACGCGGTCGCACCGGCCTCGGTCGCGCGCTGCTTGGACGCCTCGTCGCTGAGCGCGCTGATCACGATGATCGGGATGGCGCGCGTCGCCTCGGCCTCGCGGAGCTTGCGGCACACGTCGAAGCCGTCGAGGCTCCCGGGCAGCATCAGGTCGAGCAGGATCACGTCGGGCGGCTGCGCCAGCGCGCTCTCCAGGCCCTTGGCGCCCGTCGACACGGCCTCCACCCGGTGGCCACGCGCCGACATGAGCGTCTCGATCATCTGCCGGATGGCATCCGAATCTTCTACGACGAGTATCCGCATCCGGTTCGTCCCATTCTAATGCGGAAACGTGACGCTCACGCGAACTCCTCCACCGCGGCCGTCCACGACCGGGGCGTCGCCGAGCTCGAGCAGCGCCCCCTGCGCTGCCGCGATCTCCGACGCGAGAAAGAGACCCACCCCGCTCGGGCGCCCGAACGTCCCCGGCTCCACCTCGAGCGCAAGCAGCGCGCGCCGAGCCGCGGCCGGAAGGATCGTCCCGCCGTCGTCCACCACCATGCGCGCGCCGAGCCCCTCCTCGCTCCCGCCCGCGTGGACCAGGATCGAGACGCCGGATCCGCGCGGCGTCGCGGAGATCGCCTGCGCCACGACCTCGCGTACCAGGGCCCCAACGGAGCGCGGTGACACGCGCGTCGGAGCCCGCGCGCCCGGCTCGTCCGGAATGGTGCGCACGGAGATCTCGACGCCGCTGCGAGCCGCGCGCGCCTCGAGGATGCGCACCTCGGCGCGCACGACGTCGAAGAGATCCACCTCGCGCTGCAGCTCGCGCGGATCGCTCTCGCCGATGGCCGCGAGCTCGCCGACGAAGTCCTGGACCGCCAGCAGCTTGCGCCGGATCGACTCCAGCCGCTCTTCGACGCTCTCGCGCGCCGCGGCCTCGAGGTCCGGCGAGCTCCGTCGCGTGGACGTCGCGGCCCTGACGTCGGCGAGCTCGCGCCCGACGGGAGAAAGCATGGCTCGCAGGGTTGCCGCGATGCCGCCGGCGAGCCGCGACACGGCCGCGTGCCGGTCCGCGGCGGGCGTGGCCGGCGGCGGATAGCTCGACTGCGCCAGGGGCTCGTCGCCGGCCGCCCACACGGCCGCGAGCTCGCGCGCGTACGCCTCTCCCTGCTTGCGCGCCTCGTCGAGCTCCTTGCGCAGCTTGGCGACGTCGTCGCGCGCGTCGACGCCCTCTGCGGGCAGCGCGAGCACCTCCTGGCTGCCCGCGAGCTCGAAGCGGCCGCCGTAGCGGATCGCCATGCGGCCCAGCCACGCGCGCTCGGTGTGGTCCGTCACCGACGTGTCGGGCCCGAGCACGACGCCGACGACGACCTCGTCGCCCTCGCGCTTGATGGTCACGGCGCTGCCGCTGCCGCTGCCGTGTCCGAGCATGACATGCAGCATGCGGCGGATTTCCGCCTCGTCGCCGAACACCTCGGTGCCGCTTCCGGGCTCGATCGAGACGCGAGCCTCGGGGGCGACCTCCCAGAGCAGGGACGCCAGGTCGATGCGCCCGCGCCGCCCCCGCACGTTGACCGGGCGGTTGTGCAGGTTCGAGAGCATGCGCATCGCGTCGTCGAGCGCCGACAGGGTTGCGTCCACGCCGCTGGCGTCCGCGCCGGGGGCTGGCGGCGCCTGGGTGAGGGCCGTGACGCCCTTGCGCAGCCGCTCGGCGGCCCCTTGGGCCTCCTGCGTCAACAGCCAGCCTAGCTCCTGGCGGGTCAGCTTGCCTTTGGACACGCTCGCGAAGGATGCCAGAACGGCGCGGGCGTGCCTAGGCGTGCCTAACCACCGCGCTGGGTGGCCACTCGGCCTTCGCCGCCCGGCGTGCGCGTGCGAGCCTCGCGCCGGTCGCCCGGCGCGTGGGCGTGCGCCAGAGGCGCCGCGCTGTCCTTGGCGTCACGCGGCCGCGCGGCAGCCGTGCCCGGACCCGCCGTCCGATCCGGCTTGCGGGCGACGAGGACGTCGTCGGTCGGCAGCGCCCGCGGGAGCGTGATGCGGACCGGACGCTTGAACGAGCGCGGATCGCCGATGGCGCCCGTCGCCACGCCGTACGCGATGGTCTCGGCCGACGCCGTGAGCGCGAGCTCGGCGCGGGCGCCCGGAGCCGAACCGTTGCCCGTCGCATCGGGGTCGAAGGTGCGCATCGACGCGACACCCGCTGGCGGCGCGTACATCTCCCCCGTGAGCACTCGCGCGTCCGGCTCCACGAGGCGTGCGCCCGTCGCGACGAGGTCCGTCAGGGCGCCGGCCGCCGACAGGACCTCGAGCATCTGCCGTGAGGGCACAGCCACGAGGAAGTCGAGCCGCTGCGGCACGCGCTTGCTCTTGAGCAGCGTCGCCGCGGCGAAGAGGTCCCTCAGGGTCACCCCCGTGTCGCCCCCGAGGAGCACCTGACCGAGCGGCCTCCCGGCGAGATCGCGCACCGCGCGGACCGCCCCGTTCTCGTCGAGCAGCAGCGGGTCCACCGCGCCGAGGTCGATCGTGAGCACTTCCTCGATGGGCGCGCCCGCATCGGCGTGCAGGGCGCGGTGCGCCTTGGAGCGGCGCTGGTCGCGCAGGAACACCTCGGTCCGCTCGTCGCTGGTGAAGACCACCGCGGCGGCGCCGACCTGCGGCGCGACGGAGGCGATGACGGCCCGCTCGGCGACCGAGAGGCCGCGCACACCGGTGCCCGCGATCTCGACGACCACCGGCGCCCCGCGCGCGCGCTCGACGCGGCGGACGACGTCCCCCAGGCCGCGCCGAAGCAGCTCGAACCCGACGTCGCGCGCGCACACGAAGGGCCGCAGCCGCCCCGTGAGCAGCACCTGCAGCGACACCGGGCGCCTCACCGCGACCGTGCCGCCGGCGAGCGCCCGAGCGAGCGACGCCGTGGGCACCACCAGCGTGAGCATCCCGATGCCCCCGAGCCCCGCGAGACGCGGCTCGTCGGTCACGCAGAGACGCGCCGGGCTGGCGAACCGCTCGAGATGCACGGGCGCCGGAAAGCCCACGCCCGCGCGCGCGACGAGCACGCCGCGCGTGAGGAGATCGCTCGCGACGGCGCGCGTCTCGCTCGTGAGGCCCGCGGCGCGCGCCGCGGCGCCACCGGCGACCGGCGGGGCCATGGTGATGCACGTGCCGTCGTACGCGACGGCGACCTCGACGCTCGTCTTCTTGAGTCCGGCCGCGACCGCGGCGCCGAGCGCCTGCGCCGGAGCGCGGACGAGCGCGACCTGGTCGACGTCGACCTCGACGTGCTCCGCATCGAGCGATCCGCCCTTGGCCCGCGGAGCCAGGACTTTCTGCGTCATGTTTCGCGGGGCGTCCCCGGCTCGTGCGCGCATCGGAGGGGGATCGGAAAGTAGACTGCGCCCAACGCCAGGGTCAAGGTGGTATGCTCTCCCCCACAGCCATGTTCCAAGAGGCGCTCAAGGAGATCGTCGACAAGACCGACGGCGGAATCGCGGGCCTCATCATGGATTCCGAGGGCATCGCGGTCGACAGCTACGCGCGTGACGGCGCGCCGTTCGACATCAACACGGTCGGCATCGAGTTCGGCGTCGTGCTCGGTTCGATCAAGCGCGCCGCGGAGTCCCTCGATGCGGGGAAAGCGCACGAAGTAGCGATCGGGACGGACAAGATGATCACGCTCATCCGGACCCTCGGCGACGGCTACTTCCTCGCGGTCGCGATTCGCCCGGACGGCAACTTCGGCAAGGGCCGCTACATGATGCGCACAGTCGCGCCGCGCCTCCTCGCCGAGCTCGCGTGAGCCGCGTCACCCGCCTCCTCTGCATCTCCGGCCCGAATCTGCAGCTCCTCGGTACGCGTGAGCCCGAGATCTACGGCAAGACCACGCTGGCCGAGATCCATACGCGGCTCGAGGCGCGGGCCAAGGCGCTCGGCGTCGGGTTCGACGGGCGGCAGACGAACCACGAGGGCGCCATCATCGACTGGATCGGCGGCGCGCGCGCGGAGGGATTCTCGGGGCTGCTCCTCAACCCGGGCGCCTACACCCACACGTCGATCGGCATCTACGACGCGCTGCGCGCCGTCGCCCTGCCGTGCGTCGAGGTGCATCTCTCGAACCCGGAGGCCCGCGAACCGTTCCGGCGTCGCTCGCGCGTGGCACGCGCGTGCATCGGCCGTGTGTCGGGGTTCGGGCCGGCGAGCTACGAGCTCGCTCTGGAGGGGCTTGTCCGCAGTCTCAGCCATCAGTAGGTTGGGCTCCCGCTGATGGAACTGGAGAAACTCAGGGCACTCTTCGATCTCCTCGTCGAGAAGGACATCGCCGAGTTCGAGCACGAGCAGGGCGGCGTCCGCGTGAAAGTGACGCGCGGGGCCCGCGCGTTCGTATCGCCGTCCGCCACGACCGGGCCGGCCGCGCTCGCTGCGATCGCGTCGCCGGCGGCCACGTCCGTCGTGCCGCCGCAGCTGGCCGGTGGCCTTCCCCGCGACGGAGAGGCTCCGAGCGGGGACTTCGCGGACGTCACGAGCCCCTTCGTGGGCAGCTTCTACCGCTCCCCTTCCCCGGACGCGCCGTCGTTCGTGGACGTGGGCTCGGTCGTGCGCGCCGGCCAGACCCTCTGCATCATCGAGGCGATGAAGCTGATGAACGAGATCGAGGCCGAGTGCGCGGGGACGATCGTCGAGATCTTCGCGCAGAACGGCAAGAGCGTGGAGTACGGACAGAAGC
>Ga0335069_10011299_pt1 | contig 12614 bp, 12 predicted proteins | sample Lox_Sample_11_FD_206714 | JGI IMG/M metagenome (GOLD analysis project Ga0335069, IMG submission 206714) | Soil microbial communities from Loxahatchee National Wildlife Refuge, Florida, United States - Lox_Sample_1.1 | ecosystem: Environmental > Terrestrial > Soil > Wetlands | place: USA... | reverse complement strand
CGGATTTGAACCCGTTGACCCGTTGCTTCGCAGGGGGCTACGGTCTTCTCTAGCGATGCGAAAGCTCGTCCTCGTCCTGGCTCTCGGTGCCACCGGATGCGGGGGCGTGCACTACGCCATCGCGATGGGCGGCGCGTCCTCGCGTCTCGAGGAGGCGAAGGCCGTCGGTGCCGAGCAGCTCGCGCCGTACGAGTACTACTACGCGAAGGAGCACGTCGAGCAGGCGCAGATCGAGGCGTCCGAGGCGAACTACTCGGACGCGGCGAACCTCGCCGACGAGGCGGAGACGTACGCGAGCAAGGCCATCGAGCTGGCGCAGTCGGCGCGCCGTCAGAGGCCATGAACCTGCACGCCCTCTTACCGCGCGCGCTCCGCGCGCGACGAACCGTCGCGATTCTTCTCGTGGGCGTCTTCGCGACGGCGTGCGCCGAAGGGCCCGCGCTGCGCGGACGCATCGCCGGCCTGCAGAAGACCGTGGACGACGCCGACAAGAACGGCGCGATGAAGTGCGCGCCCCGCGAGCTCGCCGTCGCGCGCAGCAACCTCGAGTTCGCCGAGATCGATCTCGACCAGGGGCGCCTCACCAAGGCGCAGGCGCACCTCGCGAAGGCCGAGCCGAACGCCGAGGCCGCGTTCCAGATGAGCCCTCCGGATCGCTGCACCTCGCGCGAGTTCGTCGAGGTCGCCGAGGCGCCCAAGGACAAGGACACCGACGGCGACGGCATCATGGACTCGCGCGACCAGTGCATCCTCGAGCCCGAGGACATGGACGGGTACCTCGACGACGACGGTTGCCCCGACGTCGACAACGACTCGGACGGCATCGCCGACGCGAACGACAAGTGCCCGCTGCAGCCCGAGGACATGGACGGCTGGCAAGACGACGACGGCTGCCCCGATCCGGACAACGACGCCGACCAGATCGCCGATCTCGACGACTACTGCCCGAACACGCCCGGCGTCCCGGGCGGTGACCACCCGGGCTGCCCGAAGAAGAACTCGCTCATCGTGGTGACGGAGAAGGAGATCCGCATCACGCAGCAGATCCAGTTCGAGTTCAACAAGGCCGTCATCAAGCCCGGCATCAGCTTCAAGATCCTCGACGAGGTGGTCGGCGTCCTGAAGGACAACCCGAAGATCACCCTCGAGGTGCAGGGGCACACCGACAACGTGGGCGGCGACGCCTACAACATGAACCTGTCGCAGAAGCGCGCCGACGCGGTGAAGCAGTACCTCGTCCAGCACGGTATCGATTCGTCGCGCCTGGTATCCAAGGGCTACGGCTTCCACCAGCCGCTCGTGCCGAACGACACGGCGACCAACCGCGCCCTCAACCGGCGCGTCCAGTTCATCAGGACCGAGGCCGGCCCGCCGTCGTCCAGCGGGCCGTAAAATCCTCACCCAAGACGGCTGAGCCATTCTAAGCTCCCCGCCGTGCAAGGGCCCCTGTTTGCCGCGTTTGTGCGGCGCTTAGTTCCCAGTTTTCTCGGGCTCGTCGCCGGACTCGTCGTCCTCGTCGGGCTTCTGTTCGCGCGCCCAGCGTTCGCGGCGGACCCCGCCATCGAGAGTGCGGCGAAGGCACTGCAGAAGAAGGCCGTCGAGGAGGACTTCCTCAACCTCGATTACACGGCGGCCATCAAGAAGCTGCAGAGCGCCATCCAGAAGTGCGACGGCGACAAGTGCACGTCGAACACCAAGGGATCGCTCTACCGAGACCTCGGGGCCATGCAGGTCCTCAACGGCAACGAGGGCGACGGGCGCCTCAGCTTCGGCCAGGCTCTCGGGCTGGACGCGTCGCTGGAGCTCGACCCCGCGTACAAGAACGCGCAGCTCCAGGCCGTCTGGGAGGACGTGAAGAAGAAGGGCCCGCCCGCCGGCGCGGGAGGCGGTGGCGGGGCAGCCGGCGGAGGGCCGCCCCCCGCAGGCGACTTCACGCACTCGCCGCCGTCCGAGGGGCTCAAGGCCACGCCGCTCGCCATCTACGCCGAGTACCCCGGCGGCGAGACGCTCGCGCGCGTCATCGCCAAGTACAAGGGCGCGCAGATGGGCGACTGGAAGGCCGTCGAGCTCCAGAAGATGGGCGACACCGGCTGGGGCGGCCTCGTCCCGTGCAAGGACGTCACCGTCGGCGCGATGCAGTACTACATCCAGGGCTTCAACGCGCAGAACGACCCTGTGGCGACCTCGGGCAGCCGCAACAAGCCCTTCTCGGTGCCCATCAAGGAGTCGATCGCCGGCGCGCCGCCGACGCTGCCGGGCCAGGAGCCGCCCAAGCAGTGCAGCATCACGCAGACGGCCGAGTGCCCGCCGGACTTCCCGGGGTGCAACGCCAAGAAGGGCGTCGGCGAGGACTGCGACAAGGACGCGCAGTGCCAGAGCAACTCGTGCGTCGGCGGCAAGTGCGCCGAGAAGAAGAGCGGCGGCGAGGAGTGCCAGAGCGACGACGAGTGCACCAGCGGCTCGTGCTCCGGAGGCCAGTGCACCGAGGCCAAGAAGGGCGAGGGCGAGGAGTGCGAGAGCGGCGACGAGTGCGACAGCGGCTCGTGCAAGGAGGGCAAGTGCTCGGGCGGCGGCAAGCGCGAGCCGAAGCTCTGGATCGGCCTCCAGGTCGGCCTCGACTTCTACCTGCTCCCGGGCGCTCAGGACGTGTGCAAGCTGAACACCGCGGGCACGGCGCCGCTCTCGTCGGGCAATCCGTACAGCTGCCTCGACTCGAGCGGGAACGCCTTCCCGGGGAACAACGGCTCGCTCAACCAGAACATCCAGACCGGCCACAGCGACCAGGTGCAGGGTGGCTTCGGCCACGGGCCGCTCACGCTGTCGTTGAGCGTCGACTACGCGCTCAACCCGAACATCCTCCTCGGCGTTCGCGGCGGCTACGAGCTGCTGACGGCGCCGAGCGGGGCGGCCTTTGCGCCCATCCACGCCGAGGCGCGCTTCACGTACCTCATCGGCCACGACGCGATCCACCAGAAGCTCGCGCCCATGGTGTTCGTCGCGGGGGGCATCGGCGAGTTCGACGCGAACGTCCCGGTCAACGTGTTCGTGTGTCCGCCTGGGTCCGGGGGCAACTGCACCAATCCCCAGCAGGGCGGAGAGAACGCGTGGGTGACGGCGGGTCCGGCGTTCGGCGCGATCGGCGGCGGCGTGCGCATGTCGCTCGCGAAGAGGATCGCGGCCACCGCCGCCCTCAAGGCGCAGGGCGCCTTCGGCGGGACCGCGGGGTTCCTCTTCGGCGTCGTCCCCGAGCTCGGGATCCAGTACGGCTTCTAGAAGCGCAGCGGCTACGCCTGCGCGGCGTAGAGGTCCTCGAGCAGCTTGCCGTAGCGGTCGCTCACGACCTTGCGCTTCACCTTGAGCGTCGGCGTGAGCTCGCCGCCCTCGATCGTGAAGTCGCGCTCGAGGATGACGAACCTCTTGACCGTCTCGAAGCTCGAGAGCCGCGCGTTCACCTCGTCCACCGCCCGCTGCACCTCGGCGCGCACCTCGACGTGCTCGACGAGGGTGCCCGGCTCGCCGTCGATGCCCTTCTCGCGCGCGAAGCGGGTCACCGTCTCGACGTTCAGCGTCACGAGCGCCACGAGGTACGGCCGCTTGTCGCCGTAGACCATCGCCTGGCTGACCCACGACGACTGCTTCATGAGGTTTTCGATGTTCTGCGGGGCGACGTTCTTGCCGCCGGCCGTGACGATGATGTCCTTCTTGCGGTCGGTGATGCGCAGGTACCCCTCGCCGTCGATCTCGCCGATGTCCCCGGTGTGGAACCAGCCGTCGGCGTCGATGACCTCGCGCGTCGCCTCGTCGTGGCCCCAGTAGCCCTTCATCACGGTGGGGCCGCGCACGAGCACCTCGCCGTCGCCGGCGATCTTCACTTCTACCCCGGGCAGCGCGGGCCCGACCGTGCCGTATTGCTGGCGGCCGAGCGGGTTGAAGGTGCTCGCGCCGCTCGTCTCGGTGAGCCCGTAGGCCTCGAGGACCGGGATGCCGGCGCCGTCGAACCAGTCGGCGAGCTCCTTGGCGAGCGGGGCGCCCGCGCTGATGAGGAACTTGATGCGGCCGCCGAAGCGCGCGCGGATCTTGGAGAGCACGAGCCGGTCGGCCCAGAAGCCGCCCCAGCCTCCCTGCTTGCGCTTGCCGACCTCGGTCGCCCACGTGAAGAGGCGCTGCTTCATGCCGCCGGCCGACGCGGCCTTCTCGTTGGCCACCGCGTAGACCTTCTCGAAGACGCGCGGCACGGCGCCCATGAACGTGGGCCGGACCTCGGCCGCGTTGTCGAGCGCCTTGAGCATCGTCTCGGCGAACGCCGTCGAGTAGCCGATGCGGATCGACGAGACGACGAGCATCTTGCCGAAGATGTGCGCGAGCGGCAGAAAGAGCAGCTGCTCGTCGTCGACCGTCATGGGGACGATCTTCGCCAGCCCGTCGGCGTCGGCCAGGAGGTTGCCGTGCGTGAGCATCACGCCCTTGGGCGGCCCGGTCGTCCCCGACGTGTACACGAGCGTGGCCAGATCGCCCTCGCGCGCGGCGGCGATGCGCTCGTCGACGGTGCCGGCCGACTCCTTCGCGGCATCGGGCGCCGGCAGCTCGCCGAAGAGGATCGTGCGTGTCAGCCCCGCCACGAGCTTCGCGTCCGCCTCGCGGATGCGCGCGACGAGCGAGTCGTCTTCGGCGAAGAGCACCTTGGCCCCCGAGTCGCGCACGATGTACGCGGCCTGTTCGCCCACGAGCGACGGATAGACGGGCACCGTCGTCGCCCCGGCCATGAGAATCCCCAGGTCGGCGACGACCCAGGCCTCGCACGTGTTGCCGAAGACGGCGACGCGATCCCCCTTCTGCACGCCCAGGGCGACGAGGGTCCTCGCGACGGCGCGCGCTCGGGCCTCCCAGTCTTTCCACGACGTGGGCATCCACTGCCCCTCGCGCTTGCTCCGGAGCGCCGTCGCGCCGCCACGGGCGCGTACTTGCTCGAGAAAGAGCGCGACCAGGTTGTCGGCAGGCACCGGCGAACATCATCCGGCACGCACCGGGGAGACGACAAGCCCTTCGAGGAGGTCCGCCGCCCCTTTCAGGCCTCTCTCGAGAGCTCTCCGACCCTTCGCAAGCTCTCACCACGTCTCTGCAAGCGGCCACCACCTCCCCGCGAGCTCTTTCAATCTCCCTGAAAGCGCTCTCTAACTTCCTCGAAAGCCTCTCCGTCTCCTTGCGAGCTCTTTCAATCTCCCAGCAAGCCTTTGCGAGCTGCCGGCAAGCCCTCGAGAGCTCCCTGCAAACCTTCTCCGACCTCCTTCGACCGTTTCCCATCTCCCCGCAGGACCTCGCGAGCTCCTTCCACCTCGTCTCCGACCTCCGGCGAAGGCTCTCCGACCTCCCGTGACCCCTTGCGTGCTCCCTTCGACGAGTTGCCGACCGACCGCACCTCGTCTTGCGCCTTGACGCACCGCGGTCGTGACCGGAGCTCGCCCGCGCGCGAAAAAACGTACGTCGCTCACTTTTTCTTCGCGCGCGCCGGAGCGCCCGGAATGACTCGGGATTCTCTTCACGCACCGCGCAGCGGAGCGACCAGCGTCGGTGACCCGGGTGACCGGTCACCATTTGGCGGGCATGAATCCCACACACCGAGTCCGCGCAGTTCTGACGCTCCCGAAGTCGAAGATCGCGACGCTGCTCGCGATCGCGAAGGCCGTGTACAACGCCTTCCAGTCCAACCAGGGGTCGCTCCCGCAGCCCAACCCGCCGCTGGTCGCCGTCCAGGCGCAAATCCAGTCGCTCGATGCGGCCCAGCAGGCCACGAGCACGAGGGCCAGGGGCACCGTCGCGACGCGCAACGCCAAGCGCGACGTGCTCGTGACGTCGCTCGAGAGCTGGCGCATGTACGTCCAGACGCTCTGCGACGCCAATCCCGAGCAGGCCGAGCCGCTGATCGCTGCAGCCGGCATGACGGTCGCCAAGCTCCCCTCCCGCGCCAAGCCGGTGCTCGCCGTCAGGCTCGGCATCGCGTCGGGCAGCGTGATCCTCGAGGCGAACGCCACACTGCTGGTCGGCCGTGGCGTGAAGAAGCACGCCTCGTACGCCTGGCAGTACAGCGCCGACGGCGGCAAGACCTGGACGAACGCGCCGACGACGCCTCTCGCCAGCACCACCATCGAGGGCCTGACGCCGCTGACGACCTATGCGTTCCGGGTTGCCGCCACGGTCTCCAAGACCGTGGGCGCCTGGAGCCAGGCCGTCACGCTGATCGTCCACTGAGGTGGCGCGCCGGGCGCCGGGGCTCGTGCCTACAGCGTGGGCAGGGAGCCTCGGCGCCGCGGGAGCGGGAATGCCTCGGCGATGCGGCGCGCCTCGTGCTCGGTCAGCTCGAGGTCACCTGCGCCGGCGCAGTCTTCCACGTGAGCCACCCGCGCCGCCTTCGGGATCGCGAGCGTGGCCGGGTGTCTCACGAGGAATGCGAGCGCCACCTGTCGCGCCGTGGCGCCGTGCGCGCGCGCCACGTCGGCGAGCACGCGGCCGCCAGCGCTGTCGGCGCGCGGGAACCGACCCGAACCGAAGGGGCTGTACCCCACGAGCGTCACGCCGTGGCGCTCGCACCACGGCAGTACCTCGAGCTCCACCGCACGCTCGCCCAGGTGATAGAGCACCTGGTTGCACGCGATGCGGCCGGGGCCCGCGATGCGCAGCGCCTCGTCGAGCTCGCCCGTGTCGAAGTTGCTCACCCCCCACGAGCGGATCTTGCCGGCGCGCACGAGCTCCTCGAAGGCGCGAATGGTCCCCTCGAGCGGGTGCCGCCCCGGCCAGTGCAGCAGGTAGCAATCGAGCCGATCGGTCCGCAGGCGCCGCAGACTCTGCTCGCACGCGCGCAGGGTGCCCGCGTGCGTGGCGTGGTCCGGCATCACCTTGGAGACGAGGAACACCTCGTCGCGCCGGCCCGCGATGGCCTCGGCCACGAGCTCCTCGACCACGCCCGAGCCGTACAGCTCGGCCGTGTCGACGTGCACGAGCCCCAGGTCGAGCCCTCTTCGAAGCGCCGCGATCGCTTCGGCGCGCTCGTCGTGCTCCATCTTCCATGTGCCTTGCCCGACGACCGGCACGCGACCGGCATGGCCGAAGGTCCTGACGCGCATGACGGCCAAGATAGTCACACCCCCGTGGACCGGTAGCGAGGAGGGGAGCAAGCGCCCCACGATCGACGCCGCTCGACGCAGGCTCGGCGGTCGCGTCACGGCCCCGTCCGCGATGGCGCCCGGGTCGTGCGCGCACGCCACGCTCCGCGATGGAACGACGCTGCCCGGCGTGGTGCTCTGGGCCACCGTCTCGCACGTGGACCTCTGGTTCGACGAGGGCCTCGCTCGCCGCACGCGCGCCGAATCGGTCGTCCCGTGCACCGAGCCGGTTCCCACGCGGCTCGCGTGCGTGTCGGCCGAGATGCGTGTGTTCGCCAGCCTCGGCGAGGGCGATCGCGTGCGCTGGGAGCGCCCATCCGGCATCGCCGAGGGGTGCATCGTGGAGAAGTGCCGCTACGGCGCCATCGTCGTCACCCGCGACGGCAAGCTCGTGGCGGTGGGCTTCCGCAAGCTGTGGCCCGTCGCGGGCCTCGCGGTGGCGTGAGAGCTGTGAAACTCTCTCGCTGGTGAAGCTGTCGTCGACTGCTCTGCAGATTCGCGCGAGCGTCTTTGCCGATCTCGCGCCCCGCATCGAGGCGCGAGCGCGCGCGGGGGCGGACCTGGTCGAGCTGCACATCGGGGACACGCACGTGACGCCGCCCGAGGGGGCGCGCTTCGGGCGCGTGGAGGCGGAGCCGTACGACGCGGCGCTCTATCGGTACGGGGCCATCGCCGGCGTCGAGGCGCTCAAGGCGGCGTTCGCCGAGGAGCTGGCGCGCACGGGGAGGGGGCCGCGCGGGGTGAGCCCGGGAGCCAACCTGCTCGTGGCAGCCGGGGCGACGCACGGGATCTTCTGCGGGCTGCGGGCGGTGCTCGAGCCGGGTGACGAGGTGCTCGTCGTGGCGCCGTACTGGCCGCTGTCGGTCGGCGTCGTGCGCGCCGCCGGGGGCGTTCCCGTGGAGGTGCCGCTCACGGATCGCCTGTACGCGGACCCGTCGCTGCGCGCAGCGGACCTGCTGGAGTCGGCCATCACGCCGCGCACGCGCGCCATCTATCTCATCACGCCGAACAACCCGGACGGCTACGTGATGAACGACGCGCAGCTCGAGGGCATCGCGCGTCTCGCCGTGGCGCGCGACCTCTGGGTGCTCGCCGACGAGGTGTACGCCGACTACGTGTACGAGGGCGCCCACCGGTCGATCGCGTCGCTCGACGGGATGGCCGAGCGCACGCTGTCGGCCTTCTCGCTTTCCAAGAGCCACGCGCTCGCGGGGGCGCGCGTGGGGTTCCTCGTCGCTCCGGAGCCCGTCGTGCAGCTCGCGCGGCGCGTGGCGACGCACACCGTCTTCAACGTGCCGCTCGCGTCGCAGCGGGTCGCGCTGGCGGCGCTGGCGACGGGGGGCACGTGGGTCGAGGGCGCGCGGCGCGCGTACACGGAGGCGCGGCGGGCGACGCTCGAGGCGCTGGCGGACACCGGCGTCCGGGTCCACGCCCCGCACGGCGGGAGCTACGCGTTCGTGGACTTCGCGCCGGTCCTCGGCGGCGGGCCGCTCAAGGCGCTGCTCGAGCGCGCGATCGACCGCGGCGTGCTGCTGGCGCCCGGCGACGGATGCGGCGAGGCCTACGCCTCGTGGGCGCGCATCTGCTTCACGTCCGTCCCGCGGCCCCGCCTGGTCGAGGGGCTGGGGCGCCTGCGCGAGGCGCTGCGCCCCTGAGGCCCCGCAGGCGCGCCGTCGCGATTGCGCCGATGACCAGGACGACCGCGAAGGCCCCGCCCGCCTCGCTCGCCCCGCGCGTGCACCCCGTGGCCGTCGCCACCGCGTCCGCCCGCGCGTATGCGGGTGCCGGCAGCTCTCCCAGCGCGACCGGGGCCTGCCCGAGCGCGATCGCGAGCAGCGCTCGCCGCGCCTCGAAGTACGGCTTGCCGCGCGTGCTCCACGCGGGCGGCCTGCCCGTCGCCGCCTCGCCGAAGGCGGCCGGCACGAGCCAGCGCGCCACGCGCCCCGAGGCGCCGGCGTCGCGCGCGCGCGCCATCTGCAGATAGCCCGCGTCCTCCAGGCCGCGCCGCCAGTTCTTGAGGCGGATGGAGGGAACGACGCCGATGGTCCCGAGGGACTTCTCGGGGAACGCGTCGCCCTGGTTGCCGGGGTACACGAGCACCCCGTCGCCGTTGGCCCAGTCGCCGTCGTCGTCGTGCAGGCTCTCGGGGTCTTCGTACGGATCGACCGGCTCGGTGTCGTGCCGGTCGTTCCAGTGCGCGGCGTCCCAGTAGAACCAGCGCGGGATGCCGTAGATGGCCTGGAGCCACCCGTCGACGCGCGGCGAAACGGCGTCGGCGTCGAGCAGGAACGTACCGCTGCGCGGCAGCTCCCCGTTGTACTCCCATACCTGCTTGCCCTGGTCGCGCGCTTCCTTGACCTGCGCCGGGTCCCAGCTCGCCGCGAGCATCGCGACGTCCACGGGCTGCGCGCTCGGGTCCTGCGAGCACGTCCACGCGACGCGCACGCGCTTCACCGCGGGGTCGTGCGACGCGGCGATCGACTGGCGCCACGCCCTGGCGCGCGGGCTCGAGCACTGCTCGTCGGCGGCGTAGAGGAAGACGTCGGCGGCGCCGAAGAGGTGCAGGTCGCTCGCTTCGTCGGCCAGCGCCTCCAGCCTCGACATCGCCGCCTCGTTCGGGTCGCCGAGACCGCCGTACGCGCCCAGCGCGAGCACGCCGTCACCCAGCCCGGGCGCCGGTCCGAGGTAGCCGCGCGCGGGCATGTAGAGCGAGCCGTCGAGCGCGGCGCGCTGGCGCTGCACGTCCATCGGCTCCGTGGCGTCGTGCATCGCGGCGATGCGGTGCGCGTGCAAGAGCTCCCAGAGCTGCGGCTCGGCGCCGCCGCCCACGCGCTTCTCGAGCAGCTCGTGGTCGTAGAAGACCATCGCGTCGACGGTGCGGTCGGGCAGCATCGCGTCGGCGACCTCGAGCTCCACCGGCAGCGTCGCGAGCTCTGCCTTGCCCGTCTGCACGCGGACCTCCCCGAAGTAGATGCCGGCGTGCTGGTCGCGCGGCACGTTGATGTCGATCCACACGATGGCGTTCGAGCGCGGCTCGACGTGCATCGGATACGCGTCCCACGTCGGCGCGTGCTCGACCGGGATGAGCGCGTCGGGCACGGGACCGACCCACGCGTCCGGCGCCGGCCCCGAGCCGGGCTCCCACCCGAGCGACTCGTTCTTCGTCTTGCCCCCGGAGGCGCGCCGCACGTTCACGAAGTGCTCGACGAAGCGCTCGATGGGCCGCCCGACCGCGTTCAGCTGCACGCCGACGTCGGAGATGTGCGCGTGATCGGGCCCGTCGAGCATGCCGAGGTCCACCGTGACCGCGTCGAGCGGCTCGGGACCCGCCTCGATCACCACCTGCATCGCGACCGACTCGTTGCGCATCGCGAAGAGGCGCACCGGTTGCCCCGGCTGCCACACGGCGTTGTCCACGCCGTGCTCGAAGGGCGTGTCCGTCGCGTCACGCCGAATCTTCTCCCCGTCGTCCACCGCCCACACCGACGCGGCTGCGTCGACACGCCCCGCGACGAGCATCGTGGCGGAAAAAGCAAGCAATCCGAGCTTCATGGCGATCGCGTCCCTCCGCCGGGACAACGATTGCCAGAAGCAGGCCGATTCCTGTTACGGGTGGGCGCCCACCATGGTGCACAGGTGCGAGCCCGGGTCGCACTTGGGCGTCCTCGTGTCGTGCACGATGTACATGGGGCACATGGGGCGCGGCGTCGGGCAGACGAAGGACTTGGCGTAAGCGTCCTTCTGCGTCGTGCTCACCGCCTCGAGCCAGCCGTTGTTGCAGCAGCCGACGCGCGGGACAGCGACGCAGTCGGAGTCCTGCTTGCACCCGCGGTACTGGGCGTTGCCCGCGTCGGCGCTGTTGTCGTCGGCCGGGCCGGGGCCGATCGCCGTCTCGTCGCTCGCGGCGGGAGGAGCGCTCACGGCGGGGGGCGGCGCCGCGGGCGGGGGCGGGCTGCTGCCCACGGGCGCCGTGACCATCGGCGCGTTCTCTGACGTCTTGTTGCAGGCGCCCAGCGCGACCAGCGTGACGAGCGCGACTGCGTGCATGGTGGTCCGCATCGAGTACGCGTATAACGCGGCCGGAGGTCCCATGCGAGATCTGAAGGGCAAGGTCGCGGTCGTCACGGGGGCAGCGAGCGGAATCGGCCGGGCCATGGCTGAGCGTTTCGCGCGCGAGGGGATGAAGGTCGTGCTCGCGGACGTCGAGGAGAAGCCGCTGGGCGAGGCCGTCGAGGCGATCGGGAAGGGCGGCGCCGAGGTGGTCGGCGTGCGCACCGACGTGTCGAAGCGCGAGGACGTCGAGACCCTCGCCCGCAAGACCTTCGATCACTTCGGCGCGGCGCACGTGCTCTGCAACAACGCGGGCATCGGCGCCGGGGGCATGTCCTGGGATCAACCGCTGGCCGACTGGGAGTGGACGTTCGGCGTGAACCTCTGGGGCGTCATCCACGGCATCCGCGCCTTCGTCCCGCGCATGATCGAGCAGGGACAGGGGCACGTCGTGAACACCGCGTCGGTGGCCGGTCTCGTCAGCGCGCCAGGCATGAGCGCGTACTGCGCGAGCAAGCACGCCGTCGTCACCATCAGTGAGTGCATGTTCCACGAGCTGGGTTTCGCGACGGGCGGCAAGGTGAAGGTGAGTGTCCTCTGCCCCGGGTGGGTCAAGACGAACATCGTGGACGCCGAGCGCAATCGCCCCGCGAGCCTCGCCCGCGAACCGGGAAGCAAGCCCACGCCCCAGCAGCAGATGATGGAGGGCATGCTGCGCCAGGCGGTCACCAACGGCATGCCGCCGAGCGAAGTGGCCAACCAGGTGCTGGCCGCGATCCACGAGGAGCGCTTCTGGATACTCACGCACCCGGAGATGAAGAAGGCCATCGAGGTCCGCTCGCGCGGCATCCTCGAGGGCATCGACCCGAAGTTCGACCCGACGGCATTGTAGTCAGGAGTGCTTGTCGCGGATCGCGTCGACGCTCGCTTCCCAGTTCGCGCCGTCGAAGGGCTCGACGCGGAAGCGGGCGGCCGCGCCGTCGTCGAGACAGAGGGCGTTGACGTCCCAGTCGTTCGGGTGGCTGCGCGGGCGGTAGAAGGGGTGGATGCCGCACGTCTTGCAGAACATGTGCTTCGCCGTGCGCGTGTTGAACGTGTAGACGGCGAGGGCGTCCTCGCCGCGAAGGATGGCGAAGCGCTCGGGCGGGACGATGACGTGCAGGAAGCCCTTCTTGCTGCACATCGAGCAGTTGCAGGTGAGGGCGCGGTGGTCGTCGACGTCGATGCGAAAGCGCACGGCGCCGCAGTGGCAGCCGCCTTCGTAGCGGGTGGTCATTCGGGGTCGTCCCGTCCTTCCTTCGAGGCGGCGGAGTAGATACCGCGGGCCATGAGCGACGTCTCGGCGCGCGCGCGCTTCGCGTAGACGTCGGAGCGGATGCGGGCGATGCCGGCGTCGCCGGGGGACGC
>Ga0335069_10011298_pt1 | contig 12616 bp, 31 predicted proteins | sample Lox_Sample_11_FD_206714 | JGI IMG/M metagenome (GOLD analysis project Ga0335069, IMG submission 206714) | Soil microbial communities from Loxahatchee National Wildlife Refuge, Florida, United States - Lox_Sample_1.1 | ecosystem: Environmental > Terrestrial > Soil > Wetlands | place: USA... | reverse complement strand
ATTGTCGTCGAAATGCTGGTGGCTCATAAAATCCTTACTCTTCGTCGTAGCCTTTGGCGTGGAAGTCCTCCCACGTCAGCGCCGTCAGCCGATCCCCGGCAATTCCAGCCTGTTCGATCCCCTCGGCGAGGAAGGTGCTCACCAGTTTGTTACACTTTTCAGCGAAGTTTTTGGTGGGGGTGCCTTTGATGAGCTTGTCGGAATGGATGTTGATCTTCATCCCCGCCGGGCATGGTTTGCCCCGCTCGTCGGTTGCCATCCCTGAAACCTCGAAAAGCAGAAAGATCGAGTGTTCCTCCGGGGCGTATTTCCAGCCGATGCCGGTAGTTTGTGCGTTGCTCATAAAATCTTCAGGTAGTTCCAGCGATGTGGACGCGGCGGTCTGGTGAACTCAACCGGGCCGGATATATCGATGATATTACGCTTGGTCATGGCATTCTTCAAATTGAAAACGTCATCCGCCACGCAGGCGCTGATATGCCGGCGTACAAATTCATCCAGTTTTAAGCCCGTTTCTTCGGCCAGCCCTACAATCTCGCCCACGATATGGTGCGCCTCACGGAAAGAACGTCCCACGGTAAAGAACCGATTCCTGAGACTCTTGAATTCCTTGGCCCCCAGCGGGCACCACGCAGGCCGTGGGACGCTTTTGACCTCGTAGGGTCTGAGCATACTGCCCACCACCCGGTAGCGGCTACGGTCAGCCACGCGCCGTGCACGGGCCTGAGGCTTTGGATTGTACAGGCAGGAGCAGACCACCGCGCAGTCATCATCGTTGAACCAGTCGGTGGGATCACGATCAGGGATCACGATATGCTGACGGCACTGGGCACAGCACCGGGGCAGCGATTTGGCGGTGGTTTTGGCGGCCATTTTAAATTCAGTTATTGACAAAAGCGTGAAAATATCACGACCCTTATTTTTAGCTTGCGAATGGTGTATACACCACGCACACTAAGCAACGAGGATCGTTGCTTAGAAAAGACCAAAATGTCAAGCAGAACTGGTATAAAGCCCAAAAAAGCCCAAAAAATGAAAGCACAACAAAATGGCCGGCGGATGGCAACCGCGCCGAAGAATAGCCGGCGCACGATATGACGACCAAAGTCACCATCAAACGCTTGAGCATCTGTTCCTGTGGATTTCCGGTGCTCAAGGATGACATCCCGCTGGGTACCGAGTACGAGATCGACACGACGAGGCTGGCCAGCTTCACGTTCATCTGCGGCGGTTGCAAGCAAAAGCACGATATTATTGGCGTTTGGGCCGCATCGCGTAATGGCAGCGAACCGGGCTGGTTGCCCCGAGCGATCTTCGAGAATGGAAAGTAAACATTGTCAACAGCATTGTGGGGCGGCTATTTTGGCTGAAATGACATTAACGTGCACATTACTGTTGCAAACTGGAGAAACTCAGAATGTGCAATACGTTCAGGTGTAATAAAGTACAGCAGCAGCGTGCTAATTAGTTTGCAATTAGTTTGCAAACTAATTGCTGGGATCGATTTGTCAGCGTGGAATGACGTGACCGGGTTTTTAGTTACCGGTGAGGAAGAAACCCAAGGTTTAGTATCGTTTGGCCTCGTTTGCTCCGGTGTGGTGGCAGATGGAGGCACGCGCTGGCGTTCTTGCAAAATCAGTAGACTTTTGAGCTACTGGGAACCGCCATGATCTAAGTACGCTGTAAAATGTACTTAATCTGGGTCAACGCCGACATCAGGCGCGTCCAGCCTAATAACCAACAACCAAAACCGTAAATATGACAAAAACCCAATTGCAAAACCGAAGCCGTTCTCCACGTCGCCTGCATGGAGTTAAGCGGCATCGTCGAGCGCACTGGCGATGCTCATGCTGCACATGGCGTGGATATACCAAGGACGCCGTGGCTGTAACATGGTATGGGCGAATTTGCTGTCCCCAATGTATGAATACCGATGTGCGTGAAATCGGCTCACCATTATATAAAGCCGCTTAACAAACGGGTTAAGCAGGTACAAACGAAGTAATTGTCCCATCATCTCCAAGTGTTATTGTACCTGATTTGTACCTGAGAGAATCTGATAGTACGAAGTTCGCGTCGCCCCCATAAGCATTATAGTTTACATCTTGATAGCCGATCAAACCATCGCCAATTGCCATGATTATTCCGGGAACCTTGAACTGAATTTGAGTTGTTCCAATCGGCCATTCAAAATAAACCGTTGGAGTATTGACATCAACCGATATTTCAAATCTCCAGACAATGAAGCTTGAAGTGGCTATATCTGGTCTTAAACTTAAATCAGCACTGGGAGAAGGCAATCCGTCGTATGTCTGCAATGGGTCGCCGTTCTGCGCGTTCCAGTCCAGAAAAAAGGGCTGCCATACGTCGTAAGTAAGTCCAACTGGGAAGTTAACCGTATAATATCCGGGTGCGGTATGCCCGTTTTTTGGGTCATGGTAGGTGCTCTGATGCTGATAGCTGTAACGCCATCCTCGTTTGCCGTATTGCCACTGACGCCCAATTGAATCCATCACAATATACTGAAGATTTGGAGGGTTAATCAGCGGCGGTCCAACGTAATTGACGTAGCTTGGAGGGACGTTCACAGGTGCCAAGCTCCTTGATAGTACTGCCACTGGTAGCCGTCGATGTCCAAAACGATATACTGAAAATCAGGAGGAATGCCTTGCGGCGGTCCCGAATAGGTTATGTATCCCGGTGCCATTCCGGTGGCGTCGTCGGCAGCGTTTGGATTTGGAACGTACGTTACCGGCTGATTTGTTTTAATGTTCGCTGACATCTTTATTCACAATTAAATACCTTCGGCAGGGAGTGCCACGGGGCAAGTACGGCAAAGCACGTCGATGGAATCATCGTTCATGGCGCGCTGGAGCTTTTTAAACTCAGCGCCCTCGAAAAGTTCGGCATATGACTGAGTCAGCAGGTTGCCCAGTACGTGTTTTAAGCCATAATCCTGACAGCACAGCGCCACATCGCCGTTGGGATTAAGCACATTGTGGTTGATGCAGTGGCGTGTGTCCAGCCGGCCCGTGCGTCTGGGCACCTGCGGGATGCCATCCCAATGGGTGTTACCGGCCCGGCTTTGCAGGCTGTGGGTTGAATCGTGGACATCGTGGCCCAGCGCTTGGCGCACTCGCGGGTGCAGCGTTCCCATCAGGGAGAAGCTGTCAATGTGCAGGCTCCTGACCACGGCGCACAGGGCGGCCAGATATTCGTCGCTGACGGGCAGTTTCATGCGTTCTTCAAGATCAGGCAAATGGATGCAGACGTGACCGAAGGGAATGTGCTTGATCCGTTCCACGTCGGCGAGCGTCATGCCGAAGGTCGTGGTGAACAGGACGACACGATGACCACGGCTGTACGCGTGGAGCACCATGTCGGTGCACGCCGGATTGAGCCACGGTTCAGCCATGCCGGCGAAGGTGATTGATGCGGTGGACGGCACGGTGGACAGGCAGCGCTGGAAGGTTTCCAGCGTCATCACTTTGAGATTGTCCCGTTGGCTGTAGGCTCGGGCCAGCAGCGGTTGCGGGCAGTAGGCACACGCCATCCGGCAGCCAATGACGGTGGTGATTTCGAGGTCGGCGCTCATGGTGAAATAATTACAGTTGATTTTAAAAACCAAATCGTATACACGGAAGAACAAATATGCAACGTGGACTCGTATTCAAAGATGCCAACGGGAATGTCGTCTTAATGACCGTGCATGGCAAGGAAATCGTGGAAGCAATAATCAGCGATTATGACGGGTTGTACGACAGTCTGCCTGAATCGAGTGCTGACATTGTAGAGGTCGATGATTACGCCGAAAACACCGGCAACGTGGCCCTCTGCTCGATCTGCGGTGTTAATTTTGGATATGACGAGAGCCTTCAGGGCGACAAGCCGATGATGGAAATCAAAGAAAATTTTTCTGCTCCTCCGGTTCCCGCCCGCACCGCTCTCCGGGAAGCAGCGCAACAGGACATCCGGGTTATTGTTGAATTGGTGGAAAACGCGAAGAAGCCCGATGAAATCCATACGTAAATGCGTGGTGTGCGGTGCCCACGTCAAGAACATGAACCCCAAAACGGTGACCTGTGATCCAGTCTGCACGCGTGCCCGTCGGGCGGCCCGCACGCGGCAGGAACAGCTTGAATTTGAGAATCAAGCGGATATTCCTGACCCGGACGGCACCGGTTGCCCGGTCTGCGGCTGTCGCTGGTGCATTTGCGAAGAACGGTAATGATTTATGTTCATATTGATTGAGCAATTTTACAACGGGACGGTGACAATGGGCGTAAGTGTCACAGGTGTTGACGCGCCAACTTTCAAGGCTGCGGTGGCTAAAATCAAAGCACATCCGGGTTTTGCCAAAGCCGAGATTCAGGAAGACAGTGGCGAGCGTTTTTCGTATACTCTGCCGGGTGTTGGTGGTGATATGAAAAATGAACCGCTGAGAATTATATGAAACCAACCCCGGAAATGTACGAAGCTCAGTTGAATGCCATGCTCGCCAATGCCCGGCGCTGGCGTGCTGCCAATTCAGAAAAGGAAGCGTTGATTCAGTTTAATTTTCCACCGCAGGTGGCCATGATTGCTCCGATCAGCGCGGCGGTCGGCAGCGGTTTTGTGAGTGCCAACGCGGCGGGGCTGGAATTGATCAAGGCGCTTTGGCCGTGGGACGGGGAGGACGAGGCGACGGTTATGATGGTCCGGGCCGTGATCGAATACGACGAACAACCCGTTAAAGGAAGGCGCTGACGTTTATGACTTCAATTGCATTGGCCGCCCTGAAGAAATCCATCGCTCACTGGCGCAGGCTGCTCAGCGGCAAGACAAGGCCGCACGAGATTATCGGTCCTTTCGATTGTGCGCTGTGCGAAAAGTTCGCCACCGTTGAGTTGCATTGTGTGGGTTGTCCGGTACACCATAAAACGCAGCGCACCGGCTGTGAGGATACGCCTTATTGAGCGGCAGAACTGGCTTACTACAATTTCGGGCGCAATTCCCCAGAGTTTAAAACAATGGCAAAAGCTGAACTGGCGTTCTTGATCAGCCTGCTGCCAAAAAAACGTATACACAAATGAAAAAGTGGGTTATCTTCTGGATTGGATTTCACGCAGGCGCGCTGTTTGCGCTATTGTGCGTGATCACGGCGGCCATCAAAACCGGCGGTTGCTGATTACATCAAGCAAGGCAGCTTATGAAAATCGAAATGGACGGCGATGCTTGCACCGCAGTATGCGTATTATCCATCTGTACCATGGTGGTGCTGGTGGCATTCTTCATCTACCGCTACAACATTGTGGCATGGGAACAGGGATACACGCAGCAGCAACTGCAAAATTCCCAGCAGGTGATGTGGGTCAAAAATAAGTGACATGAAAACTCCCACGCTCGAAGCACTGGTGCAAAGCTTGGTGCCCAAAGCTTACTGGGTGCCGGCGGTGGATGATGTGGATTCGGACAGCCTGCGCGTGAGCATTGAGCAGCGGCGCTCCAGTGATGGCCGGGTGCGTTGGGCTGTGCTGCGCAACGATCTGGTTCTGAACGTGAAAGGACAATGGGAGTACGAGCCGTTGCCCAGCAGCCGTGACGAAGCTTTTTTGAAGCGCTGCCGGTACGAAGAACTCGGCTTGGCGTGTTTGGCTTTAATGCGCTGGTTGAACAACCTACAGAAGGAGAAGCATGACCCACCACGACGCCGCCCGGTACGAAAGGGCGCTAAAGTGCGACCGCAACGATCTTGATTCGTTGAGCAACGCCATTCGCGGCCTGCAATCCACCGACGATCCCTCGCTGGTGCCGCTGCACGATGAGTTTATGGCCCGGTACACTGCACTGCGCGAAGCTCAAAAGTCGAAAGTAAACGCGTGACTGCTGAAGTAAAATTTGTCGAGAGTCCCATTATATCGGTCGACCGGGCGAGCCGAAAGATTGCTGCGTTTGACGGCCCGGAGCTTATTTACGCGTTCACGTCGTATACGAACGAAGAAGCTGCGGTCAGCCTTATGAGTATTTGGCTGGGGTTCAGGAAGTCGTCGACCTCGGATTGGCCGCCCCGTGTTGTGTATCCCAAGATCACGCGGATACGCATGTCCGGTTAATTTAAGAAAGGGAAATCAGTGTGACCATGACTACAGACATAATCGAAGTTGCCGTTGACGAATTGAGAACCCTCGGCATTGACCAACTATCACGGGATCGCGGTGAATACGTGCGGGCGGCCAAAGCCCTGCTGGATTGTGCCACCGTCATCCAGCGCTACGGCCCGCTGCCGGAGGGCTACATGCACGCTGGCTGGCCATGGGGCAAGAACCACAAGCTGGTCGATTCGTTTGATCCGCAGAAAAATGTGCTCAAGGCCGCCGCCCTGCTGGTGCTGGAGTTTGAGCGCATCGATGAGCAAAATGAAACCCGACATCCCGTCAAAGTCACGGCTTAAATGTATCTGGTGCATGTCACGCACGGCCACCAATCCGTGCGAACACTGCGGCTCCGATCAGGTGTATGACATGGACGTGCCGCACACCTGTCACTGGAGCCGCAAGGCCATGGACACCGTGGAGTGCAAGATATGCGAGCGCACGATGTCCATGGAGGAGTATTTGAAACATGCTGCGCCTTGAAATCTATCGGCACGGCCTCAACTACCGCTGGCGGCTGCGCGGCAAGCGGCGCACGGTGGCCATCAGCACACCCCGTGTCAGCGTACAGGCCCTGCGCCTGTCGCTGATCGCCGTGCTCAAAGACCTGCAAGCTGACAAATTCAAAGTATACGATTTGACTGGTGAATTATCGCCGAGGAAAGGAAGGTAGGCCCAGTATGCCCAGACCGCCCAAGCAGGCCATTGTCGAGACAGGCAGCGTACGGGATTTCAAGCGCTGTGTTCTTGAATACATTCCGAAGTACCGGAAGAACCGGGCCAAAAGAATAAAACGCAACCGCTGGTAATTGAGGTTAATTATGCCTGATCCAAAACTACAAGCCGCCATGGAGGAAATTAAAGCGGTGCTGACCAAGCACGACATCGCTGGAATTATCCTGTTGGAATCACAAAAGTACGCCGAATACTATTACGAGCTTTCGCCGACGTGGAGTTGTGCCAAAATCGAAGGCGATCAACTGCACATCAGGGCCAAGCGGGAGCACTTCCCATCAGATGTAGCCCAAGCCAAGTGTCTGACGGAAACCATCGGGATGATCGTGGGCTTTGGGGATATGACAGCGCGCACGTTGGATGCGGTGACCAAGACAATAAAAATGATTGGCGAGCACTTCGATGTTGTGCATCAGACCCGCGCTGAACCTCCACCCGAAAAGTGAATAAACGGCTATCGAATCGGAGGGCGGCAAGGATGGCTGTCCGGCGATGGCGGAAGCTCAGGCGGGTGAAACTGCGGGTGATTGAGGAGGGAACCCCGCAGGAATTCAAACGGTGTGTTCTGGTTTATCTCAAATCCAAAGCAGCCATGTCGTATCGCGATCTTTGGATCATCATGCCCAAGCGTCCATTCAGTTTGCGCAAGGACGAGTCTGTTTGTGCGGGCGTGCTCAGCACCTTGTTATGATGGACGGAAAATCAATAAACGTGGGTGCCCGAGCCGTCGACAACCACCGTGCTGGCCGGCTGTGCGCCCGCGACAAATGGTCCGGTGAGGATGTATTGCATACCCAGCGTAGCCGGGCCGCTCCAGACTTGGCCGTGCATTCCGAAACCGTCATCGGCAGAGCCAGCGCGGGGCGTTCCGCCCATGCCGGCGGCGTTGGGGCCGCACCAGTTTGAATCGTTGATCTGTGATGGCATATAGCTTAAATACAGGCCCAGCGTATGACGACTGTTCCTTTAAAAGATGGACGCGTATTCTTCATCGATGACGAAGATGCTAATCGAGTGCTCAAGCTAAAATGGCATGTTAATAAAAACGGCTATGTAATGCACAAAAAGCGCAATTGTAAGCACATTGAGACTGTTTATTTGCACAGATTTGTTTTGAATCTTCCTGCTGGTGTAAAAGTTGATCATCGTGATCACAATACTTTTAATAATCAAAAGTTCAATTTACGCCCGGCGACGGCTTCGTCAAATGGTGCCAACAGGGGCAAACCATGGGGTAATTACACATCAAAGTTCAAAGGCGTTTCGTGGTTTCCCCGCGATGCCCGCTGGCACGCACAAATTCGTGTTAAGGGGAAGGGAATTCATCTTGGTTATCTTGACGATGAAATTGAAGCAGCCCGCGTATACAATGCAGCAGCCAAAAAGTATTTTGGTGAATTTGCTAGTTTAAATCAGGTATGATCATCGAGGAAGGCACCAAGCAGGATTTCAAACGCTGTGTGCTGGCGGTGCTTGGCACTAACTGCTGCGGTACGTGTTTCGAGCCATTAAATTCTGATGAATTTGATCTTCGCCTTTTAGGCGATACGGGTGGGTTGGTTTGTTTTAACTGTGTGCGCGAGAGACCTTATCGAGAGGTAGTCAAGCAAACGTCATATTTTACAGGTTGACTTTTATATGATCCCGGAAAGCGGAACTCATAATGATTTTAAGCATAGTGTACTGCGGGAATGCGCGGATTTGCCTGTGGTGGGTGGGCGCTATGAATCAGATGCTTTGCAAATTGTTTTTACTGTGGTTGAAGATCGTGGTTTGGTTATGGGCTGCCGCACTGTTAAAAGCTATAGTTCCCATTTTGCTGACGGCGGTATTTTCGACATGTGGGTTGATGTATGGATAGGTGTAGTGCAACAGGGCAAGATTAAACGATTGCCTGACAAGGGCTGCATCTCTATGCCCCAGCCTGTGTTTGACGTTAAATTCTTCTATTGACAACTTCCGCAGGGTCGTATACATTGGTGGCGTATGGATGCCAAATCAACACCGCTGGGCCGGTTCATCGACGAATTCGGCAATCACATTTCCACTGAAGGTCTGGCCAAGATCATGGCCGAACACACCGCGTTGTGTGCTGCGGCGGACAGTGTCCCTGATTTGATTTCTGATTATCAAAAGCTTCTTCGCAAGCAGTACGGCGTCAACCAGCACGTTGCTTCGGTTGAAGTCGCCCAAGAAGCTCTTACCCAACTTGCCAAGGCTCGTAAACGCCAAAAGAAAGGGAACGCATGAACACCACCCCCGAAATCAAGATGCAGGAATTCCACCTGCCCCAAAAACCGTACTCCATCGTTGACGCCATCAATCGACACGCTGCCGGGCAGGGCACCGTTGGTTACGCTATGGCGACTGCCGACGCCGATTACAATGGCCACACGATCATCGTGACGTGGAACCGGTATCGTCACTACTACATTTGCGAGCATCACTGGGGCGAGCGCGTTGTCCATGCTCGTGGTACTGCCGAGCAGGTTTTGGCCGTGGCCGTGCGCGAGTACAATCAGCAGGGTCGGGGCGCGTCGCTGCTGGTCAGCTTGAAGGCGGAGGATGTGCCGGTCGCCGCCAAGTTCAATCTTCAGCCGGGCAGGGAGGCATCCCCGCAACCGTGGCGCACTCCGCTTCACGCCGAATTGCTTGGGGCCGCGATGTACGAACGGAACGGACTCTGCCCGGCTTTCGCTTTTCTGGCCAGCAGCCAGACGGTGGAAGAATACCGGCTCAAAATCGAAGCGTTCTTCGCGGCGCACCGGAAGGCGGTGGCAGCATGAGCTTGACCAAACTGGCCCGCCGACTGCGGCCCGCCCAGCAGGGCACCGCTAAGATTGACCGCATCACGGTAAGCAAATTTGATGTGCTACATTCGCTGATACATGGTATGCCCGTTCGTGAGGGTACGTATGCCCGATTGCTTATTAACGGCAGCATTGTGATGTCCGATACACAGATGGAGCACCGGACAAACTCTGCGTTCTTATTCCACGCGCACGGCCATATCCTGCTGGCCGGGCTTGGTCTGGGCTTGGTTTTGCAGGGGTTGGAGGACCGCATGGACCGCATTCAGTCGATCACCGTCGTTGAGATCAATCAAGATGTGATCGATCTGGTGGCCAAGCACTACAAGCACTCCAAGATCAAGGTCGTTCAGGGCGACATCACCACGTGGACGCCGCCCGCCGGCATGAAGTACGACGTGATCTATTTCGACATCTGGCCGTCGATCAGCGAGGATAACCTGAAGCTGATGGCCCAACTGGGCCGGCGCTTTGCCAAGTATAAAAATCGCACCAATCCCGCAGCGTGGATGGAGTCGTGGTCGCGCCCGGAGATGCGCGCCAATGCTCGTTCTTCGTATCGGGCTTTTTATTGAGATTAGAGCATTAAATTTTGCTGTTGACAGCGGCTGTCAGCGCATATACGTTTACGGAAAATAGCATGAGCGCGGATAAACCCAAAACATTGACCCAGCTTAAAGGTGAACTGTCCAATCTGACCAATTACTACAGTTTGGCCAACCATCCCGACGTGCAGGCGGTTATTGATCGCCTGCGCAAGGAGAACCAGCCCCGCGTCGAGGAGCTTGAACGCCAGATCGCCAAGCTCCAGAGCGAGCGCAAGCCTGTCCTGCGCTGGCCGGAGAATACGCCCGCCAACGTTTTAAAAGCCTGTCAGGCGTACTGGAATGGCACCGAGGAGTATAATACTTTCCGCATTCATCTCTGGAACGACAAAGCGGCGTGGACGAGCTATCCGTCTGGCGGCTATTCGACCGTTGGTGGTTGGCACCCGGTGTCGCCTGCTTACTTCTGCATTGACCTCACCGGGCGCATCAATGACATGGGCCGTATACGCCCCAAGATGCTCAAAGAACTTGATTTCGGGCGCAACTCCGGTAAGCGGGTCACGCCCAAGATGATGCAGGAATTTCTGGACACCTTATGAATACGCCGGCACCTAAATGGAAGTCTTATCCTATGGGCGCTGCCTGCGCCGAGCGGATGGATGTTGCCAAGCAGCCGGTTGTATACAATTATCACGCCGTGGCCGAACCCTGTGACAAGCAGGAAAAGGCGCTGTGCGGCGTGAAGACCTTTTCGCTGTGCATGGACGATTCACTGGCCACCAGTGATCTGCCGGATTGTCCGCGCTGCCGGGCGAAGATTGCGAGGTTAAAATGATCATCATGACCAACGACAAGCATCCAAAACAGATCGTGATTTTACTGGATAAAACTGAACTTCGGCGCGCCGAAGCTGAGCTTGAAGTTCATGGGGCTGTGGCTGCCGGTAAAGATCGCCGGGAAACGCACGACGGGTTGCCCCCGAAAGGTCAGGCCACATGAGTACATCATTTCATTGTCACTGCCCGGAACGGCGCAAACCCATCGAGACCCGCAACTGGGGCGTCAGCCAGCGCAAGTGCAACTTTTCGGCGTTCAGCGGTTACCATTATACGCCCAGCGATTATTCGCAGGTGAACTGTCTGTCGTGTCTGGCGACCGGGCGCACCAAAGCGGCTTTTGTCGACCAATTGCCTGACATCACGCTGAAGGACGGTAACTGGCAATACGTCAAACCACAACCCCAACGTACTAATTCACCGGCACCGCTTAAACCACTCAGTCTGACAGATTTTTTAAAAGGCGGAGCGGTTTAACCACAAGGACAAATATGAAACTGATCACCATCAAAGAACATGGCAAACGTATACGAAGAAACGTCACGATAGATTGTCCGGTCAAGCCGGGCGATCTGATTCGGGTTACGCTGCTTGAGGGCGGCAATGCGTTCATCAAGGTACCGGCTGACGGCTGGTTGTTGGTAAAGGAAGTGTCCATCCCGGAAGGGAAGGTGGTCGCCGGCAATTTTACGCCTGACGGCACGACCGGCTTTGGGCAGGTTAACTGGCCCAAATTTATGCGCTCCATGATTGTGCGGGGCGATCACGGGGGCGACGCCAGCCCGCTGGGCACGTTGTGCTGGCTTGCGCCCGACCTTATGCCCGGTGAGACCGAGCAAGATGTGCGGAAAGGCCGGGAACTGGTGCTCCATGACAACCGGCGCGTCAAGACCACCAAGTGGGGCGATGAGTTTTTATCGGTCAGCTTCAACGAGCCGGATGACTGGCACATCTGGATGGTTTCCCTGACCCGCTATTGTGTGCCGGGCAGGATCGCCAGCTACGATTTCGACTATACACCCGGTAAGTCCGGCTTCGGTCCGCGTGTGCGCTACTTCACCGATACTGGTGATACATTAGTGCAGTCATTGAAAGCAGTGCAGGCCGATCTGGACAAGCCCCACATCATCAAGATGCTGGTCGAGGCGTGCGTTAAAACAGCCCGGAAGGATGGCCTGCGCTATTCCCGGACTCTGGCCGAAAACCTGATTGCTTCCATTGCGCCTAAGAGCAAAGCTCTCCGGGCGCTGCGCAAAGTCATTGAGCAGATTCGCGCCGAGCGGGCTGAGCAACGTCGGTTACAGGAAATGGCTAAAAATAACGGTTGATGCGCCGGGTTGCTGGATGTATACGAACTGGAAAACGTATGATTGGAGTGGGCAATGCCTGATGTGCTGCAAAAATGGCGCTCTCCTGTTATTTTACGCCGGGTTAAAGTCACCGGCTTGGCAGGAGAGTCGTTAGCGGCGAGTATCAAGCCGGACGTTCGGCGTGTACGGAAGTTTAAATATACAGCGCGGAAGCGGCATGATCATGCTTGGTTAATCGGTACGGTG
>Ga0335069_10011296_pt1 | contig 12616 bp, 9 predicted proteins | sample Lox_Sample_11_FD_206714 | JGI IMG/M metagenome (GOLD analysis project Ga0335069, IMG submission 206714) | Soil microbial communities from Loxahatchee National Wildlife Refuge, Florida, United States - Lox_Sample_1.1 | ecosystem: Environmental > Terrestrial > Soil > Wetlands | place: USA: Florida... | reverse complement strand
CGCCAGCTCGCCGAGTTCGGCCACCGCGTCAGCGCGCTGCCCCCGACCCCCGCCGCCTCCGACACCCTCAAGGAGCGCACGGTGGCCTGCGCCGCGGTCAACCTCGCGGTGCCGAACGCCTGGGCGCTGCTGCGTCACCTGCGCAACGGCGGCGGCATCCCGCGCATGCCGCTGGTCGCCTACGCGCTCGCCGCCAACGCGCCGAAGGGCTTCTGGCTCGGGTCGGTCGACTTCGCGGTCCTGCCGGTGGAGGAGAACGATCTCACCGACATCCTCAACCGGCTGGTGCCGAAGGTGAAGCGCGTCATCGCGATGAGCAACGACATCGACGTCATGAGCGACGTGCGCACGCAGCTCACCAGCGCCGGCATCTCGACCGCCGTGGTGCTCGACGGCCGCCAGGCGCTCGACCTGGTACCGACCATCCGGCCGGAAGCGGCCGTGCTGCACCTCTCGCCGAGCTGCGTCGACGTCTTCCGCGCCATCGCCGGGCTGCGCAGCGCCGAGACCTCGCGCAGCATCCCGATCGTGTTCCTGCTCGACGCCGAGCCGCAGCCGCGCGAGGAGGCCTTCCTGAGCGCCGGCCTGCGCATGCTCACCGGGCGCGGCAGCCTGGTGCCCGACGGCCTGGTCGACTCCCTGGCGGCGGCGTTCGACGGCTATCGGGCGCTGTGAAAACGGCCCCCTCCTGACCTCCCCCGCTCACGGAAATGCTCGCGGGGGAGGAACACACGCCAACGCGACCTAGTCCGATGTCGCCTTGAACTTCGTCGGCGTGTTCTCGGACGGCATCGAGAAGGTCGCGCCCCAGCATCCACCGAGCGAGGTTTGGAACTGTACCACGACGCTCGGGGTCGCCGGCCACGGGAGCGGCGCGAGCGCCGGGCTGTTCACCGCCTTGACCTGTATCTTTGCCTTGAGCGGGATAGTCGAGCCGGTGAGCTTGGCATTGGTGATGCCATCGGGCGCTCCGGTCGCGCTCTTGAACTTCCACCGCGTTGCGGTTCCGGTCCATGCTCCGCCGTCGCTCGCCGACGGCGAACCGCTGAACGCGAGCGCGTAGGCGCCCGGCCCAGTTTGGCCGTAGATGCAGAGCTGCAGCACCTCGCCGGAGGTGGGATCACCGAAGTCTCCCAGCATCACGACCGGTCCCTTGGCCCACTGGAACTCCACCTGGCTTCTGCCGGACGACGTCGCTCGCACGAGCAACGACGCCCCCGCAGCCAGGTCCGGCGGCGTGCACGCCATCGCTGGAGCGGCCGGGTGGATACACAGGCCCGCGCCGTCGCAGACGTCTGCGGTGCAGAGGTTGCCGTCATCCGTGCAGTCCGTCCCCTCGGCTTGGAAGGTACACGTGACCGTGCAGCAATCGCCGGGCGCTCCATTGGCCGCGCCGTCGTCGCATTGCTCGCCGGGATCGAGCGTCCCGTCACCACAGATCGGGACCGCGACGGCCGGCGTGTACGAGAATTTATCCGCGGGCGTCCTGGCGCTCGTTCCGCCCAAGTTCACCACCGTGATGTCGACCGTGTCCACGTCCTCTCCCGGCGGTGACAGCGCCGTGATCGACGTATCGTCGTTCACCGTGAACCCGGCGGGGGTCTCCCCGAAGCTGACGGTGGCGACGTCGACGAAGTTCGCACCGGTGATCGTGACCAGCGTTCCCCCGTTGAGTGGACCGTTATCCGGGCTGATCCCCGATACGATGGGCACGGCAACGAATGTGAATTGATCGTTCGAGCCGGCAACGCTCGTCCCGCCGGCCGTCGTGACCGTGATGTCGACCGTCCCTCCGCTCGCGGCCGGTGAGATCGCGGTGATCGACGTGTCGCCGCTCTCCATGAAGCTCGCCGCAGGGGTACTGCCGAACGTCACGGCGGTGGTGCCGGTGAATCCGGTTCCTGTAATCGTCACGCTCGTCCCGCCCGCAGCGGGTCCCGACATCACCGACACGCTCGTCACCCGGGGCAAGGGAGTGAACGTGGACGCCAGGTTGAGATAGGCTCGATATGAGCAATACGTCGTGTTGCCGACCGTGCAGTTGGGAGGCGTCACGTTGACCGCGTTCAACTGATTGTAGACTTCGTTGCCGAAACCGTCGAACGCGGAGAATGTCGGGTCGACCGTCGGTGCGGCCGCGAGAACGTCGTACGAGACCACCACCCCGGTATAGTCCCACATGACGCCGACCCATGCCGAGTAGGTCGTGACGTGATAGCCGCCGCCCTTCCCGCTGCCGCCGCAGCGCGTCTGCAGGTAGACGTTGCCGATCGGATAGCCGCTCGTCGCGTCGAAGCCCGTCGCCGCCGCTTGCTCCTGGATGCCGCCACACGAGTGTCCGAGGACCGAGAACGCGATCGACTGGGGCACCAAGAGCGAGGTTGCCCCGAGCGCAGACGCTTCTGCGCCGACGATCGCGATCGCGGCGGTCACAATAGTGAGCAGCGTCTTCCGTCTCATCGCCGAGTAACCGAAGTCGGTCGGAGTCTGCCACGGCCACCGCCGCCTCGTCTAGCGAAAGCGAATCATCAGCGCCGCCAAAATCAGGGCGAACGCCGGCGGAAAACTGCTCGTTCCTTGTCGGGCCGACTATTGCCGGCGCGGCAGCATGCGGCCGGTCCCGTACACTTTTCCCCTGCCCGTTCCCCTTCCCTTGCCCTTGCCCATTCCCGTTCCCCCATGCGCGGCGCGGGGGGGAATGGGAAAGGGAAGGGGAAACAGGGTGGAACGCGCGGATGCCGAGGCAATGCGGCGCGGGTTCCGGCCGGCACAGCCGGCCCTACCGGTTCCTTCTCGCGGCGAGCGCGGTCCGCGCCACCAGGCGATCGTCGAAGTCGAGGCGGCGCCCGGCGATGAGCTGATGGGGCTCGTGCCCCTTGCCGGCGATGAGGACGATGTCGCCCGAGCGCGCGCGGTCGACGGCGAGGGCGATGGCGCTGGCGCGGTCCGCTTCGGCGATGTGACGGGTGCCGTCCGGGTCGACGCCGCGCACGCCGCCGAGAATCTCCTCGATGATCGCGTGCGGATCCTCGGAGCGCGGGTTGTCGGAGGTGACGACCACGAAGTCGCTCAGCTCCGCGGCGATGCGGCCCATCACCGGGCGCTTGGCGCGGTCGCGGTCGCCGCCGCAGCCGAACACCGTGATCAGGCGCCGCGGCCCGAGCCGCCGCGCGCTGCCGAGCAGGCGCTGCAGGGCGTCGGGCTTGTGCGCGTAGTCGACGGCGACGACGAAGTCCTGTCCTGCGTCGACCAGCTCGAAGCGGCCTGGCACCGGGGGCGCCGCCGCGAGCCCGGCGGCGATCGCCGCCAGCGGCAAACCGAGTGCTTCGCCGACCGCCAGCGCGGCGAGCGCGTTGTACACCGAGTACTCGCCCAGGTGGCGGAGCGTGACCGCGCTCTGCCCGCGCGGGGTCGCGGCAGAGAACGCGGCGCCGCGCAAATCGGTGCGGACGTCGCGGGCGCGCACGTCGGCCGCCTGCTCGATGCCGTAGGTCAGCAGCCCGCCCCGGTTCACCGAGATGATGTACTCGCTGGCCGGGTCGTCGACGTTGACCACCGCGATGCCGCGCTTGCCGCCGCTCGCGAGCTCGGCGAACAGGCGGCCCTTGGCGCGCCGGTAGTGATGCATGTCGGGATGGAAGTTGAGGTGGTCGTGGCTGAGGTTGGTGAAGACGGCGACGTCGAAGTCGACCTCGGCGACGCGGCGCAGCTCGAGCGCGTGCGAGGAGACCTCCATCACCGCCGCCGTGCAGCCGGCGTCGACCGCCGCGCGCAGCAGCGATTGGAGCAGCGGCGCCTCGGGCGTGGTCTGCCCGGCCGGGACCACCCGATCGGCGAGGCGGTAGTCGATGGTGCCGAGCCGGGCCGTCGTCGCCCCGGCGGCGGCCAGGATCGACTCGACGAAGTACGTGGTGGAGGTCTTGCCGCTCGTGCCGGTGACGCCGATCACCCGCAACTCGTGCGACGGGTGCCGATAGAAGCGCGCGGCGGCGGTGGCGACCGCCGCCCACGCGTCCGCCACCCGCACGACGGTAACGCCGTCGATCGGCCCGACCTCGCGCTCGACCAGCAGCGCGGCGGCGCCGCCCGCCAGCGCGGCGGGGATGAACTCGTGCCGGTCTGCGCGGGTCTCGCCACCCTCGGTGCGATAGCCGGGCAGGCAGACGAAGAGCGCGCCCGGCCCCGCCTCGCGCGAGTCGGTGACGACGCGCGAGATGTCGACATCGAGGGGGCCGTGCGCGGCGAGGACGCGGTCGGGATGGATCAGCTCGCGCAGGCGCATGCGGTCGGCGTGTCGGGCCCTCGCCTACTCCGCCGCCGGCACCGGCACCGCGCTCGGCTGCTCGGTCCGCAGCGGCCTCTCCCGCAGCTTGCCGGCCACCGCCGGCACCGCCTTGAGGAGCATGTCGAGACGGGCGCGCTCGGCGCCGACCTTCTCGGCCAAGCGCTGCTCATACTCGCTCAGCAGCTGGTCGAGCTCGCCTTCCTTGTCGGGGTTGATCTGATCGCGCTCGCCGAGACAGGCGTTGATCTTCTCGGCCACCGCCTCGAGCGCCTTCTCGCCGTCCTCGCCGAGCTTCTGGTTCATCTGCTCGGCCCACAAGCTGTGCAGCCCGATCGTCGCCGCCACCTGCCGGCGCAGGCCGCCGGTCAACATGTAGAGCTGGTCCGCCAGCGCGTCGGCCGACGCCACCCGCCGCCGGGTCACCAGCGCGTTCAGGCGCACGAGCCTGTCGCGCAGGCGCTGCAGGCCGAGATCGTCGGCCAGGCACCGCACGGTGCGCGCGAACTCCTCCGGCGTGAGGTTGGCCATGCGAGCGGTCTTGCCTGCGGCGCGTCGGCGTGTCAATCGCTCCCGCCCATGACGAAGGGCGTGCGGTGCGGCGTGGCCTTGCTGGTCTTCGTGCTCGGCGCGGCGGCGTGCGGCCGCTCCGCGCTCGAGCCCGCTGCCGCGCCGGCCGAGCCATTGCGGGTCGCGACGAGCGGCGACTACGCGCCCTTCACCACCCTACGCGACGGCGTGCCCGCCGGCATGGATGTCGAGGTCGCCGAGCGCCTCGGCCGCGACCTCCGCCTGCGGGTCGAGCTCGTGCACGTCGCCTGGCCGGACCTCGTCGCCGCAACCCAGCGCGGCGAGTTCGACGTCGCGATGGGCGGTATCACCATGCGCGCCGACCGCGCCCTGGCCGGCCGCTATACGCGCCCGTACGCGACCGTCGGCGCGGTGGCGTTGATCCGCAGCGGCGACACGCGGCGCTTCGCCGGTGCCGCCGACCTCGACCGCCCCGGCGTGCGCATCGCCGTAAACGCCGGCGGGCATCTCGAGCACGTGGCCCGGGCCGCGTTTCCGCACGCCGCGGTGGAACCGGTGGCGGACAACCGCGCCGTACCGCAGCGCCTGCTCGACGGCCACGCCGATGCCGCGGTCACCGACACCGCCGAGGTGCGCGACTGGCTCGGCCCGGGCCTGCAGATGGTGGGGCCGTTCAGCCACGACCACAAGGCCTACCTCCTGCCGGCGGCGAACGACGCGCTGGCGGCGCGCCTGGATGCGTGGCTGGTGGCGCGCGAGGCCGACGGCTGGCTGGACGCCGAGCGGGTGCGATGGATGGGCCCTCAAGCGCACATGGATCCCGCGACAGCGACACGCGAAGCCGTGGCGGCGCTGGTCGGCCTGCGCCTCGACCCAATGCCGTCGGTCGCCGCGGCCAAGCGCGCCGCCGGACAGCCGATCGAAGACCGCGCGCAGGAAGCGCGCGTGATCGAGCGCGTGCGCCGCCTCTCGGCGACCCCCGACCGGACGGCAGCGGTGTACGGGCAGCTCATCGAGATGGCCAAGACCGTGCAGCAGAACGCGCCGCCGCCCGCGCAGAGCGCCTCGCTCGCGGAGCTGCGCGACGCCATCACCCGCGTCGACGCGCAGCTCGTGCGCGAGCTCGACCGCCTGCCGCCGACAAGCACCGAGGTCTGGCACACGGCCTTGCAGCGCAGCGTCACGACGCCAGGTGTGAGCGATGAGGATCTCAATCACCTGGCAGAAGTGTTGGTGCACCCGTAGGCCCGGCTGTGCCGGCCGCAACGGCGCGAGCGCGGGTTTCTTGCCCTTGCCCCTTGCCCCTTCCCTGTCCCTTCCCCTTTCCCTTTCCCCTTCCCGCGCGCGTGGGCAGGAGGAAAGGGAAAGGGCATGGGAACGGGAAAGGGAAAGGGCATGGGAAAGGTGGGATTTTCCACGCTGCTGAGCTATGCAAAACGCCTCGTCCGTATCACGCAAGGAGCGCACATGAGCCGGAACGCCGATCGCCTGCGGCAGCTGTTCGTTGATCTCGAACGGCTCGACTTCGCCGCCGTGGCGGCCCACTGCACCGAGGACTGCTCGTACGAGGACGTCCCGTTCGACGCGGCGACCGCCGTTGGGTACGATGCGATCCGCGCCAAGCTCGAGCTCGGCCTCGCCACGCTGGAGCGCCTGCCGACGACGATCCACGAGCTGGTGGAGAACGGCGACACGATGATGGTCGAGCGCACCGAAGTCTGGCATCACCCGACCGGCGAGCGCGCCACCCTGCGCGTCGCCGCGCTGTTCAAGTTCCGCGACGGCCGGATCACCCTGTGGCGCGACTACTGGGATGCCAAGACCCTGTTCGTCCAGCAGCCGGCGAGCTGGCTGCCCGAGATTCCGCGCTGATCGGCAATCGCCGCGCCGCCGCGCGGTGCGCTCTCAGCCGGTGGCGCGGCAGGCCGCAGGCTCGCCCACGGTGAAGCGGGCGCTCTCGGCCCGGCGGACGACCTGGTCCGGCGCCAGGGTTGGGAGGGCGTCGCTGCGCGGATGCCGCCCGGTCATCTCACCGTAGGTGTGTCGATACCACTGCGCGCTGACCTTCTCCTCGCCGGCGATCTGCCTGAGGAACGCATGGGTGACCGGATCGCTCTGGCGCGCCGCCTCGAAGCCCTGGTCGAGCGCCTGCTGGCAGGCGGCCATGCGGCCTCGGTCGCGCTCGGTGACGCGCTTGAACGCGTCGAGCTGGGGCACGAAGCCCTGCAGGTCCTTCAACTCCGCGAGCTGCTGGGCAAGGACGCCGTCGACGCAGGCGGGACCGGGCTCGCCGCCAAGGGCTCGGATGCGATCGGTGAGCAGGCGGGCGTGATACGCCTCGCGCTCGGCGATGATCAAATGCCCGGCGCGCAGGCGCGGGTCGGGCTCGCTGGCGGCCCACACGGCGTAGAGCGTGGCGCCGAAGGATTCGAGAGCGCGGAAGACGTTCAGTCCTTCGAGAATGACGGCGCGGCGGTCGTCCATGTGCGGCTCCTCGTGCGGTGCGAATCGGGCTCGGATCGCGATCAACGCTAGTGCAGCCGACCAGCCTGCGCAACCTTCGGATTCGCTACACGACCCAGCGAACCTCGCCTCTATTGCTGGCGTAGGCGCGAGGGCTCGGGTAAGCACGGGCCATGCAGCCCACTGATCGGACCTGGCAGCGCGACGGTGCGCGCCCGATCGTGGCGAAGTTGTCCCGCTTCGCCGCGCGATTGCGTGCGCATCCCATCGACGCGCTGGTCGATCTGCTCAGGCGCATCGAACGGCGGCTCATCCGCTGGGACGGCGTGTCGTCGCTGCGCTCGGTGAACATCCCGCGGCCGCCGTATTCCGAACGCGACCGGGAGATCACGGACATCCACTGGGTGCACCGGATCGAGCTGCCCGACGGGACGGTGACCCCAGGCGATTGGAACACCGGGAGGACGATGGCGCAGGTCAACCTGCCGGCGAGCCTGGCCGGCAAGACCGTGCTCGACGTCGGCGCGTGGGACGGCCTGTACTCGTTCGAGGCGGAAAAACGCGGCGCGGCGCGCGTGCTGGCGACGGACCATTACTGCTGGAGCGGCCCCGGCTGGGGAACGCGTGCGGGATTCGACCTCGCCCACCGGCTCCTCGGCTCCAAGGTGGAAGCGCGGGACATCGACATCCCCGACCTCTCTCCCGAGACGGTTGGCGTGTTCGATGTCGTCCTCTTCCTCGGCGTGCTGTACCACCTCCCCGACCCGTTCACAGCGCTGGAACGCGTCGCGTCGGTCACCAAGGAGCTCCTCATCCTCGAGACCATGGTCGACTTGACGTTCATGCGCCAGCCCGCGCTGAGCTTCCAACGCGGCGGCTCGCAGCCGTGCTCGTTGTTCCGCCACTGGCGGATGGATCCCGGCACCTGGTTCCTCCCCAACCAGGCGGCGATCGTCGCCATGCTCGAGGAGGTCGGCTTCAAGACCGTCCGGCGCGTCTTCCCGCCGTACGGCGTGTGGTGCCGTCTCGTACACTTCCTGAACGCGGTCGTGCCGTTCTTCAACGTGCAGATGAACTACCGCATGGTGTTCCACGCCTGGAAGTGATCGGTCGGCGCATGACGCCGCGCGCCGGGAGCGCCGCGTCGGCTCAGCCGAGCCAGACCGCGACGCGCTCGAAGCACCAGAACGCCGCGAGAATGCCCATCGCGTACACCGCGGGACGCACGGCGCGGGCCGCAACGGCGGGCCGCCAGCGCACGAGCCGCACGCCGGCGGCCAGGGCCACGCCGACGAAGGCGAGCTGGCCGATCTCGATGCCGCCGTTGAACGACATGAGGGCGAGCGGGGCGGCGCCCGGCGGCAACCCGGCGCCGACGAGCGCGCCGGCGAAGCCGAGGCCGTGCAGCAGGCCGAAGACGAACGCGATCGACCACGGGAAGCGGCGCAGCAGGGTGTCCTGCCGCGCCCCGCGCGCCAGCTCGACGGCGAGGACGAGCAGGCTGAGCGCGATCAGCACCTCGACGGGTCCCGCCGGCAGCGCGGCGAGGTGGAGGGCGGACATCGACAGGCTGATGCTGTGGCCGACGGTGAAGGCCGCGATGGTCTGGATCAGCCGGCCGCTCACCGTTGCCAGCAGCAGCAGCCCGAGGACGAAGAGCAGCTCTGGCCCGGTGAAGATGCGGGCGATGCCGAGCGAGGTGTATCCGCGCAGCACCGCGTCGCGGCTCGGCGCCGCCGGGACGGTATACGAGGGCGCGCGCGTGGTGAGGACGGTCTGGATCGTGGTCCCGTCGTAGCGCTCGATGCGCAGCAGCGCATCGATCTTGGCGACGGCGAGGTCGGCGACACCGACCGACTGGCCGGCGAGGCCGTCGCGTCCGCAGTCGACCGTCCAGCGTTGCCGCACCCGCTCGGCTTCATTGGTTGCGACGGGTGAGGAGACCTCGCGACAGTGGGCCGGGAGCAGCGGGTGGACGTCCGCCCCCGGCAGCCGCATGACCGCGGACTTCCAGGTGACCTCGAACAGGCCGGCACGGGTCTCGCGCAGCGCGAGTAGGGCCGGTTCGAGCCCGTGCGCACCGCTGCGCGTTGGCGTCAACGGGCCGAGCAATGCCGCGCCCGTCGCGGCGCCGACCAGCCAGCGCAGCCGCGGCCGGTTCATGCTCCCCTCCGATCGCGCCAGGCGGCCGAGTCGACACGCAGCAGGGCGCGCGCCCTGAGCTCGCGGATCAACTGCGCCAGACGCTCGGCGCGACGCTGCTCGTGCCAGCGCTCCAGCACCTGACCGCGCACCGATTCGAACGGCGGCGGTGCGCTGGTCTCCAGGGCCTCGATCCAAACCAGGTGCGCCCCGTAGGGGGACGCGAGAGGACCGAGCCAGGTCTGTGCCTGGCCGCGCAGGATCGCGTCCGCGACGCTCGCGCCGAACACCTTCTCGAGCTGCGGCCGCGACTGCCCGGTCAGGTGCGGCGGAAGCGGAAAGGGGTCGCCGCGCCGCGCCGCGGCCGCCGGGTCCAGCGGGCGGCTGCGCAGCTCGGCGAGCAGCCGCTCGGCGGCGTCCGTGGCGGTCCCCCCATGGCGTTGCGAGGCGAGGAAGACGTGCCACATGCTGACGCGCTGCGGCAGCCGATACTCGTCCTGGTGCTGCGCGTAGAACGCGCGCAGCTCGTCGTCGCCGACCTCCTGCTCGCCAGCGCGCGAGGCCAGGAGGCGCATCTTCTGCACCAGGATGCGCCGGACGACGAGGTCCTTGCGGTCGAGATCGAGCGACTGCGCGCGGGTGTAGAGATCGTCGTCGACACCGTTGGGATCGTCGGCGAGGACCCGCATCTGCTCGATGAGCCAGTTGCGCACGCTGCGATCGTTGCGGTCCAAGCCGCGCGCGACCGCTTCGCGAAACAGCAGCTCTTCGTCGAGCGCCTTGTCGATCAGGGCGACCTCGTCGGCGGGAGTCGCCAGCAGGCCGGTCTCCTGGGTATAGGCGGCGCGCAGCTGCGCGACGTCGTCTGCGGTGACGACGACCGGCGCGGGCGATGCGGCGCCCGTCGCGGCGGGGACGGCGCGGTGGACGATCCAGAACAGGACCGCCCCGCCGGCGAGGAAGTGGAACAGCGGAACGCGCGCGAACCGCATCGACGAACCGCTCCCGGCTCAGCTCCGCGTCGCCAGCTTGCCGGCGGAGAACTGCCACAGCGGGGTGGTCGTGATCTGGAACGTCCCCGCCTGCACCGACAGCTCGACGAAATGATCGACCCGGTCCGCGTTGGGAAAGGGCCGGCGGACCGTTTGCAGCCTCAGCACGGTATGCCCGTTGGCGCGCGACTCGAGCCGCGCCCGCTTGACGCCGCCGATGCTGCCGCTGGGATCGTTCCACACCCAGCGCCCGGGGCTCACCTCGTGGAGCGTCCCGGCCGGGATCGTCACCTGGTAGATCTCGTCGTCGTCGTGCAGACCGACGGTCAGGTCCTGCGTCGTCAGATCGAGGCTCGGCGGCATGTTCCCGAGGTCCACCTTCAGCTGCAGGAAGTCCCGCTGCGGCTGCGCGCCGAACGACACCTTGCCGGTCAGGTGCGCCACTCCCTCGGGGCGGTACCAGATCGGCGACGACCAGGCGCGTTCCTGGATGGTTTTCGGCACCGCCGGGTTGCAGCACTCGGAGTACTCGGGCGGCACCGAGCCGGGGTTGCTGCAGTCGATGCCCTGGTTGTTGCAGTGGTACGTGCTCCACCGGCAGGTGGGGTTCTCGAGCACGCGGGCGTAGTAGAACGCGCGCTGGGTCGGATCGAACTGCGGATCGTCCCAGACCGCGCACAGCGAATCGAAGCCGGCTCCGGACGGGGTGCAGGTCGTCGTGTCGACGCTGGCACCGTTGTTGGGGTCGCCAGCCACGTCGAAGACCTGCTCGTGCGACACCCCGCCGGCGTCGACCCAGCCCTTGACGATCTGCACCCGCTGCAGCTGCGCTCCCGGCGAGCTCAGGGTGCCGGGGTCTTTGAAGGCCAGCACGCCGAAATGCGGGCTGCGACCGCCGCGCACCGGGCCGATCTCGCCGCCCATCGGCACGCCGCCGCGGTAGGCGGCGGCGACGAAGTCCGCGTCGCCGCAGCGCAGCCCGGCCTCGCGTCCGCCGAAGAACCGGAGGATCGGGCGCGTGCCGCTGGTCGCGTACACCTCGCGCCGCCGCATCGCGGCGAAGAGCGCGTCGCGCGAGTTCTCCTCCGCCCAGACGACCGCCAGGCCGCCCGGGTTCGCCTCGATGCCCGCGGGGGTCACGCGCTGCACCATGAACGCCGGGGTGGCGTGGTCGCGCAGGCCGATGTGCCCGGTCGCCCCGAAGTCCTGCTCCTCTGTCTCGCCGGGCGTCGCGTTGTGCGTATCGGTGCTGCCGATCAGGCCGAGCCGGAACGGGTTGACGCCAATCTGCTGCTCCTCGACCAGCCCGAGCTTGAGCACGTTGCGGATGTAGTTGAGCGGCGGGAAGGTCTGGTTGGGATCCGAGACGGGATTGAACAGCTGCAGGCGGTTGTTCTTCTCGAAGCCGCACACCTCGTCGGTGGTGTCGACGCCCGGCCGGCACTCGGAGTCGCCCTTGTGCTGGGTGAGCTCGACCATCGGCTCCATCGAGGAGCGGAAGAGCGCGTCGTCGGCGGTGAGCGGGCTGCCGTCGGCGTTGACCGGCGCGAACATGAGGCCGCCGCTGACGTTGGGGTTGTGCGGGATCGCCAGGACGTCGCAGCCCGGCAGGCCGTCCAGACACTGCGCCTTCAAGGTGCTCCACAGGCCCTGCGCCGTCGGCTGCTCGACGAAACTGGTGGGCATCGCCGGCACGACGTCGTTGCGGAAGATGACGTTGCGGTGCAGGTTGTTACCCCCCGGCTGGCCGCTCCACTCGTAGGCGACGAAGGTGGTGAAGCCGCACGCCGCGGTGCGATCGTAGAACTGCTCCGCCGCGGCTTGAATGTCCTGCCAGATCAACGATGCCTCGGCGAGGCAGTCCGCGCCGCCCGGCCCGCACCAGGAGAAGCGGGTCGGCGTGGCGACGTTGAAGTAGTTGAAGAGGAAGAGGATGACCGGCAGCGGCGGCAGGACCGGGGGGAGCGCCGGCGGCGGGGTGGCGAGCTGGTTGCGAGCGCTGACGCAGTCGGACGAGTCGTAGCCCGGCAGGCCGGGCGTGAGGCAGATCTGGATCTCGCCGAACTGCTCGGAGTGGTCGGTGACGGCGGTGAAGTCGAGCGGGCGGTCGAGCTTCGTACTCCGCGTCATCGACTCGTCGGCCGCGGTGATCGGGATCGTGGCGCCCTTCGCGAACGCGTAGGCGTCCGCGGGCGTGGTCTTCGTG
>Ga0335069_10011294_pt1 | contig 12618 bp, 14 predicted proteins | sample Lox_Sample_11_FD_206714 | JGI IMG/M metagenome (GOLD analysis project Ga0335069, IMG submission 206714) | Soil microbial communities from Loxahatchee National Wildlife Refuge, Florida, United States - Lox_Sample_1.1 | ecosystem: Environmental > Terrestrial > Soil > Wetlands | place: USA... | reverse complement strand
CGAACCTGCCCCACGAGGAGATAGACCTCGGCCGGCAGGTGGGCGTCACGCGGTTCTCTTCCATCTTCTTCGGCGCCGGCTCCGGCCAGGGCCGCATGGTCGTCCCCTACGGCCTGCGCTACCTGAAAGTGAAGGCGTTCAACCCCGACGTCATCCATACGCAGACGTTCTTCGGCACCGGCCTTGAAGCGCTCATCGCGAGCCGGGCTCTCCACGTCCCGCTTGTCGGCACGAACCATACCGCCATTAAAAGTTTCCTGATCTACAACCCGGTGAAAGCCGGCTGGACGGACAACCTGATCATAAAGTACGTGAACTGGTACTATGCGCAATGCGAGATCGTCACGGCTCCGTCGCGCTCGGTGTTCCGCGAAATGGAGGAATCGGGATTCCATAAGCGCGGCATCCCGCTTTCCAATCCGATCGAAACCGATATCTTCAGACCGCTGCCCGACCGCGAGGCCCTGCGTAAAAGGTTCAAATTCGGCCATTATCCCATCGTCCACGCCGGACGGCTCGCCAAAGAAAGAAGCATCGACGTCATGATCCGCGCCCTGCCGCTCGTCAAAAGATCCCTGCCCGACGCCGAGCTCATCTTCTCCGGCCGGGGCGCCGACGAGCCGGTGTTCCGCAAACTGGCCGCCGACCTCGGCGTCGCGGATTCGGTGAAGTTCCTCGGCTTCCTCGACCAGCCCCGGCTCGTCGAGGCCTACAACGCCGGCAAGGTGTTCGCCATCACGAGCACTTCCGACACGCAAAGCATGGTCACCATGCAGGCCATGGCGTGCGGCCTGCCGGTCGTCGGCGTGAACGCGCGGGCGCTCCCGGAATACATCACGCCCGACACCGGCTACATCGTCGAGCCGGGCGATCCCGCCGCGCTCGCCGAACGGCTCGTCGCGGTGCTCAAGGACCCCGCGCTCGAGGCGCGCCTCGGCGCCGGCGGCCGGAAAAAGGCGCTCCAGTTCTCGCCGCCGAAGATCGCGGACCGCTGGGAGGCCATTTACCGCGACGCCATCGGACAGTACCGGACGAAGGGCCAAGCGGTATAATAGAGGGATGAAACTAAGCTTCGTCATCCCCGCGTATAACGAGGAAAACTACATCGGCGACTGCCTGGCGGCCATCATCGCGCAAAAGCGCGCCCTCCCGGAATACGACATCGAGATCGTCGTCGTCAACAACGCCTCGACCGACGGCACGGCGGCGGCCGTGGAGAAATATCCCGACGTCAAGCTCGTCAACGAACCGCGGAAAGGCATCGTCTTCGCCCGCCGCGCCGGCTATCTCGCCTCGACCGGCGACCTCATCGCCAACGTGGACGCCGACACGCGCATCACCCCGGGGTGGATCGGAAAGGTGATGACCGAGTTCGCGCGCGACCCGCGGCTCGTGGCGCTTTCCGGCCCTTTCATCTACTATGACGCGCCGCGCAAAATCAGGATCTCCACGCGGTTCTTCTACTACATCGGCTTCGGCTTTTATCTCATCAACCGTTTCGTGTTCCGCATCGGCTCGATGCTCCAGGGCGGCAACTTCGTCGTCCGCCGGCACGCGCTCGAAAAGATCGGCGGCTACGACACCACTTTAAGTTTTTACGGCGAAGACACCGACATCGCGCGGCGGCTGAACAAAGTCGGCCACGTAAAGTTCACCTTCAAGCTTCCCGCGCTGTCCTCCGGGCGGCGGCTCGCCAAAGAAGGCGGCCTCACGACCGGCCTGCGCTACGCCATCAACTATTTCTGGATCACGTTCTTCAAAAAGCCGTTCACCCGCGACTATATTGATATTCGGCTCCAAAACAGTCAGAATACCGTCTATGCCGCGGCCCACCGGTGGAAAGAATGGGTCATCGGCTCGATCTTCGTCCTGGCCATCATCCTCATTTTCTGCGGCGGGGCGTATATTATCTATAACCTCACGAAAACGGGTACGGTAAACATCTTCCAGCGATTCAATGGGCAATAGGGCCAAAACCTTCATCCTCTTCCTCGGCGACGTCATCGCGCTCTACGCGGGCCTGTTCCTGGCGCTCGCCGTCCGCTACGGCGCCGGGTTTTACGACGCGTTCATCAACGCCCACGCCGTGCCGTTCACGGTCATCTTCGTCGTTTGGATCGTCATATTCTACATCGCGGGGCTGTACGACCTGCGCCGTCTCCGCAATAACCTCGATTTCATTAAAACTCTCTGGCTCGCCATCGCGACGAGCACCGTGCTCTCGGTTCTCGTTTTCTATACCATCCCGCAGTTCGGCATCGCGCCAAAGACAAACCTCATCATCTTCGCGGTCGTCTTCGCCGCCCTCGAGACCGTGTGGCGGCGGGCGTTCAACCGCGCGGCGTCGACGGGCGAGGCGCCGAACCGGGTGCTCCTCATCGGCAACGGCGCGGCGGAGGAGGTCGATCGGACCATCCGCGAGAACGCCCAGCTCGGCTACGAGATCCGCGCGCGGCTGGACGAATCGGCCGCCGGGAAAACGCCGGAAACGATCCGGAAGATCGTCGAAGAGAAGGATGTCAATTGCATCGTCGTCTCGCGCCAGCTGAAGCGGGAAGGCCATCTGCCGGCGACGCTCTACCAGCTTTTCAGCCAGGGTATCGTCGTCATGGACCTGCCGAACTTCTCCGAGCTCATTCTGCGCAAGGTCCCGCTCGCCGACCTCGAGGAAACCTGGTTCCTGGAAAACATCGAGGGCGTGGCGCAGTTCTACGACCCGCTGAAGCGCGCGTTCGAATTCCTGGCGGCGATCATTGGCGGCATCATTCTCCTGCCGCTCGAGCTGTTCATCGCCGTCCTGGTCGGCGTCACCTCGCGCGGACCGATCCTCTACAGGCAGGTCCGCGTCGGGAAGAACGGCCGCGAGTTCCATCTCTATAAATTCCGCAGCATGCCTGCGCTCGCATCCGACGGCTCAGTGGAAACCAAGGGCGCCGTGTGGGCGACCAAGGGCGATGCGCGCGCAACCCCGATCGGAAAAATCCTCCGCGCCTCGCACCTCGATGAACTGCCGCAATTCATCAACCTGGTCCGCGGTGACATCTCCTTCGTCGGCCCGCGCCCGGAGCGTCCGGAGTTCGTGGCGAAGCTCAAGGAGGAGATCCCCTACTACGAGACCCGGCTCCTCGTGAAACCCGGCGTCACCGGCTGGGCCCAGCTGAACCACCGTGCCGACCGCAGCACCGACGACGTCAGGCAAAAGCTCCAATATGATATATACTATTTAAAGAACCGCTCGCTCATCCTCGACCTCGCCATCATCATAAAAACCATAAAGTCGCTGTTCATCAACCCGGATTAAAATTTCATGAAAATCATCGTCACGGGCGGCGCCGGTTTCATCGCTTCCCATATAGTGGACGCCTACATCGCGGCCGGACACAAGGTCGCCGTCATCGATAACCTTTCGAGCGGCTCGCGCAAAAATCTCAACCCGCGCGCGAACTTCTACAAAGCCGACATCCGCAACCTCGCCGCGCTCCATAAAATTTTCGGGAACGAACGGCCGGACGTCGTGAACCACCACGCCGCGTTCATCAGCGTCACGGATTCCGTCAAAAAACCGGACCTGACCTTCGCCATCAACGCCGAAGGGACGCTGAACGTCCTGCTCGCGTTCGCCGACGCGCCGGCCAAACGCAAAAAGTTCATCTTCGCCTCGACCGGCGGCGCGATCTACGGCAGCCCCAAAAAGCTCCCCGCCGGCGAGTCCACGCCGCCCGATCCGCTTTCCCCCTACGCGCTCACGAAGCAGGTCGCCGAGGAGACCGTCTGGTATTTTTCCCGGCAGTTCGGGATCGACCACCTCATCCTCCGTTACGCGAACGTCTACGGCCCGCGGCAGAAAGCGCAGGGCGGCGCCGGCGTGTTCCCCATCTTCACCGAGCAGATCGCGCACGGCATCCGGCCTACCATCTTCGGCGACGGCAAGAAGACCCGCGACTACGTTTACGTCGGCGATGTCGCCCGCGCGAGCGTGCTCGGCGTCACGCGCGGCAGGAACGAAACGGTGAACATCGCGACCGGGCGGGAAACGTCCGACTACCAGGTCTTCCGCGCGCTCGCCGACGCCTACGGATTCAAGAAGGAGCCGTTCTACACGCCAAAACGCAAAGGCGAGGTCCAGCGCATCTTCATGAGCTGGTCGCACGCCAAGAAGGTCCTCGGCTGGTCGCCGAAAGTGAAGTTCGCGGAAGGGGTCAGAAAAACAACCGCGGCCGGGCGCTAAGCCGTCTCCGTCTTCCCGTTCACCTTTTCAACATAATCCCTCAGAAGCCACGAGCTCGATTGGATCTTGCCTCCGTCCCCGATATTAAATATCATCTTGCAGCCAATTGCCTCGCAGACCGGCACTTCCGGAATATTATCCAACTTTCGATCGCCGCCGTTCGCGAAAATATCCGGCTTGATCGCGGCAAGCTCCGCGCAGACGCTCATGTCGGCTGGGTTCGGGCCGTGTTTCGTGATCACTACCTCGTCCACCGCGCGCAACGCCCCGATCACTTCCGCCCGCTGCTCGACCGGCATAAAAATATGCTGTTTTTTTGCCTGAAGCCAATGATCGTTATTTAGGATGACCACCAGCTTGTCGCCGAGCGCTTTGGCCCGTTCGAACATGCGCACATGGCCGATATGGATCGGGTCGAAACCGCCCGACACGGCGACCACGACCGGTTTCTTCGCGCCTGACATAGTTTCCATTGTATTCCGACAGCATCAAAAATCAAGCGCGGCGCTACCTCGAAAACAGCCATTTTTTCAGACGCGAGAGGGACTTGTTCGTCCACCGGCGGACACCGAGCGGCAGGCGCGCATAAATGCGATAGATCTCCGCCATGGCAAGCGCACGGTAGAACCCGGGATATTCGCCACGATGCTTCAGAACGATCCTCAGCCCGGCGTCGGCATTCCGTTTAGTATCCACGAAAGATCCACTTCCGCTCCACATGCGGTACGCCAGAAAATATTCAGGAAGATTCGCCAGCTTCCCCCGCTTCCCAAGCGTCAACCAAAAATCCCAATCAGCGAATCCATGGACCGCTTCATCGTAGTACCCGCCCTCAGTCCGGCGGAACAAAGCGGTCGAATTTGCAATGGGATTCGCAAACAGGGCAACTCGGCGGATCGCAGCATCGGTCTCCGGCTTTCTGAACCGGGCGGTCTCCTTCCCGTCCCCGTCAACCGATATGAACCACCCGCCGCAGGCAACATGATCCGGGTGCCCGTGTAAAAAAGCGACCTGCCTCTCAAGCTTGCGGTCGTCGATCCAATAATCATCGTCATCGAGGATCGCGACGAATTCACCGTTCGCCGCGCGCAATCCGGCATTTGAAACGCCCGCTATGTGACCGATACGCGGAATGCGGAGATATTTGATACGCCCATCCCGCCGCTCCCATTCGACCATCACCTCCGCCGTGTTATCCGGCGAACCATCGTCAATGACGATCAATTCCCACTCGCGCAGAGTCTGGCGCCGGACGCTTTCAATCGCCTGCCCGATCAGGTTCGCACGGTTCCGGGTCGCCATAAGGATGCTGATGGTCGGCGTTGCCATGCTTATAGCGTATGCTTTTTCAGATATTCTTCAACCTCGCGCCATTTTTCGACCGTGTCAAATGCTTTCGAATATTCATCGCATTCATAAGCGTAAAAGTTCTCGCCTGCGGCAATAGCCGCCGGGATCACCTGCCGGTTGAGCGTCGCCTGCCCTCCTGCGGAAATATACGCCAATATCCTTTTGTCCAGAATGAACGACCCGCGCGTACGATATGCATTGGGATACTTCCGCAGGTGCGGCTTGGCATGGACAGCGACAAACCGGCCTTCGGGACCAAGCTCGGCAACGTCAGCATCTGCATGATCATCCTGCCGCTCCACGCGTTCCATGCCAATCGGGCCATCCTTTCCGGCATACGCGGCCGCCATCTTTCCGTAATCAACCAAGGTCAGCATGTCGCCATAAATATAATAGAACAGTTTATCGAGCAGAGGTTCAAAATGCCTCAAGGATCCCGCTTCGCCGAGCGGCTCCTTTTCGATGAAATAATGCATGGCGACCCCCAATCGGGACCCATCGCCGAAATAATCCGTCACGACCTGCGGTAAATAGTGAAGAGCGACGAAAAATTCCGTAACGCCATATTTTTTGAAATGTTCTACGCTCCATGCGAGCACTGGTTTGCCAAGAACCGGAAGCATCGGTTTCGGAATCGTATCAGTATATGGCCGCAAGCGGGTCCCGAACCCGCCCGCCGCGATGACAGCTTGCTTGATCTTGATCATAAATGCTTAGTGATGATCCTCGCCGCATCGAGCAGGTCGCGGGCAACAAGATCGGGTTTCACGTTATAAAATCGTTTATCTCTTCCGCCCTTCCCGGTCCTCACCAATATCGTCTTTATTTTCCCGCGGCGCCCAGTCTCGACATCCCGCATATCGTCACCGATGAAAAAGCTCCGGCGCAGGTTGATGCCGTATTTTTTCGCCGCCTGGCGGACCAGTCCGAGTTTCGGCTTGCGGCAGGCGCAATTGTCCCAATGCCGGTGCGGACAGAAATAGAACGCGTCGATGTGCGCGCCGCGTTTCGCAAGCCGCGCGTTGAGCAGGGCATGCAGCTTCTCCACGCCGCGCCGCGTGATGAGCCCCTTCCCTACCACCGGCTGGTTGCTGACCACGACGAGCAGGAAGCCCGCCTTGCGGAGCAGGGCAAGTCCCGGCGCCGTGTTCCGGAGTATCCGGACCTGCGCGGGCCTTACGATATCATTAAAATCCCTGATGAGCGTCCCGTCGCGGTCGAGGAATATCGCTACTTCGTGCTTTCCCATTTGCCTTTCTGCGCCTGGAACTTCGGGTGCGAGACCATGCAGTGCCACACGACCGCCTGGAAGGCCTCCGCATGCGGCGTGACGCTTTCCGGATCCACGGTCGGGACGATCACGCAGGCGTCCGCGACCTTCGCGGTGTAGCCGCCATCCCGGCCGACGACGCCGATCACCTTCGCGCCGACGGTTTTGGCAAGTTTTAATGATTCGACGATGTTCGCGCTCACGTTCTTCTCGAGATTGCCGCCGCCGACGGAGAACACCATCACCGCATCCTTCGGGCCCAGGTGGCTGCCCGCGAGCCAGTTCGAGAAGACCGTGTTCCAGCCATCGTCGTTCGTCCGCGCGGTGAGCTCCGAAACATTGTCCGTCGGCGCGTACGCCTCGATCGCGGCGAGCTTGCGGAAATCGTTCACCGCATGCCCCGCATTCCCCGCGCTGCCGCCCACTCCCAGGATGAAAAGCCGCCCGCCCGCCGCGCGCACGGCATCCAGGATCTCGAGCATCCTGCCGATCGCCGCACGGTCGATCGCTTCCGCAATCTGTTTTACCTCATTGAAATATTGATCTATATAATCTTGGTACATTGCGAATTGGTAAATTAAAAATTAGTTCAGCGAATACCCCGCCTTCTGCCCGTCGTCATAGAACATCTGCACCGTGTCGCGCGAAAGCTCGGCGAGGTCGTAACCGATCTTCTCCGCTTTTTTCAGGATCTCCGGCGTCACGGTGATGATGTCCGTGCCGATCTCATCGGCCTGGAAGATGTTCAAAAGCTCGCGCGGGCTCGCCCACAGTAATTCGTGCAACGGGTTGGGCGCAAGGATCGCTTTGCACTCGCGCATGGCCGGCACCGGATCGGCACCGGTATCCGCGATGCGTCCCGCGAAAACGGAAACGATGGCAGGCGTCTTCGGATCGAGCGCCGCAGCGACGGCGGCGACCTGCGGAACCGTTAAAATTGCCGTTACATTTAATTTCATTCCCTCTGCCGCAAGCTTCTGGATGAGCGGACAGGATGATTCTTTCCTGGTATTCGTAACCGGGATCTTCACGTACACGTTCGGCGCCCATGCGGCGATGATCCGCGCCTGGCGCTCCATCTCCGGAAACTCATCCGAGAACACCTCGAACGAGATCGGCTTGTCCGTGATCTCGGCGAGGACCTCCTTGGCGAAGCCGGCGTAATCCGTCACGCCCGCCTTGCGCATCAGGGTCGGATTCGTGGTGAACCCCTTAATGACCGGATCTTTGGCAAGCGCGACCATGCTCGCCTTCTCTGCACCGTCCGCGAAAACCCTGATCTTCAGCTCGCTTAATTTTTTAGGCATTACCCTTAGTAATACACCATTAGACCTTCCTGCGCAATGTGAACTTATCCCCCGCCATGATCGCCTTGATCTGCTTTTTGCCCCACGCATTCCACTTGTCCCACGGGGCGGAAATAAGCCGCCCGGTCAGCCCGCGCGAATCGTTCGAGGCAAGGAAAACCGCGAGCGCCGCCGGAAGTTCCGGAGGCACGCCGCCGGTTTGAAACTGCTTCTTTATTTTCGCGAGCTCCGCTTTCCCGGCCCGCGCGCCGACCCGCAAAACCTCCTCAGCCATGCCGGTGTTCACGCCGCCCGGCGAGATCGCGTTCACGCGTATGTGGTACGGCTTGAGCTCGTCCGCCAGGATCTCCGTCAACCGGGTTACGCCGGTCTTCGCGACCGCATAGGCGGAAAAGTTCGGGCGCGACGACACCGCGCCGCCTCCGGCGAAATTGATGATCACGCCGGACCGCCGCTTCATCATGAACGGGAGGACTGCTTTGCACGCGTGCACCGTGCCGAACAGGTTCACAGCGATATTGTTTTCCCAATCCTCGATCTTGTTCCCCGCAAACGGCCCGATGGGCGCCTGGATGCCGGCGCAGTTCACGAGAACATCCACGCGGCGGAACTTCTTCGCGATACCGCGGATGGCGCGCGCAGCGGCCTTCGCGTCGGCCACGTCGCAGGAAACGCCGGAAACCTGCTTCCCCGTCACGGCGGCAATCTCTTTGACGACCGGCGAGATGTCCTTCCGGCCGCGGGACACGATGACCACGCGGGCGCCTTCGCGGACAAAAAATTCAGCGACAACCCTGCCGATCCCGCCCGACCCGCCCGTGATGACCGCAACCTTATTTTTTAATTTCATTTTAAAAATCGGCGAACACTTTCGATCCCTCGAAATCGAACCGATAGCGCATCTCCCGAAGACCGAGCTGGCGCATCGCCTCCCGAAATTCGCGATGGCCGGAAGGGACGTAGAACGTGAAGAATCCGCCGCCGCCGGCGCCGGATATCTTCCCGCCAAGCGCTCCCGCCGCTAGCGCGGCATCGTAGATGCGGTCGAACTCGGCATTCGTCATCTTCGCGGAGATCTTCTTTTTATGCTGCCAATGCGCATGGAACCTCTTCCCGATCTCATCGATATTGCCCGATTCGACGGCCTCCAGGATCTCGTAACCAAGCTCCTTGATATAGTGCATGCTTTCGACAATCTCTTTCTTGTTCTCGGAAACACCCTGCTGCTGCTCGCCCAGAATAACGTCTGCACTGCGGCGCTTACCGGTATAAAAGACCAGAAGATGGTAGTTCAGCTCATCGGCAATTTCCGGGGAGACGCCGGCCTTACGGAACCTTACGGAACCATCCTTCCCGATATCAAGCACCGTAAGCCCTCCGAGAGCGGCCAGATACGGGTCCTGCTTGCCGATAGGAAGGCCCAGAGCCCCCGCCTCGATCTCGAAATCCTCTTCGGCGATCCGCGCGAGGGACGCATAGTCGCGCTTGAGCGTATGGATCGCGTGCAGCAATCCAACGGCATAGCAGCTCGAGGAACCAAGCCCCGTGCCATCCGGGATGTCAGCGACCGAACTGATCTCGATGTTCTTCTCGATCCCCGTATAACGTAGGATCTCGCGCGCAAGGCGGTGGCGGACCTCGCCCGCGTGATTGACGGTCTCGCTCTCGGAATACTTGACGCGAACCAGATCATCTGCGGCGGGCCGGTTCACGTCAATGTACATATACTTGTTGATCCCGGCGGAAAAAATAAAACCTCCATACTTTTCATAGTACGAAGGCAGATCGGTGCCGCCACCGCCGAGCGTGATGCGGAACGGGGTGCGCGTAATGATCATGCCTTAAAATTATCACGTAATCTTCCCTTTCGCAAACTCTTCCTTCAGGTATTCGATCTGCGCCCGCAGTCCCGCTTTGAGCGATGTTCTGGGCTTCCAGCCCAGCGCCACGGCGTCGGAAATATCGGCGCGCGTGACTGCCGGACGGTAGTCCGGATCGTCCGGCCGCTTCTGCACGACCGGCTCGAGCGGCGACCCCATGATCTTTTTTATCGTTTCGAAAATATCCTTCATCGAAACGCTCGCGCCGCTTCCCAGGCGGAACATCCGGTTGTCCGCGCGGTCGTCCTCAATGCACTGCAGATGGAAATCGTTGATATCGTCCACATAGATAAAGTCGCGTGCATTCTTGTCCTCATCATCGAATACAAGCGGCGGCTCGCCTTTTAACATTTTTACAATGAACTTCGTCATGACCGGCGGCGGGTTGCGCCGGTAGTCCTGGCGCGGGCCGTAGACGTTGAAATATCGCATCGCTACCGTCGTGAGCCCGAACGCATCGCGGTATCCCTCGTCCACCATCCCGTCCGCGAATTTGCTGATCGCATAAAAACCTTTGAGCCGCTCATCCCCTTCCTCGACCGCCGAAGATTGCGCATAGACCACCTTCCGCACGCCCGCACGGCGCGCCGCTTCGAAAACATTCGCCGTGCCGACCACGTTGACATCCATCGTCTCCACCGGATCGCGCTGGCAATCCGGCAAAGAATTTTTAGCGGCGAGGTGGAAGACCACGTCCACGCCTTCAAAGACCGGGTAGATATCCTTCGAGCGGATATCGAGCTGGTGGAACCTGACCGCCGCCGGCACCTGTTCGGCGATCCCATACGCCAGATTATCAATGCCCACGACGTTATATCCGGCTGCGACCAGCCGGTCGGCAAGGTTGCTGCCGATAAAACCCGCCACGCCCGTCACCAGGATATTCTTTGGCATAAAGTTATTATATCGGAATAAAAAGATTTTTTTTCTTCCAGTCCCAGGCCCATTCCACCAAAGTGCCCGCGAGAGAACCGGGCAGAAACGAAAGCGTGACGATGGCTGCCCGTTTCAAAAAACCGACGTACGTCGCCGCTTCCTTCAACATTGCGCGGGCCTTGCGGCCTTCGCCCGCCGCCGCAAGCGTGACCGCGTACGCCTCCTTACGGTCGGCGACCCAGCGGTCGATATGGTAGCGCGCACGGTCCTCTTCGGGCATGCGGCTGCGCAGGTCTTCGAATATTTTAACCGCAGATTCCTTTATCTCCTGCTGGCGCGCAAAGTTCGTATGGCTGTCCCAGCGCAGCCGATAGCGCACCAGGTCCTTCTCAAGGAACACGATCTGGTAACCGACATAGGCCATCCGGAGAAAATAATCCCAATCCTCCACAATCCCCATCTCGGAACGGTATCCCCCGATCTCTTCGTAAACCCTCCGGCGGAACATCACCGCCGTGTTCGTGATGAACATCTTTTCAAGCAGGTTCGGGAAGACGTCAGGGCCGGAGTAGAACTCATAGCGATGGCGATAGAGCCTGCCGGGGTCGCCATCAAAAAAATATCCGAGATCGCAATACGCCGCAGCGCAATCGGGATGCTGCTCCAGGAACAACACCTCCTCTTCCACCTTCGTCGGCAGATAGATATCGTCGGCGTCGAGATACGTAAGATATTCCCCGCGTGACTGGCGCAAAAGCTCATTGCGTCCCCCGACGAGGCCAAGCCGCTGCGCCGGCCGCACGTACCGGACCCGCGGGTCGGTGTACTCCTTCACGATCTCCGGCGTACGGTCGGTCGATTGGTCGTCCAGCACCACGAGCTCAAAATCCCCGAATGTCTGCGCGAGCGCCGAATCCAGCGCCTCTTTCAGATAGCGCTCCTCGTTATATGCGTTCACCAAAATGGAAACCTTCATTGCCGCGTGAAGAAATAGTCGTCGTAAACTCCGACGAAAGCCAGTCCGGCCGCATAAAGAGATTCGAAAACGTCGATATAGTCATGGTTATATCCCTTGCGCCATGGAGAGATCTCCACAAAGGCGCTGTCGGTGTGACACAAGATCTCCCGGGCGCCACCAAGCGCCTCTTTCTCCATGCCCTCGACGTCGACTTTCATAAAATCGATATGCGTTATGCCAAGCTCGCGGCAAACATCGTCAAGCCGTTTCACGGGGATCGATATCTCGTGCCGCTTCCACGATTCCGGAGGAGGAATCAAGGAACTTGCATCATGATGGTCTTCGTTAACATAAAATTTCAATTCTCCTGGCCGTTCGTGTAGACCATAATTGAAACAGTGAACCCTATTCCTGAAATTCCTGGTTCTCTCCACGAGCAACGCATAGGATTCGGGAAGCGGCTCGAAACAATATATCTGCGCTACCGGAAATGCTTTTGCCAGCGGGAGTGCGGCCTCACCGATAGCGGCGCCGACATCAAAAACGACCCTCACTTCGGTTCCTTTGTTTTTAGCACGCTCCTTGACCATATCGATGGCCTGGTACAGACCCCGCTTGCCGACAATCGCATGTTTCACCGGCCTTAGGGCATCCTTTATCTTCCGCGCCGGCTCGTTCCGAAAACCTTTCGTTGCCTGCTCATAAAACCACGGAATTATTGCCATATGGTATTATCATACGTGAATGAT